>JACLAC010020892.1_pt1 | contig 47697 bp, 33 predicted proteins | sample 8027881 | NCBI WGS metagenome assembly JACLAC01 (sample SAMN15725517, study PRJNA655200) | protist metagenome | isolation source: fluorescence activated cell sorting (FACS) single amplified genomes of... | place: Spain: Blaines Bay Microbial Observatory, Mediterranean Sea | collected 2016-01-19 | reverse complement strand
AACCGGATTGATTTGAGGCGAAAACGTCGTGTTCTAGGAAAGTTTAGGGGCGAGGCAAGGTTAGGTCGACTCCCTCCACCAGGATCCTCGGTACAAGTGTCCAGTGGAGCGTTTTGATGAGCCGAAACTCCTCGGACGGATCCTTTGGGGCCTTTCCAGAGGCCACCGGTGGACTGCCGATTAGGGGGGTTGATAGCTAACTGGGCGGTTTTTCCGGTTTATTGGCTCGTTTTGCCGGTTGAAAGGTCAGAAAACGGCACTTGTCAAGCCGTATTTCCTTGACGCGCACATTTTTTGGCATAGAGTTGAGGGTGTCAGGAAGAGGCGAACGCCTAATGGAAGTCGTTCGCAAATGCAACCGGCCTACGTGGCGGTGATTTCAGGACCTGAAGATCAGTAAGGTTCCTGCCACGCTTTGACACCGTAGGCGCACAATTAAGTGAAATGAATTGGGCCGGTTAGAAAGGACTGGATCATGTTAGTTTTATCGAGAAAGAAAAACGAAAGTATCGTCATCAACAACGACATCAAGATCGTTGTTGTCGAGATCCGTGGTGATAAGGTTCGCCTTGGCGTGGAGGCCCCACGCGAGGTGCCGGTCCACCGCCGCGAGGTCTATGATGCGATTCAACGCAGTCTGGAATCCGGGGACGCCCCGGTAGAATCCTAAGGCGCGTTCTCGCAACTCCATCGCGAAAACCAATTGGAAGCCTCTGCGAGTCGGCTGATGGAACCCTTTGATGTGGTTTCTCACCGATGGCAGGGGCTGTTTTTTTAGGGTTGCCGCCAAAGGTGAGGGTCGATCGGAGTCTGTTTCTGCGAGTCCGTTCTTGTGGGTCTCCTGGTGTGGTTCTGTTGATGGGGGTCTGTTGATGTGGCCTCTTTTTGCCGGCCGGATCGGACGGGGTCGGATATCGGGGACGCGGGTTGTCAGATGGAACCCTTGACGGCTTTAGCGTCTCTTAGGTAAAACCCGCACTCCTCGTCGAGGTTTGCTCAAATTTCGAGTCCTCTTTGACGATCAGAGCTTAGACGGCCCCTTCGTCTAGCGGTCTAGGACACCGCCCTTTCACGGCGGTAACACGGGTTCGAGTCCCGTAGGGGTCATCAGGGATGTGCGTTACTCAAACGTGCATCCCTTTTTTATGCCGTATAACACGCTGTTTTCGGGCATCTACGCGATTTCTTGCGTTGACGACTCCCTTGCCTCGCGCAACTGCTGATCGCTAATGTGACACCAGAGCAGAAGAGTGCAGTACATCCTAGGGTACATTTACAGGGTACAAGGGTCATCGCTTATGGGCGTACGAAAGCTTGGTAGCAGAACTGGTTTTGACATCAGGGATCACTTAAACAAAAAGAAGCGTCTGCCTGCAATCAGCCGCGTACGCTAAGAAGCAAATCCACCAGGCGACTTGACCCTCATATCTGCCCCGGCATCTCGCATCGGTTACGCTGGACTCACCGCTTTTACGCCCTACAGTTTGTAGCGTTCGAGCCACACCTCTGCCTAGAAAGAACCCACGTGTCAGGAAGGAACCCGCGCATGCAGAAGTATCTTGCAGCCCTGTTGATGATTGGGAGCCTTTTATTGGCTGGGTGCGACGAGCAGCCACCCGAGCAGAGTCCCTCTGAAATCTATAGCGAGATCCTTGACGAGCTGCGCGTGACAGGGAAACTCTCCGATGCGCAGATGGAACTAATGGTTCGAGAGGACGCGGACTCTTTGGGGTGGGCAGTCAGGGATTTAACGTCGATTACGGACGCACAGGCTGAGAGCTTGAGTGAGCTCCATGTGCTTTGGTTAGTGGACCTGCCATCCATTACCGACACACAGGCAGAGAGTTTGAGCAAGGTTGAGGAGCTTTATCTGAATGGCCTGACCTCCATCACTGAAGCACAAGCAGAGAGTCTTGGACAGGTGGGTGTTCTCCAGTTAAACGGCGTGCCCTCCATCACTGACGCACAGGCGGAGAGCCTTGGACAGGTTGGGATACTCAAGCTAAACGGCGTGACCTCGATCACTGACGCGCAAGCAGAGAGTCTTGGACAGGTTGGTTATCTCACGTTAAACACCGTGCCCTCCATCACTGAAGCACATGCAGAGAGTCTTGGACAGGTTGGGGCTCTTGAGCTAAACGGCGTGACCTCCATCACTGACTCGCAGGCGGAGATTTTAAGTAAAGTTAGTCTTCTTGAGTTGAACGGACTCACCTCCATTACCGACACGCAGGCAGAAATCCTGAGCAAGGTGGAGAAGCTTCACCTAGGTGGACTCACCTTGATAACCGATGCTCAGGTAGAGAGTTTGAGCAAGGTTAAGCAGCTTTTTTTAGAAGGACTCACCTCGCTCACCGATTCTCAGGCAGAGACTCTTTCTAAATTAGACAGAGAGCATTTCCGTGTCTCTAAAAATGTGCGACCGCTGATTGACAAATACATAGGCAAGCTCCAACTTAAGATCATTAGAATCAATGACGCTGGGGCGATGACTGACGCCCAGGCAGAAAGCTTGAGCCACCTTTCAGAGCTACTCTTAAGTGGACTGAAGACAATCACGGTAAAGCAGTTAGAAAGCTTAAGCAAGGTTGAACAGCTCACTTTAAATGGCTTGAATACGATCACGGACGAGCAGGCAGAAAGCTTGAGCCACCTTCCATTGCATACATTGGAGTTGAACGGTCTGATCTCCATCACCGACGCGCAGGCTGAAATTCTAAGCCGCAGTTCAGTGGGTCACTTGGAGTTGTTCGGGCTGACCTCCATCACTGACGCGCAGGCGGAAAGTTTAAGTAAAATTCCATCTCTTAGGTTGAACGGCCTCACCTCCATCACTGACGCGCAAGCAGTAAGCCTGAGCAAGGTAGCCATGCTTGGTCTAAACCGCCTCACCTCCATCACGGTCAAGCAGGCGGAAAGCCTGAGCAAGGTAAACTCGCTTAGTTTAAAAGGCCTTACCACCATGACTAAAGCACAGGCAGCATGCTTGAGTCAGGTTCCGTATCTTACGATTTCCGAAGACCAGCAATGGCTCATCGATCGATTCAAGAACAAGTGATGGACGCGGGGATACTAACAACTCTTGGAAGCACCATGGGCAAACGAATTTGGGCATCTGCGTTGTTCCCTTAGGCATCAAGGGTCGTTTCCTTGGATTTGGAGCCAACCCATTTCAGGATGCACTTTGCGTACAGGTCGAAACCGCTGGCTGCAAAAACTGTCCACGGGACTGAATCAATCTGGTCAAGGACATGAAAGACAGCGGCCTTAATCCGTTCGAAGCCGGTATTTTCTTGCATGCGATCGACAAGACGCGTGAATACACGATCAAGCTGAAGGTCCAGTTTGAGAAGGTCAAGCTGATGTCGGCATTCGATAGCTGAGTGCCGTGGGTACAAATCCCCAAATTTTGGCTCGGTCGCAAATGAGGGCGCTTTTCACTCAAGCGATCTCTATTAGCGCAAGTCAAAAATGCGGGCGAAAAGGTGTATTGTGGGGTGTATGTACCCAGAAAGACACCTAAGCCCCAGCAAAAACAGCAGAAACTCTGACCCCGTAGGGGTCATCAGGCATTGATAAGTTCCGTGTTCTACGGTGTTTTCAATGCCTTTTTTTATGGGTGCTTGCCCATTCTCTCCCATTCTCGGGAGTGCTGTCGCTTTTTCAGTTGGCTTGAACGGGTCTCGTTCTCTTGCACGTGCAAAGTCTGCGGGCATGTTCTATGAACTTTCCGTGTGTTGCGCCTTTTCGATACACTTATGTAAGATCAATCAAGAGCTTTGACAATCATTACTCACCCTGAATGTCTAAGACTTCGAAAGGCCAGTTTGCAAACAATCATAACGCGTGTTACGACGATATTTGTCTTTGTGCTGGTACTGTGCCACGTTGTTGGATGCACGTACACAGACGAATACTACACAATACACAACCATGTCTCCGCACCAGAGCTTCCTAAAGATTCGCCACAGCATGTCGAGACGGCGTCAGTTAAGGCTAGCTTTGAAGCGAGCGAATTTGCAACGCTATATGAGGCGAATGGGCTTCACTTTCACGATGAGATAATTCAGGTTGTGGGAGCGGTTAAGATCGTCGATCGTGTAGGGGAGTTCGTCGAATCAGATGACGCAGAACAAGCACGATCTATAGGAGTGCCTTTCGTTGTCCTTGAAGGCAATGGGAGCAAGGACGTGAAGTGCTTTTTCTCTTACTCAGAAGAAGCAAGTTTGCAGGACTTGGAAACTGGATATCAGCAGGTCGAGATCAAAGGAAGATGTACTGGAATAAGAGAGAATGTCAAAGGCCCAGCCGTGCTCCTGGAACACTGTTCGATTGTCGGTGAGCCATTCTTTCCGTGGTGGTATAGTCGCTGGGTGCTGGTTACCGGCGTAATTCTTGCAATCCTGTTGCTTTGTCTTCTAGCAGGGGTAGTTATCGCGGTCTCCAACGAAAATTCTCATACGGAAGAAGCCGCTGATGACGAAGCCGCTGATGACGAAGCCGCCAACCGTCCGGCCGTCAATGCGATACGTCACGACGAAGTTTAATTAGCAGACGCTTTGTGTTTGCTAAGCGTCTGCTCATTAAATAGTGACACGGAAATCGGTGGGGATTTATCCCAGAAGCAGATTGAAACTAAATTGGTTCCGTTCTTGACACTCAATGAAACAATATTGTGATTGACCCCGCAGCAGCCGAAGATGTAATGCCATCGGAGGAATCAGTTGTGCGACTGGATCTAGAGTTGGATCATAAGGTTCCTGCAGGGTTGTACGACTAACTTACTCATTAGTTCAGTGAGTGGTTTTGTATTCGCTAACGATCAGTCGTGTGAGTTAATGGCTAGGTTCAGATATCCGTTGCAAAATCAACTTTGGAACGCTTTCGTGCGAACCATAAGAGAAGATTATGAAGAACAGTTGATCAACTCTGAGAGTGGAATGTTGACCGCGTTTGATAGGCATCTTCGGTTAGAGATTCCCAAAGCGAGAAGGATTTTTATTGAACCGCGCGTGTTTGATGGTAAAGACCCGACCCGACGTTGGTTTCCGGATATGGTCGTTTGCAATTCACGTGAGGTTATTGCCGTACTTGAAATGAAATACACGCCGCGGGGATATCCCAAGTACGAACGCGATGTTGAAAAATTGAAAAGTATCGCAAAGCTGAGAAAGCGTCTTCACGTCGCCAATACCCGTTACCTCGGGGTGCCCATTGATGATCGCCAATACCTGTTTTCACCGAAGACCGTATTTGTTTGGGTGGGCGTTCATCGGTCCTTTCCTGGGTGCGACAATTCCGAGGTACCGCGTCTGGTGAAAGGAAACTCGAATTTTACGAACTCATTTATTCAATTCCACGGTATCACCGCCGCGAATGAAAAGCCTGAAATGATTTGGGCTCTCGGTTGATTCTCTCAAACCTAAAACGTTTTCCATCTCTGATGGGATCGTGTCGGTCCTCGGAGAAGAGAGCCAAGTTAGGATAAAGGATGGGGAATTGCTGCTGAGCCTATAAAGCCTTTTCAATTTCGGCGATTAGATTGCAGTAATCTGTAGCCAGTTCCAATACATCACCGGCGGTTACACCTGTTATTTTTGGCTTAGTCAGGACTAATTCACCTTTTCGATTGACTTGAAATACGCCCCAGCCATTTTTGAGTGAATTTTTGTACCACTGCTCTGCCTTGGGGAAGTCAGTCTGTGTTTTTGCTGCTTTACCGTTGAGTCGTAATCGGTATGTAATTGAACAGGTTGGCGGTTTTCCCGAACGAGTCTTTGCTGAAATCGCAAGCACGACATTGATCATCCCGTATGACCAAATTTCGCCGTCGGATTTTTGGTACTTTCGGGACGGAAATTTGTCCTTGAGCATTTTCTCTATTGTTGGCACAAAGACGTTTTGTACAAAAGACTCAGCTTCAGTCAGTCTCTTGTTCCGGCCTTTGGTATCGATGCCACGCACGATATCCAGTCGGTTCCTTGCGTTGGTCACCAAACGCTTTGCCTGCTTGTAATCTGCTGCTTCAAGATGCTGTTGGGCTTGCCCCAGTGTTTTGTCAATATCCCCAAGCGTGAACTTCTTGTTTTCTAATTGCGCTCTTTTCTTAGCCATGCGTAAGTCTCATTGTTATCCACGTTTTTTCCGCTGATGGAACCGTATCAGGCTGGTGAGAAAACGTTTGCCGTTGTCTGTTTTGTGCGTATATTCTGTTTGCCGTAAGCGTCTGTAAGCATGCTCCCAGCCGAGCGTCTAATGTACCATGGCGGAAGGCCAGTCGAAGCTAAAGACGGCGATAATATGCGTTCTGTAGCTCCCAGAGTTTACTGACCACCTTCGGCTTGTGACCTACGAAGAATACATTCGAATTTTGGAAGACAGCAACGATGACGATGCCGCAAAGCTCGCCTGCTTCCTGAAAGAAGAATGTCTTCCGTTGGCTACATCAGACTGACTCAGGTACCTGCTTGACCACTGGCAACTCCAATAAGAGACCCAATAGCTAAAAAAGAAGCCCGCCACCCTGAAGGGACGGTGGGCTTCTTCATTGACGGACCGCCAGGCTACTAGAGCCTGATGGTTCCATCGTGAACGCTAGTCGCAACCAGCACGCCGGCAGCGATTAGGAAAATTGTCCAGCTTCCCGAAATTGCCCCCAGAATTCCTGCGATGACCAAGGCTCGATGCACATAAGAACCTTCGATGAGGTCGGCATAGATGGCGTCGTTTTTGGCGTCACTTTCAACCAGTGCGTTCGTGTTGTCCAGTGTTTGAACGCCGTCTTCGAGTCCCGTAGGGGTCATCAGGCATTGATAACTTCCGTGTTCTACGGTATTTTCAATGCCTTTTTTTATGGGTGCTTGCCCATTCTCTCCCATTCTCGGGAGTGCTGGCATCGCTTTTGGCGTCACTTTTTCAGCTTGCTTGGATGGGTCTTGTTCGCATGCACGTTCAAAGTCTGCAGGCATGACTTGATGATAATGCTTCAGTGCTGTTGCCATGTCATGACCGAACCACTCGGTGACAACCTTCATCGTAAATCCACCGCCGCAAACGTCATTGGCTGGCGACAATCGAACGCCGCGAAATGGGTTTGGAAAGATAGGGATGCCTGGCCGGTTGCGGATTCAATTGAAAGTCGTCCGAAGATTTGCATCCCGCGATTGCAAAGCTGAGTCGCCAATGACAAACTCGCTTGAAGTACCAGTTAGCTCGAACTGTTCTGTTAACTCTGTTTCGAGTCTCGAAAACAGCGGAATCGTGCGTTGGGATTTGCCGTATCGTTCGGTTTTTGGGAATGATGGCTCCCGAGATGCGTGCCTGATTTCTCGTTACACGGTGAGTGTTCTAACAGGAAGATCCTTTGATGGAATGAGTTTTGCAGCCGTCATAGAAGCCAAGCTGTTTGTTCACTCTAGTCGAGGTCAAAATAATCCGAGTCAACTTTTTTGACACTGTAGGTTTGTGCGGTGCTCACGCCGACATTGTACCTGACCATCAGTTGTGACAGTTTTTGTCCATCAATCAGAACCACTCTCGGGTCGATGGTTTTGACGTAGGTTTTTGCGTCTTCTGAAAACGTACCGGTGGTGATGAAGACGCCTTTCTTTGCTCGCTTTCCGTGCAAGGCGCCGACAAACTTTTGAATTTCGGGACGCCCAACGGTACCACCCCATCTCTTTGCTTGAAGATAGACAACGTCAAGTCCCAGTGAATCCTCGTTAATGATGCCGTCAATTCCTTCGTCTTTACCGTACTGAGTGACCTTCCCAGCACCATCGTCTGGGCCCCCGTATCCCATCTTCAACATGAGATCAACAACCAATTGTTCAAAGAAAGCCGGGTCGCTGCCTTTAACCAGAACTAGTAAGTCAGCGGCCAAATCAGCTTTGAGTCTTTCGTGTGCATTTTCTAGTTCTTCTTCAGGGGTTTCCTCGGTTTCTTTGGCGGCATCTTGGGCATGGTTGTCCGCGGTTTCATCGTGTCTTATTTTTCGGAATTCGACAAATTCGGGAAACCGTTTCAGGTAATGGATATTAATCTGGTCTGGGTTTTCTTTCAGGACGCCGCTGCCACGTTCGGTGAGCACAAATACGCCCCTTCGAACCATCTGGATGAGCCCGGCACGTGTCAGATACGTTTTTGCCCAACCCAAACGATTATTTATGACACGCTGCGTGCCACTGGGTAGTCTACGATTTCGTTCTTCATCGGTAAGTTTGAAGTAGGTCACAAGTTGCTCACGAACAGCAACCATTGTGTATTCCTTTCCATCCTCGATTGCCCGAAGTAGTGGAAGAAAGCAAGACTGGTAATCTGGAATTGGCACTGTAATGGTCCTGCCTTGGTGGATTGAAAGCGTGTACGAGAGAAGAATAGTCTAAACGTGAGGGGTTGGATCTCAGAGACTGAAAGTCATGTCGCTGTTTATTCTGCTGGGGAAGGTTGGTAGAAATTCAACTTCGGTCAATACCTAGCTGAAAAGACAAAGCATTAGCAGCGTTTGCCGGAAACGGAATGCGATCTGCAATCTTGTCGGTGCTTCTCGCATCTACTTTGTAATCTTCTCCCATCACCACGTTGAACCAGCGTTCCCGGTCCATGACGACGCGGTACATTTTTTCGTCCTGCGTTTCGGCAATGAAGGGGAGGTAGACCTGGATGGGCTCGCCGACTGTTTCGGCTTTCGAGCCTATCCGGTCCACTCGCCCTGTACGTTGCTCCAGCGTGCTCGGGTTCCAGCAGAGATCGTGGTGAATGATATGCCGACAGTTCAAATGCAGGTCTACCCCCTCCGCCATCACACTGCTGGCGATGAGTATCTCAGGATAGAACGGCGTGTTGAAGGTCAGCATGATACGCTGCCTCGTGTCTGATTTTGTTGCCCCGTTCACAAGCCGAACATTTGGCAGAAGCTGGTCGGGTCTTGTTCCCTGTAATTCGTCGTCGCTGTAGGCTTTTGCTGCATCTGCGCCAAAATGTACCCCGGTTTGGATACTTTTCACCGCATCGATGTAACGTTGCCTGTCAGTTTGACCGCAGCGTTCCACGAGAAAAACGACGAACTGTCGCAGAACGTCCCGCAGGGACAAACCGGATGAGTCCGTAGTATTGAATGCCCGTAGCATTGCCTCGTCGTCCCGCTGTGTGCGGTCCAACGGAAAATAGCGAACGAGAAAAGATGGCGTTCGTACGTTGCGCCGGATGATTTGACGCAACTCTTCTGTGTGCTCGTGCAAGGCTGGGAACTGCGAGACAAGTTTCAACGCCTCTTGATCACATGTTCGTCGGATCGGCGAATCATCGTCAAAAAAGCGTTTACCCAACAACTCCAGTTGCTTGCCTACGTCACCCGTCGGAATTGCCATTTTATTGGCACCGAGTTGCATGATCTCGTCATGAATGGCATCCGAGATCCTTTGCCTTAAAACACGACCTGTTGCCACGTAGTGGCAAAACACAACGGCTTTTTCACCGCCGCGCCAAATGTCAACAACCCGCTGGACGGTGGCCGCAATCTTGGGATGGTGTATGTCCTTCTCTCCAGTCTTGGGAAGTAGAGAGCTGAGCTGATTCAGATACCAGCGAACACCGGTGTTCACCTTCACCTTTTGGACTTCATCATCATCGCCATCAGTGGGACTTTTGCCTCGATTCGAACGGGTGTGCAGGAATGCCTCGTAGCTGGATGAGAGACCCTCGGCAAAGACCGGTCGGGAATCTGGATGGTGGGAGGTTGCGCGGGCAGCGAGAAGAAACGGCAACAATGACTCGCCCTGAACGAGTATTCCTTGCTCGCCGGCAGTCGGTTGACCACCTTGTATCGCACGACCGATCAGACGCTCACGCCGCAAAACATCTGAGTGATCTCCGGGAAGGTGACGCGGTTTTAGGTGCCTCACGACCCATTTGGAAAGATGCTTCTGAGCATCGCTCATCTTTTGTTTCGTATTTTTATAGCATTGGAGCACATCAACGGCTGCAGGTGTCAGTTCAAAGTCGGAATCCAATGCGTCCCACCACTTTGCAGTATCCTCATAGGAAACGCCGTTGACTATTAAATCCTGTTCGCACAATCTACCCCACGTTTTATCGAGGGTGATTGCTGTTTCCTGTGCCGCATCCAACGAGGCCCGAAGCTGTTTCTTTTCGTTTTCAAACCCCTCCCTTCCTAGGGAAGGAGCGGATTTCCCGGTCCAGCAGATTCCATCAAAACGATCCAGAACCGAGCAGAGTTCGCCATGTCCCAGCTGGAATGGCGTTGCAGTGAGGAAAAGCATTCGTTCAAAGACACCGGCAAGCGGCCCGCGACTGATCTCATCAGCGGCGTTCTTTGAATCTGTTGTCCGGAAGAGCGAGGCCAGTTTTGTGTCTGCGTTCTTAAGGTGATGCGCCTCATCGAGGATTAATAGTGGAAGACGAATTCTGGTTTTGCGTAAGCAGTCGTCCCATAAGGTGCGTAGAGCGTTCTTCAACACGCGTCTGGCTTTGGTTGTGTTACGCTGATAATTTTTTGAGCGTCTCAGTGGGATCCGCGAAACTGCCTCAAAAACACTTTGTGTATTCAAATTGGGAAGAGCTTTGATTACAGCGTCAGGAACAGGATCATCATCTTCCAGTCCGAGCGGTTCCAGAATCGAAAGCCAATGGGCGGGGTCTGTCTTCAGTAGCTTCCTCCAGATATTCGGATCATGAGTTTCTATCCAGCTCACTTGAAGGAGATCGCCCATGTTTCGGTAGAGTGCGTTGCGAAGGTGGTCGATTCCCTTGCGGCGATGGATGCTCTGCCGAATTAAGGCAAGCATCACCCAGTAATCGTTCAGCCCACGGCGCAGGGCACCATGCGTGAGGAAAATCACCGATTTCCTGCGGGCAGGCGGGTCATCGATCAGTTTGAGGAATTCGACGGCTCGCTCGGCTCTTCCAAAGCGGATCTGTTTTGCCAAATCTGGTGGCAAACATTTTTCAAGAAACAGGGAAAGGTCGGCTGGCCATTTCTCTTTCAGGGCGGATGGCACCATGACAACCACGGGATGTTTCCCACGATTGCTGAGGGCTGCAGAGATAGCCACTGCAAGAGCGACAAACGTTTTGCCCATCCCAACCTCATCCGCAAGAATGATACCCGGTCGGGCTGTCAAACGTTTTAGGATTTCGCGGGCTGTCTTCTCCTGACGCTGGGCGTCATCGGCAGAAATGCGTCCTTTGACGTGCAGCTCAATATCAGAACAGAAAGGGTACAAGGAGTTCACCTGGTTATCTCCTCGAATACGTGTTCCATGTAGCGTTTCAGGTTTTTGGGAGTCGAGGGGGCCGCGGTTGGTATCAACTTCGTAAGTTCTACAATGGCAGTAGCGATCTCTTCGCGGTGGCGATCCGGGGGAAGGCAGCCTGGTTTTCGAGCAGGTTTGACTCTCGATAATTCGAGTGCAAGTTCAGTGATTAAAAACGCCTTCTCCTCCTCTGATTTCGCTTCACGGACTAATGCATTGGCAAGAGCCGTGACACCGACCGGACCGTGCAGTCGCCACCTCAGGAACTCGATGGTGACCACGGGGCGTTCCAGACGCTGGCGTAGTGAATTCAAGGCCCACGACAGACGGCGAGTGCGTTGCAGGAGGAATTGGCGTGTGTCGACCCGCTTGTGGGGATCAATGACAGTGATGTTGTCATCGTCTTTCGTCTTGGTTTTGCGCTGTTTGAGGTAGCGACGAAGGACTCGGTGCAAAGGACGGGCAGAGGTCAGGATATTGATCAGGACTTCGAGCGGCAGATTCTTGAGTTCTTCAGGCGGTGGCAGAATTTCACCGCTGGAAACGTTGACTGGCCACCATGCCGCCGCTTGACTTGCTGTCCAACGCACCCAAAAACCTGCAGGTGGGCGTGCGTTGTTCCAGGGAATGACGCACCCGGTGGGGCTGTGCTGTGATCGCCAGTCCTGTTCACCCCAGAACAGCTTCTCATCACCGTCAGTCAGCAACTCCCAGCCGGCGGGTGGTGCATTGATGATTTCAAGCGTTACACGTGCCTGTTGCAAGTCATCGCAATCATAGATGGCGTTTCCGAAGCATGCGGGCAAGATTGTCTGTTCGGCAGCTCCGTCCTCTTCCTCGTCTTTCATTGGCATCCAGCGGACGCCGGATTCGAGATCAACCTGCTCACTTTCGGGAAACGTCTCGTTCAGTAATCGTCTTGCTTTGGGAATCTGTTCCGTGTTGATGCTGTAAAAAAGATTGGCTTCCAGGTTGGGATGGTTGCTCAGTCCGGTTCCGGCGCTGGTGAAATTGCTTGATCCGATCGAATAGAGCGTCCAGTTCGAGTTCTCAAGCCAGATCCCTTTCGCATGCAGAGAGCGACCGTCAGGCACCGTGATGCGGTGAACGGTTGTTGTCGCCGCCGATCGGCGTTTGGGTTCAGCATCCAGTAACGATGCAGGAGCTCTCAGTAAAACGTCGTGTTCACCGGCGATCTCTTCACCAGCTACGTGAAATTCTACATCGACTTCACCACGGAGGCGTAGAAGTTGCCATAGCCGCCGTGCGGGCGCATTCTCAGCCTCGGGTGGATCAAAAAACGGGCTGCAGGCACTGGCTATATAGGGATCCCGATGATCCGGCCATGTGTTCTGAAGGCTATCGAAGAGGGTGGGCATCTTCGGGCCGGAGAACAGGGTGCCTACCGTTGCGGGTTGTTCCTGGGAACTCTCGTGGTCGATCCCCCATTCAGAACAATCGTTTTGGATCCTCGCCAGCAGACCGTTCCAGCGATCGAGTGATGGCGTGGGAGCGCCGCTGACGCTTGAGTAAGCACCAGCAATTTTCAGAAATCGTAATGTCTCATGCAGACATTCGATGGGTGTTTGTGAACCTTTGTGGAAATCCAGTACCCCAAACACTTCAAGATTGCGGCGATAACCATCTTCGGTGAGATTGGCGGAGCCAATGATCAGGCGGACCATGTTGGACCAGTACAGCAAACTTACCTTTGAGTGCTGCAAGCCGCGTGGCATCCGTGCGGGCAGTAGATCCCACCGAAGGCTTCTCGCTCCACGACAATGGTGCTGATCCACCAACGCTGAAGCACAGGCAAGTTGCGCAAGTTTCTCTTCCCGCTCTACCAGATAGACCGGACCGTCTTCTGTCGGGTCGGATTCCAGCTGCAGAAAACGTCCAATGCATTCTTCTTCGAAGAAGACCGGCGAAAAGGTAAAACTGGTGGCGACAAGACCAATGGGCTCACCAGCGTTATCGGGGGCTACCCAGGCGTCCAGCAGTTTTCCGTACCCCGGTTTATCGTCATGTTTTCTTTTTCCTGCCATTCAAGCCACCAGTCCGCTGTCATTGGCAAACGACCATAGCGATTGGGTGCGGTAGGCATGGACATAGGAATCGTCATGCTGTCCGCCCTTTTCACGCAGATATCCGGTTCGGATCAGGCACGACCCGTCATCAAAGCGGTCGAACCACGGTGCTTTGCCGCCGGGTGTTTTGCTGGATTGAACTCGTCGGTGGTGTTCCAGCAGTCGTTCAATCCAGTCGCGCGGCTGCATTCGCTCCGCCAGCCTGCTAAAGTTTTTCTGAAATCGGGATACCTGACCAAATGGTGAGAGTTTGTCGGAGACGTCTGAAAAGATTTCTGGTATTTCGGCAGCTGCTTTTGTGACCCCAGGCAGGGCTCCCAGTTCATGGGGTGGAATTCGATGCTGGGTCTGGGACATTTGAAGAAGACAATCATCAAACGCATCCTGCAGCAGGCGGCAAAAATATTCGTACGCATCAATCGCTCGTAGCAGTTCGGTCAAGTCCGTACTTGCAGTTGACGACAGCAAGTCATGGAAGCGTCTTTCTGAAAGGTGCCGGGAGTCAACTTCCTCCTTCCATAGTTGTTGGCCTGCGGAACTGGTAAGGCTTGTGAGAACCTCGCGTCTGAATCCGCTGGCGGGATCCAACAGTGCTGTTGCGATGACCTCTGCTTCACGTTGGCCAGCCTCGTAGATTCCAAGGTGATCGCTGAAGAACTTCCAGCCCGCCCAACCGCTGCTACGTGCCACCGAGCCTTTATTCAAACCTTCCTGGATTGCGTTGGTGATCTGTTCACGAACGTCTCTTCCACGTCCAGTTGTGGTCCCAGTGAAGCCTGGTAAATGTTGCTCCTTTTCCCACGTTGAAACTAACTGATATCCGACATCACCCAGGCGTCCGGCCCGCTCGATGCTGGTGTCCCTCGCCAAGCCTCGGTAGACTCCGTGAAAGCCGAAGACCGTTGGGGTTTTGAGGTATCTTTTTTCGGACAGGTTTACGCGGTCTTTGATGGCACGTGCTGCTTTGTCCTGTCCGGGTAACCCTCGCAGTAATTTCGGGTCTCGCGTGGTGCGTACGAGGCCCTCGACAAAATACCATTCAAAAACCTGCCATGGCTCACTCACGCCGTCCTTGGCAACCACGTCTTCGTCAAAGGAATCACTGATCAAATGTGAGACGGCGATCGCGGTCAGGAAACGTGGGTGAGTCTGCCTTTCCCTGACGCCGGGAATCAGTTTGATGGCAAGAGAATCCGCGATGGCATACATCCCAAGCGGATCAATCGAACCTTCCGCCGAAAGCTTGGGGTCTGCTTCCGAGAGACGTGGCAGTAATAAGGTACTCATGCGTCTGTAGTCAGTCGTTTCAATTAGCGATCACGCAGATCGCCTGGGTGTGCGCTCGAAGTGGTTGCCTGCATTTGTACGCAGTGTCTCTGTAAAGATTGCCGGTAGCGATTTTCCCACCATATTAATGGTGTTGAGCAGCGGCTGCCACTTGGTGGCTGTTCGTCTTGGGATGGTCTTTTTATTTAATCATGGAAAAGATACCGCAATCCGGAGAGAGGTCGGATGCTATTTGGGCACATAAAACCGCGAATCAAGGAAAGCGGCACGCCCATTCCATATGTGCTTTTCGAATTCGTCCGTTGGCTCCGGTGAATTCCACCAGTTTGAATCGAGGATTCGTCGGATGATTTTGTCCCAGTAATCTTCAAGTGATACGTTCTTTGAGATACCGAAAGCGTTGCACAGTTTGTCGCGGTTGGCGCTGTCGAGGCAAATGAAGTAGTCCGGACGCTTCATTGCCAACAACCGAGTCGCGGTTGCGACACCAGACTTCTGAAAGGCTTTGCTGAAGATGCTGCTGTAGCGAGCGTAATGCTCCCCGTTGATTTCACCGCTGAACGGTATCTGGTCAAGCGCTGCTGATATTTCGTCGTTGTTGCGGTTGATTGCCTGTTTGTAGAAGCCTGCACCTTTCATGCTGCCGAACCAGAGCCAGTCCATTCCAGGTACTTCTCCGAAGCCGGCGACACACTTACGCTCCATGAGGCTCATGCTGCGAAACTCACCGTGGCTGCCAAACAGATTGCGGGCAGCTTGCAGTACCTCGATTCGTTCAAGGGTGGTAGCGTGCGGTTCCGTTTTCACATGTGACATGTAGTCTGCCCAGCTTTCCTTGAAAATGGGCACATCCAGAGGCGAGATTTTGGACTGTTTCGTGTTGCTGGAGGTGTAGGTCCCTGAGAGTGGTTCGAGTCTTTTTTGCTGGCGTTTCCAGATCTTGCGGTAGGCCGCAAGTTCATCGGGTGTGATGCGCTGACTTTTGGGGATTGCATCATCGAGTGCAGACAGGACTTTGGCGTGAGCATCCCTGTTATCTATGTCGCTGCTGTCAAAAAGGCAAGCAACCTCCGAGTTCGAGCTGAATGCCGAATGCGTGAAATTCGCGCTGCCGGTGATGCACTTCCAGCGTCCATCAGGGAATTTGAAGTAATAGAGTTTCGGATGAAAGACTCCACTTGGATTCATGACAAAACGAACAGCGTCATGATCCAGGAACGATTCAATGAAATCGGGGTGGGTCTGGTAAAAGTGGATTCCGACGCTCAGTTGGTGGATCTTGTGACGATTTTCAAGCAGCGCATCAAAGAGGCGAAATCCAACGGAGGCCCATGCGACCGACCAGCGGAATGATTCTGACGCGCGGATACACTTTTTCAATTCCGTGTGTATCTCGCGGTTGTTGCTGAGGAATTTCATTGGTTTTCACGTTTTAAAAGATTTATGGTGGTTGAAAATGACCACAATGAGCCCATGGATTGGCATGTTTATCAAGCCTTTTGCAGGCAGTGATTGTGCGACAGTCCGATTGGGAATCGTATGGGAATGACTCCCAATCAGCTTATGCCTTTTTTAGAACCCGGGTATCCTTCGTTCCTTTAGGCAACTCTTCTTAGCTAGGGATTCTCGAAATATTGCGGCTGAAGCCGGAGCTGGACTGACGCCATTCTTTCGTTTCGATGTCACCGCATTGACCACCAACGGGACTTGTTCATCGCAGTGCGACTGCCCGATCTATGTTTTGTTTGCCAAAAGCAGATGCGCTGACCTGCCAATGATCCCGAGGTAACAAACGTGAACTGCAGTGAATCGATACCACGTCACAATCGGTGCTTGCTTCACCAGCACCTTCGTGTTGGAAATGCGGCAACTAGCTTACCATGTGCGGTTTTGTGTGTTCCACGGTGGAAAGAGTTCACCAAGCAGTTCTGACTCGGGCACCTCAAGATGGAAGAAACTTTCACTTTATCTGGATGAGCTGATCCCCTGTGCGGCAATCACATTCTGTTTTGTGAACACATGAATTGCAATTTGAGCATCCTGGTCAAATCGGAGCGACTGCAGCATCCTGCAGTTGTTCTGGAGTTAAATCGTTTTGTTTGCAACGTAGAGCGAGCTCTGTTGCTAAGAAGTGCTGATTATTGGGGATTCTTTTCAGGCTGACACCGCCTCAGGCCAAACTCAGGCACTTGCTGTGTTATGCCTCGCCAGCAAGACAGCAGCAAAACTGGTGAAAAGACAGCCAACTTAAACTGATTTTTAGAAGCGGATTCTTGGAGCTTTCTGGTTACACCAGTCTGGCGTGTTTTACGCAATCTGCGATGAATGCGTCACATTGAGATTGGTCCAGGGCTTCAAACACAAGGCCACCACCAAACTGATTGATCTGTTTCATGAAGTTTCGGAAGTTTGCCTCGGTAAGTGTGACCCAGGGTTCTGAGTCCATTGCGCGTAAAGTTGCGCTTGCCAAGGCTTGACGACTTGTAAGCCAGACCCTTTCGACAAAGTTGCTTCGGATATCGGCTGTTTTCAGAATCAATCCGAGGGCTCGTTCCGGTGCGTCGGGCCAGCAGGTCTTCGCAATGTACCAATTCCACCAAAGTCGGGAAATCGAATGATCATCACGCACACGTGTTTGGGTTTCTGCAAAACAGTGGATCTTGATTGCATTCGTTAATGCATCGCCTTGCTTTCCCGAAAGCCACCGTTTTCGGCTGTATTCCAAAGCTTCGACGTGAGAAAGTCGAACCCATATACGTTCCTCATTTGCCAGTGCCGGCGTTAATGAGGCTAATGCCATGCCTACGGTTTTCGAGTTGGCGATATCGATTTGAGTAATGTTCTGCTGTTGCGTAACATCCAACTGAGCCAAAATCTCCGGATCAAACTCGATTGTCAAAGGAACATCCCATGAAGGTTGGCATGCCAGGTCACGGAAGTCACCATTCAAATACCTTGGGATGTGTGCGTCGATGTTTGCTCGCAATTCCAGTAGTGCCGTGTCCGATAGATACCTGATGGGTGCCATTAGATAGTCTCCATCGTTTTGATAGTGCCACGTAATGGTTGTTTGAGCAGTCGCTGTGCAATCGTCAATGGCGAATGGGAGTCGACTGTTGGATCTATACCCAGTTCGTCACACTTTGCCCGAAAAACCCGGTACCAACGTTTTCCGTGAAGCGATGCATCACCTGCCTGGAGTCTAGCTACCACATCCATGATCGCTGGCATGAAAACCGAGTTCAGCAGAATAAGTTTGCCTTGGGCGACGTCTCGCATATTTACAATCGACTGATAGGTATTCCGCTCTGCGAGAATGGTAATCTTGTCTCTGTCCGCGTCCACAAAATACATATCAGGCTCAAGCGTATCGTCTTTTGCAATTTGGAAAACCGTTTCAAAAGGCTTGAAACGCTCGGGATCGACTGAAAAACGGAATTCCGGGCCCATGGCAACGAGATTGCCAACGGCGATTGGGACACCATTCCCAAACTCACTGTGCATTGCCGGACTCGCGTAATTTGTGATCTCTTCAGTCGTCCATGCAACAGGGCGAAGACTAACAGTTTCATACAGTTTCGAGAGTTCAAGATATTTTTCGGACTCACCAAGCGTTGCTACTTGCAAGGAATTGAAGTAAGTGCGTCGGCATATAATGAAATAGCCGACTTTGACGCGTTGTGAATCGATCAAGTTCTTGAGGGAATCGCAGTCAATGGTGATTGTAGACTTCAGCTTCAGTTTACCGTCAGTCGTGTTTTCACGAGTGAAAGCAACTTTGAAATCGGCATTTGAATAGTCATCAGAGTTCAGGGTGAGTACAGGATGGGGATACCGCATTTGTTCCGTGATTTTCATCAGACAGCTCCTCCTGAAGTGATGATTTCGTGAGCGGCCAACTCGATGGGCCCCCCGTATCCTGTTTCGAATTCAACTTTGATGGTCATGCGTTCGTTTTTGGTGCACTCGACTTCAATGCTGCCATCACTAACTGTGCCGAGTGAGGTATGAATGGGGTTCAGTTGCGCTGGATTTGCAAGTCCGCTTGCGTAGCTCGTGAGTCGGATTTTTCCAGTGCAGGGCGCTGTTAGGTGGATTTGTCGCTGGCTCAATTTTCTGCGGTCAGCTAACAGAACGCGGTCATTCACCAGGTGGATTGAACGGTGCGTCGTGCTTGGCCCAGTCCCTGTGCCTGCCCCTGTACCCGGCCCTGTACCTGTACCTGTACCCGGCCCTGTACCTGGCCCTGTACCTGTACCTGTACCTGTACCCGGCCCTGTACCTGGTTTATCAGCAGGTGGTGGAGGTGGTGGTTTCGGTAGAATGGGTTTTGGGTCGGTTGCCTTTTGTTCACCCGGTTTGGTTTCAGTTCCACCCGGGTCACTGTTGAGTTGATCGTTTGTGGCAAAGAAGTCATTGAGTTCGTCAAGCTCTACGGAATCAGATGGCTTAGACTTTGCATGCTTCCGAATAAACGCACGAATTTCTTTTGCCAGTTTTTCGAACAGCTTTTGACCTTCCGCGCGCAGTTTGGGATCTGTAATCCTGTCTGCTGACAAGCTGTCGTGCCGTGGATTCTCAAGTCGTTTGAACCACGTGCTTTCTTCATTGCCTTGGGGTTCAATGATGACGGCGAAGTCACGATGGAGTGGAAAGCGTTTGAATGGCTGGTTGAAATATTTCAGGTTGTTGGTGATATACATGCCGTTGCGGGCGATACCGATGGTGTAACCCAAGCCCTCTTGTAAGAGGATTTTCATGTTGATGTTGCCCAAGCCAGAAATTGAGATTACTTCACTCTTAGACGCGTCGTCGATGAGGCACTTGTATAGATTTTTCGCTTCTTCGAAAGCACCCTGTTCGTTGAGGATTTCTGCAGTTCGTATCACTTCTGCATCATTGAATAGAGTTTCGATGGTATGGCTATTGATCTTTAATTTACTGTTGTCGATTTCAAATTCCATTTCGTCGCGTTGAATTGCACAGAAGAAGTTCATGAGAATGGCGGTGGCCATTTCGTATCTCCAATCTGTTTTCTTTTCACGCATGCAGATGGAATAGATGTTTGTTCCCTGTTCTTCGCGCCTAAGCCATTCAGGCAAATGCTCCTGATTAGTGATTGGGAGGTAACCATCAGGGTTGCCCCAGTATCCTTTCCTCCGTCTTGCAATTCCGGCTTCGTCGACATGGGAAATGAACTGCGTTTTCCCCATGCACAGCGTCTGCTGGACACCATTGTCATCGTGGTATAGGGTTGAAATGAATACTGTTTGAATGTCAGACAAAGCGAACGTGGCGTTTTTCCCGATACCGAACGATCCACCTGAACCAGTGTTTTCTTTGACGCTCTTGCCGTCCGTTTTTGCCAAGGTGTGGAACGGTTGTCCTTCAGTGCAAGGTCCGCGAACCCCTTTTGTGTTGAAATCGGATATTTTCAAGATTTGGATTTCATTTTCATCGAGGACGCGGCAGGCGTTCTCAAAAAAGCCAATTTCCTTCTCCTCTCCGCTTTTTTTTGATTTATTGCAACAGATGCGTGCTGCATCACGAAACTGCTGGATAGACGGAAACTCGTTGGTGGGTATGGGGATTACGTCAAAACACATTTTTAACGGTGTTTTGGGCGAGTCGCGAGCGTCACGACTGTTCTGAGTGGTCTCCCTTGCTACTGCTGCAAACGGGTTCTCGCGGAACGTTTCGATGCCGGCGTCACTCAGTCCCTCAGCTTCACCACCTTCGTTTTTCAGAAATTCCAGTTTGGGCGTGGTCATTCGAGTTGCCTGTCAAAATATAGTTATGAGCTGGGGTGGTTCCCAAATGGCGGCTGGTCATGGTAACGGAAAACAATTCACCATTCGGTTCGTTGACGCCTTTTTGAGGTGTTTTTTCAGGTTTACGGTTTCTTGCAACACGTGTGGATACCGCATCAGCCTCGGCTGATTTGCGGTCGCGTTGAAGTGAGAGAAAAAATGTAAAGCCGTTCACCGTTTTAATTGGCTGACAGCGGCTGTTGGATGCGAAGATCGTGTTGACCCAGAAATCTCTTGATCAGTGATTCCGTCCATCCTCGCTGTTTCAACCCGGCGACGTCGATGTGAGAAACAGGTTCTTTCGTCATCAGTGCATTCCCATTGTGCAATCTGTGTATCGAAAAATTGTATTTTTGGGTTTCGAATTACCCCTTGATTTCGATGCCGACAAAGTGGGCTGGGTGCGCGATGTTTACAGCACACCAGATTCCTGCAGGATCGCCTCGACGATTTCGGCGATCTGGTTAGCGAAATAGGGTGGAACAGCATTACCGACTTGAGTGTATTGCGAAGTCCTTGGTCCGCAGAAAAAGTAATTGTCGGGAAAAGTCTGAAGCCGCGCTGCTTCCCGTACCGTAAGGCTGCGGCACTGGGTCGGGTCATGATGGATGTAGTAGTGTCCGTCCTTGGAAATGTGACTGGTGATGGTTGTCGATGGCGATCCGGCAACCTGTACCCGAAACCGGTCCGCGAACAGGCTTCCGGCAAGTGCCTTGTCTACATTGGCGTGTTTGGGAAGCAGTTGAGCAGGGAAATCTTTGAGCGATGGCGATTTACCATGCTTCTCGGCATAGCAGGCACAAAACAGATAACGATGAAGATCCTCTGCGATATGCCCCCGTGTTGAATGATTGAACGCGCCACTGAGTCTCTGATCAAGCAGCCAGTTACTCATGTGCTCATTCATCGAGGAGCGTTTTTTAGCCACGCGAACCCACTCGTTACCGCGTTGTTCGCGCGGGTTCGTCAATCGCTGTACTATGCTTCCGATCTTCTTCTTCAGGGGAGCATCGTGTGCCTCCAACTCTTGAAACCAGTTCGTTGTCAACAGTTCTTGCAGCCTGTGGCTCCACGCCTCGGCGGAATCAGGCTCCTTGGACAGGCCTGCCCTTAGCCGAGGAAGATCATCGATAATGCTTTTGACCGAGACCCGGGGTTTTCCGCCAAGTGTCTTAGGGAGTTGCTGCAACCCAAGGTCATCTCTCACGCCGACAATGATCAAGCGATGGCGTGCTTGGGGAACCCCATGTTCTTCCATCCTGACAACAAAATCACTCAGGTTGGTACCGCCAAAAAAGTCGTTACTGCCCAAGCTGAAAAGCTGATAACCGATTTCGCTGCCACTCCCGTTTTGCGGTGAAATTCCTGCACTGACGCACGGGCTTTGTAAATCGTCGATAATCTGTTTGAATATCTGCTGGTTCTTGATCGTCGCCGAGAGCAGACCTTTCACATTCTCCATGACAAATACTGACGGCTGGTGCATCGCGATCACCCGCAGGTATTCCCTGTAGAGAAATTGTCGCCCGTCTTTACTGGGGACATACTCGGCATTTCCGCGGTTACGGGATCGCCCAACCAGTGAATACGCCTGGCACGGTGGTCCGCCCAGCAGTACCCAGTGTTTTTGCCCGCCAACTGCATTGGCGATTGCATCTTCAACTGTTTCGCTTGTTTCTGTATTTCCAAGTTCGGCATGCATTGCTTCCCGTGATGCTTCTTTGGATTGGCGAGGGAAGAGTGAATAGAGTTCCTCCAGTCGGGTTTCGAGCGGTCGTTCCACCTCCCTCAAAAGGGAATAATATTCTTCCGGAACCTCGTTATCGGCGAATTGCCGGAAAAAGCTGCGAAGTCGCAACGTTCTTACAGCGTTGGCATCCTTTTCGATGGAGAGCTTTATGTTGAAACGCTTGCTTCCAGATTTTCCGCCCCTGTGGGCGGCAAACCCTTCGCCTAACCCGCCCGGACCTGCGAAAAGATCCAGCACTGGAATCGTTTTGCGCTTCGTTCTTGGTTTTCGCTTCTTGCTCAACTGAAAAACCTGTCACTGAGTTGGTTTTGATGTTCCATCTTGGGGTACATCCTTGCCAAATGTTGCCCGCACTCTAACACTGATCCAACTAAATGCTGGTGTGTCGGGTTTCAACCGCGGCAAATCGAAAGTCTGTCATAAGGGGATATCGCGATGTCCACGTTAAATTATTTCCAAGAACCACTGAAAATGCTTCTGCCTGACCAACACTCGATTGCCCCGTTCTTTCGTTAATTTTCTGAGCTGGATTTGAACTCGCGAGCAAACGCAAGTCGTCCCGTCAAACCGAAGCAAAAGTTCCCATTCAGTAAATCTCGTTAACGCTCTGAATGACTGCGACCCAAGCCTTGTGAGCTGGTCCTGCACTTTCAGACTCATGCGTGGGAATCCTCTTCGGCTGCTAACCATATGCAGGTTTGATATGTTATGCCAGAAATGGCGATACCACCACCAGCAGCTCCCAAGCAAACTATCTGATGGCTGACATTGTTGACCCCAAAACGCGTAGCCGGATGATGTCCCGCATCAAGGGACGGGACACGAAGCCCGAAATGCTGGTGCGTAGCGCGTTGCATCAACGCGGATTCCGGTTTCGTCTCCACTGTCGGGATTTACCAGGGAAACCTGATCTCGTTCTACCTAGGTTTGAAACCGCTGTTTTCGTTAATGGCTGTTTCTGGCATTACCATCAATGCAGGTTGTCTCAATTGCCGAAGTCCAACCGGCTGTTCTGGGAGGCGAAGCTGATGGCTAACCGACAGCGGGACGAACGGAATCTAGCAGCCCTCAAACAATGCGGCTGGTATGTTGCCGTGGTCTGGGAATGTGGATTGCGGAACCAGACGCCAGCAAGAGTCGAATCATCCATGAACCGGATTGCAGCATGGATTACTCGATGCAAACATCGGCGCAGCGTGCTCGTGATCAAGTGAGAATTCCGTCTGACCCTGGAAATTCAGGGCTTGTACATCCCTGGATCATTGATTTCCGCTTGCCCTTCAGCCCTTCAGCCCTTCAGCCGTTCAGGACGCCGGCAAGGTTTCGCTGCGAAAACGGTCAAACTCCCGGGGCAACATCGCAGCAAGGTCGTCTGCGGAGATCGAATAGAGATCAAACGTTAACTGCAACTGCTGCAACCAGGCAATGTATCTCGTGACGCAGCCTGCGCTTTTTCGTGCTGCAGCACCACGTTTGAAGTTTCCAGCCTCAGAGTCAAAATAGAGCGTGCTGGCAAGCTGCATCGCGCCCTCGGAACTCAGAATCTCCTGACGAGCCATCAACTGCTCGGTGATTTCACCTCTCGTATCCATTGGCTTGCAGAGCATGAAGCGGGCCGCTTCTCCGTAGCGATTGACTAGCTGCCACGTCATGTAGATTGCATGCCGTGGTCGGTGGTTGTAATTCTTGCTGAGAATGTAGTTGTAGACCTGGCTGGGTTTCCGCTGCCGCTGCTTCGTTGGGCAAAGCTGGTCAAACCACAGCAGGGCGAACCAGCTCCAGAAGCCACGATCACCCATCAATGGTTGCAGGTTCACATCACTCGTACGATCGACAAGGTGTTGCCCCATCTCGTAGCGGCTCTGAAACTCCTGCTCCGGGTCAACTGTGAACTCGGTTTCAATTGCTTCGGAGTACAACGGGTCGGTGAGCAGGTATGCCGGAGTGTTCTGTTCGTTACCATTCCGTAGGTGCACGATAAACTGGTCAAAATCATGCAGTCCCTGTTCATTCAGTTTTCTGACGATCACGCGTCTTCTCCATCAAAAGTACTCAGTAGCATCTCGTTCAGCTTGAATCTCTCTGAAAAGGCACTCACGACTTCGTCCACCCAGCGATGCAGTTCCGTTGGATCCTCTCCCGTTGGCCGCTCTTCCCCGAACATGGATGCAAACGCCATCCAACGCTCGCAGTGGATATCCCCTTCACTGTCCTCGTCATTCCAGAGATAGTGTGTCAGCACCTCACGTAATGCGGCTGGCAGAATCAAGGATTGAAACGCGGGATCCGACCGCATTTTCGCAATTGCGTTGGGTATCTGGCTGTTGAGGTGCAACTCCGGCGCGGCTCCTGATTCAAAGAATATCCGCCACGGCAGTTGTCCTAACGCGTAATGCCTAACCGGTAGAATGCTTGATTTGTTTGCATCATCATCGCCGGTGTCTGCCCTGAACTGCTCGCCGCAGCCAAGCAGCATGCCGTGGCGCTGGGACTCATCAACCACGAGCACTCGAAAAGATGTCGGGCCGGAAAGGTCAATCCTGTCGAGTCTTCGATCAGCAGGTGGGCGCAGATCCGATACGGGTCCGTAGCAGAACCGTTGACGTGTTTCCTTGAAGTACGCCTCGACGTACACCACCGAATTGGCAGGGTATGCACTCGCATCAATATCGAGTGCAACCTGAAATTCCGGTGGATCACCCGCATCCACATTAAAGCTGAACAGAGCCTGCTTCTGAAGGATTTTCCCACGGCCTGTGTAGTTCAGTGTTCGTAACATGCCTCACCTTGTTGTTTTTTCATCGCACTTTGACTTTCAGATCGCGATTGGAATCAAAGCCGTTAACCTGCAACTGGAACGGTACCTGGTTGACTTGCAATTCCATCGTGTTGTGCTTGGCCGAAAGCACTTTTACTTCACCGTGATTCGCCGTGACCTGGACCCCATCCTTGCCAAGTTTGAAATCGTGTGGACTGTATTTCTTGAATGCGTTTCCACTCCCCACGTCATAAGCAACCTCAACCTTCACCTCCCGCGGCAAATGCTCTTCGGTTAACTCGCTGGTACTGGCGATTGCAAAACCGCCCGGGGTTTGCGACAGCGAAATCATCGGCGGTTTTCTGGTAATATCCGGAACCTTTGCTGGGGGCTGTGGCTTTCTGCGAACCTGTCGTCTTCTGGTATTCTCTGGCTCCGTGAACCAGAAAAAATCATTCAGGGCGTCCTCATCCACGTCTTCCGTGACTTCACAGAGCAGGTCATACAGCTGTATCACTGCTTTTTTGATGACGGTGATCGTCGTTTGTGTATTGCGATAGTTTTTGCGGAGCTTCTCGGTATGCGTGATCCATTTCGTATGCGCTGCGTTTTCTGCATCTCCAAGGAATGCACAGACCGGTTCCTCCTCGGCAATCATGGCACCGAGCGCCTGGCGATCACCTATCTTCGCTTCGTTGGGCAGGGTAAGGCCACCACGCACATACAGATCCATCCCCTTGGTCAGTTCTTCAGGTCGCTTGATGTACACGGAGAAGCCGCTTTTCACGTCTCCACCGATTTTCCGTTTGATTGTGATGGGTAGATAGAGGCCGACAAGTTGACCGTTTGAGAATTGCTCACGGATTTTTTCAAGCGTCTCCAGGCCAAAATCATCAGCATCAAGTTTTCTGTCATCTACCCAACTCTCCTTTAACTGCAATGACTCGTTCTGCTCTGCCTCATAAAGCTCTTCAATAAAATCGAAAAGCAAATCAATTTGATTGAATCGGTTTGCAGCATACTGCTTTGCCAGTTGTCTTACATTGTTGTGGTTGATCTCGAGTTCATCGAATGCAAGAACGAGTTGGCCTGTAATGAGAGGGTAGAAATAGTTCGCAATGGCGACCTCAATCATCTTTTCGCGACTGAATTCGTGTCGCGGAAACGGGATGACTATTGAGAGACCGGGCTTTCCGACGCGATCGAGTGAAAAACTCTGAACGAACTGGGATACAAACCCGGGATCTTCGATTGGCACCGGAATCCGACGATCCGGGTCATCCTGATTCTTGATGTCCGCGAAGAAAGCGTGGGGCGGGTATCGTTTACCGCCGATGGTTCGAAGATTCAGTACCGTCTGGCCCATTACATGGATGCTTTCGTCATCCGCGCGTTGAGTGGCGCCAAAAAATATCCCGGCCTGGCTGGAGCACGAGTAGACGAGTTTTCCCAAGCCCCAGCGTCCACGACTCTTGCCGGTCTTGTTGGACTTGCCATGCCTCCGCCAGAAATCACAGAAGTGGGCGTTTTCAATTCTGTCGACGCTTCCGGTAAGTCCACAGGTACCGAAATCTTCGATGACCAGGGCCCGGGGATTATCGAAATCAAGATTGTCGTGGCTCAGTCCTGCTTCTTCCCCATGCTTCGCATGACCGCCAAATAGGGATCGAAAGAAATAGGGGCTCAAGCTGTCGTGCTGATCTACCCACCGAAAACTGACGCGGACTCGATATGGATCATCAACCGCTGCATCGAGACTGTTCTGAATGAACTCCCTCACGATGGTCTCAGAGATATCAACTTCGTCGTTGTCAAATTGATCACGTTGGGTTACTTCAGTTTCAACCTGATCATTGGGCAACGGGGAAAAATGCCACTTCATGAAATCGGATCCAAGTATATCGAAACTAACAAACCAGACGCACGCACTGTCAGTGCCATTATCACGGCAATCGAAAAAGAACTCTCACAGTGCCGGAAATTATCAAGGCCAACAACCGATGCGATGATCGCCATGCCGCTGTCCTACCCGCGAAATCCAAGTCCAGAACCCGCAGTCGTGTGACAAATTCTATGAAGCTCCGATACTCGGTACAACCTTGGGTTTACGCCGGCTAATTGTGTTATTCGTAGATTCCCAAGCGATGACAGTGACTATGTGCTTCATTATCTATGCTGGGCATTCATTTGAGGTGATTGTGTTCATGCAGCGTAGTATACTTGTGATCAAAGACCCCATGAAACACGCGCTCACAGCTTCGGGATGGCTTGTCCGTGACTCTACGTGCCCAACATCTTCGGATTGCCTCAGCCTTGTCGCTGCTAATTAGTGAGTTTGCGTTTTGCGCCGAGGTAGCCCCCTTAACCACTCCCAATGATGCAGAATCTGGACAGATCATTTTCAGTCGTTGGGTTTGAATCACTTTTTTAGTGAATGTTTCTTTTTTCGTGCGCTGCTAAGTGCGTGAAGCGAAAGGCGACGAACTTACTTCCCCCGAATCTCTCGTTGTGGGTTTTTAATGAGACTCTGGAGTTTGCGACAAGGATGGCAGGATGGCCAAGTCAATCTTCGTGTGATTGTCCCGCTCGAACAGGACGCCGATTCGACCGTCGGAAAGGACCGTGATATCGCTGTAGGCAGTGGTATATGGGAAGATGATCCTCGCGTCCGGCCAGGTTTTTCCGTCATCGAAGCTCATTCGCAACATCAGGAAGTCTCGCCATTTCCGGGCCGGGTTTGAGAAGAGAATAATGCCGGGCTTATCACCTGTTGACCAGCGGTAACGTCGAATGGAGGCCTGGCAACGGGGTTCGAGTAATGTCGGATCTCGACGAAATGAGCTAAACGTTTGACCTCCATCTTTGGAAATGGAGACTCCGCGGTGGAACTCGTCGACGCCGTGATTTCGGCTGTTGAGCATGACATCACCGTTCTCAAGTTCAACGGCCTCACACTCGTTGAGCCCGTGCCCCGTTTGGGCACCGATATGCCAAGTCTCGCCGTGGTCGTCGCTATACAAAATATGACTGTGGTAGGTTTGCGGTCCTCCCTCAGGCAATGACTTATGATCGCAGGGAATGATCAGTCGTCCTTTGTGCTTGCCGCGTTGCAACTGGATGCCGGCACCAGGGCCGGTTGCGTACCAACTCCAATGTTTCTGTTTAGCGGATCTTGTGATGTCTTTTGCCTTGGCCCATGTTTTGCCATCGTCATCAGAGTAGGTGATAAAAACCCGCCTTGAATCCTCGCCGAAGCCAGCCTTCGTCTGGTTTTCGTGAACCTTATGACTGTTCCAGGTTTGTAAGCTCCAAATCCTGCCTGTTGACTGATCGACAACAGGGCAGGGATTACCTGCGACGTTATCGTGTTCGTCAAAGACGATGATCTCGTCTCCCCAGGTTTTGCCGCCATCTTCGCTACGGCGAACGACGGTATCGATATTTGCAGTGTCTGAGCCACTGTTGCGACGGGCCTCGGCAAAGGCCAGGATGGTGCCTTTCTTCGATACGAGCAGCGCTGGAATGCGGTAGGTGTTCGTTGTTGCCGATCCACTTTTATAGATCGTCTGCATCTCAGGAAGAGAGACGATCTGCCCATCGGTCTCGACACGGAAGTCGTAAATCTTCAGATCTGCACGCCAGGATCGCAAAGCGGTGATCACCCCCAGCTTGTGAACGGGGCCGACGTCCGGCGAAGGAACTGTTTCCATGGCGGTGGGAAAGTTCTTGACCTCACCGACTGTCTCGCCATTGATTGCGCAGGTCAAGAATCCGCCCTTGATCACGATGTCGACATCGAATGGCACCCCCGGCTTGATGCGTCCTTCAGCCTCTGCAAAGACCTTCGCCGTCTTGCCAAACGCAGGTCCAGCCACGCCGATCTCATTGCCCGGGCCTATGTCGAAGGTAAACCAGTGTCCGTTGACAAGTACGCCGGCGCCGGTATTGCCGAGTTTGTTGATGGAGAGTCTGGCGTGGATTCGCGCGTCGCTACTGCGCACGCCCGCACCTGCATAGACAAACTTATACAGGCCGTTCAGGACAAATGCTTTGTCGTCTTTCCCGTCGCCTGCTCTGGTTGACCTGCCAACAATAGCTCCATGCTTAGTCAGCTTACCGTCAACAATGATGCCGTATTCCGTCCCGAGCATTACCTTTGGAAATGCGACGAACAACAGGCCTACAAAGAAAATCGTCCACTTCGGATGCTTACCCACTTCAAACTCCGTATATAAAATCAACGATCGCTCGTAGTCGCCCGACTTCACTTACTGAGCAATTTCTTTAGTTCGGGCGCGATGGCTTCGGCCCAGACTTCGTGGCCCTTCTCGCTCGGATGCGTGGTGTCAGGCATCATCTCTTCTGACAAGAAGCCCTTCTCATCAAGGAACGCCGGGCCGATGTCCAGGAACTTCACGCCCTTCATGTCTTTGAGTAGTTCCGGCAGGTAGGAATTGAGCTCGATGATCTGTTTGCGGTGGGGGTGATCGAGATTGCGTCTTCGCGGCAATACCCCAAGCACCAAGACGTTCATGTCGGGATAGATCGCTTTCAGTTTTCTGGCAATCGCCTGGACGCCTTCGGCGGCCTGCTTCGGTGTGTCACTTCCCCAGCAGATGTTGTTCGTGCCGATCAACAGAACAGCGGCTTTCGGTGGCTGCTTCATGACAGGAAGGTGGTCCAATCGCCAAAGCACGTGCTCGGTTCGGTCGCCGCCAAATCCCAGGTTGATCGCCTTGAGCGGGACGAAGTACTTTTCCCATACTTTCAAGCCGACTTTTTCATTTTCAAAATTGTGCGTGATCGAATCGCCGACCATCAGCAGATCGATATCACCCTTGCTCATCAGACCGATTTTTTCGCCTTGGCGGGCGAACCACCAATCGGCGATGCGAGGTGCAGGTATGACGGACTGGTGCTTCGGTGCCGAAGTCGCCTGTTCGGCCTGCGGTTCGGCGCAGTGTGCCGTCGCGGTAGGCAGGATGGCTACGGCAAGACACAACGTCAGGCTGGCGCCACGATTGGGTACGTGGTTTGGAATCAACATCGTTTGTATTCCTATCTATTTGTGTCGGTAAAGAATCGATTCTGGAATTCGGTTCCACTGGGCATCGACGGGGGAATAGGTGCTGATCTCAAGTCCCTCTCCGCCACTGCCCTCGAAGAACTCGACCTCAAGAGGATAGAAACCGGGAGATAACAGTACCGGCATGGAAGGGACGGAGATAAAGTCGTGAATGCCGTCGTTGATGACGAGTTGCTTGCCAGCGAGAGTCAAGCGTGTGCCGTCGTCGCTGCGGGTGGAGAATATGTACTCGCCCTTTTCTGTAATCTTCAGGTAGCCGGAAAAGACGACACCAAAGTTGTCATTTTGATCTTTCATCGAGAGCTCAAAATTCTCCACCAGAACCGAATTTCGCTTCCACGAAGACAATGTTCTTGTCAGTCACAAAGATGATGTTCGGTCCAGACACCCACTTGCCAGTCGCGGCCGCTGCCACGTCCTCTGCTTCGCAGAATGCAACTCTGGCATTCAGGAGTGGTTGCCACGGTGTATGCGTATTCGCGGAAAATGACCAATACACTGTCTCTGCATTTTTCTCATCGATGTTGGCGTCGAGGTGACCGATCCAATCACACGGAACGTGGTTTTCAGGTCGTCCAAACCATACATGTCAGTACCTTTATGCATCTGAGTCGTTACGCCAGCTTACAGGATATCGCTGCCATCTGCATCACTGGCCTCCTTTGCCGGATATATCGGAGCGGCGTTACAGCCAAGGGTTCAGCATGCGCGATCAGGCTCATGTCAAACAATCCGCAAAAAAACGTCCATCCGTTGCCTTCGCTGTTACGCTCTTGCGATAGAATACGCTTGCGATAGAAATTGATGAAATGAACACACTAAAATTGTTCACAGAAGAGACAATAAAATGGGCAACAATGCAGGATCCCCAATCGACCCAAAACAACAGTATGAAGGCCTCTAAAAGGAGGTCGCCGATATCCTTCTCGGTCCGGACTCACCGGTCCGCGGAATGTACGACTTCGAACAATTTATCAATGAGCAGGATCGGCTGGTGCAACGCCAGCCCGAACTGAAATCGCTCGATGGGAAACTGGCGCAAGTTCTCCCCGGGCTTGAGCAGGTCGAAGCTAAGTTAACCGAAGCCGAAAAGCAGGTGACCGCAGAGAAGAAGACGCTGGCTGGGTTTGCTACGGAGCTTGGGACTTCTGCATTTGCCGGGTTGCGGGCTGGTGAGCTACCCGACAATCCGCTGTTCACTGATCGCAAGGAACTGCAGTCCCGCATCGACTCGCTGCAAAGGCAGAAGGCCGAACTCGTAGCGGGCGAAAATGCGGGCATGATGGAGAAGGCTAAGGTCCAAGCTCAGCAATTGAAGTTTGCAGGCCAGATCAAAGTCGAGGAACTAAAGATTGGTTCTGCCGATCGAGCCCTCGGCGAGTCCATGCTGGCATCGAAAGAAAAGCTGTCAGTTCGTTGCAGTCAAACGGAGGAGGTTTTGACCGCGATCGCCAAACAACGAAAGCAGGTCGCGGCAGCCAGGGAAAAAGTCAAGCAAGCAGAGAAAGTTGTAGAAGATGGCAGGGCATCTGCCGCGGAAGCACTTGGACGATCCACGGTAGGCGATGCTTCCTCGTTGAAGTTGGAACTCAAAGAACTTCGCCAGAAGCATCGGCAGAATGAGAAGGCGATCGCCGACATGCGAAGCTCGGTGGTTGCAAAGGCCCTTGAAACAGAATCACTTCGCGAGAACGCGATTGTTGGCGAAAAACTCAAGCAATTATGGGGCCTGAATTTCGACATGGAGGCCAGTAAGCCTCAAGCTATGAAGATGGTTGGTGAGTCGGTGTCCAAATTCAAGGGGCTTCCACCAAAGTTTAAGCTCGGGGCATACGGTGTTGCCGCAGTCGTTGTGTTGCTTGCTGGTTGGAGTTTTTTGATGGGGCCAGCGGACCCATCAGCGGAATTAGCCAGCAGTCTAGATGGAGCTGTTCGGGAAGCAGAGGCGATGTCTGCACAGGTGGACGCGAACCTGAAAACAATGGAAGCTGAAATTGCCGCCATGGAAAAAGAACGAAAGAAAGTGGAATTGCAGTTGCAGCAAGAGGACTTGGAAAGAATTGAATCAGAAAAGCTTATAAGGACACAGGATGAGCTCCGCCAAAAGCAAGAGGAGCTAAAACGAAAACAGGAACGAGCAAGAAGAGATCAACTAAAGCTGCAAAAAGAACTGGAAGATCAAAGAAAACAAAAACTGCTTGCTGCGCAAAAAGAAAACAAAGAAAAAGAAGAAAGAATAAAATCAGAAAAGGACCGCGAAAAGCAAATGGCTTTGCGCCGAACCGAACTAGAGCGAGTATTCAGTAGCATTAATCTCGATCCAAGGATTAAGGTCAGCAAATCAGTTACTTCGTTAACAATAGTGAAATCAAAAGAGATACGAGGAAAGAATTATTTGAAATATCAATCGCTCTACAGAAATAAAGATTGGCTGGGGCTTTACAACCTTTACACCGGCCAGTCATGGACTGATGACGATCTTCCGAAGGCAACTGATATTACATACACAGCACGTAAATTAAAACGAATGCCTTTACACGTGTTTTTCGAGACAGATTTGCGGCAAACTCAGCAGCAAAAACTTTGGTTAGTTCACGAAGGAGGATGGACGCTTGATAATCACTGTGAACTGGTATCATTCGACAGTTACTTTAAACCTCATCCTGATGGACACGGTTGGGTCCATGATTGGCAGCCAAAAGCCGGACGAGCGATTCTATGTTACGGTTCAGGGCAAGAGTTGAGGCTAAAGGTTGATAGTGCCAGGTACCAGATGAGATCTAAGAACGAAGGCTTGCGCGATAAAATTAAGTTGGGTGAAATGACACAGGAGGAAGCAGTGAGAGAATCGGGAGAGGTGTTTTATAAACTGCAAGATGAGTTGTTTAACTGGGCCATGGTAAATCAGCCATAGTTTGCTTTTGCATTGGTTGGCGTTTCCGCTGATTTCGGGAAGGCTTGGCTCTGAGTGAGACGTTGCAGGTTCTATGCATGCGAATTAATCGCTGCACCGTAACATCTCAATCAACGTGGAATCGGCTTCAGCCAATATCAATCAGCCTCAACTTCTTCTGTAGACCCGTGACCTTGCTTCGCTTACACGGGGTAAGATTGGCCGCGGGCGTAGTGCACGACTTACGAATAGTTCCTCGATTGATGAATTCTTTCTATGCCTGAAATTAGCGATGGTTTAACCACTTGTCACAACTACCCGGGCGACATGCTGGATGTACGGATGCTCTTCTCTGCGTTGGTTGATGCCGATTGCTTCAGTCGCCCGCTTACACGCGGGCGTGGATTGAAACATCTGCCCCAACTGCTTCGCTCTTTCAATGCAATGTCGCTCGCTTACCGTCAACAAATAGGGCGACTGTGAATCGATTGAAATCTGCGTTTGTTTCTGTAGTCGTTTTGGCAATCTGTTCGTGTGATGCACCTAAGTCACTGACATCAGCGAAGACTGGCCAAGCAAATGGAACATCGCCTGAGCAGCTAAGCTACCAAGAACACAGCGGCACGCGAGAGATGTCGTCTGGAAGTCGGTCCAGGGGGCAAGAAAAACTTGATTTGTATCTCGTGGCGGCGCAAAAGGGTGACGCGATTGCTCAGCTTTATCTCGCCAGAGATTTTCGAGCCAAGCCAGATCCCACTCGTCCGTCGCTAAGCAGGGTCGAGGCGTATGCGTGGATGGAGGTGTTGCAGTATCGAATACGAAACAGTGAGATTGATAGAGATCATTGGGTTTTTAGCGGGTTCAATAGGTGGGAGCGAAATATGAGATCCCTGCATAGAAATCCAATGTTAACAAGCGACGAGTTGGCTGAAGCGTGTCAATTGGCTGTCGAGTACGTCGAAAAATACGCACCCAAGAGAGGCAGTAAGGGTTACCATCCCATGTGGCCCTGAATGTGCATCTGACCTCCCCCCATAGAATTGCACCATCGTGAGTGAGAGTTCAGCGTTCGTTGGTGTTTGCCCTGTCGCTCTGGTCGAGGTGATAGGAATCTTTCCCTCGGACCAATTGACGTGTTCCCATTTCAGGTTCACCAGTTGGCGCGGAATCCGTTGGTCAGCAATTCCAACCCAACGTCTTCTTCCTCTCGCTGCTGCGTGTCTGAAAGGATCGATTCCAGCTCAAGTCTTCGACGCAGATTTTCCTGAGCCCATGCATCAAGTAGCGCACTCTCGTCTTGCTCAGGTGTGGTCAGTGGCAGACGCACGTCATCGTCCCAATTGGCAAAATACTCGTCGGTTGCCCGAGTTTTGTTCCCGTTCGAAACAACCTGCGTTCTGGGAATATCGACAGGCGCCAATACCAGCGACATTTCACCTTCCTCATTGGCCGCTTCTTCCGCCAGTACATTGAGTACAAAAATGCAATCGAGAGTGGACATGTATCCGTCATCATTGGCATCGTAAAACATGTCCAGGCTGTCAGCGGAACCAGGAAAGAAGTAGCGACCGGTTTCACCGGTGAAATCCACGACGGCCAGCCGATTGATGATCAGCAGTGCATCGAGAGATGTCGTATTGGAATCGCGATTTACATCGCTCTGGATGTTCGGGTTGTGCCAACCTTGAAGGTCATCGTTCAGCCAGATTTTGTTGATGCCGTCAGACGCAGAGATGAAATCATTCGCATTCGCGTGCTGAATCCCATCATCATGAATACCGGTTCGGATCCAGTTAATGCCTCCCGCATCCTGAACCACATTCTGACCATCACCCGCGTTGATTTTATCATTGCCGGGTCCGGTACGGACGTCATCAGCACCTGAATCTGTCTTGATGACGTTATTTCCTTCGAGGTCAAGCACGGTCGTATCCGAGGCAATCTCGACTTGAATCCAGTCATCATCTGGACCTCCCTCGACGAACAATGGAATCGACCCCCTGCCATCCACCAGCAGGCTGTCATTCCCACCGAGAAGGATGGCCCTTAAGGCGTCATATTTTCCCGGGTCAAAGTTATGGCTGACATTATGGGTTTCATTCCACAAGCCGAATAAACGCGTTGCATTACTGTCGAGATGAAAGAAGAGATCGTCGGTTCCGCCGGTTCCGACGACTGTCAGTGTTTCAGCTGACACTGCGTCAGGTTCGATTTCGAACGTGTTCGCAGGTTCAGGGCGAAGCAAGGACAGTTCGTTCTCCACCAGCAGTTTCTCTATCTCGGTATGATTGATGATCAGGTCTCCGAGATGTACGAGTCCGTCGGCAATCCAGATCGGTGTTCCATTTCCATCGATCATGAGCTGGTCATGTTCGCTTCCACCATTAAGGCTCACGACTTGCGGTTGGCCTCCTGCAACGGCGGGGCGGCAGCGGGGCGAACACCTTTTCGGGAGCTACCGTAGCCGCGTGGCGATTCGATGCTTACTGTTGCCGAGATTGTCGCGAGGCTGACACCAGCATTTCAAGGTTCCGGCGTTTGAGGGCGTCACACAGCGCAGTTCCACGCTGTTGTGCCCGTGAGGGTGGGGTGAGGTACGTGGCACATCAAGCTGAGTGATTTGACCCCTCGCCCTTTGTCTTTGAGAAATCTTCGGGCTCGATTTTGCATTCAATGCGAGGCCTCCTCCCTTCTTGATTGGCGTGCGGAAGGTGCAATAATCGATGCTACTAAACCAGAGAAAATGATCCTTGGAGATAGATATGAGCAACGAGCAAGTACTTACTGCTGCTTCTGAGGACGGAGCATGCGAAGAAAAATACTATCTTGCCTTTAGAGCAGGCACAGGTAGAGTCCAAATACAGCATTCAAACAAGATGCTGATTACCTATTCACATACCGGATGGTACTCAAACGCCAATGCTGGAGTTGATTTCGAAAATCTTGAGGAAAGTGAAAATAGCGGAATCGCGGAGAAAGGGAATGAGATTCCGCAATCCTTGTTCGACAGTACTCTGAAGTTCATCAACACCAACATAAACGATGTACTCTCCGGCATCAGTGGAGGGGTTGTTGCAAGCTGCAACGAATTTGCTCTGGAACAGATTCTGGCTGGAAATGGCCATGACTGGAAAGAAATCGTGGCAGACTTCGGAAACCCCAGGAGTTCTGCATATGCAACTGAGCAGGAGTGGGAAGTTGCCAGAAGTGAAGGGCGAGCTGTGACGATCGTCTGGGTAGGAGGTGACTCCGAGTACCTCGGAATAGTCGGGCAATTTCCTGATTCTTCATCACGCCTGATCTTTGATAAAAGCCTTCCGTTTACAGAGGGGTGGTTGACTGGGTACGACGAAGAGGATGTCGTAGAAGAATACTCCGAAGAAAAGGCGATGCAAGGAAATGTTACCGAACAGTTGTTCACAGCAATTGAAGCTGGTGATAACGATACTGTATTATCCTGCATCCAAAACGGAGCGGATCTGGATGAGCAAAGTGAAGACCATGATGGACGTACCCCTCTGCTTCTCTCTGTTGAAATCGGGAATGCCACCGTTGTCCAAAGCATTGCATCTGCTGCCCAAGATCTTGAACTTGCTCACTATAGCGATCGTCTGTCGCCCTGGCTGAAGGCTAGAGTGACCGGAAAAACAGAGATCGCAAATGTCCTCGCAAAGTGCGGTGCCGAGGTGAAGCTCAAAGCTGCATTGAATTATGCGATTGAGCATGACGACCTTGAAATGGCCAAGGCATTCCTCGCAGAAGGAGCTCATGTAGATGGCAAGGAGGAGGGTTGGAGCTTTGGTGATCCTCCGATCATCCTGGCGGCGCAACACGGCCGCCTGGAAATATCCAAATTACTTATGAAATCCGGTGCTGATATTCACAACGCTGACGATGGCGAGACTCCTTACGTCAAAGCGTTTTCAAACAGCCACTTCGAGTTAGCGGACTTCTTCAAGGACTCCGGTTGCACGGTGGATTCTGGCTATGCTTTGATTTATAGCGCTGGCACTGGAAATCTTGAGGCTGTCGAAAAGGCTCTTGGTTTGGGTGCCGACATCCATTCACGGAGATCAATGAGTCACTCAACCAGTACTGCAATCGAGAGGGCAGTCACATCCTCGGATTACCCGGATGATGATAGGAACTCAAACGCATTACGTAAAAAAGTCCTGAGTTTTCTGGTTGAGCAAGGAGCGGATCCGAATTGTGTGAACGAAGGCAAGCCGTTACTGCATTTGGCCATTGAGGATTCCTATGAATGGGACATTCCTGGCTTTCTGTTAAAACTTGGCGCAAAACTTGACGTTGAGAATGCCGAGGATGGACAGTCCACTCTTTTCGCGGTTGCCAGGAAAAACAACGCAAAGATGCTATTCGGATATGTTCTTTCGGGAGGCGAAGTGACCGGAGTGGATACTGATGGGCGGAGCCCAATCCATCTGCACATTCAGGAAGAAAGCTATCTGGATGCGTCATACATCAAAACGCTACTTGGGACAGGGGCAGACGTAACCCTGACCGACAATTCGGGAGCCACTATTTCAGAGCTCTTGTCAAAGAAAAGGGAAGAGCTTGAGGATGACTATGCCATTGAAAAACTGGACGAAATTCAGAAACTTTTTGAACCTGAAAACTTAGAAGCTCTTCAAGGTATCTTGTGTAAAAAACCTGAAACCGGTGAGCAGTATGTCACAAAGGCAAAGTTAGTACTTGAATTGCTCGAAGACGAGTCTGCGGGCCTGGCTACCATTGAACAAGGCGTCCATGAGGGAGTCGAACTGTCCGTTGCACTTTGCGAACACCTGGAGTCTGATGATTGGCAATGGCAGAACATGGTGTTAAAGGGACTTGGAAGGGTCAAGTTAGCACCATCAACGATCCAACAAGTGTTGCATAAATATGAAGAGGCCTATGACGCGGAAATCAAATCTGCCTTGCGGCCAGCACTTGAAGCGGCAGGCGTCGACCTGCCATTAATTCCTGGCGAACTAACTTCGTTAAGTAAGGAAAATGCTGAAACACTAATGGACGCGCTCGAGGAGGAAGGCGAACTCGACCTTTCAGGTCTTAATGAGTTATCACCAGAAGTCGCCGAGATTCTCGCAAATGGCAATTATTACTTGAGTTTAAGGAGCGTCAGGTCTTTGGATGAAGGATCCTACAATGCTTTGGCTCGGCTTTCGGGGACCGTAGAACTCGGAGTCGAACAGGTTTCGGAAACCGAAGCCATCATGCTTGCACAATTCAAGAGTACACTTCTTCTATCAGGACTGACATCATTTGATGAAACCGCTGGTCACATTCAACTGGCAAAAAAGCTAGCGGAAAGTGGCAGGGTCGCTCTTCCATCCCTTACAGAACTCCCCATGGAAATCGCGACAACTCTTGTCAGAACGGACGGAGAACTCGAGCTATCAGGGATAACTTCATTGTCCAATGAACTAGCAGAAGTCTTATCCGGGTATGAAGGGGAACAGTTGGCCTTAAGTGGTTTGACGAAGATTTCTCCTCAAGTGGCGGAAAGCTTGTGCGGGGTAAAGGCGACGTTAAACCTTGACGGGCTGCAAAGCATTTCGCCAGAGATCGCTCGAGCGCTCGGAAAACGAGAGGGCGTTTTATGGCTTGATGGTTTGACAGAGATAGGTGCCGAATCGGCTAAGGCTCTAGCTGGAACCCAGTCGCAGCTGACATTGAGCGGTTTGGAATCTATTTCTGAAATGGTCGCTGCAGCCTTAGCAACTCACAATGGAGAACTGTTGCTAAATCAAGTGCTCACTGTCTCTGATGAAGTTTCCGTCGAGCTTTCCAAGCACAAGGGAGGATTGAGACTGCAGAATCTGGAAAACATAAGCATCGAAGCGGCAAAACATTTGGCTGGTATTGAGGGCCCGCTCGAACTACAGCTTGAATATATAACACCAGATTCATCCGCAGAAATACTTCGCAAACACCCTTCCTTCGCCGACGAAGACTGATGCTCGACGCTGACATCCTCATCACCTGCGAACTCTGCTTCCCTAACGCAATCAGCGGCTACTGAGCGGCTTCTCTTCACGCCAACGCTCAGTCGTGGATGATTGCGACGCCGACGAGGTGCGGGGCGGGGTGTTGGTTAGTTGAGCACGACGTGGTTTACTTTCCGCTGCCGTCCTTCTCAAACAATACAGTTCGGTTTTTCTACGATGCAGTGATGCCGCTAAGCCGGCGGATCGCTGCGGCATTACGCGTGCTGAAGACAACAATAGAATATCTGTGAACCAGGAGAGACCTGTAGCCTGTCGCGGTTCAGAGCTCTTTTACTCAATGAATCGAGATCACCTACCATTCGAGGCCAACATCATGTTTCCGAGGCATCTCCTGGAATTACAGGGTTTGGCGCTATTCCTCGTTGTCACTTGCGTTCTGGTCGTACCTTGCAGCGCGACTGATTATTACATCGATTCGGTCGACGGATCAGATACCAATGACGGGCTCTCGATAGGCACGCCATGGAAGTCGCATAGGAAAGCGGAGTCAGCAGCACTGGCGGCGGGAGATGTCGTCCACTTCAAGAAGGGATCTGCCTTCTCCGGCAATATTCTGATCAGTGAATCTGGCACAGCGGCCAAGCCGATACGGCTGACCTGCTACGGGACGGGCGAGCTGCCCAAGTTTACCAATCCCACTACCCGTGATGCCAGCGGCAACGCGATTATCCTTGGCGGTGACTACATCATCGTAGAAAACCTGCATTTTCACGATACGCCGGGGGAGCACGTATCAGGGATGATCATCATGACGAAACTGGCCGCGCTCCGGATCGATCGCGGTTCGGATCATTGCATTGTCCGCAACAATGAATTCATCAACACCGGCCAGGGCATCATGTCAGCTGGCGAGCATACCTTGATCACAGAGAATTATCTGGATGGCCCGAGTTATGCGCTGTGGCGGACGTCAAAAAGTAGCTGGGGACCGATGGGAATCCACTTGAACATCGGAAACCAGGAAGTGTCATACAACACAATCAGGAACTTTGGAACCAAAGACAGCCCATGGGGATCAGACGGCGGCGCTATCGAAATAGACTGCGGCAGATATCATAAAAAAAATATCTACATTCACCATAACTACTCGGAGGGCAATGCTGGGTTCATTGAATCCAGCTGGGACTACGATTGGCCGCGGTATCGACAGGAAATCTATAACTGGAGAGTGTCCTTCAATGTTTGCTACGATGGACAGTCATGGCTGTTCATGTTGGCACCCTGCACTGACATCTACTTTGATAACAACACGATCGCCCGATACAACGGATTCGGGAGGTCACAGAATGCCGGCGCCCGTATTGATGTCCGGGGCGGAATGCCTGTTGGTGAACCTTCTGGGGCCCATTTCAGGAACAATCTGTTTATCTACTCGTCCTCTCCTTATACCGGTAATCGATCTGGCGGCGCGCTTAAAACAGCCAATTGGTACTCAAAGTACCAATCTCCCGGCACTCAGTATAAGGGTGACAGCAGCCAGGCAGGCAGCGGCGATCCGGGCCTTGTTGATCTGCAGAAACAGGATTATCACCTCAAAGCAGATAGCCCATTACGCGGCAAAGCGATCAACCTCAGCGAGTTCTATGAAACGGACTTCGACGGGCGTCCATTGCCCAAGACTGGCAACTGGGATATCGGCGCGATTCAATACAGCGCGACCAAGCCGACGAAAACATTGCAGCCGAAACGGTGACAGCGCAAAAAAGCAGCGATCCCGTGGCCATTGAGCTTAGCGGCCTACTCGTCTGAAATGGAAAGCTCCTACTTGACGGTTCCGCGGACGACACGAAAACCCAGCCAGTCGTCACGGAACGACGGCGCAAGCCGGTCACGGTTCGCGGAACTGGCGCTGCCAGCGTTGCTTTTCCAACTGCCGCCGCGAAGCACCCGGAGCGAGCCAGATGCAGGCCCCGTGGGGTCGGTCACCGCACCACCAGTGTGATCTTCAAACCAATCGCTGCACCATTCATCAATATTGCCGTGCATGTCATGCAGACCCCAAGCGTTGGGTAGCTTGCTGCCTACCGGATGAGGTTTCTCGTCAGAGTTTTCCATGCACCAACCATACTCGCCTAAGTTCGATTCATGAGCTCCAAAACTGTACTCAGAATTGGTCCCTGCACGACACGCATATTCCCACTCCGCCTCGGTGGGTAATCGATAAACATTGCCGGCAGCTTTCTCGGCTGGCAGCTCACTTAGCTTGCGGCAAAACGCCTCCGCATCGTCCCAGCTCACCATTTCAACTGGATTCCCAGCACCTTTGAATTTACTCGGGTTGTTCTTCATGACCTGGTCGTACTGAGCCTGTGTGACTTCATGGACCCCCATCTTGAATGGTTTTGTGAGCGTTACTTCGTGTGCGCCATCACCTTCACCCATCGTGAACATGCCAGCGGCGATCAACTTGAATTCCATGCCAATGGAATCGGCTGATACAGGCAACTCAAGTGGCGTTGGATTGTTGGCAACGGGTGGCGTGGGCTGTGAACGCTCACATCCAAAGATCGCAACGACCGCAAAACAGACAGCCGCCGTTTTGAAATGATGCATGCTCGCCTCGTTGTTGAAATATTGGTTCGCCGCCCTCAGCATAAACAATAATCAGACCGCGGGTGTAGATGGGCGGGGCGAGCCCTTTCAATCACTCCACTGGAACTCTCCACCGGTGTCTGCGTGCTGGGGGCAATTGCTGGTCCGCACTGAAATGTCAGCGATTGATGCCGCATTCTCGAGGTGGCAGTCCGATACCAATACTTGGAACCGTTGATTGCCACCCTTCAGCTTGCAAGGGTTGTCAGTGAGAGCTTGCAAGGGTTTTCAGTGAGTGCCATTTCACGCGGTGTGGCGTGTCAACACCAGTTCGGTGCCATCGGGGCCATCTTGCGAACTCTTCGTCGGAGCAAAGACTGTGTAGTCAGTTCCCCGTCGGTCATGGGGTTGCTCGCATCACCTCTGCATTTGGCTCAAATTCACAGGCGTCATGGTGTCACGTGGGTAACCACCGGGTTTACCACAAGCCGAAAATTCCGGATGACCCCGTGCCATCGCTACTCACGTTTGCGTTGATGGTTTCCCGTCATTGAAAATAGCAGGTCAGCGGGAAAACGTACCATTCGGGATGGTTCTCAGTCGTCTCCGTGCCATCCGGTGTCGGTGGTAAGGCTTAATTCTCTGCCGGTTTCCAACGCCGCGACAACCTCATCGGCCAGAGGGGAAACGTTGATGTAAATCTGGCATTTGGATTTCGCGAGAACTTCGGCGGCTTCCACGCTTAGCGAATCCAATCCTTCGATGCGGTAGTCGCTGGTGTGCTTTTTCGAGGCGAGATGTTCACACGCTTCCACCGACAACGTACGGACCGAAGCGAGGTCCAGTCCGCAGGCGCCGGGAATCTCGACCAGGCATTGGGCGGCGTGAGGCGAGAGGGCGGTGATTCCGTCCAACCCAAGGCGTGGGTAACGTTCCTTCTTGAGATTCACTCCGAAATTGCGTAACGCGTCAGCCGTTTTGTCGGATAATTCCGGCAGCCCGTTGAGATCCAGTATCAGCCCCAACTTCTTTTTGGGTGCCATTTGATTGAGGTGATCCGCCGCCGTCGGAGTGAGTTCGCTTAATCCGTTGAGAGCCAAAGTCTGATGCGTGTCGTTAGCAGAATATCCCGAGAGGATCTCCGCCTGTTCGTCGCTCAGTTTCAGCAGACCGATGCTCAGGTAATCACCCTTGAATTCAACCAACGCCTCGAGCGCTGCGTTAGAGATTCTGTCGAGCGAATCCAGGCAGAGCATTTTTGCGTTGCTGGTCGCCAAATGACGAGCGACCTTGACGGTAAGCTTGCGTAAACAGAGTAACGGCATGATATCATCGGACTGGGCCAGCTTTTCGGCAGCTGCGTCCGAAATTTCCCAGCAGCGCGCAATCGCGGGAATCCGGACGGAGTCCACGCTGAGGTAATGCTCTGTATATCGCGTGCAGACTTTGCTAGGCGGTGTTTTCATTGAGTATCTTTCAGGTCGGTTGATGGAATGCCTCGAGCGAAAGATCGGTCCGAGGCTTTTGCAGAAGTGTTTCGCTGACGCCCTCACGCGTTGGCCATCTGAATCCCAAGCTCGTTGACGGCTTCGTCAACGCAAGTCAGCAGTTCACGAATGTCCTGGGGGAAAACGTTGCCAATCGTGCCGATGCGGAAGCATGCGGCATCGGACACCTTGCCTGGATATAGGACAAATCGGCGTGCTTTCATTCTTTCATAGAAGCGGGCGAATTCGAATTGTGGATCTTCCGGATAGCGGAATGCTGTGATGATGGGCGATTGCAATTCCAAGGGAAGCAATGTCTCAAACCCAAGTCGTGCCATTCCGTCGATGAGCCGGCTGTGGTTTTCACAATAGCGGTGATGCCGGGCAGCGATGCCGCCTTCCCTGATCAACTCTTCAATCGCCTGTGCAAACGCGCACACGACGTGTGTGGGCGATGTGTAACGCCACTTGCCGCCTTTGTTTTCCATCTCCTGCCATTGGTCGTAGAGATCCAAGCTCAGTGATCGCGCCTGACCCTTGATCTTCTCCATCGACGATCTTGCTGCCACGACGAAGCCAAAGCCTGGGACTCCCTGAATGCATTTGTTCGCCGATGAGACAATGAAGTCGGCGCAAGTGCTCTCCATGCTCATCGGGATGCCGCCAAATGAAGACATGGCGTCGAGAATGAAGCACTTGTCAAACTCGGTTGCGAGTTTTCCGACCTGCTCGGCCGGATTCAACATCCCCGTCGTCGTTTCACAGTGAACCATCGCGACGTGCGAAAACAATGAGTCCTCGGACAATGCTTGCCGGATACGGCCAAGGTTGGGTGGTTCGGTTTCGCCGTGTTCGAGTTCGACGTGGTCGATGTTCAACCGGTCCGCGATCTGTACCATCCGCTTGCCGTACGCGCCGTTGCTGATGATCAGGACCTTTCCATCTTGCGGAACGACGGAACCGAGAGTGGATTCAACGGCAAAGGTGCCACTACCCTGCATCAGCGTGCAGGTGTAATCGGGTTGGTCCGTGGCAAGTTCCACAAGTGTCTGACGGATCTGGTTGACGACGGTGTTGTAGTCAACATCCCAGGTCGAGTAGTCCGTCATCATCGCCTGACGAACGGTTCGCGAAGTCGTCAGCGGACCTGGTGTCAGCAGTAGATAGGGGATGTCGTCGTCCAAGAGTTCCTGCCTTTCGGTAAGGTGTCTCGCCGCACTCGAGCCGGTAAAACGCTTGGGTACGCCTAACAGGGGCGCGATTCTTGTGGGGTCCAAGTTCCCCGTGCGAGCCAGGAACTTGCAGGCTGCAGTCTACCAAACTCGATCTGCAAAGAGAAGTAAGTCGGAAACGTTTTCAAAATGGGAAACGTCACGAACAGGGAAGCAGCGGTAGGGATGCAATCGCGTTTGCCAAGCGACGTGGTGGGCCTTACTCAGTCATTCGTGTCCAACGCCTCGGCGAGCCATTCCGCGATATCCTGAGCTTTAGCACCGCCGCCCTGCGCAGCGAGCCCATCGCCGATCATGGTGAGGCAGAATGGGCAGGAGACGACCACGTTTTCGGCACCTGTCTCCAGCACTTCACTCACTCGACTCGTTCCCACACGACGGTCCGGGGCGTCGTCAAACCACATGCGGCCGCCGCCTGCTCCGCAGCATGAGGTGTTTCGACCGTTCCGCGGCAACTCGACGAATTCACCCGACTCCGTCGCGGGAAGGGTCAATTGGATCAGGTCTCGTGGAGCCGCAGTTACATGGTTGACCCGTGCCAGGTAGCAAGGATCGTGATAGGTCAGCTTTTGAGGCGTTCGGGAGTTGGTCGGATCAATTGGCAACCTGCCCTCTGAGACCAGGTCGGCGAGAAACTCTGTGTGATGGACAACTTCGAACCGGCCACCGAATTGCGGGTAGTCATTCTTGAAACTGTTGAGGCAATGCGGACAGTGCGTGAGTATTTTCTTGACCGAGTAGCGGCCCAGCGTTTCCAGATTAGTGGCGGCCAGTTCCTGAAAGAGGAATTCATCCCCCATGCGCCGCGCGGACTCCCCCGTGCATCTCTCTTCGGGACCGAGGACTGCAAAGTTCACATCGGCAGCCTGCAGGAGTTTCACAACCGCGCGTGCGACTTTCTGAATTCGTCGATCATACGCCGCGGCACAACCGACCCAGTACAAAACGTCGAAATCAGGGTGATCGCTTGCTCGGGGAACGTCCAGCCCTTCGGCCCAATCAAAACGCTCATCCGCAGGCAGGCCCCACGGGTTGCCGGACCGCTGAGTCTTCTGCAATGACGACGCCGGCGACCCGCGCAGACCACCCTCGGCGACAAGGTTGCGTCGCAAGTCAAGGATGAACCTCAAGGGGTCAACTCCCACCGGACACGTATCGACGCAAGCATTGCACGTCGTGCATGACCACGTGGTCTCGGCCGAGATTGTGTCATGCAAGTTGCACGGATTGGCACTCTGTCCCGCGGTGTTGAGGACCGACCGCAGATCCTGCACGACATCGCGCGGCGAGAGCGGTTTGCCGGCCTCGAACGCCGGACAGGCGTCCTGGCAACGACCACAGGAAACGCAGGCATCCAGTTCCAGCAGTTGGGGTCGCGTGAAGTCTTCGATGTTCGCCGCACCGACCAAGCCTGTTTCCTCGACGTCTTCAATGGAGACAGGGCTCATCGTGCCGAGTGGTTCGCTGCCCAGAGCAAGATTGATGGCTCCGGCAATGGAATGCAGCAGTCTTGTGTAAGGAAACGCCGCGATGAACCCCAGCGCAAACACGGCGTGAATCCACCACAACCCAAAGTGGATCGAAGAAGCGCTCGCACGTGTGACGCCCATGAATTCGAACAGTCGTGCCACGCCCAGTCCGACGTAGGAGAAGCCTGGTTGTGGTGTCTGCTCGCGGATGATCCGCAACCCTTCGATCAGATACCCCGTGACACCCAGAAGCACCAGTGTGCCCAGCACGAGCCAATCCAGTGCACCCTGGCTGATGCTTGTATTTCTTTTCCAGCGGCGCCGGATAAACCAGAACAAGCCAGCGAACAGCGCAAGTCCGGCCGTGTCGAGAACGAATTCGTAAACGGCGAAGTAGAGCCCCCGGTGGAACAGCGGTTCGGTTGGTTCACGTCCAATCGCTGCGGCCGCGTAATGTTCGATCGCGACCAGAAGAGTGCCGATAAACAGCACTGCAAATCCGGCGAACAGCAGCAGGTGTGCCAAGGCCGCGCGGGATCGTCCCTTGCGCATGGTTCTTTGAGCCAGCAGGTCCAAGACGACGGTACTCCATGGCCGTCGGCCAATCCGCGATGTCCTGTTTCCACTGTCTTGCAAGGCACGGGTGCGTTTTGGCCTCCCGAGTCGCCACAACCGCACTCGTCGATAAATCCCGAAAGCGAAGCACCCGAGCGAAGCGGTCGCTAGCGCGTAAAAAATCCACCTCGACAGGGAGTCGACGTTCCCGAGAATCTCGCGTGTGACCGATTCATCTGGCATGCAGTTTGTCGATGATCTGTGGAACAAGTTCGTAGACATCGCCGACAATTCCGTAGTCGGCCATGTCAAAGATTGGAGCGTCCGGGTCGCTGTTGATTGCCACGATGACCTTGGAGTTTTTCATCCCTGCCAAGTGTTGCACCGCGCCGGAGATACCCAGCGCGAGATACAGTTCGGGCGCGACAATCTTGCCGGTTTGACCGACCTGAAGTTCGTTCGACGTGATGCCTGCATCGACCAGGGCACGGGAACTTCCCGTCGCGCCGTCAAGTTGATCGGCCAAGCCGCCGACAAGTCGCTCGAAGTCATCTGCGTTTTTCAGCGCCCGACCGCCGGAGACGACAACTCGCGCCTCGGTCACATCGGGTCGAGCGCTTGCTTTGGATTCAACCCGCTCGAAACGAATCTGGCTCGGCAGCGACGACTCGTCGATGTTGAGGGGTGTGATCTCGAATGGCGCGTCAATCGCGTTGGGCGGTTCGTAGGACGAACTCCGAACGGTCACGATCTGAGGATGTCCGGTCAGTGTCACGGTGGCGGTTACGGCGCCAGCGAACATCGGACGTCGCAGGATAAGCTGTCCATCACGAACTTCATGCCCCACGACATCACTGGCCATTGCGCCTCCGAGCAGTCCTGCCGCACGACCAACGATGTCTTTGGCATAGGTCGTCGAGGCGGCGACAACAAGGTCCGCTTCGCGCTGAGCCGCGACATCGGCAATCACTTTCGCATAACGGTCGGCGACTGGATCGGCGAGGGCCGCGGCGTCCACGCTGAGAATCGGTGAAATGAAGGCAGCGTCGCGCGAGACGGCGTCAGTTCCATGACCGATCACGAGACATTCGACCTCACCCTGGCTTTGCTCGGCGACCGAGTTGGCGAAAGCGATGGCAGACCGCGTGCCGGAGCGAAGCGTTGTTCCATCGTGTTCCGCGACGACCAGGATTCGCATACCTTTATCCGTCATATCAATTTGGCTTCGTCTCGAAGTCGGCGAAGTAGCTCATCCACATCGTTCACGCGAACGCAATGGCGCCCTGTCGAGGCGAGTTCCATGTCAAGGACCTGGAGGCGTGGCTCAAGATCGATCCCCAGTTCGGCAAAGTTGATCCGTTCAATCGGTTTCTTTCTGGCCTTCAAAATGCTGGGCAAGGACGCATACCGCGGCTCATTCAGCCTCAGGTCGGTCGTGATCACGGCTGG
>JACLAC010008299.1_pt1 | contig 47731 bp, 46 predicted proteins | sample 8027881 | NCBI WGS metagenome assembly JACLAC01 (sample SAMN15725517, study PRJNA655200) | protist metagenome | isolation source: fluorescence activated cell sorting (FACS) single amplified genomes of... | place: Spain: Blaines Bay Microbial Observatory, Mediterranean Sea | collected 2016-01-19 | reverse complement strand
ACACTACTTAAGTTTTTACAATTTAATAGAGTCTTTTAAATTTACCTATCAATATAAAAACTTAGATGCTTCAAGCCTACCCTACTTCAAAAATTACTCTATTGCAGCTATTATTCAAGAAGATTTTACTAACCCTAATTTTGCAACATCTCTTTTTACATCCTTTTTGATCTACAAGTTTCCAAAAAAACTTAAAAAGTATGGCCTAAGCATAACTAAATCTATTGATTGGAATGAAAACCAAATTGTTGATAAAGCCTGGAACCTAGGAATTGCTCATGCCTTTCCAAATGCAAAAAGAATTGGTTACCAAGGTATGCTAGTCTCAAACTTGTATATTACAAAATACCCTATACCAGCTGAAGTTGACTTTAAAATATCACCTGATATCTTACTTTCTGTAGGAAAAGCTGCCGCAATGGATCTTAAGAAATATGCAGGAAATCAAGCCACAGATAGTGCCCCTGCTTTTCGTTTTATAAATGTCTTTAAAAAACTAGAGCGAATAAATCACCATAATAACATATTAATCGCTTTACCTATTTCAAAGTATGAAGCTGAAGCTATTTTAGAGATCATCTCCAAAATTAGCTTACAATGTAAACAAACATGGGTAATAAGAGTTCACCCAATGCTAAAACTAGAGGGCTTTCACTTTAATAAAGAAAACTTTACCATATCAACACATTCCTTAGAACATGATCTCTCTAACGCTTCACTTGTTATTACGACATCATCAAGCCTATGCTTCGAGGCACTTGCTCAAGAAATCCCTATTATTTTAATCAAAACTAATTACGGGTTAAATTTTGAGCCCTTCCCCCCCAGTTTTTTGTCTCACTGCTGGCGCTCGGTTAAGACTCCCAAAGAACTTCTTACTGCTATTAATGAACTTAAAGAAAGCTCTTTACAAGGAATCAGAAAGAAAGTTCTAGATGCCTATTTCGAAGAAGTAAATAAAACCACGCTTCAACATTTTTTTACAAAATAAACAAACTATGAAAAATTATCTTGTCACAGGCGCTGCTGGTTTTATAGGTGGAGCTTTAGCTAAAAGACTCCTTCTAGAAGGGAATAGAGTCGTTAGCATTGATAATTTAAGCACAGGAAATAAAGACGCCATACCAAAAGGTGTTGAATTCTACGAAGCGGACTGTCAAGACCCCCTTGTCTATGAGAAACTTCCCAACATCACCTATGACACTATATTTCATATTGCAGGGCAGAGTTCAGGAGAAATCAGCTTTGAAGACCCAACTTACGACCTAAGAACCAATACAGAATCGACCTTACTTCTTTTAAAATTCGCCTTAGAAAAGAAATGTATGCGTTTTATCTACGCAAGTACAATGTCAGTCTACGGAGATCAACCTGATCAAGCAGTTTCTGAAGCAGCATCTACTTCTCCAAAGTCCTTTTATGGTGTAGGCAAACTAGCAAGTGAAAACTATTTAAATATCTATGAAAATTATGGCATAAAAACAACATCCTTAAGACTCTTCAACGTATATGGGCCTGGTCAAAATCTAAATAATTTAAAACAAGGCATGGTGAGTATTTTCTTAGCACAAATGCTAGAGAATAACAAAGTTGTCGTCAAAGGCTCACCTGATCGCTATAGAGATTTTATATATATCGATGATGTCGTTGAGGCGTTTATTTCAACCTCTAAAAACCCCACTAGCTTTGGGATGAGCCTTAATATAGCCACAGGAATAAAACATTACGTAAAAGATGTTCTAGAAGAACTATCTAAACATTCAACGGCTCCGATTGAGATCATCTATGAAGGCAATACTCCTGGAGATCAATTCGGAATCTTTGCAAATACAGAAAAAGCAGAAAAAGAAATTGGTTTTAAAGCACAGACGTCATTCGCTTCAGGTATTCAAAAAATGTGGAAATGGGCAACCACAAATTAGACTTATTTATATACCTCTCTATACAAATTTTAACAAACATCTAACTTGAATTATCTTGATCACCCTGTCTTTCTTTGTGGGCACCGTAAAGGAGGTACAACTTTACTTATTAATTTATTTGATAGCACAAAAGATGCCATTGTTTACCCTGATGATAGCAACTTCTTTTTTAAATACTATCCCCGATATGCAACTCAACAGTATTCAAACGATGAGCGCAAAGAAAGACTAGCCGAAATCATAGTAAGAGACAACTTAAAAGAAACGATCTCTTTACCTCAGTATTCCGAAGATACAAAAGAAACTTACCTTAGAAAAGCAGATGAACTTGCTGATATGATATTAGCCTCTGATATTAATGGGTTTGATACCAATGATATGCTAAAGTTATTTATAAATGGTTTTCAGAAAATTTTTTATCCAGAAAGAAAACAACCAAAATTATGGATCGAGAAAACGACTAGTACTGAAATATATGCTTTAGAATTATCAAAAATATTTCCTAATGCTAAATTCATACATCTATTGCGGGATCCAAGAGATAACTGGGCATCACTTTCATCTGGATGGGAAAAAAGGTACCAACACTTCAATGACAACACAAATAGATTAAAACAAAGTATGATAGAACGATGTTTACTTGGAATGAAGATGGCAGAACAAAACATTAAATCTATTGGAGTAGATAAATATAAAATTATCAAATTTGAAGATCTCACTTCCGACCCAGAAAAGCATATGAAAGATCTAGCCAAATTCATTGGGTTAGAATACTCGAGTGACCTTTTATGCCCGACAATACTAGGTCACCCTTGGAAAGGCAACAACTTTGAAGGGAAAAAATTTTCAACCCCCTCTAGCTCAAATGTAAATAAATGGAAAGAGCGCATTTCAAAAGAAGATGCTAAGTTTTTAGAGTTTCATTTTGCTGAAGTCATGGAGAAATACGGTTACGAAAGAGTCTTTAGTTCACATGATGCTCAAGAAGCTGCTATCAATCATTATAAATGGTTTAATTTCTCCACTCCTTTTTCTTGTAAATAGTATAATAACAGGGTTAAGTATAATTAATCATATCGTCATAGAATTCTTTAATTGAGCAGTTACGCCCAAAGTTGTTTAAGAAATTACTTTTTGCCAACTGTGTCTCCTCACTATTCCACCATGCATACAGCGATTCATCATCATCAATCGTGTTGATATGAACGGCAGCATCTACTGCTGAATAAAATAAAATTTTAGCCTCTTTTAATTCTTCAAAATAACTTGCTGCCTCACTTCTGAAAGCTGTAAAATCAGAAGAAACCATTATCACTGTCGGAATATCCTTTAACATCGTTTGGATATGCACAGTTGTTAAATGCCCAAAAATACATAAACTTGTGCTTTCTATACGCTCGCCAAAAGATATTGATTCCTCGTCAAACTCAATCTCCCTAAATTCTCTTAACAACCTGTCTTTAACATTCCAACCATATCTCTTTGATTGTGGATAATCTCTAACTAGTAAATTACGCTTATCATTTAAATTCTCTATTAAGTCCTTTATCTGAGTATAATAACTTGGAATATAATAGGATGGCATTGGTTGGAAATGAAATTTATATACATGCTTAGGAAATGCATTCAAAACAATATATTTTTTAATTTTCTTCTTCTTTATAAAACACTCCTTTTTCAACAAAGGTGTTTTAAAGGCAACAACTTTATCTTCAGCCTTTTTCCAACCCCATGTAAAATATAAATCTGCAATATCTACCTCAAAATCTTCTACTGCATGCAATGGACTAACCCCGTAAGCACCACCATGTTGACCATATAAAATTTTACAGCTAGGGTGCTTTGCTAAATACATACAAAATAATGGATTAGCTAACAATCCCATTGAACTATAAGTATGACTCACAGGTTGTGGCCATTTCTTCTCCACAACTTCATCTAACTCTTTCAATCCTTCTAAGTAAATAATGGGTATGAATTTTAATATGTTTTTTTCCAATACTCCAAGAACACCGCTATTCTTTTTCCCCAAAGAAAGCTCCCTAACCTCTTTATCAACCTGTAAGTTCAATTTAACTCTTTTTAAAAAGCTATACGGAAAGACTTTAAACTTCTTTATTAAAGGAAGTAAGTAAAGCGGAGCCATTTTATGACCAGGACAATTAACCAAAATACTTTTTTTATTTAGTTTATGACTCAAATAATAGAACACATTCTCCCCCCAATTAACTAGTTTCATCATGGTGCTTTGTGCCCCCCAACTCCATATTTGTTCTCTCTTTAATACATAATCAAACGACAATTCTTTAGATCTCAACTTTAATTCATCTTGAATACAAGTATATTCTTGTAATTGATAATGATCATTGTGAAAAAAGAAAGAATATGCCCCTAAATCTATCGGATATAACCACTCCTTCTTTTTAACGGAATAATAAGCTAACTCAGGTTCTTTTTTCTTCAATAATGACAAGTGATTATATTTATTCACAAAAGAATGAATGTATTGAAAAAGCCAGCCTCCTAAATTAAGTTTATAATATCTCAAATCATAATTAACCTTATGATAATCATTTATAAATTTCTGAAGCTTAGGCAATAGTTCATTAAAAATTTCTTTACATTTCCTTGCCTCCTCCTCTATCATATCTGTACTCTTTAAATATTGTGGAGCAAGCTTTACTTCATTCAAATTAAAAACTAAATCTTCCTTAGGCTCATAAAGTCCCTCGTATAAAAACATCATCTCTTCTTTCGTTTGAAGCGCATCCTTCAAACCATCAAGTGTTGAAATTAAACGCATATCCTCAAAGTATTTTCTAAAATCAACTTAATTAAAATAATGAAAGTTATTTTTTGATCATGACCACAACTCATTACAATCCTACTCACGTGAAATATCTTTAAAGCATGAATAACCCTTTTAACATTAATGAAATTGATGCTTTCCTTCGACAGCTCTTTCCTATTTGTCGCAGCCTAACAGGTGAAGGTAATAGAAAAACATTAAAACTCATTCAGAAACTCATTCCCATTGAATTAAAAGAGATCCCCTCAGGTAAGCAAGTATATGACTGGACAATTCCAGAAGAATGGAATATTCGATCTGCCTGGGTCAAAAACTCAAAAGGTGAAAAAATTATTGACTTTACAAAATTTAATGTTTCAGTTGTTAGTTATAGTACTCCAATTCATTTAAAAAACACAAAGTTCAAAGATATAGAAAAACATTTTCATAGCCTACCAGAAACACCTAACTCTATCCCATACCGCACTTCTTATTACAACAAAACATGGGGTTTCTGCTTAACTCAAAACGAACGTAATAAAATAGCCCCTGAAGAAGAGCTAGAAGTCTTTATTGATAGCTCTTTTAATGAAAATGGAAGCATGTCCTATGGTGAACTCCTCATTCCCGGAAAATCAGAAAGAGAAGTTTTGTTATCTAGTTATATCTGTCACCCATCTCTTGCTAACGATAGTTTAAGTGGAGTTGTTGGAGCAACTTTTTTAGCACAACATCTCTTAAAACAACAACCTTATTATTCTTATCGGGTCATTTTCGTCCCAGAAACAATAGGTGCTATTGCTTATTTATCGCAAAACCCTTCCTTATCTCAAAAAACTCTACTAGCTTTCATTTTAACAACTATGGGAGGGCCAGGCCCTCTTGGCTACAAACAAAGTTTTATCCATAATCATCACCTACATCACTCAATTGAAACTATCTTAGATAACTACGATCGAAATTTTAAAGTGTATCCTTTCGATATTCATGGAAGTGATGAAAGACAGTATTCATCACCTGGATTTAGAATCCCTTCCATCAGTATTACTAAGGATAAGTACTACGAATACTCAGAATACCATACATCTGCTGACAATTTAGATTATGTAAAAGCCGAATATATAGCTAAGACGCTTGATGTCTATCTACAAATTTTTAAACTTATTGATAAAGATCGATATTATATCAACCTTTCACCTTATGGTGAAGTTCAATTGGGAAAGAGAAACTTGTACCCACAACTAGGTGGCACTCAGTTACCCAGCAATGCAAAAGATGTCTCAGAACTAGATATCATTCTTCAGGTTTTATTTTCAAGTGATGGAAATACGCCTTTAAGAGTTATAGCAGATATTCTTAAATTACCTCTACAAGATCTTATGCCAACAGTTGATAAATTAGTAAAAGAGCAGCTGCTAGCCTTAATTAAATAATAATTGATAAGATAAAGTCCTTATTATAAAACTCATAAGTAGCTAAACTAAACTTAAACAAAAAAGGTCACCTTTGCCTGGATACGAACTTGTTGGAAAAGAAGAATTAGAGAGTATTTCTAAACTCTTTGATTCTAATCTTGTCAATTTATATCGTTATGGCCCTAATAATTGGGCTGTCAAAGATTTTGAAGAAGAGTTTGCCCGATTTTTAGGAGTAAAATATGCACATGCTGTCTCAAGTGGAACGGCAGCGATACATTGTGCCCTGGCTAGCATAGGACTTAAGCCTAATGATGAGGTTATCACAACATCTTTCACGTTTGTTGCTCCCATAGAAACAATTCTTGCTGTCGGAGCAAAACCTATTCCTGTAGAAATTGATGAAACATATCATATTTGCCCGGAAGCAATTGAAAAGGCAATCACACCAAAGACTAAAGCCATCGTTTGTGTTCCCATGTGGGACTCTCCCAAAATGAATAAAATTATTGAATTGTGCGATAAATTTAACTTAACTTTAATAGAAGATGCCGCACAATGCTTAGGTGGCTCGTACAACAACACAAAACTTGGTACACTAGGTAAAATAGGAAGCTTTTCCTTTGATATGGGAAAAAGCATGACTGTAGGTGAAGGAGGTATGGTCGTTACGAATGATAAAAATCTCTATGATATTATTGCTGAGTTTTCAGACCACGGACACATGCACCTTCCCAACCTACCAAGAGGGAAAGATCCTAGGCGTTCTCCAGGATTAAATTTAAGAATGAGTGAATTGTCTGGAGCTATAGGCTTAGCCCAAATAAAGAAACTCCCTTCCATCTTAAATCATCAATATAAAAACTTTCAATATGCAATCTCTAAATTGAAAAACTTACCCATTACAATACGCCCCACATTAGAAAACACATCAGGAACATGTGACACACTTATCTTTAGCTTAAGTAGTATTGAAAAAACACTTACCACTTTTAATAAACTGGTTGAGATAGGAGTTCCAATAAAAATTTTACCTGAAGCATTTGATTGGCATTTTGCTGGCTCATGGGACCATATATTTACACAAGAAAAAGGCTACCCTAAAGACCTAAAAACTCAATGGCCAAAAACTTACGATATGTTATCAAGAAGTATCTCTATTCCAATAAATCATAATATGAGCGAAAAAGATATAGACAATATAACCTCTAAAATAGAGCAAGTATTAACCTAATCATCTTTCGTAAGACTATCAATATATTTTATCTTTGCAGGCGTCATAGAAAAGGATGAGCCCTGACCTGGTCTTGACCTAATTTTCTCGAGTAAAACTAGAATAAATGACATAACTTTACTCAAAACTTGATAAGAAATTCTTTTCCAATACTTTGAAGGAACATGACTCAAAGTCATTTCTTTCTCGCAAACTTCAAGAATTCTTGCTGATGAATTATTAGAATCCGGAAAATCTGTTTCTTCTTTCAATAAAGCTAACATATCATCTGTTAAGCTTACTTCTCTATTAGAAGGCGTTAGTAATTCAAAAAGTTCATCTAACGATCCTGGATGTTCCACATACTTCATTAATTCTATATATTCTTCTGAGGACTCATTTAAATGAGCTTTTCTATTTTTATCTAAATTAGAAATACAGATTGGCTTTACTCCAAGTGCTAAACAGTCATAAAAACTAGTTGATGCAGGTCCAACAACATAATCTAATTTACTCGCCCAATGTGAAAAAGGCATACACCAAAATGCTAATGTCACATTTAGCTTATGCCTTTCAATAAAACTTGCCCACGACAAACGATTTTCCCTCGGGTGAATTTTTAGGTGAACTTCATAACCTTTATCACTTAATGCTTTAATCAATTTCACTATATTATTTATATCTGATGCCTCTATATATAACTCATCCATTGGAGAAATATGTTGAGCGGGAAGGTTTTCACCTGTTACTTTATTAAAGTAATTATACTTTTTCTCCATCATCGAAAAATGAATAACATTACTTAAAGGACTTCTACCTAAATAATCATTTAAAAGTGGCTGCCTAGAAATAATCCCTACTTTAAGCTTATCTTGTCCCTGAACTTTAACTTTTTTAGGCAAGCACTTAACATCATGCCTTGGATGTCCAGTTATAACAAACTTGCTAACCAAATCTGGATAATACTGACGGATTCTCTTTAAACCAGTCTCTCCCCATAATAAAAACTTCGAAACCTTATTTACTAAACGTGGATCACCTTCCATATATGTTCTATCCAAAAGACTAAATAAAGTAAAAGGGTCATTTCTTTTATCTACAACTCTCCCTGCTGCTTCAGTATAAAGAACAAGAACTGGAGGCCTTTTCTTTAAGTCTACATCTCTAAACTTAGTGAGAAACATAGGTCTAGGTAAAATTAATAAGTCGAAAGCTCTTAGGTTTCTCTTAAGTAAAAATGATGTAATATACCTATTCCCATAATGTAAAACAATGCCTTTCTTTCCGAATTCTCGCTTAAGGCTACTCGCCGTTATCGCATCTCGACCCAACTCATCAATATGAAAATAAATATGCTTCAAAATAACTATTTACTGTAGTAAACGTTCTATATACATTGCTTCTGCAAATTCCACCCCTACCGAACTACCCCGATACTCAGCTAATGCTTTCACTGCACGGTAAGACCTTGAGTGAGGGTATGCTCTCATCTCTTCATCATAAAACTTTAAAGATTCCTCTTTAATTTTGTAAGTGTCAGAAATATCTATGAATAAATTGGGCGTGAATGAACTCTTGCAAGAACTGCTCCAATTAGTACTCGATAAAACCTCATAACAATAGATTTCTTTAACTGTCTGATCTGGAATAGGTCGACACGCTGTTAATGTCGCTTGATTTACAATTTCGTGATCGATATTTAAGTCATTCCCAAAATGAGTATAGACCACTTCAGATTGAGTAGTTTCCAGCACCTCCTCAATTTTCTTTACAACATCCAGTAATGGAACACTATCCAACATATTATCTGGGAATTGAAATGAGAAAACAGATGTCACACCTAGACACTCTGCAGCCAATTTTGACATACTTTCTCGCTCTACTAAGTCATTGCTTTCACACTCTAACCTTGAGGTAACCCCATCAGCAAGAAATAAAAAAGAAACTTCATCACCTCTTCTTACATGTTTTGCTATAGTTCCACCACAGCCTAAAATCTCATCATCCGGATGAGCAGCAATAACAAGAACTTTTTTCAAGAGTCCAGATGGTCCCATTTCAAAGCAGTATTCCTTTCTATATCCTGATTTACTTTTCGACCCAACACTTGCTCGTAATACTTAGGAGCTAATCCAAAGCTAGGCCTAACCCTTCTTAAGTTATTTACAGATAAAATATCACCTTTTTTAACATCTTCTGTAATATATAAAGACCTTCTAAAACGTAAACTTTGAACCTCAGCTTTCTGTATAAAAGAATCTCCTTTCCCTAATGCTTCCCAAGCAACGAAACAGTCTTCACACAATTCTTTCAATTCAGAAGGCTCTATTGAAAATGAAGAATCCGGGCCGCCAATATGACGATCTAATATAAAATGCTTCTCAATGACAGAGGCTCCTAAAGCAACACTCATAGTAGAAATTTTGGTGCCTAGTGTATGATCAGACAACCCTACAACAGTATCAAACTCTTTCTCTATGGTTGATAACATTCTTAGATTACTTTGACTTGCTGGAGCTGGATAAGAACTGATACAGTGTAATAAAGCAATGCTATCAGCACCACTCTGATGAGCAACTTTAACAGCCTCATGTATCTCTTCCAAAGTAGCCATTCCTGTAGACATAATCATTGGCTTATTCTTGGAAGCTACCAATTTTATTAACGGCAAATCAGTTAATTCAAAAGAAGCAATCTTATATGCAGGAACATTCAAATCTTCTAATAAATCAACAGCACTTTCATCAAATGGAGTAGAAAAGCATGTAATATCTAGCTTCTTCGCTTCTTCAAAAAGCTCTTGGTGCCACTCATAAGGTGTATGTGCTTCTTTATATAAATCATATAGTCTATACCCCCCCCAAGGTCCCCCTTCTATCATAAAGTCTGACTTATCACTATCTAAAGTCATGGTTGCAGGAGTATAAGTTTGAAGCTTTATCGCATCAGCACCTACTTCTTTTGCCTTTCGTATGGTTCTAAGAGCTTGCTCAATATCCCCATTATGGTTTGCCGATAACTCAGCAATAATATATGGAGGGTCATTCTTAGATATTCTCCGTCCATTTATGATCATTTCACGACTCATTTTTCAAGAAAGTAACCTTAGCTACTAACTCTCCTTGAGATATTTTAGCATCAGTAAATAACATTTTATATTTTCCAAACTCACAAAAAGCTTTAGGGTAGGTCTCTGCATCTAGCATTCTAATATGATCATATATTTCTTCTACAGATAATTCACTTGAAATCTCACTTTCGGCAGGAGTTCTTCTTTTAAAATAAGTCACTTCACCTTTTTGTGGTTTTAGCTGGCAATTACCTGCAACAATATCTTTTACTAATTCATAAACAAGATAAGAAACTTTATTATAGATCTCTCTAGCACTTCCTTCTAAAGAAAAAGGAATTTTTCCATAAACTGGACCTGCATCTAGCTCTCGGCACATTTTAAGAGCTGTTAGCTTAGTTTCTTTACAACCATTTTTTATCAAGTTTTGAAGGGGGCTCCCTCCCCTACCAAAAGGTAAGTCCGTCATATGAAAACAAACGCACTCAAACTCATCTGTCACCTTTTCGGGAACAATATGAGACCAGTGAGGAAAAAAAATGTAGTCAGGTTTCAATGCTCTTAGATAATCTAAACTTAAATCATCGGGGTCCGAGATTAAGTACCACTCTCCCGGCAAATCCTTCGACATTTCATGATAAGCTTCAATATTACATGGTTTAATAGTAGCAACTAAGTATTTAGGCATATCAAAAAGACCTTTTATAAAGATTCTGCTCTTCTGTTTTAGTAAAACCAGCCTTTTCAAATGCTCTTAATGAGGCAAAGTTCTCCTTGAGTATTTCTGCATACAATAAACTATCTCGGTAAATATTGCTCACATATTCTATAGCAATAGAACCAACCCCTACACCAACCATTTTTGGGTTTAAGTATATAGAAACAACATAGGCGTCACGCACTCGCTCAAATAGATCAACTCTCAACACCCCTGCAGGTATATTGTTTTTTAATATCATATATAATGTACGATTCATTGAAGATAAAGAAGAAAGTACCCAATTCCTATGCTCTTCCATACCTGGTGATTTAGACTCAAAGAAGAACCTTCGTGTTTCTGAATCACATTGCCATTTCCAAGTCATCAAGATATCATTCTCATCTAATAATCTCAAAGTGACGAAATCACCTGATCCATCTTTCTGAGCCATAATTTCAGTATAAATTAGCCTTGCACCCAACCCAGAAACAACTTGAATACTTTTCTGAGACAAATCCCTCAATAAGCACTTTTCTTTTTCTAACCTTGAAAAAATATCTCTCACTCCTTTATCTATGTCATCTTTTATATCTAGCTTTAAGACAATACCTCTATTTACTAATTCTTCTACAATATACTTTTGATTATCTGCTATCTGACATAGTACCGTAGGCAATCCAAGACAGCACCTCTCCCATGTACTACTTCCACCTGCACCAAATGTAATATCCGCTTCTAAAAAAAGGTCAACAAGGTGCTCATGAAAGTCGCTTATTTCAAGATGGATCATTTTTTTTAAAGCTAATTCTTCAAAATCTTTCTTTCTTTTAGCATCAACTATACCGACAACCTGAATTTTTATTTTAGATGTCCATTTTATATTAAGTATAGAAAAAAGAATCCCTACCAAAACTTCTTGTTGATTTCCACTGCCCAAATAAATTAAGATTGTCTTTATTCCATTTGAAATGGACTTATTTTCGAAAGATAAATAACGTTTTTTGTAAAACTCAGGCCTCAAAATAGCATAATTTGTACCTGTAAGGATTTTGCTATCTTTAGGAACTAATGATGCATACTCAGCTTCTCTTCTCAAATAAGTTTGGTCAACTAATAAATCACAACAATGAGAACGATCTTTTAAATCATCTATAACGATAAGCTTAGAAACATATGGCTTAATTAACTCTTCCCATCGCTCATCAATTCCATAATGATCCACAACTAAAAAAGCATCTTTACTCTTTATAACACCTAAAGTCTCTTTCGCGTCGGTTTCCCAACTTGCACCCAACCATTCCGTATAAATAGAACAGTTCGCTTGCACGTTGAAGTTTTCATTGTATGGCAATTTCTCTAATGGAATATTCTTCTCTTCTAATATAGATAGGCCAACGTCTAAAATAGACCTAGAAATAAACACGACCTCAAAATCATTTTCTTTAAATTCTTCAGCTAAAGTAAGACATCTCATTAAATGTCCAAGACCGATTGTCTTAGATGAATCAACTCTAAAATAGACTTTATTCACTTCCCTAATGATTTTCTAACAGACAGTCCTTCACGACTCAAATGTTCTTTAACATTTGCTGGAGTATAACGGTTAAATAGATAAAACGAAGATGCACATACTGCATCTATTTTTTTTGTTTTCAAAGCCTCAGAAAAATCTTCCATGGAACCTGCTCCACCAGAAATAACAACAGGGACTTTAACATCAGCTATTATCTTCAATGTGTTACAAATATCATAACCACTTTGCCGACCATCTCTATCAATACAATTCACAATGATTTCACCTGCGCCACAATCCTGAAGGCTTTTTAAATAGTTTTTTAAATCAAGACCAGTCTCTTTCGTTCCATTTTCAATAAAATGAACAGGTTCATTATTAACCACTTTAAAATCAACACCAACTGAAATAGCTTGGCTACCAAAATGGTCCACGGCACTTTTTAACAATATCGGGTCAATAAAACAAGCAGAATTCAATATTATTTTATCTGCCCCATTTGATAACAAATATTCAATATCTTTTAAACTTTTTATTCCTCCACCAATAGCTAATGGCATAAAAGTATGAGACACAATATTTAGAAGGTTAGATAAACCTAGAACAGAGCCATCTATATTATAAATCACGAGCTCATCTATTTCACGTAAATTATAAATTTTAACCTGCTGTATTAAAGAACCTACTGGGCGTGTATTTAAAAAGTCAAAACCGCGCGTTATCGTTTTGCCGTTAAATACAATAGAAGAAATTACTCGACTCTTAACCATTCTTTAAAAAGTTATCCAACAACTGCATTCCGGCCTTTTGGCTTTTCTCTGGGTGAAACTGAAAACCATAGATGCGATTCTTGTTAACAACGGCATTCATAAATGAAGAATTTTCTACCTCAGCTAAAACATTTTCTTTATTTTTCGTTTTAAACTCATAACTATGTATAAAGTAAAAGTCAGTGCCATTAAGTACCTCTGTGACCACATCACAAGGCTTGCGTATAATCAATTCATTCCAACCCATATGAGGCAACTTAACATTTTCTTTCTCTTCAATTTTTTTTATATGTCCGGGAATCAAATCCAACCCTAAGCTGTCACCACCTTCTTCACCTGAGGTTGCCAATAACTGCATCCCTAAACAAATCCCTAACATTGGCTTCTCTTGTTTCGCAAACTCCTTTAAAGATATATCGATACCTCTACTAGTCAGCCTCAGCATTGCTTCCTTAAAATTACCTACACCAGGAATAATTACTTTTTCATAAGTATCAACATCAAATTCCTTTTCAATAAATTCATACGTATAATTGAAATGCTTTAAGGCATAACACAATGAAGAAGTATTACTTAAACCAATATTGACGACAACTATCATTATGGAAAAAATTTTCGCACAGGAGAACCATCTTCATTTTTTAAAATATTTCCTGAAGCATCAGATTTAAAGAAATCTCTATTGGTGTATTGGTCACATATTTCAATAAATTTATCCATCGTCATATTTATGTCCTTCAAAATGTTCTCTAGTGGTTTCCCGAGAAATGTATGCGGAAAATTACCTTCAATCTTATGAATAATGGCCGAGACATCTGACCTTTCCACTCTTCCCCGTCTAATATCCATAGATGCTTGAGCAGTTGCCCTACCATAACCGAATTTCAAGTACATCAGGTATTCATGTAAGCCCGCCTGATGATTATCCAGGTTCTCGTAGTCAACAAAATGCCCCTCAACTAACTGACCATATCCCTCAAACCCATAAGCTTGAGCAACTAGTTTGTTATTATAACCCTCCCAGGGTAAGTAATAACCTAAAAATAAACCAGTCACACCAACTCTCTTTAACTCGTCATTGTTCGGATAGTTGAACATTTCCATATCTTTCTCAGTAATGCCATCTATCCCTATCATGTCTTCTACCCTCAAGCCAATCAAACCACCAAACTCTTCCAGCCAACTTCTGTCTAAAATATTATTTTCTTGATCAGATGCGGGGCCACCATATTCGTTCTGTGGATTCTCTCCCCAAATAATAAGTGGTATATTAAAAGCAACAGCGACCCTAACTGGAACGGTGAAAATAGAAACATGTTCTGGCCAAGAAATATCACCAACAATTTCTAAACCTGCTTTATTTAACCTTTGTCTAACAGTCTTTGAAGTCGAATACTGAATCACATCGACACCAATCTCCTTCATATTATCAATATTCCTTTTACCTAACTCGCTTAGATCACAAGTTTCTGCCGTTACTATAAGAGGCTTTAATCCTAAAGATAACACCTTTAATACTTGATATGTACTATCTTTTCCACCACTAGCAGGAACGATACAGTCATATCCGCTTTTCCTCTTGTATTTAGCAACAACCTTCTCTAGCTCCTGCTTTCTCTCATCCCAATTTATCTTATCCCTATTATCAAAAGCAATACACGCAGAGCATATTCCGACCTCATTGAACCATAGGTCTTGCTTCGTATTTGGATATAAGCACCTTTTACAATACATTTTATATATTCCCTAATTGTTTGCAGATAGCTTTAAAGCTTGAAACATATACTCTGCTCTAGTCCAATCTTCTAAAGTATCTATATCTTGAACTAAATGCCGAGGTATAAAGACAGGCACAGCTGACCCATCAAATAAAGATTTCTTTTCAATATAAGCACTACTTTTGCCCCAATAAAACTGGGCAGCATCATGATAAGATTCATGAAAGTCTTGAGAGCGAAGTGGTATATTCTCTGGATATATTGGAACAATACGTTCTTCCTTACTTAATTTCAAGGATCTGAATATAGGATAAGGAAAAGAAGTTACTGAAAAGGCATAATTACAATCATTAGAAACTACTTTATCAAACCCTTCCTTTAGGTACCCTATTTCTAAAAAAGGAGCAGTGGCATAAATGCAACAAGTATGACTAAACTGAATATCTCTCTCTTTATACCAGTTAATAGCATGTGCAACAACGTCATTAGTCCCAGTAAAATGGTCTGACAACTCTTTCGGTCTCAAAAAAGGTACTTCTGCTCCAGCATCTTCAGATATTTTAGCTATTTCGACGTCATCTGTAGAAACAATTATTTTATCAAAAATTTTAGACGCAATAGCTTTCTCTATAGACCATACAATGATAGGTTTTCCATTAAATAGCTTTACATTCTTTCTCTTTATTCTCTGAGATCCAGACCTAGCAGGTATGACAGCTAACTTCAAAGTAAAGCCTTCCGAATGATTTCTACAACATACTTCTGCTCTTCTTTCGATAGACTTGGATAGATAGGAAGACTTAAAGCCTCTTTATAATATTTCTCTGAGTTCTTAAAGTCTAAAATATCATACCCTTTTTTTTTATACCAAGGTTGTTTGTAAATAGGGATGTAATGCAAATTCAGCAAAACCCCTTTCTCTCTACAGTAGTTATAAAGCTCTAATTGATTTAGTTTTGAGTTATTTAAATCGAGTCTAAGAAGGTATAAATGATACGCTGATAAATACCCCTTCTGAATAGGAGGGTGGCTTACTGGCAACCCCTTCAAATTCTCTCTATAAAACTCTGCGATATCGTTCCTTCTCTTTACAAATCTTTCTAATTTTTCTATTTGAACGACTCCTATTGCCGCATGTATATCAGATAGTCTATAGTTATATCCTAAAGCAACTTGCTCATAATACCATGGATTCTCTATACCTTTTTCTATTTTCTTAGGGTCTTTTACAATCCCATGGGTTCTATATTGATTCATTAATTCTGCCAACTCTTCTGAATTAGTCGTAGCCACACCCCCTTCAGCTGTTGTTATATTCTTCACTGGATGAAAACTAAATACAGTTATTTCACTATATTTACACGACCCAACTTTACTTCCTAAATATTCAGAACCCAATGCATGGGATGCATCTTCGATAATTTTAAAACCATATTCTTTTGATAATTCATAGATTTTTTTCATATCACAAGAAAAACCAGCAAGATGAACCGGAATAACAATATCTGGTAATAATTTATCAACTTTTGCTTTCTTTAGCTTATTCTCTAGAGCTCTAGAGCAAAGGTTATTTGTTGACTCATTTATATCTACAAAATCAACGTAAGCGCCACAATACAAGCCACAATTAGCTGAAGCAACAAAAGATATTGGGCTCGTCCATAAACGATCACCTGCTTTTAATCCTAAGGCCAGGCATGCGATATGCAAAGCTGAAGTTCCACTATTTACTGCAACGGAATAAACGCAATCTACAGCTTTACTTATTTTACTTTCGAATTCTGGGACTTTAGGGCCTTGAGTTAAAAAATCAGATTTTAAGACCTGTGATACCGCCTCAATCTCTTCATCCCCAATGCTCTGACGACCATAGTGAATCAAAGCTTCTACTCCATACTCCTATATTTCTCTAGATCTTGCACTGATAAAAAATGCTTATTTGTACCGGAATTATACTCAAAACTTTGAGGGACAGAAACACCTTCTTCCCCTAATAAGTTTTTAGAATAAGTAAGGTTTTCATCATAATAATTAATAGAAGGAGTAATAACAAAATGGTCATCAAACTCTAAAGTTAAATGAGAGTCATCTGCTGGGCACATAATTTCATGAATTTTTTCCCCAGGGCGGATTCCTATTGTTTTTTGAGGTATTCCTGGAGCAATAGCTGAAGCCAAATCAGTAATTTTCGTAGATGGAATTTTAGGAACAAAAATTTCACCACCTTGCATTCTCGAGAAATTCTTTAAAACAAATTCAACCCCTTCTCTTAAAGTCAATAAAAAACGTGTCATATCCGTATGTGTAATTGGAATAAAGTCACTGCCTTTTTCAACTAAATCTTTAAAAAAAGGTATCACAGAACCTCTAGAGCCAACAACATTACCATATCTAACAACTGAAAACCTTGTCTCTTGGGATCCAGCCATGTTATTAGCAGCAACGAATAGCTTATCCGAAGCCAATTTGGTTGCTCCATACAAATTGATTGGGTTTGCAGCTTTATCAGTAGATAGAGCGATAACTTTTTTTACACCATTTTCAATTGCTGCCTTAATGACATTCTCTGCGCCATAGATATTGGTCTTTATGCACTCCATGGGATTGTACTCTGCTGCTGGAACTTGTTTTAATGCGGCTGCATGAATGATATAGTCAACCCCTCTTGTAGCCTGCATCAACCTTTCACCATCTCTTACATCACCTATAAAGTAACGCATACAAGGGTCATTATACACTTTCTGCATATCAAATTGTTTTAATTCATCACGTGAATAAACAATTATTTTTTTAGGTTTATACTTCTTCAAAAGAGTCTCAGCATACTCTTTGCCAAAAGATCCTGTCCCTCCAGTTATTAAAATATTTGCATTATCAAACATTTGATCTCCGTTATTAATCCTTTGTAAAAATAATACTAATAAACTCTATTTTTTTTTCAGGCATTTCTAATATTATTATTTGATGAACACTCTTTGTGACGAATCAAAAAGAAGGCAATTATCATTTATGCTTTACAAGAAAGCTGAAGAGTATAGCACCTGACAAATATGTGAAATGCAAAGGAAGTGAGATCATTTCCTAAAAACAGTCTTATTATTTACTTAAATTACACGAGAAAGACCGTTCTCTAACTGTATCACTCCATCTGCATATTGAAGAAACTCCTCCCTATGTGTTATAACCAGCAAACCGATTTCTCCCTTTAGATCAACCAGCTCTTTGAATAACTGAACTTCTGTTTCTCCATCCAAAGCAGAACTGGGTTCATCCATTAAAATAAAGTCCTTTTTAGCTAACAATGATCTAGCAATAGCCACTCTTTGCTTCTCCCCTCCTGATAAATTTTGCCCACTTTCACTAACTTTAAAGTCTAAAGTTTTATTTTGAATCAAATTATCTAATTGAGAAATTTTAATCACTCTTCTAAGCTCACTCTCGTCAACCTCTTTCAAACCCCAACATAAGTTCTCTCTCAATGTGCCTTCGAATAAATAATGGTTCTGTGTCAAATACCCGACCTTTTCATGAACGGCTTCCTCTGATAAGTTCTGCTGAAGCTCAGAATTGTAATAAATATCACCTTCTAAAGGGGTTAAAAGTTTAGCTGTCATATCCAAAATAGTTGTCTTACCGCATCCTGTTTTCCCGCTAATAGCCCAGAACTCTCCCTTCTTAATTTTAAATGTAACATTCCGAAGCAATTCCTGCTCCTCTGAATACTTATAAATCACATTCTTAAATTCAATAGACTCCAGCTCTACCAAATCCATTTTATTGCCGTCAACTTTCTTCTCTTCTCGACACTTGGTTTTAATTTTTTCTAAATTATCAAAGGAAGCTAGCCCTCCTGCAATCGTTGATAAATAATTCATAAAACTAGATAAAGATGGAATCAGTCTAAAAAGCAAAACTATCGAAACCAAAGCTTCAGACATTGGGATTTCTAAAACCTCTGTCGACACCCCCAATGTGGCGCACAAAACTAAAATCCCCATTGACTCAAATATTTTATTTCTAATAGGAGCCATAAACGAAGTATTCACATAAAAGTCATATGAAACATCTACAAAGTTCTTATTTACTTTCTCTGAAAGATATTTTTCTAAAGATGATGCTTTAATATTTTTCAATGCTTTTGTCATAGTGACCATATGGTCTGTGTACTGAGCAAAATGTCTCGTCGCTCTAGTTGATATAGCATGAGACCAAGAAACCAAAGGAGTGGTAAAAGGGTAAGAAATTAAAACCAATCCAAAAGTCATAAAGAAAAATTTATAATTCAGAAGAAACAAAACACCAGCAAAATTCAGAATCATGATAAGCTGACTTAAACAAATAAAAATATATCTATAAGCATTTCGACATTGATCCATCTCCCTCGTAAAGGCATTAATTAATGAACCATGATTCAATGCCGATAACCTTGACCATGGGGCATTGATAATAGCAGAAAAAAAACTACTCCTCTGTTCCACTTCTAATTTTCTTATAAACTTACCTCTAAACATCTCCATAAACACATAGGAAATAGAGGATAAAATAAATAAAATAGCAAAACAACTTAAATAAGCTAAAATTGATTTTGGTATTCCTAATGAATGAAACCAATCATCCATTTGGCGAACAAAAGAATTCCCAGAACTATTTTCAGAATCTGTAAAACTAGAAATCAGAGGTAATAAACAACTGAACGAAACAGCCTCTGTTAAACTAGAAAGAAATCCCCCTAAAACATAAAATGAACAAGAAATTGGATGCTCTCTAAAGACCTTATACCCCAGCCCGACTGCATGAGCCATTTTTGCAACAAAACTGTTTGACTCCATTTTGTTTTAGAGGTAGGTTTTCACTAAAGAATCTTGTTTTAATATTTCGCTAACCCTCTCTAAATCTTGTGTTGTATCAACGGCATGTGTATCATATTTGGTAGGTATCATTTTCACCTTCATGCCATGCTCCAAAACCCTCATCATATCAACTGACTCGGCCACTTCTAATGGAGTTGGTGCCAAATTAGTATATGCTGTCAAAAACTCTCTTCTAAAAGGTATAATACAGACCTGCTTTTTCATCGGGATATCTCGGCTCATTTTCTTTGTCGGAATTGGCTCTCTTGAAAAGTACAAAGCATTTGAATCTTGGTCACAGACGACCTTAATACAGTTTCGATCCTCAAACTCCTCTTCTGATGAAATATCACCCAATAAATTTGATATTAAAACTTCATCATTCGTCAACAAAGGTTGTATCGCCTCAGTAATCATTTCTGGGTGAGTCATTGGCTCATCTCCTTGAACCATAACAACGATGTCGAATTTAAGATTCATCTTTTCCTCTAAGACATCTAAAGCCTCTGCAGATCTATCAGAAGCCCTTTCATGTCTATCAGAAGTCATCACTGCGACGCCTCCGATAGAAGTGATATAGTCATAAATTTCTTTATCGCATGTTGCTACTGCAGTACATGTTAAAGATTTGTTTTTACTAACTCTATGATAAACATGCCCTACCATTGGCATGCCCAATAGTTCTGCCATCGGTTTACCAGGGAAACGACTACTCCCCATTCTAGCAGGAATCAATGCAATAATATTCATATTTCTTTCGTTAAGTTTCTAATTAAAGACTTGGACAAGCAGAGGATTTTGTTAAAAAAACAGTATCCATTGAGTAGGGTAAGAATTGATAACCATTTTTAACAGCCTCTTTCAATTCATCAGAGTTATTATTCACGACATGAATACCACAAGGAACCTTGAATTCACGGCAGCTTTCTTTCAAAAGTTTCAACGCGTTCTTAAATCTAGCATCTGAAAATTCTGCCGTCAAACCCATTGATGCAGAAAAATCATAAGGGCCTATCAATATAGCATCAAGCCCATCTACTTTTAAAATATCTTCAATCACATCTAAAGCCTTTATATTTTCAATCATTGCCACAATCAAGGGAGCTTGAGCCTCCGTTCGATAGTCCTCAAAATCGACTCCAAATAAATTAGCTCTAGAAAAACCAACCCCTCTCTTTCCCGCTGGTGGCCAACAAACTTGATTCACAATTTCTTGCAATTGTTCTGCAGACTCAACCATTGGAACAATCACGCCACCTGCTCCTGCATCTAATGCCAACTTACAGTCCTTAGCCTTACCTTCAGCTAGCCTAACCAAAGGCAATGTCCCCGAAAGCTCTAGAGCTCTAAATAAATCTGGCAATTGGTGATTCGAAAATGACCCATGCTCTAGATCTATTGCAACCCAATCATAACCTGAACGACCCATAACTTCGGCTATAGAAGGGTGCGACAGTTGCATCCAGCTCCCAATACTTGGCAAACCTTTTTTGAGCGAATTTCTAATTTCCTTTGTTTTTAAAAAGCGATTCACTTAATAATTCTCCTATTATTTTTTTGACGTTGTGCCTGAACATCATACTCTTCCTCAGGGACAGGACTCTGAGTAGGCTTATCATTAAAAAATCGTATCACTTCTTCAGTAGCCTCTATTTCCATTCTAGTTCTACAATCAATAGACATAGAACCCATATGTGATGTCAACAAACAATTCTTGATCTCAGCAAGAGGACCATGATAGGGTTCCTGCTCAAAAACATCTAAAGCAGCCCCGTTCAAATGCCCCGAACTTAATACTTCTGCCAAATCAGATTCATTCACAATACCACCACGAGAGGCATTAATAAGGCATGCATCAGGCTTCATCATCATCAACTCTTTTTTCGTAATCATATTCTGAGTATGATTAGTTAATGGCAAATGAAGACTTATCACATCAGCTTGCTTATAAATATCTTCTTTACTCACCCATTCTAGCTTCATTGGAGCCACATTATCATCAGGAAAAATATCATTCACCAAGATCCTAGGTGTTCCAAATGGAACTAACCTTCTCAAGACTCTAGTCCCTATCCTCCCAACACCAATAATACCGATTGTCACCTCAGGAATACGTCGCCCAAAATGTCTTTGCCATACCCCTTCATGCAAATCCATATTGGCGACATGAATATGCCTAAGTAAACTCAACATAAGCCCTATTGTTAACTCAGCTACAGCCGGAGCTGGAGCATCAGGAGTATAACAGACATGAACTTTTTTCTCCCTTGAGGCCAATAAGTCAACACTATCTAATCCAATGCCAACTCTAGAAATTAATTTTAGATTTTTCCCTTTACTAATCACCTGCTCTGTAATCGGCTCTGTTCCAGCAATGAGAGCATCGAAATCGCCTATCATCTCAACAAGCTCTTCTTCTTTTAGTTTTCGCCCTAGAGGGTTAATGACATATTCGATATTTGAACCTTCTAGAATTTCAAGTGGAAACCTATTTTTCTCTCCAAATGGCACTGTCGTTATTAGTACTTTAGCCATCTTGTAAATCAATCCTTAACTATCGTTAAAAAGAAAGTGTCACATACCCAAGAGTCCACTAAATCTTTCTTGTAACTCTCTATCGTTTCCTTAGAAAATACATGATTAAACCGACCTTGCCCGCCTGGCTTGCCATCAGTGGCCCAGGTCATATGGTTTGATAAATCATACCTCTGTTCAGGCTCTAGTATATAGTTGAAATCCATTTTATTCATCAGGTATTCAATACTCTTTTTAGAGTAATAATAATGATGAGCAATAGACCAATAAAACTTTTCAAAAGCCGGAATATCATAAAGAGAAGTCAAAGGGTCATGGACACAAGGAACTTCCATAATCATTTTCCCTCCAGGTTTTAGCAATTCATATGTTTCAAGTAAAAAATCAACTGGGTTTCTAATGTGTTCGAATAAGAAAAAATGAGTGATCAAATCATATTTTCTCTTTGGCTCTTTTAGCTTTAGTTCAGCTAAATCTTTATAAGCGTCAATACCTTTACCTCTAATAAATTCAATAAATTCTCCAGAAGGCTCTACTCCTACACACTTTGCACCTACCTTTTTAAAGGCATCCAGCATAAACCCTGAAGAGCAACCCAATTCAAGTAAATCCATTCCCGAAAAGAGTGACGACTCTAAAAACTTCCAACGACGAACGACCTGATCTTGGTTTGTCTTGACATGTTTCGAAGCGTTGGTCCAATCTCTTTCAGAGCCAGCCCTCGAGTCCATAAACTTCTCAAATTCTTTTCTATAAAAATAAGCCTCCTCTTCTTCACTTGTCGGTGGATACAAATATACAACTGTACATTTACGACACTCCCAAAAATTGTGCTCTTCTTTACCACCAAAGACAAAAGGAGCTCTTATTTCTTGAAACTCCTCAGCAGAATCACAAATACGACAGGTAGGCTTAACAAATTCCACTTTGATAACTTTTTAGAAAACTCTTTCTTAATTATTATTCAGATAATGTAGCAATCAGGTCAAGAATACAATTCGCTTAACTCTGTGAATGAATTTACTTCCCCAAAGATTACCTCTATAAACAATAAACTCTCGCGGCATAACTTTGAAAGACTTATCAACCTATTAATATCCCTGCCACTCCTCTCATCCCTCGTCTCCATGACAGTACAAAATAGCAAAAAACCCCTCGTTGGGATTATCATGGGGTCAACGTCTGATTGGGACACCATGGAGCATGCTAGTCAATTTCTTGAAAGCTTAGGTGTTGAGCACGAAGTAAAAGTTGTTTCTGCCCACAGAACACCCGACTTACTATTCCAATATGCAGAAGAGGCTGAAAACCGTGGCCTTCAAGCTATTATTGCAGGAGCAGGTGGAGCAGCTCACCTCCCAGGCATGGTAGCAGCCAAAACAGCATTGCCTGTTTTGGGTGTACCTGTTCAATCCAAAGCTCTAAATGGCATGGACTCATTACTCTCAATTGTTCAAATGCCAGCTGGCATTCCTGTTGCGACACTGGCTATTGGCGTTGCTGGGGCTAAAAATGCAGCTTTACTAGCAGCAAGCATTATTGGTAACCAACAACCTAAAGTGAGAGAAGCTCTACATAAATTCAGAAAAGAACAAACTGAAAAAGTTCTTTCTCAACCTGATCCTAGAGTTCCATCATGATAGTAGGGGTTTTAGGTGCAGGGCAACTAGCGAGAATGATCGCTTTAGCAGGCCTACCAATGGGCTTGAACTTTTGCTTTTATGACTCAGCTGATGAGTGCTGTGCTGAGCCTCTGGGTAAACTTTTTCGCGGATCTTTCGATGATGAAAACTTACTGAAGCAATTTGCAGATGAAGTTGATATCATTACTTATGAGTTTGAAAATGTACCTCTTAAAACAATTGATTTACTTCCCAAAGACAAAGTTGTATACCCTTCAGTCAAAGCCTTAGATTACACTCAAGATAGACTAAAAGAAAAGAATCTATTTAAAGAATTAGGGTTACCCACCCCTGGATTCAAAGAAATTAATAACTTTGAGGATCTCCAAAATGCAAAAAAAGAGTTAGGCTTCCCTTTTGTTATAAAAACAAGGAGCGGTGGCTATGATGGAAAAGGTCAACTTGTATTAAAACAAGAAAGCGACTTTGAAAAAGCCCAAGCATTATATGAAGCAGTTCCGTGTATTGCCGAAGAATGGGTCAAATTTGAAAGAGAGGTTTCCCTTATCTCGGTATGCGGCAAGGATGATATTAGGTTTTATGATTTAAATGAAAATGAGCATAGAAATGGTGTCCTATATTTAACTCAAAACAAAGAGAATGATCCTATTCAAGATCAAGCTATTCAATGGGCTAAAAAGTTAGCTAAAAAGTTAGACTACAGAGGAGTTTTAACCATAGAGTTCTTCCAATGTGGCAATACCTTACTGGCAAATGAATATGCCCCTCGTGTGCATAATTCTGGCCACTGGACGATTGAAGGAGCTACTTCAAGTCAATTTGAAAACCATTTAAGAGCCATTTTAGATAAACCCCTAGGCTCAACCAAAAGTCATGGCTATTCTAAAATGTATAATTGTTTAGGCTCTTTACCAAATAAAGAGTCTCTACTTTCCATTGAAGACCTTCACGTTCACGATTATGACAAAACACCACGCGAAGGAAGAAAAGTTGGTCATATTAATATAACTCATTCATCCTTAGACTCTGTCAAAAAATCTGAATCTGATTTTCTAAACTTAGTCTAAGTCATTTAAGCTCTCCATTTTTGGTCTTTAGTTTCATTGGAGGCCCTGATCAGCTCCATAAACTAATATCATCTCTAGAAAAAAGAATATCTTATGAAGTGTCACGAAGTCGATTATGAATTAATAGGTGACGATATGCAAATCGTCGAGGTTGAATTAGACCCACACGAAACTGTCATAGCGGAAGCTGGCGCTATGAATTATATGGACGATCATATTTCCTTTGATGCTAAAATGGGCGATGGCTCTGAACCAGATAAAGGTTTCTTTGGGAAATTACTCGATGTAGGGAAACGTGCGATTACAGGTGAGTCCCTTTTTATGACTCACTTTACAAATGTTGGCCAAGGCAAAAAAAGGGTTTCCTTTGCAGCACCTTATCCAGGCAAGATCATCCCCTTAGATATGGATAAAATTGAAGGAGAGCTGATCTGCCAAAAAGATGCATTCTTGTGTGCTGCACTTGGAACAAAAATTGATATCACTTTTAATAAAAAAATTGGTTCTGGCTTTTTTGGTGGAGAAGGGTTTATTTTACAAAGACTCCAAGGAGACGGGATGGCCTTTATTCATGTCGGTGGAACTGTTGTGAAGAAAGAATTAAAAGGAGAAAGAATTCTTGTAGACACAGGCTGTGTAGCTGCATTCACTTCAGGTATCGACTTTGATATTCAAAAAGCCGGCAATTTGAAATCTATGTTTTTTGGAGGAGAAGGAATGTTTCTAGCGAGCCTAGAAGGAACAGGTACCGTTTATTTACAAAGCCTACCTTTTTCGCGTTTAGCTGATCGTATCTTAGCAAATGCACCTTCTGCAGGAGGGTCTAGAACAGGTGAGGGTTCTGTGCTAGGTGGAATCGGTGGGTTATTAGATGGCGATAATCGCTAATCATGAATTTTAATCCGGAAGATATTTACACCCCTCCAGGTGGTCCACCTCAAGGACCTCCTCCTCCAGCTGGAATTTATGAAAGCATAGGAGAAGAAGGAATCTATATGCTTTTAGAAGACTTTTATTTGCGTTTAGAAAAATCAGATATAAGCCATATCTTCCCAAAAGGTGAATTAGCCATGGTTGAAGCATCTAAAAAGTCTGCTGATTTTTTCATCGGGCTATTAGGTGGGCCTCCTCTGTATCATCAGCGATATGGACCACCAAGATTAAGAGCCAGGCACCTCCCCTTCCCCATACCCGATTCTGCTAGATTAACTTGGTTAGCTTGCTTTAAAGAAAGTCTGGATCACCTATCTTCAAAGAATAAATTCCCACCTGAATTAAAAAATAGCTTTTATGATTTTTTAGAATCTTTTTCGACCTGGATGGTTAATAGAAAATAAGGATGACTCAACTTCTAAAAGGCTTGAATGACTACCTGAAAGGACACCAACTCATGGTCTCCGAAAAGTGGTTCAAATGGCTCCTGTTGCCTGGGTTCATCTCTGCCCTGCTTTTCCCTATTCTCTTATATGTTTTTTATATTTTCTTAACACCACAAGCCTGGCTTCCCCTCTGGTTACAGGGTTACTTTGGAGCCAGCATTCAAATTATTGCCTCTCTTCTTTTCACGGTGATTAGTTGCTGGGCCCTACAACCCCTTCTCATGATCCTACTTTCACCTATTTTTGGCCTTTTAGCTGAGAAAGTTGAATTGAAACTCTACGGAATAGAGCCAACTCCATTTAAAGTTCATCTACTCATCCTTGATTTATTTAGAGGTATTCTCATGGTTGCTTTAATAACAGCAAGCATGTTAAGCTTCCTACTTCTATTTTGGGGACTGTCATTTATTCCAGTCATAGGGTTTATTTTTGCCAGCTTTGCCATACCCATGATTCAAATGTATTTCGCTGGAATGGGCTTTGCTGATCCTGCACTTGAAAGGCGTCGCTTTGGAATTAGAGCTCGATGGGGGTTTTGTTGGAAAAATAGATTTCGCATTCTAGGCCTTGGAGCTGGCTATATCCTTTTATCTATGATCCCTTTTATTGGCTGGTTCATAGCACCTGGTTATGCACTTATTGCTAGTAGCGTTGGGATTACTGAGTTAATCCACAGCACTCAATCAGAAAAATAACATATACTGATGTAAGACTACCGACTTAGTCTTACATCAATATATAAAGACACAGTCAATTAAGACTTAAGCTTCACCTTTATCACTATCATTAGGCTTACGGTAAACGATACCCTCTTCGCCATTGATATATACCATCTCATTTTCATACAGCGTACTTACCACACCTTCAGCTCTAGTAATAACAGGAATATTCAGGGTCTCTCCTGCGACTTTCGCATAATCTTCGCCTTTCTCACCTTGTAAAATTAACGCTTTAGCTGTTTTTAATACATTCAAATCAGTTTCCATCAAATAACGCATCACCAAAATACGTCCTTCAGGTGTTGTCTTTTTATTCTTATAAATATGAACAAGACCATTCGTATTTCCTTTTACCAAGGCATGGCCTCTTGTCGCGACATTTCCAATGGAACTAATTCTCAATACATTTGTCGAACCAGAGATACCAACTGGAGATCCCCCTAATAAAATAATCAATGACCCTTTTGGTAAGATCTTTTGTTCATTAATTTTATCAGTGATCTCTTCAAATACTTCCCCCAGAACTTTAGCTGCTACATCAACGTAAAGCGGTCTAACGCCCCAATATAAAGCCATTTTATAAAATGTTCTCCAACTATTTGTTGGAGCGATGAGGTCGACCTTTGGGCGCCTTCTAGATATAAGTCTAGCGCTATAACCAGAAGAAGTTAAACTAACAATAGCATGAGCATTCAAATCATAGGCTGTACTCAATGCTGCATTTGCCATCGCCTTCGTTCCCTCCAAACTCTTTGGCATTGTTTCTCTTAAAAGACCGTCGTAATCTAAATCTTTTTCTGTTCGTTTAGCGATAATATTCATCATCTCAACACATTCAACAGGGTATTCACCTGTAGCAGTCTCACCTGACAACATAATAGCTGAAGTGGAGTCATAAATAGCATTCGCAATATCTGAAACTTCAGCTCTAGTTGGACGCATATTAGAAATCATCGACTCCAACATTTGAGTCGCAGTAATGACAGGCTTACCGTAATGTCGACAAGTTCGAATAATCTTCTTTTGAGCATAGGGCACATCTTCGACAGGTAACTCAACTCCTAGGTCACCTCTTGCAACCATGATACCATCGGCAACAAAACATATCTCTTCAATATTCTCAACACCCTCATGGTTTTCTATTTTCGCTACGATATCGCAAGTGAATTCATTTTGTAAAAATAAATGTCTTCGCATTGCTTTAATATCTTCAGCATCACGAGTAAAAGAAGCCGCAACTAAATCAACGCCTATTTCTGATCCAAAAACTAAATCAGCTTTATCTTTTTCAGATAAAAAAGGTAATTTAATGGTAACACTTGGAGTATTCACACTTCTTCTAGCTCTAATCTCACCACCTTGGATCACTTTGCATAGCAAATTACTCCCATCTATTTTCCTAAGAACTTCTACCTTTAATTTTCCATCATCGAATAGTATACTTGTACCCAATGGAATCTCATTCGCAAAATTGTGATAGTCAATATGTATATGACCCGGTCGGCTCTTGCCTTCATGACTAAAAAGAGTCACTTCAGAATCCGTTTCTAACATAACAAACTCTTCATCTTGAAGACCTGTTCGAATCTCTGGACCTTTCGTATCGAGGAGAATGGCTACAGGATATCCAAGCTCTTCACGAACTTCCTTTACATAATTCATCCCTTGCGTGTGATAGTCATAATCACCATGTGAAAAATTAAAGCGAAAGACATTTGCACCTGCTCTAATTAGCTTCTCTACCATTTCTCGGCTGGCTACTGCTGGGCCATATGTACAAATTATCTTCGTCTTTCTCATTTAATTCTCCTAATTTTTTCAAAAATCATTTTTATTCTAATGCATAGCTGTCGAGCCTTAGTGATATTCTTTTTTGTGAGATTATTAAACTCATCATTGTAAAGGATGTCATTACGTCATAATTGCCAGTAATATCTGATGTTTATTTAGTCTACTTGCGACGAGATGGCCCCTCACCCCCTCGATATTTCTAATTTCTTAGGTTCTTCTCCTGCAGAAAATGCTTCTGAGAAGAAAGCCAAAGAATTTCATAAACCTGCTAAAAAAGAACACGTACAGCAAGTCTCTCCTCAAAAAACTCAAGCCCATCATCAGCGACCCAATCAAAATGTTGATTCTGGCCCTAAAATAGAAAAAAAATTTTGGCAGCAGCTCAACCCTGAAAGTCGTAAAATTTTCACATCAAGAATGTGGAAAAGCGTCGACTTTAACCCTATGCTAAGTGAATTATCTGACCTTAGTAAGTTAACAGAAAAATGGTTACGATGGGCCATTCCAACTTATGCAAATGGGCTAAAAGAAGGTCCTATCAAAGATTGGCTAGATGGACAAAGAGGCAATGAAGATTTTCACTATGTTTTAGTTGGAGAACATTTAAAGCATTTAAAAGAAGTTCGTCAAAAGAAGAAAGAAGAACAGCAGCAAGATAAAACAGAAACCTCCATGGAAGAGGTTCAAGAAAAAGATCTTCCTCCTACTGAAACTCATCAAGAAGTAACAGAAGAAATTCCAAATAAAGAAGAGATAGAGGAAGCTAAACCTTCTCCTGAATTAAAAATGGCTCTACAAGAACTAGATGACCATATTAAATGGTTTCAAAATTTTCTCGAAGAAAAACCAAATCAAGATGATTCAAGTCAAAGCTGAAAAACATAACTTTCTTCTTTCAGTCTTAGCTTTTAGTTTTCTTTTAATTCTAGCATTGGCTTGTGGTGGTGGCGGGTCTTCTTCTAGTAATGGAATTCTAATTAATGAAGTAAGTGGTACCTTAGATGACTCTACCATTCCTTCAGCACTTAGCAAACCTAGAAGGTTTCCTGCTACAGCGAACCTTGCAGGAACAGCTTTCAGTCTAGATGACCCAAGTGAAACTTGGCCCCTCAGTTTCCCAACAACTTCGAGCTACTCTGTAAATATTATAAGAAAATCAAATGTAAAAATTGAGATATATCTAGACTCTCAACTAATTTTAAGCCGGTTTCACACTTCTGCAGAAACAGACTCTAATAGTTTAAACTCTCCCATCAACACGATCACTCACCTACAATCAAGGTTCACACAATTTTTCATCGACCAAAGTAGTACGACGACGACAGATCAAGCCATGCAAAATGCAAACCTACAGCTTTTTGGTGACTCCTCTCCAAATATTAATGAATTATCTCTAGATAACCTTAACACACATAACCCTGAAATAGCCGCCATCACCAGTACTTATGGACAATTATTTCAATTTGTCGATTTTGAGGACATTCGTGAAGCATTAGCTCTCATCAACTCTGCTATGCTATCCAACACCGCCAGTGTCATGTCAGAGTCATATTTAGATTTACTCAATGACCTCAGCGATGAAACGGCCATCACAACTCTCGTTGAAGCTCATGAAACAGCAAAAAATGCCACTGGTAATCCAGTAGACCCATTGACTTATGTAACCATTTCAAACCAATACAATAGCACTCTATTAAATACTGCTTTTAATTTAGCTCTCGTCCCACCTAGCTTTCCAGATTTAGATACAGCTAATGAAATAGGCGTAGGTATTTTATTTAATTACGATTTCCCAGAAGCTTCTACAGAAGACCGCCAAGGGCTTTCTAGTCAAGGCTATACAAGTATCTGGTTGTCGACACCCCCTACTGGTCTAGTAGACAGCACAGGCAACAATGGTCTGAATTTAAAATTTATCCCATCCTCAGAAGACTTAGGGCAAACTTTTGAGTATCAAGTTAGTATCAAAGGAGCCAATGGAACAGGACCTGTTACAAAAAACTTAGAGCTCACAGTCAATGATTCAGAAATCATACCTAATGACAGGAAAGCTCTCTACGACATCCCAGTTGCTGGCCCTGTTGGAGATGATGACTATATCTACCTAGTTACCCATGGAGATGACGGAACTTTTCTAGACAAATATCTTCAAAGTGATATTCAAGTACAAGGAGGAAGTCTTTTCTTAGATGTATCAAGATGGCTTATACCTGAAGGATATACAGACGTTCAAGATATCACACTGGCTAATAATACGATCTACCTTGCAGGTGATAATGGTATATATGGGTTTGACAGCAGCTTCTCAGGCATCAACACTGGCCTAGCAACCTATTACACAGACACGATTGCTTCAGAAATCTCCATTTTGAACGATCAAATTTTTGCCTTGGACACAAGTTCCACACCAGTTTTAAGAATGGGAAACTTGCAGCTAGACTCACTGGCCGAAGTGGACACTCATTTATCAGCTATAGCAAGTTCTGGAAATGTAACCATGGCAGCTTTTAATGATGATTACTTATATATTACCGGCAACAGTCTCATCAGTGCCTACACCTTCTCTAGAAGAGACGAGTTTGTCCAAACAGACGAACTTATTACCTCGCATTTTTCATACACAATCGTAAAGCAGGATGCTCCCATCACTGCTCCTATCACCCTTTATAACCAGAGTATTGCTCAATATAATATTACTTCAAATGAGTTTGACCTGACCAGCTTTACATCTACCCAAATAAGTAACTCAAATATTATGGTCGCAAACGGAACCTACTTATACAAAATTGACGATGATCAATCAGAGATTATCAGTGGGCATAGTCTTACTAATAGCGAAGCGAACTTAATCCTCAGCTCTGAACCAGACTCTAATATTTATTTTGACTCATTACCTGAAAACATCGACTTTCACATCTATAATGTTCCAGAAGGTTCTGATGGAAAAAGCAATGCGTGGATTTACACTATTGGATCGTCAGAGAAAGATCTATTAGAGAACGCATACATCAGAGGACATAAGATACAACCAATCACACCTTAATGTCTTCCCTAGCATTTTACGGAGGGTCTTTTAACCCTCCTACCATCGCACATGAAGCCATCGTTGATCACCTCGTGAATGAATGTCAATTCTCTCAAGTATTAGTAAAACCTTGTGGTACTAGAAAAGACAAACCAGAATTAGAATCAACACTTCCAAAGAGACGTCTTTTAGTAAAAGAAAAATTATCAAGACCTCACCAAAACTACCATTTAGATCTATCTGCTATGGATCAACCTATGATTCCTACTGTTCAAGAGTGGAGTGACTTATCAGAAAAACACCCTCAAAGTAAAATATCCTTTATTGCTGGAACAGATTTATTCATCAAAGAGAAAGATGGTCTGTGTCAAATTCAAAAATGGATCGATGGAAAGAAGCTATTCTCTCAAGCTAACTTTTTTATTTATCCCAGACCAGTTAAAGGAGAGCTCTTATTGCCGCCCTCACATCATTTAGTCAAAAACTTTACACCCTTAGCTATTTCTAGCTCAGAATTAAGAGCTAGAGAAAAAGAAAACTCACCTAAATTACGTAAGTCCAAACTTTCATAGGAGCTGGGTAGCCTGGATGAGCCTTACGCTTGGGCCACAACCCTCTTTTCACTAAGAGCAAAACTGCCATTACTTCGCCATCTAGTTCTACAGCTGTATTCACTTCATCCGGTTCTGCTTCAGCCATACCGATACTTTCTTTAGCAGCCTCAAACTCTTCCCAATTTTCGTTTTCTGTCACACTAAAAAACTCATTGGCATCACCTTCAACATCTACCTCTTTCCAAGCCTTTAAACCATCCTCATTTTGAGCCTCGTCTTCGGAAAGCATCCATTCTAAAATGCCACCTCCAAGATCTCTTATAATAATTGGGTCAACTTCACCATATAAATAGAGAATTTCTTCAGCTTCAGGCAAAACCCAGAAAGCACGCTTTTCTTCAATTCTTTTAATGATTTCAGCTCTTAAGTTCTCATCTGAACCTAAGCACTCTTGCCACTCTGACATCAATTTGCCTTTTTCTTAAATATCATCGTGGATGTGAGCGTAAAGATATGCCAACAAACCTGCTGCTGGAATCAATAAAAAGCGACCTTCCGATGTTTTATGGTGCAGAAATAATAATCTATTTTGAGACATCTGATTAAATGCTGCTGCCAAACACTCATCTTCTGAGACTTGCTTAGGCAAAGAGGTCATCAACTCACCTACCGGCATATTCGCCATGTCAGCATTTTTATGATATAACCTAAAAGGAACATCTCTTACTCTAAAAAGCCCTGCTAGGTCACCCTCATCATAAACTAAAGCAGCTCTTTGTTGGGTACCTTTTAATTTATCTAAAGCTTTCTGTACTGAGTCTTTTTTACCAATAGGAACTGTTTGGTCATATCCATACCTAGAAATAGCAAAACTAACAGGTAAATTTAACACTTCAATAATGGCTTGTTGAAAAGCCCCTAAATCAACATTAGGGTCACTCCATACATAACGAGCCCCCTTTAATTCAGTCTTATCTGAAAGGGTATGAATGAGCTCGCGAATAGAAAAAATCCCTTTCGGCTTCATATCTTTATCACACAAGGGTAAATAATAAAGAACTCGTTCGCCCATAAGGTCAATAACTTGTTTCACATTGCTCGTGACCTGTAGAGAATAAGGCTCTCTATCGATAAAATCGACAACAGGCTCATCCCCATTTAAATCTCGGTCTAAAACTTTATTAACAACATCGTCTTCTGTAAAAAGACCCGCTAACTCTCCACTCTCATGTACCACACACAAACAATGTGACTTAGAGTCCTGAAGTCTTTTTATGGCATCTTCTATCGGGCTGTTAACGGGAATAGTCTGAGCACGCTCCATCTTGTTTTCGATCGGCTCTTCACTCCAACTACTGTCAGTATTTTCTTTCATGTCTCCTTCTTGCTAGGATTGAATAATTCCAATTTATATCTAGCTTGTCTTTCTACTAAGGCAATGTAGCATGGGCTGAATTGGATCAAGACTAAAATGCATTTTGTCAGCCCTTAAAACACCAAAATATGCCTGCATGACACTCGATTATGAGTTAGATTATGGTGGTAGAACTCAATCCTTAGAAACTCTAAATCAAAAAGAGAACCATCACCTTCTAAGAAATATTCTAGATAAACACCAAGTTCCTATGACCGCCTTTGTGCAAACGGGTATTTTAGACAAGCACACGGCATCAAAGGATGTCATTAAGTTTTTAGCTCAAGAATTTCACTCACACTCACACACGCATGCATCTGAAAACTTCAACAGCCCTTATGAGCTAAAAACTTCCCTTGAGTTAATTCAAAAACATTTCAAACAAGATAAAATTGGTTACAGAGCGCCCTTTGGAAAGCTTTACCCTGGAGATCATGAATTACTCAAAGAATTGGGGTATACTTTTGACGCCAGCTTATTCCCCTCCTACCGTCCAGGAAAATTTAATAACCTAAACCAACCCATCACACCTCACCGCCTGCCCTGTGGTTTACCCGAGTTACCCTTTGGAGTATTCCCCTACCTCAGGTTAATTTTAGGAATTTCTTATATGAAGTTATTAGGGCCCAACTTTTACAAAATGACAGAAGCCATCGTAGGGCTACCTAATATCCTCATTTGTTATGCTCACATGCACGACTTCTTCCCCACTTCAGCCATAGACTCCTTCCCTTATGGCATAAAAAAAGCTTTTTCTAGAAATAAATATGAAGGAATGAACATTGCCGATAACTTCTTGGAAAACCTAAAAAATCAAGGCTATCAATTCGTCACTATGAATGAACTTCTTGAAAAACTAGTGAAAGACGGACTGTAAGGGAAATTACGAAAATTATTGTTCCAAAAACTTTTCTTCCTTACAAAAGTCACTATATTCATCTGAAATATTTGTTTAATTGAATTTTATTTATTATTTTTATGACCCATAATACCTTAAATAGAGAAGTCAGAGAATCTGTTCATTTCAGTTCCAAGAAATTTTGTTTCGATATGAAAGGTGACCAAAAGTCTAAGCGTTTCTTTTTAAGAAATATTAGTCCCGGTGGCTTAGGCTGTTTTAGTTTTGGTTCTGAATTCCTAGGAAGAGGCTGTAAAATCACCTCTACCCAAGGTGTCGATTACATCGTCAGATGGGTAAAAGTTAGATTTGGCTTTCTTTATGAATTTGGACTAGAAAGAGCTCTTTAATTAGCTCGAAACCGTTAGTCCTTCTACCAATAAGTCTGGTATTTTAACTCCAGAAAAAGTATCTGAGTATTGATCAGATATACCTGATATATTTTGTATTAGATCAAAAAAGTTTCCATTCAATGTTATAGAATCAACAGGTTGGACCATTTCACCATTTTCCATTAACCAGCCTTGAACTCCAATAGAAATTTCACCTGATACCGCTGAACAGGCAGAACTTCCCTCTAATTTTAAAATATATAAACAGCGAGAGTTTCTCGCAATTAAATCATGAACATTCTCAGAACCTGGTTCCATGATCAAATTAGAAAAGCCATGACCTGCTTTTCCTCTTAACCCTCTAACACCATGCCCAGTTGATTTACGCCCCTCTTTTGCTGCACTCTCTAAATTATAAATGTAAGAACAAAGGTGCCCTTCGTGAATTAATTTCAAAGGCTGACAAACAACCCCTTCCGAATCGATCAACCTCGAACCTGGCCTTTTAGCCATATGAGGCTCACAGCTTAATTTCACGATATCGCTAGCTATTTTAGAGCCAAGCTTGCCGTTTAAACGAGACTGTCCTTTCTGAACAGCATCTGCAGAAAAGCAAGAACCAAATAAACCCAAAAGACTAGGACTCACCCTATTTGAAAAAACAACAGGGATAGAACCACTCTCCATAGAGCTCGCTCCCAACAGTTCAATGCCGCGCTCTACAGCTCTATCAGCAAACCGTTGTAAATTGAAGTCTAAAAATGATCGACCTCCATTTCCATAACTTCCCGTTTTCTTTTGTTCTCCTTGTTCTGTCACAACACTGACATAAGCAGAAATAGAGTTGGATCGAGTTCTGTACTCTAAACCCTTTGAATTGATTAAAGCCATCTGACTTGAACCTTTCCCTATCCCAGCATTGGGAACATTAACGACTTTAGAGTCTCTATTTCTAGCTCTCTCTTCCATATCTAAGCAAAAAGTCTTCATGACCTCTAAAGACAATGTCTCTAACTCTGGATTCCATTTCTTTAAATCGATATCCGGCAAAGGCATCAACTCAGGTAAATCAATTTCGATCTTTTCTGTTAATTCAGTATGAGAAAGCGCATCTTCCACCATTTGAACGACGGCATCTTTACCAAAGCGCTGCGTAAAGGCATAACCTGGCTTTTGACCCTTGAATAAGCGAATTCCCAATCCTTGAGAACTCAATGTTTCTGCCTTACTTAGCTCACCTTCGAAAACTTCCAAATCTTCACTCTCTGAAGAGTTATAAAGGACGTCACATAAGTCCGCGCCTTTCTTTTTGGCCGTTTCTAAAGCAAATTGAAGTGCATCTTCTAATTCCATTATCGACCTCCTACCAAAATATCATCTACTTTAATGGTTGGTTGACCCACTGTCACAGGCACACTACCAGAGCTAGCACCACACATCCCAGCTGCCATCACTAAATCATCTGAAACCATCGATATTTTTGGCAAAATTTCATGACCTTTACCTATTAAAGTTGCCCCTCTTACAGGCTTTCCTATTTTGCCATTTTTAATCTCATAACCTTCTTGGACAGCAAAATTAAATTCACCTGTAGCAGGGTTCACCGAGCCTCCTCCCATCACTTTTGCATACAACCCATCGGGTATAGAGCTAACCATGTCCTCCACTTTGTCCTGACCTTTATCAATATAGGTATTTCTCATCCTGGAAACAGGTACATAGTGAAAGGACTCACGACGAGCACTTCCCGTTCTGCGTCGACCTACTTCGCTTGCTCCAAGCCTATCTGATAAGTAATCTTTTAAAATTCCGTTTTCAATCAATGTCGTTTTTTCAGTAGGTGTTCCTTCATCATCAAATTGAATACTGCCCCAAACACCAGGTAACGTCCCATCATCAATAGCTGTTACTGCAGAATGGGCAATTTGTTGTCCAATTTTGTCGCAAAAAGGAGAGGCTTTTTTTCTAACAGATTCGGTCTCTAGTGGATGCCCACAAGCTTCGTGAAAAATAACACCCCCAAAACCAGACCCAATCACAACAGGCATACACTTTCCTTCAATGTACCCAGCGTCCAGCATCAACAGAGCCCTATCCGAGGCTTTGTGAGCCAGCTCTTCAAAATTTAGTGATTCAAAAAATTCCATACCTTGCATAGCCCCAGGACTTTCACCACCCGTGAATAGTTGGTCTCCATCTCCAGCTGTCACACTAACACTAAGACGGCATCTAATTCGCTGATCTTCGATGCACAAGCCTTCGCTGTTCGCAATGAGTACATTCTGAGTTTCGTCCATGACCGAAGCTCCTACCTGTCTGATTTTACTCGATCTCGCGCGTGCAGCTTGATCTAAACCTTTCAACCAGGCTAATTTTGGACCTTGTCCAAATTTTGCAGGTGCTTTTAAAATTGGATGAACCGACTCAGCCCTTGGACCGCTACTTATTTGTAAACTTGGAATATTTGAATTTGCACTCCAGCCATGAGCTGAAACCAAATTTTTCATCATTTTTGTCAGTCGCTCTTCATCTTCAAAACTGCTCTCAACATACAGTGTTTGCTTACCGCGAATCATTCGAATGCCATAGCCAAAATCGGTTCCAGCACTAGCACTTTCAACTTTTTGGTCTCTTAAACTAACAGAGGCCCTTCTCGTTTCTTCACGAAAAACATCTACAAAATCTGCTCCTAGGGAAAGGCCTGTTCCGATTAAATTTTCTATCATCGTATTACCTTAATCCTAGACTGAACAAAAAAATAAAGACACAAAATGTAAGCATGCTTTCTGGAAATCAAACCAATTTAGGCTCAATCAGTAAATCATTTACTAATTGAACCTTGAAAGCATGTAATAAATAAAATATCCTATAAATACTGAAATTCAATAGATGCCTTCATGAGATTTACATTTTTTTTCCTAATTATCAACTGTTTATACTTCCAACTCCATGCTGAAGATGTTATGCTTCTCTCAGCCATGAAAGACCAACAAGTCGAAGTCTACAAGCTTCACCCCAAGACAGGCCTCCCCAAACTAGACCATAGCTTAAAACTTCCTGCAGGCTGTGGGGAATTAGCTCTATCTGCGGATGGAAGTAAAATTTATGTCGCTCTAACTTTTTGGGATAGAAAACTTACTCACCGCTACGGTATTGCGACCCTTCAATTTAATTCTGAAGGCAAATTAAGCTTATTACATATCGAAAAAAAGGCCACAGGCGTGACCCACATGGCCGCAGAACCAACGGGTAAATACCTCATCTCAGCATCTTATGGGGATGGGAAGGTTTCTATGCACCCCGTTTCAGAAGGTATCTGCAAGGGACCTCTCGCAGAACTACGAAGTACTGACGATAACGCTCATTGTGTTGCCATTTCAAAAGACGGCCGCTATGCTTTTGTTCCGCACACCGGCCCAAATGCCGTTTATCAATTTAGAATAAACTTAGAAAAAAAACGCTTAGACGCAAATGACCCAGCCTACGTCAAAGGTCCAAAAAATGATGCAAACCAACATGAGCCCAGGCACATTCGCTTTCACCCTCACAAAAACTTTGCTTATACTTCTAATGAAAGAGGTGGAGGTATTTCATTTTGGAAGTATGACCCTTTCTTTGGTCGCCTTACCTTAACACAAACAGAATCAACGACAGATCATTCAAATGACGTCTTAACAGGTTTCGCCTCTGCAGATATCAGGCTATCTCCCAATGGTCGCTTTGCCTATGTCACGAATCGCGATAACCGCGACATCAAAAACCCAGAAGGGCTAGATTCGATCTCTGCTTTTCAACTTCACCCTTCACAAGGAAGGATCATTAAACGAATTGGCATCTACCCAACAGGTCGCCACCCTCGTGTCATGACCTTAGATAAAAAAGGAAATTTTCTCTATTGTGGTGGGAAAAATTCAAACGACCTTTTTACCTATAAAGTAGAAAGCGATGGCTCTCTTTCGCTTATCCAATCCATACAGGTAGGACAAGCGCCAATGGGGATTATGATCTATTCCCAAAATAAGTAGGTCTCGTTTTGCTATTAGCCCAAAACCTCAAAAAGTCATACCCAAACCCCGAAGGTGGAATAAGTCATATCTTAGACTTAAACGAACTGAAGGTAGAAAGCGGTGAACAAGTCTTTCTAAAGGGCGGGAGTGGATCAGGAAAAACAACTCTCTTAAATATTTTAACGGGTATCCTAAAACCAGATTCAGGAACTGTTAAAATTGATGATACAACACTTTGGGAACTAAATGAATCTAAAAGAGATCTTTTTAGAGCTAAAAATATAGGGATCATTTTTCAGGTCTTTCACTTACTTCCTGGCTTAACAGCCCTAGAAAATGTTATGATAGGCATGCATTTCTCGGGCAAGGTCAAAAAAGCACATGCCATAGAACTGTTAAATGAAGTTGGGTTATCCGATCGAATTCACTACAAACCAGCTCAACTTTCAGTCGGCCAACAGCAGCGTGTTGCTGTCGCCAGAGCCTTAGCCAACCAACCTAAAATTGTCTTTGCCGATGAGCCAACAGGAAGCTTAGACCCTAAGATGGCAGATCTGGCGATGGAAAATATTCAAAAACTCTGTAAGAAACACAATGCTGCACTTATATGGGTTTCTCACGCCCCCGATCAAATCCACAAATTTGATAGAAGTATCGATTTAAAAGACCTATCCAATTTGAGTGAGATCTCTTAAATGAAAGCTATACTATTACTCATAAAACGCTCCCTCTGGCAACATGGGTTCGCAACCCTCATCACCTTGTTCTCTGTTGCTTTAGCCAGTGGGTTAATGCTTTCGGTTTTTAGCATAAAAACGCAAACACGACAAGCTTTTCTCGTTGACCATATCGGTTTTGATGGTGTCCTAGGAACAAGAGGCTCTGACTTACAACTTGTTCTAAATTCAGTTTATCACTTAGAGACATCGCCTGGCAATATTCCATGGTCACTCTACAAAGATGTAAAAAAGCACTTTGGCGTGAAGCTAGCCATTCCCTACGCCTTGGGAGATAATTACAAAGGTTTTCGAATCATCGGGACCCATACCGACTTATTTGATAAGTTCAAATTTAAACATGAAGAAGGCTATACTTTTAGCTCTGGCAGTGCCTTTAAAGCAGATGCTCAAGAAGCGATCGTAGGAAGCTTTGTTGCAGAAAGCCTTAATTTAAAAGTAGGCGACACAATACACCCTTATCATGGCTTGGTCTATGATGAGAAAGCAAAACACGAACAAAGTTATACTGTCAAAGGAATTCTAAACCCAACAAATACCCCCAACGATAGAGTCGTATGGATCCCCGTTGATTTATTCTTTAAAATGGAAGGGCATGTACTGCGAGGAACTGGTAAAGATTATCAGGCAAAAATGGGTGAAGTGATTCCCGACGAACATAAAGAACTCAGTGCTGTCATGCTTCAATTTAAAAACCCCATGGCTGGGATGATGCTCAACCAAATGATCAACCGCCAAGGAAAAGTTGCGACACTCGCTTACCCTATCGCTAGAGTCATTTTGGAATTCTTCAATAAAATGGGATGGATGGTGAAAGTCTTAGAACTTATTGCTATTCTCACCCTCATTGTTGCAGCTGCAGGTATATTAGCCAGTTTATATAACACCCTTCACGAACGCCGCCAAGAGTTTGCTATTTTACGTGCATTAGGAGCTAAAAAGAGTGTCGTCTTCTCAGTTATCTTAGGCCAATCCATTGCAATAGCCCTGATCGGCAGCTTATTCGGCTATCTGTCTTATGCTGTTATCATGACTGGTGTCGCCCATTGGGTTAAAGTGAATATTGGTGTTATTCTATATGTCTGGAATGAAGATCCCATTTTCTGGATTAACCCCATCCTCCATATTGTGATGGGAACAATTGCAGGTTTAATTCCAGCAATAAAAGCCTACAAAACCGATGTCGCCACAAACTTAACTTAAATATTTACGATGAATTTCAAAGCTCTAATAGGAATCACTTTTGCGTTAATTGCTATCGCTTGTTTTAACTATCTCATTGAGAAGTCAGCTGAGTCACAATCAGTCGTCACTAAAACTGAGGCTGAAGCACCTGTCCATCACCATCACCACGAAGCTCCACACGGTGGTTGCCTTATCGTTTTAGGCAATGAATTTGCACATCTAGAAATCACCCTCGATCAAAGCAATGGGTTCATTCAACTTTATATGCTAGATGGTATGGCCATTATGGGAACTCGTATTCAACAAACAGAAATTGAATTAAAACTAGCAGACTCTAATGAGAAAGTTACTTTAAAGGCTCAAGTAAATCCACTCAGTGGCGAAACAGTCGGAGATAGCTCTCTTTTTTCAACTCAATCTAAAGCTCTCATTGGAAAAGCTAAGTTCAAAGCCGAGATCCCTTTAATCAACATTAAAGGAATCTCATTTAAGGATATTGAAGTTTCATTTCCCGAAGGAAACGAACACTGATCTACCAGACCTTTTCATAGCCCAATACCCAAGTATTATCTGTTCCCAATTGTGGACCATTTAAATTTTGGTAGAGTGCTTTGGTATACTCTAAAGCAATTTTATGGCCATACAACTTAGACTTATTGCCCAATAAGTTTATTCCAAAGCCCAAATCCAATCTTCTGCCACCTCTTAAGCCTGGATCTGCTGTCGGCATCATATTTTTCCCAACCGTTAACTGAGAGTCACTGCCATCAACATCACCCCAATGCTTCCAATTTAAACGCAGCGCATTACTTAGATGGGAATTCCAAACATAAGAGCCCCATCCCAACACATTGTAAGAATCGCCTAAAGCATACCCATGATCATTATCTCCCATGCGAACCTCACCTTTTAATTGAGCTCCCCAAGCAAACTTCATTGAATCACTTTGGTGTGTTAATGTCAATGAAGGTAATAGGTCGTAGGTTCCTGACCCTAGCTGCATAGGATAAGGCAATTGAATTGCAACACCTGCACTTGCAGGGGTATCATCTTTTTCATCTATTGATCCCGTAGGCAACGAAACTCCAAATCCAAATAATAACTTACTCATACCCCAAGTATTGAGTTCAAATAATCCTGATAGCTTGGTATCACTGAAGCCTGAACTTTTCGTTGAAAACTTAGTGCCATTCAGCATCTCAATGTTCATTTCATTTTCTAAATAGTTCGCCATCAACATTAAAGTCAATTTTGAATTAACAGCATACATCATTCCTAACATATGCATATCCATGGTCATATCTACCGGCATCATCATATACTCACCATTTGGGCCAGGACCAGCTGTTCCCAAGGAAAGTGCTTCAGAAACCGACAGGGATGAACTTCCATTGAAGTTCTCATCCATACTCATGCGCATGGCTCGATACGAGAGCATGATTTCCCCTTTTTCGTGATAATGGTCACCCATCACTCCTACAGGAGCATGTGACTGATGCTCCGAATGGTCATGCTCATGATGTTGATGCTCTGCTGAAGAAAGCTGAGCATTGATAAATAAAGTGATTAAAATAAATACTCTTAAACCTGTATACATAAAACTACCTCCGATGTTTTTTAATTAAATAATTCGACATCATCCATGAATGAAATGATGTTTCCCTGCTAAAAAGCGATTAAGACCTTTTAAACAGTCTGCCTTGGAGGAGCATGAGGGATATCTAAAACAACTTGATTTTTAAGTCTTTCTAGTTTTCTTGAATATGTTTCTGCTTCCATTTTAAACATTTTTTTCATGGCAATTCTTATTTTATTCTGCACCTTTAATTCAATTTTCCTTTCCTTCTTATCTTCTTTAGTTGGAATTGAATCTGAGGCTTTATTGTTTGAATTTTGCTCTTCTTGTATCACCAAACACAAGTCACAAGGATCTTCACCATTTAATACTTGGCTCACAGCTTCAGATAAAGTCACATCATTTTGGCTATAATTGGACAACATTCCAACCCAAGCGACGCCTTGCATCAGAGCAAAATTACTCTGAAACATCAATACAGAAAGTAGCAAAAACAACTCAAATATAGATCTCAACCCAAACGTCTTCGTTGAATCAAGGAAATAATCTGTCTTTGCAGAGCGCATAAAATTTAGTCTAAAAAGAGTCCTTTTCAAGCAATGCTTCTAGGACATCTTATTCCTGAGCTATAATTAACTCAACTCCACTCAAATTCATGCTCATGAATAAACTATTATTAGCCTGCTCTCTTTACATCCTTGCGCTGAGTAATAGTTGGGCAGAGGTCGATACACAACATGAACCTTTAGCCGAAAAACCTAATTTCGTTGCAGAAGAAGGTTACCAAGCTGTAACCATGGCAGAATTAGCAAACTTCAAGCTAAATAGTCAAAAACCAGAAAACCTCCCCAAACCAGAAGACGCACATTTTATCGATAACCAAATACCAGCAAAAATATTAAAGCTCACCGACACACCCATTCAAATAGAAGGCTACATTTACCCTCTAGAACTAGAAGGTGATAAAGCTGTTGTTTTCCTTTTACTACCTGGGCAAATGGGATGTTGCTTCTCAAAAATGCCTGAGTTAAATGAATATTTATATGTCGAAATGGAAGGTGGTATCGAAATTCAAAGTGACGTTCCTACCATGGTATTTGGCACCCTAACCATGGGAGATAAAGTTTATAACAACTACGATCAATCCATTGTTTATTTATTGAAAGCCACCAAAATCAAGACACTGTAAGGAAAAAGTTAATTTTTTACTAGCATAGTGTACAAAAACTCCTATTCTAACACAATTAGTGAAAAAAATTACACATAATTTAACCTTAAGGTCTTGAAATTAGACCTAAATATACTTAAACTTGTACTCGACCTGTCATTAAAAGTACTAATCCTTAAAACTTGAACCGTCCCAACATTCTTATCGTTGATGACAACATTGTTGATCGCAAGCTACTCTGCAAGCTTTTTAAGCGTAAAGGATGTCGTGTTCAATTTGCTATATCTGGCATCGAAGCCTTAGAGATATGTAAAACCCAAGCTTTCTCTCTCATCGTCATGGATATTGAAATGTCTGGCATGGATGGAAAACGTACATCTAGAGAAATACGACAACTCAAGAACCAAAATAAAAACCAACCTATTATTGGAATAACAAGCCATGAAGATGATAGTGAGCGTTTAGAATGCTTAGATGCAGGTATGAATGATTATTACCAAAAGCCTATTAAACTAAGTCATATCAACTACATTATGGAAGACTGGCTACTAAGAGAACAAACGACTTACGCCGTATCTTAAACCATAAAAGTATCAAGTTAAAACCTTTTCCTTGATCTTTTAAAGACATCCTTAATTTATAGTTATGCATTCCAACTCTACAATTACATATGCCATTATATGTCATCGCTTGAAAGCGATGCCGGCAGTACGTGTAATGGCACTCAACTGGAAACTCAAACTAAAAACAATACCTATCTGAAAAGTTAATTTAAACAACAACTTAATAACCAAAGGCTTTTCAGGAAACTGAAAGGCCTTTTTTTTTACCTCACTTTATTTCAAGGAGAAATCTAATGATTTTATCTCTTACTTCTACAAAAAGATGGACGATTGTCTTAAGCTACTCTGCTTTTGCAGCAAAACGCCCACCAGGGTCCTTCACTCATTCCAGGAGATTCTGATGATACCTACTTGGATATGTGCTATTATCACCATCACACTATGGTCATCAGCCTTTGTTGGTGTTCGCTTCATTGTTGATGTTATTGACCCTTTCGAATTCGCATTCTTAAGATTAGTGTTTGCAACTCTAACATTAGGCATTATCGCCTACCCACATGGAATAAAAAGAATTCCTTTGAGATCTCTCATACCTTTTGCTCTAGCTGGTTTATTGGGTGCAACTCTATATTTTAGCTTTTTAAACCTTGGCTTAGACACCTTAGGCGCAGCGGAATCTTGTGTCGTTATCAATACTATACCTCTATTTACAGCTTTTTTTTCATGGACTTTTTTCAAAGAGCATTTACATCGTTATGTTTGGATAGGTATGTGGATAAGCCTAACAGGCATTGCCATCATCTCTTACGGCCAAAGCCAACATGGCTTCCAATTAGATTCAGGAGTATTTTGGGTTATAGGTGCAGCTATTTCTATGGCACTCTGTACTTTAATTCAAAAAGGCTTATTGAATAAATACCCAAGTACGATGGTCACTTTTTATTCAAGTATCTTTGGGACCTTATTCTGCCTCCCTTTAGGGTGGAAAGGAGTTATTCACATTCAAGAAATGGAACTAACTCATATATTAGTATTAATTTACTTGGGTGTTTTCCCAGCCGGCATTGCTTATTACTTTTGGACTATGATTCTCAAAAGAGTCTCTCCATCTAAAGCGGTCAATCTACTGTATTTTGCACCTGTTGTCACATCTTTTATGGCTTATTTTGTGCTTAACGAAAACTTAACTATTTCGACTTTCATCGGTGCTCTTATTACATTATTAGGCCTAGGCATTTCACAAAATAAATTTAAGATATCTCCCTATCCTTATGCTTTAAAGTGTAGGGCTATACAGTTTCTTAAAATTTATCGCTCTTAAACAAATGGGTATCATCTCCAGATGATACCCATTTATTTTAATCTTGCTCATCCTCTCTGATTACATAATCGACAATATTTTCTCCCTCATCCCCTTCTAAATAGAATAGGATAAGATAATCACCTATATTTAGATCATCAGGTCCAAACTGACGAAACTCAAATTCTGATTCATCTTCAAAATAAGTATATGCATTGATGAAATAGTCTTCCCCATTTACCACGAGTCGGTCATCTTCAATTTCTGTCAGCGCACCTTCAGCTTCACCTTCTAAATCATCAAACTCAAGATCTTCTTCCTCTAATAATGCATATTGAGAGACAATTAAAATATCGTTTTCTATCTCTCCTGTTACAATAACAAAATCCCCCTCTGCAACAGAACCGCTTTCTAAAACATCTACTGCTTGAGAAAAATCAAATAATAAACCTTCTGATTCAAAGATCTCCCCTGAAACCTGCTCCTCCAGCTCTATCTGAAAACTCAAAATATCAAAATCTTCATCGAATTCATAAATAAAATCCTCTTCTAACGTTTCAAATTCAAGACCTGTTTCATTTGGGCCAATATAAGTGGCTTTAAATTGTCCATTATTTAAATAAGTTCCTGTTACAGAAACATCCATCCCCGTCATAATCTCTCTAGAAACTAAATCTAAACTTAGATATGTCTTAACATCTGTTGTAATGACAATATCATTAATTTGAAAAGTATTATCAGACCCAATGCTATCAACAAAACCAGATTGATGACTATTATAAGTTATATTAGTCGCCGTTCCCAACAAAGTATTCGAATCGACTGTTCCTTCTATTTCCACCCACATCCCTAGCTCTAAATCAGTTAAATTACCACTGACTCCTTCAATATTTAACAAAGGATCTGTCGTCTCAAACTTTATCCCTCCGACAAACAAGCTTCCAAATGCATCAATAGAACCAGATACTTTAACTTTGGTTCCACCGTTTCCTGTCCCTACAATAGAAGTCGAGGCAATACCACCTGAACCTCCAGATCCACACGCAAGACCAAACACAAGTAATATCGCTATTAGGAAAACATAAAGATAAATACTATTTTTCTTCATCATTCTTCACATCCTCTTCATAGTAATATACGCCAAAAACGGCTCTTTTCTGACCAGTCCCAAACACATTGTCATTTTGGTCTCTATCGTAATGGGACATAAAAGATGCGATATGCTGTAATAACTCCATACCTTTATCTCTGCTCATTCCTTTCATTTTTTCCATAATTTCTTCAGGTAAGTTGTCACATCTAGCACTTAACTGAATATAACTATCATCTAAGCTATGAGTTAAGTTGTGATCTATGCTAGCTAAAAAATCTGAGATCTCTTTACTGACAACTTCTACATGCGCTAAATCATTCTTTTCAGGTATATAACCAAAACTAATCAATCGAATAGATCCATCTTCTAATTCTCTAATGGCATTCACCCTCAATAGTTCATCTAAAATGGCTCTAGTTGGAACACCCCCACTGTACTTTAATACCAAATGATCAAAAGAAGGTTTTTCTATTGAATCACTTACTTGAGGCAAGTCCATTGGAATGGAGCCTTCCTTATGGTAAAAGGAATCTTGGATCCAACCTGTCAAAACCCTTGCTGCTCGATTATGCTCCTTAGCTATGTTTTGATCAGATATTTTAGGACTTTTATAGTGATTTTTGACATCTTTTCTTGGCAGACCTGTAACCACAGCAATTCTAGAATCACTCAATTTTTTACCGGGAAGTTCTAACTCTTCCTTTGCAACGGTAACATATACATGCTTCAAAATCTCAATAAAACTAGCTAGAGGCACATTATGCTTAATCATCATCCTCACGATTG
>JACLAC010011027.1_pt1 | contig 47880 bp, 43 predicted proteins | sample 8027881 | NCBI WGS metagenome assembly JACLAC01 (sample SAMN15725517, study PRJNA655200) | protist metagenome | isolation source: fluorescence activated cell sorting (FACS) single amplified genomes of... | place: Spain: Blaines Bay Microbial Observatory, Mediterranean Sea | collected 2016-01-19 | reverse complement strand
TTCGACGGAGAAAGCACTTGTCAAGCGGCTACTCGATTCTTGTGGCAAGTGTTTCGAAGTACAGAGCGAGACCATGATTGATGCTGCTACCGCCATTTCAGGTAGTGGCCCTGCCTACCTGTTTTATCTAGGAGAGCAAATGCTCAAGGCGGCTATCGAATTGGGATTTTCCGAATCAGAAGCCAGTCAACTCGTCCAACAAACGATCTTTGGTTCTGCGCAACTATGGTTGCATAGTGGAGAATCTCCGGGAACGCTTCGTCAACGAGTAACGTCGCCTGGCGGAACCACAGCTGCTGCGATTGAAAAATTTGATGACATGAATTTAGGCCCAGGGATTCGTCAGGGAATCAATCAGGCTTTTTTGCGAGCCGTTGAACTATCAAAACCGTGACTGTCAACTTAGATATTCCTTAATACAAAAACAATGAATTGCGTAATTATCGTTGGTTCCCAGTGGGGTGATGAAGGCAAAGGAAAGATTGTTGATCTCCTGACGGAGTATGCTGATGGGGTCATTCGTTACCAAGGAGGAAACAATGCAGGACACACTGTTATGTTCGAAGACAAAACTTTCGTCCTGCACTTAATTCCATCAGGGATTCTGAGAGAAAAACTCTCGATTTTGGGGAATGGTGTTGTAATAGATCCAGCAGCGCTTCTTGAAGAAATCAAACAGCTTCAAGAGATGAACATATCTGTCCGGGACAACCTTCGCATTAGCAATAATGCCCACTTGGTCATGCCTTACCACCTGCTGTTTGACCAACTTAGAGAATCGCGCAAAGGTAAGCAAAAAATTGGTACAACGGGTAGGGGAATTGGGCCGACTTACGAAGACAAGGTGGCGCGATCAGGAATACGCTTAGGAGATTTGCGAAATTCGGTTCATCTGAAAGATCGACTTTCAAAAATTATTGAAGAGAAAAACTCTCAGCTTCGGCACTACTTTGGAGCCGAACAAAGATGCCTGAATTCAGGACATATTTTAGATGAGCTACAAAATCATTTCCAAGAACTAGAGCCCTATCTTTGTGACAGTGCTCAGTTGGTTAATGACCAATTGGACGCAGGTAAGAATCTGATTTTTGAAGGCGCTCAAGGGACTTTTCTCGATGTGGATCATGGCACCTACCCCTACGTTACCTCATCAAATACCCTGGCGGGAGGAGTCTGTACTGGAGCAGGAATTGGCCCGACCAAAGTCAGTCACGTTTTGGGGATTACTAAAGCATACACAACGCGTGTTGGAAGTGGTCCGTTTCCAACAGAATTAGACGATGAAACGGGAGAATTTCTTAGAAGCGAGGGAGGGGAGTTCGGGGCCACAACTGGCAGACCAAGGAGATGCGGTTGGTTTGACGCAGTTTTGGTTCGTCAGGCTGTTCGACTAAATGGCATCAGCAGCTTGGCACTCACCAAATTAGATGTACTTGATAAATTTGAAGAAATCAGGATTGCTGTCGCCTACAAACTTGCAGACGGTACAACTACAAAGAACTTTCCTACCCAGCAACTGGATCAGGTCACTCCAATCTATGAAACTATGCCAGGATGGAACTGCTCTTCCCAAGGTATTCAGCAATCAGATGCATTGCCGAAAGAACTGATTGCATATATTGAACGCTTAGAAGATTTGATTTCGGCTCCAGTGTCAATCATTTCAACTGGTCCACGTCGCGAAGAAACCATCCTGCTACCATCTGCTCCACTCATGAATCTCTGAATTATAGTTCACCTGCAACTCCAATGAAAATTACCTATAGAAATTTTCAAAACGAAGGAATTATTGCCTTGGACACACAAATGATGCGCCCGCGCATGGTTTCCAGTCATTTGATCTTACAAAATGGCAAAGCGGCTTTCGTTGATGTAGGGGCATCCCCTTCGATCCCTAACTTACTAAAAGGAATCACTGAGCATAGCCTCAGCAAGGAAGATGTAGAGTACGTCATAGTCACACATGTGCACTTAGACCATGCGGGAGGGGCAGGTGTACTCATGAGCCAACTTCCAAACGCAAAGTTAGTTGTTCATCCACGAGGATCAAGACACATGATTGATCCATCCAAACTGATTGCCGGAGCCACGGCTGTCTATGGACCAGATGAAATGTCCAAAACTTATGGGGAAATACTCCCAGTCCCCGAAGATCGGGTGATCGTTGCAGAAGATGGGTACCAGCTAGATTTTGATGGGCGAATTTTAGAATTCTGGGACACACCAGGTCATGCGCGCCACCATTTCTGCATAATTGATCATTTGACTCACTCAATTTTTACAGGGGACAGTTTCGGATTGAGCTATCGAGAATTTGACCACAATGACCAGGTCTTCATTTTACCAACGACCTCCCCAGTACAGTTCGATCCAGATGAAATGAAAACAACGATCCAACGTATCGCTAATTTCCAGCCAAAAGCCGTCTATTTGACTCACTTTAGCAGACTGGATTACAGGGAGAGCCTAGCTGAAGACCTATTGAGCATGGTTAATGCCCATGCAGAAATCGGCCAGAAATCAGCAAAACTTAAAAAAACACTAAAGCGTGAGCAAATCAAAAGGGATCTTTGGGAACTGCTCTGGAAAGAAGCTCAAAAACGAAGTTGCCCGCTTAACGAAACCCAAGCGCAACAACTTCTCGCTCTTGATTGGGAGCTGAATGCCCAAGGCCTTCTCAGTTGGCTTGAACGAACCGCCTGAAAATTAGATTCGCCCTCTCCAATATCACTTCTAAACTGCCCAATTTTTAATCATAAGCTTTTTGCTTGTGCTCTATCCCCTCAAATATTTCATGTTAATTTAAAAAATTTAATAAATAATATTATATATTTAGTTAATAAATTTCTCTGGGCATTTCCCCTGCTGCTGTTAATTTGTGCTCAGATGAATGAGCGCTATTAGTCAGTTTCTTTGAAGACGCTTATTTCTTGAAAGGGGAGTGGTTATGGAGTTTCAAGCAGAGATGAAATATGTCCTAGACACGATTTGGCTGCTAATCAGCGGAGCCTTTGTGATGTGGATGGCAGCTGGATTCGCAATGTTGGAGGCCGGGCTCGTACGGAGTAAAAATACAACAGCAATATTGACAAAAAATATCACGTTGTATTCAGTCGCCTGTATCGCATTCTACCTGGTTGGATACAACTTGATGTATGGCGAAGGTAACGCCTTGATGGGTTCTGGTTTCGCCTTGTCGGGAACTTCATCAGAGAGTCATAGCTTACTTTCTGATTTCTTCTTCCAAGTGGTTTTTGTTGCAACAGCGGCTTCAATTGTGTCAGGAACACTTGCAGAACGGATTCGCTTTTGGCCATTTCTAACTTTCACATTAGTCCTGACGGCATTTATTTACCCAATCCAGGGTCACTGGAGTTGGGGTGGAACAGCCTTGGGTGGTTTGATGGACGGTTTCAGTGATTTCGCAGGATCAACCATCGTCCATTCCGTTGGGGGTTGGGCAGCTTTAGCTGGTGCAATTTTACTCGGTGCTCGGAAAGGCAAATATGGTCCTGATGGCAAAGTGAACGCTATCCCAGGATCAAATCTTCCACTGGCTACGCTGGGCACTTTTATACTTTGGTTGGGTTGGTTTGGATTCAATGGCGGGTCTCAATTAGCTTTGGGCTCCAAGGGTGATGCAGACGCTATCTCAGCTGTTTTTGCCAACACAAACATTGCGGCATGTGCCGGAGCAGTGGTGGCTATGATTCTGACCCAGCTGCTTTATAAAAAAGTAGACCTGACAATGGTCTTGAATGGAGCACTTTCAGGATTGGTAGCTATTACAGCTGGGCCTGACTACCCATCAATGGGACTTGCAATGTTGATTGGAGGTATTGGCGGGGCATTGGTCGTTTACGCTGTACCAATGTTTGACAAGCTCAAAATAGATGATCCAGTTGGAGCACTTTCTGTTCACTTGGTGAATGGCATCTGGGGAACCTTAGCTGTCGGGATCTTCAAGCCGGACGCATCCTTGGGAGCTCAGTTCATGGGTATCCTCTGCGTAGGAGCTTTTGTTTTCGGAACCAGCTTTGTCGTCTGGTACGCTCTGAAACTAATTATGGGCTTGAGAGTGTCAGAAGAAGAAGAATTTTCCGGGATGGATATGCCAGAATTCGGTCTTGCTGCCTACCCTGAATTCGTTCAGCAGACTGGTTACGATTATGGCAGTGGCAACAGTGGAAAAAGCTCAAGAACTGTTCCGTCTGGGAAACTAGCCACCCAATCTTAAATCACATCCTCAAAGGCGTCCTGTCTATCCAAGACGCCGCACTCTTCGTTACTCCTCCTAAATCAACCTCACCTTTTTCCCTGAAAAAATTCAAAAACGAGATTTAATTTCGTCACTTATTCCGCAGCCTACGTTGGATTCGAAGAGGAAGAGCGTGTAATCGTATGAATCCATCAGCATCTTGTGGATTGTAAGCGCCCTGATCCTTCTCCATCGTCGCAATATCTTCATCATAGAGACTGAGGGGAGACTTACGACCAGTTACCATGCAGTTCCCCTTGTACAGTTCCAAACGTACTGTTCCTGAGACTCTTCCCTGACTCTGTTTTCCAAGCGAGAGCAAAAGCTCCATCTCTGGACAGAACCAAAATCCGTTGTAGGCTAACTGTGCAAAACGAGGCATCAGGGAGTCTTTTAAATTGATTACATTTCTGTCGAGAGTAAGAGACTCAACTGCACGATGGGCAACATGAAGAATAGTACCTCCTGGGGTTTCATAAACACCACGAGATTTCATCCCCACAAATCGGGATTCGACCATATCAACCCGACCTATGCCATTTTCACCACCAATTTGATTTAAACGAGCGAGTAAGTCAGCCGGAGATAATCGCTCTCCATCCACTGATACTGGGATCCCTTGCTCAAAATCAATTAAGATCTCCCTACTTTGATCAGGCGCATCCTGAGGAGATTTGGACAATTCAAACATTTCAGATAACGGGGCCTGCCAGGGATCTTCTAAAATTCCGGATTCAAAACTGATGTGCATCAGGTTTTCATCCGAACTCCAAGGATGTTGCGCTGTTGCTTTTACGGGGATTCCATTCTCTTGTGCATAGGCCAAGAGTTCAGTACGTCCAGGATATTTCTTGAAAAATTCGGGGATTTTCCATGGAGCAACCACACGAATATCTGGCTGCAAGGAGTAGTAGGATAATTCAAAACGTACTTGATCATTCCCTTTACCAGTTGCTCCATGGCCAACTGCAGACGCTCCATATTGTTGAGCGACCTCAATTTGTTTCTTTGCGATCAGTGGTCTGGCTAGTGAGGTCCCTAACAAGTAGGTACCCTCGTAGATCGCATTCCACTGAATCGCCGGAACCACAAAGTCCCTTACGAATTCTTCCTGAACGTTCTCAAGCAGAACTTCCACTGCGCCAGCTTTTTGACCTTTATCACGAATCGCCTCTAAATCTTCAACTTGCTGTCCCAGATCGAGACATAATGCGATAACATCGTATCCCTCTGATGTAAGCCAATGAACTAAGACGGAAGTGTCCAATCCGCCTGAATAGGCGAGTACTAGCTTTTCTCTTTTCATAAATTTTTTCAAAAAGTGGTGAGTAGGCCCCTCACAGATCCTATTTAATTGGTAGAACTAGGAAGCTTTTGAAATGACTTCCTGTACTATTTCTGCTTCGTAATATTCCTTTGGAGGCTGTGGATACAAGCGGAGTACCTTGATGGCGACAGGGCCTTTTTTTCCATAGCCCACTTCAAACTCTACTCTTTCGTTTTCATTGAGAAATCTGAAACCATCTTGTTGAATTTCTGATTGATGCACAAACAGGTCATCGCCACTGTCTTGGGCAATAAAGCCGAACCCTTTTTTTGGATCAAACCATTTAACTGTACCCTGCCTCCGACCTTCCTGCAGAGGATTTCTTTTTAGCGATTCACGGTAGGCTTCAGCTTCATGATCAGCCGAAACTCGATAGGCGTGAATACCAACAATTATTCCCATCCCAGCTACAGCAGACATTCCTAACAACAATACTGGGTGTTTAGAGGGATCTAAGATTTCTTGAAAACATAGATATCCAAGAAGTCCAAGAATACAGAGCGTCAGAGTCCCAATAACGCTCAGCAGGATTTTACTTTGCATTGATTTTTCTCTTCCAAATAACTTTTAAGTTCAATTTTGATAAACTTCATATTTCTTGTTCTGCCAACCAGCGTTCGGCGTCAATTGCAGCCATACATCCTGTGCCGGCTGCTGTCACTGCTTGGCGATAAACAAAATCTTGCGCATCTCCACTGGCAAATACACCTTCAACAGAGGTAAAGGTACTACCTGCTTGAACTATGATGTAGCCATTTTCATTCAGTGACAGTTGTTCTTGAAAAATTCCCGTGTTTGGTTGATGGCCGATGGCAACAAACATTCCAGTAAATTCTTGTTCCTTACTTGAACCGGATTGTAGGTTGCGTAAACGTAATCCAGTCATTCCACCATCATCTCCCAAGACTTCTTCAACAGCGGTATGCCAGAGAAAAGTAATTTTTTCATTTTTTAGCGCCCGCGCCTGCATGATTTTACTTGCTCTTAATTCTCCACGTCGATGTATGACCGTCACAGACCGGCATAGGTTAGAAAGATAAAGTGCTTCTTCTAGGGCTGTATCACCTCCACCCACTACAGCCACATCCTGATTACGGAAAAAAAAACCGTCGCATGTAGCACAAGCCGATACTCCACGATTCATAAATTTTTCTTCTGAATCTAATCCTAGCCACTTGGCAGATGCACCAGTAGCAATGATCAGTGCATCACAACTCAAATTAGCCGAATCTCCCATCTGCAGTTGAAATGGTCTTTTACTTAGATCGCAGGAAACTACTTCTCCCTCAATGAACTGAGTTTCGAAGCGCTCTGCCTGTTTCTTAAACAATTCTACAACTTCCGGCCCCTGAATTCCTGCAGGAAACCCAGGATAATTTTCTACCTCCGTCGTAATGGTGAGTTGACCACCTGGTTGGATGCCATGAACCAACACAGGTTTGAGATTGGCCCTGGCAGCATAAATTGCTGCTGTCAGGCCTGCTGGCCCTGAGCCCAAAATAATTAATCGGTGATTGTTTGGTGTGCTCATATTTTATTTTGTTTTTGTGATACTCCCACTCGAAGGCAGCTTGCGATCAAAAGGGATGCAAAAAGTAAAAACTTTTATTTTCAAAGAGAAAGGGATGTATATTCAAGATAAATCTAGAATTCGATGATCGAAAGATTTTTAAAGCAAAGCACACCAAAATCTCGAAAAATTCCACCCTACAACTTACTAATCAAAAATATCAATATCACCAACCCTGAAACACATCTGATTCTAACTCCAAATATCCTTGGACGAATTGATAAATAAAATTATACTCTCAAGGTTGTTGTTACTCTTGATTCAAAAACTTATTGAACCAGTTCTTACTCAAGTATAAAGACAAGTCCAAGACTCTATGAAGAATTCATCTTAATCCACATTTAACCTATCTGCTACTTAAGTCACATCACACACAATGACGGCTTACATCTTGACCTCCAAAGTCTAAATCTTGAATCTGATTATAGGAAGTTGTTGAAGAATAGTTTAGAAGCATCTTACGTATGCTGAAGCTAATAAATTTTAGTTCCCGGCTTTTTAAGAAAATTTGACTTCTTTGCTTATGTGCCGGTTATTTCCATCGAATTCTAACATTCATTTAGAAGTCTAATTATTAAATAGGTTTGATGATTGCAAAGTTGAAGTATGCTAAAAAAGTTGCCCACTAGTGGTGACGCTAAGTTGTATTAAACCATAGCCAAGGATGGTAATATGTGGTCATATTTCTGGAAGCTTCTCTTCGGAGGTCCCCAAGAGAATGCTACATCAACATCACCAACCACTACAAGCACTGCCTCACAATCCAGTGCAGAGCCAACAACAATAAAGCTTGAAAGGGATGAACAAGGCTCTGATGTTAGTGAACCCACCTCACCTGGTATCGAAAATTCTCAAATAGCTCCTGCTAAAAAGACATCACCAGAGTTAAAATCTAAAGTTGAGGAAAGTTCCTCCGTTTCCACAGCAGGAGTTAACTCAGTAGAAATCGAATCCAAATCAACGGCTAAAGTTGAACGAAAAGATAATACAATCGATCAAGCAGTTGCAGAACAACCTGACTGGCAAGCTCATTTTCAGGAAATTGAACTTTCAAGGAAAGATGGGTACTTGGACAAAGCCGAAGAAATGTTTGAAAACGCGATTTCAAACAAAGCTCCTGTTGATCTCTACAGTGAGGGTCTGTTCAAAATTTGGCGTCTTCAGAATAAGAATGATTTGAAGTCTGAGAAATTTGAATTAGTGCAAGAGAGAGTTTTGAAGATGCTTGATATTTACCCGCCTGGGGTGAAAATTACTGATGCACGATCATTACACAAGGCTGCCGACCTATTAGGCAATGAAGAGATTAAGGATAAGGCACTTAAAGCCATCAAAGTAATTGAATCATCAAAATAAATTGCTCTGGTCCTGGGGTTGGCGCAGTTGCGTCGTTTACACAAATGAAGTAATCTCTAAAATTTGGAGAACTAACAATGTAATGTTCTCACTGCGCTCATCCTGACTCTATTCGCTATGGCACCAGTCGAGGTGTCCAACGCCACCGTTGCCAAGCCTGCCGACGGATCTTTCAGACACTACGACGCGGCAAAGATCCAGCCCTCAAGCAACGGGCCTGTCAGCTCCATCTCGAAGGGATGGGGATGCGTGCGATCGGCAGAGTTCTCGGGATCTATCACAAGACGGTCTCTCGCTGATTGGTCCAAGCTGCCCAGTCACTCCCAGCAAGCCCACCACAAACCGAAGCCTGCTCCTTCATCGAAATCGATGAGCTCTGCACGTTCATCGCTAAAAAAAATCTCAATGTTGGCTCTGGCCAGCGGTAGACTCCATCTTTGGCAAGGTCCTTGGCTTTGCCTGTGGAAGAAGGACGATCAAAACGGGTAAGGTCCTTTGGCAGCAGATCAAGCACTTGCCTACAATGGGCTATGGCACGGACATGCTGAAGGCCTACGAGAATTTTATCCCACAGACCAAGCAATATGCGGGACAGAACTTTACCACCCAAATCGAATCACTCCACTGCCGACTGAGGCACTATCTAGCGAGGCTCCACCGTAAAACGCTTTGCTACAGCAAATCAAAAACGATGTCGGAAGTTTCTTTGAAACTGCTCATCCATAAACTGAACAACCCTTAAGCTCCAACGCCCCGGTCCTACCTATCGGTAGCTTTCTTAAGTCTGGAAGCTACCAGATATTCGCTCTCCCCGAGTAAAAATTGATCGGATTGTTATCAACGTCCGCATTAATCACAAACAAATTTCCCAGTAAAAATTGACAGGAACTTGAGTCCTCCGACAACCGCCAATTGTCTTTTGGAAAAGAGTCTCCTATTCTCATTAGAAATTAATTTTCCTTGCTTACTGCAACCTTGAGCAAAATGAGATCCACATATTTATTGGTGATCCTGTGTCTGTTGCTGCTAATTGGCTGCAGTTCTAACTCTGCCATAGTGTTGAATGTTCAGCGACCAGCCCAACTGCATGTGCCTAGAGAAGTTACGGAAATCTTCATTCGTCAGGATATGGTTCAGGCTGAAGGTGATCAACTAAATTTGAAGGAGATTTTGTTACAGGAACTTGTCAATGAATTAAACTATCTAGGACGATTCAATGCTCAGATCGTAGACACATTGCCTGTAGAAAAATTGGTGTCTAACCAAATAATAGGGTTAATCCAGGGCAAAATTGTTAGCGGTGGAGAGAAAGAAATAGGACAATTTACCGAGCTGGCAACTTGTAAGGTGGAGACTGGAGACAGATTATCTACTGATCCTAGTATCGCAATTGGCGAGGATGCTATTACATTTGATGGCAGGGATTATGTTTGCCGACCCGGAGGGTTAGATTCTTCTCTTAATAACCTTGAAACAGCAACGTCATCGACTGAGATTGTTGTAAATGAAGATCTACCAACGGTCAATCAAGTCATCAGAACCTACCGCTACCGAAATATTTCTCTTTATGCCCAAACGACCTTCAGCTTAACCATCGTTGGTGGAGATCAAGAACAAAACACAAAAGCTGTTCGAATTTCTACAGGGAGTTTCGGCAAGCAAACTACTGATCCTGAAAGTTATCGACATCGCTATGAGGCCAGACCAGTACAGGGTATAGCCAATTTGGTGAATCGGTCTACAAATCCTTTGATTCCGATTCCAATTAGGGAACTAGCATTTGTCGATCAAACAAAACCCGAAGAAATTTTTTACCAAGGCAATAGACTTCCAAAGCCAAATCTCAACGCTCTGCCAGATAAAGAGCGAGAGAAAATTCTTCAAAAATTAGGATCAAAAACTGTTGAATCTTTCATTCAGAGCATCTCACCAACTACTCAATACATTAAAGCTTTGATTGCGGAAGGAGGACAAGAAGAACGTGCAGAGGAACTGCTGAGAGATGGCCTTTGGGACAAAGCTCGTCAGCGCCTAGAGTCACTCTCAAAAAATGATCGGACTGCCGAGGACTGGTATAATCTTGGATTGAGTTATGAAGCTGGGGCTCTCAGCAGGGATGACTACCAGCAGGCTAGAGGAGCCTATCTTGAGGCGTTAAAAAAAGAAAATATGAATAGGGACTTTGCAGCATCACTTGGACGTGTAGAACAAAGACTTGCTGAGTATCGACAACTGACAGCGCAGCGAGCAATCTGATTTATGAGTACTTCACAATTCCAGCAGGAAGTTGATAGACGTCGAACATTCGGAATCATTAGTCACCCTGATGCCGGGAAAACGACGCTCACGGAAAAGATTCTGCTCTATGGTGGAGCAATACAACTCGCAGGCTCCGTCAAGGCTCGGAAAGCCAGTCGCCATGCCACCAGTGACTGGATGGAAATTGAGAAGCAGCGTGGTATATCCGTTACTTCTTCTGTAATGAAATTTTCCTACCAAAACTGTGAGGTAAATCTTCTAGACACCCCTGGACACCAGGATTTTTCTGAAGACACCTATCGAGTTCTTACTGCAGTTGACAGCGCCCTCGTGGTCATTGACAGTGCAAAGGGTGTTGAGGAACAAACCAGAAAATTGATGGACGTTTGCAGACTGCGAAATACTCCGATCATAACTTTTGTAAACAAACTTGATCGAGAAGGACTACCACCTCTAGATGTGCTTCAAGATGTTGAAGAGAGTTTGCGAGTCGAATGTGCTCCAATGAGTTGGCCCATCGGGATGGGAAAATCCTTCAGAGGAACATACAACCTATATCGTAAAGAACTTTCCTTGTTTGCTGCCTCCAGAACAAAGAAAGTTGACGATGTCGTCCGCATCACAGACCTTGCCGATCCCAAATTGGATGAACTATTGGGCAAACAAGCGGATGAACTGAGAGAGGATATCGAGTTGCTGGAAGGGGCTTCAACTCCATTCAATAGCGAACAATATCTGAAGGGTTTACAAACTCCTGTTTTCTTTGGAAGCGCAATCAATAGCTTCGGTGTCTCTGAGATGCTTGGCGCCTTTGTGGAAGTCGCCCCTGCGCCAAGACAAAGATCCACGCAAACTCGCCAGGTTTCTCCCTACGAAGAGGCCTTCAGTGGAGTGGTTTTTAAGATTCAAGCAAACATGGATCCAGCTCATAGGGACCGAATCGCCTTCTTGAGGATCTGTTCCGGACGTTTCCAGCGTGGAATGCGTGTCAAACATCAACGATTGGGAAGAGAAGTTCAATTACACAATGCCATAATGTTTCTCGCTCAGGATCGAGAAAATGTAGAAGAAGCGTTCCCCGGCGACATTATTGGCATTCACAATCACGGAACCATCCGTATCGGGGACAGCTTTACTGAAAAAGAAGATCTCCGATTTGTCGGCATTCCACATTTTGCCCCAGAGCACTTTCGGAAAGTCCGAATCAACAATGCTTTGAAAGCCAAGCAATTAGAAAAAGGCCTGCAACAACTCACTGAAGAAGGAGCTGTTCAGTTGTTCCGACCACTTAATCGCAATGATTACCTTTTGGGAGCCGTTGGAATTTTGCAGTTCGATGTCATTCTTGCTCGTCTGAAAAATGAATATGGTGTCGAATCTCACTTGGAACCTGCAAATTTTTTAACGGCACGATGGGTAGTGAATCAAGACGCTGAGGCTTTAAAAAGATTTGAAAAACAGTTTCTTGATTACTTAGCTAGGGATTCTCAGGGGAATCTTGTTTATCTTCCAGCCAATGCATGGAGACTTGAGCGGACAATCGAAGATTGGCCAGAAATCCAGTTTCTTCAAACGATGGAAATTAACTGATCATGGCAAACGAGCGAATAGTCTACTTTGCACATGGGCAGGAAAGTGGTCCCTGGGGAACAAAGATCAAAAGATTGGCCCAGGTCGCTGAAAATCTGAATTTCAAAGTGGTCAGCCCTGATTACTCGGGCATTAAGAGAGGCTATGGCCGAGTTGAGAAGTTACTTTCGCTTCAACCCTCTGCTACAGAACAGCTAATTCTTGTTGGCTCGAGTATGGGGAGTTGGGTATCACTTTGCGCTTCAGAGAAGCTGAAGCCGAAGGGACTTTTTTTGATGGCATCTGCTGTTGGCCTTGAAAACCTAGAACCAACTTCGCCGAAGCCAATTGCGGAGAAAACCTTAATGGTTCATGGGTGGAATGATGAGGTGGTTCCAGTCGCAAATGCGATCAATTTTGCGCGCAATTACCAAGTTCCGCTTCACCTACTACCAGCTGATCATCGTTTGATCACTCAATTAGACTCGGTCACAAACATCTTTCAAAACTTCCTGCAACAGTGTTTGGAATCCCAGAAAGACCTAGACCCTCGGTCACAGTGGGAGAAGGAACAAGAGGCAAAATTCCAGAAAGAAACTATCAAACAGACCCAGCCTCGTATTCCACGCTAGTTTAATGCTCCTCGAAATTCACCCATACAATCCACAGTCCCGTTACATCAACCAAGTCATTGATGTCCTCCAAAATGATGGAGTCATCATTTATCCCACAGATACCGTATATGGACTGGGCTGCAACATCTACAGCAAGAAAGCACTAAAAAAAATAAGTTTGATCAAGGATGTTGATGCCAAACGACATCTGACTTTCATTTGCTCCAGCCTTCAACAGATCCAAGAATATTCGCAGGGCATTGACACAGCAGTTTTCAAAATTTTAAAACGCCACCTTCCGGGTCCATATACTTTTCTGTTCCGAGCCTCCAAAATCGTCCCCAAACTTTTATTGACGAAACGAAGTACAATTGGAGTTCGTTGGCCTGATCAAATCATCGCTACACAAGTCGTTTCAGAACTGGGGAATCCAATTCTCAGTAGCTCACTTTATAGCGGTAGGGATCATCTTTTTGACAACGCATGGGAAATCCATGAGGAATTTGGTAAGCAAGTGGACTTAGTAATTGATGGAGGTGAAATTTTTGCTGAGCATTCGACGATTATCGACTTTACTACTAAGGCGCCTGATGTCATTAGGATTGGCAAAGGCCAGATTGACTGGTTGGATCAAATTTAATTTCGAGAAGAACTTTGACTGATCAAATCCTTATCACAGGATGTGGAACCTTTATTCCCTCAGAAGTCATTGATAATGAGACCTTGGTTAAGGCCTATAACACTCATGTTGAGGAATACAACCAAGAATTCTCAGCAGAAATCGCAGCTGGTGATAGGACCGCCTTAAAAACCTCCAGCGCTGATTTCATCAAGAATGCTTCAGGAATTGAAGAGCGACACGTAATGGAGGCTGGTGGGATTATCGATCCAAAAAGGCTGCGACCTAATCTAGGAGATCGAAATCCAGATGAATTGAGTTATCAAGCGGAAATGGGTTTAGCAGCCGCCAAAAATGCTTTGGATCAAGCAAAAAAATCAACCAGTGACGTTGGCATTTTGATATCAGCCTGCTCCAACTATGAGCGCCCTTATCCCAGTTTAGCCATCGAAGTTCAAAAAGCTCTTGGCATTGATGGGTTCGCTTTTGATATGAACGTTGCGTGTTCCTCTGTACCTTTTGCCATTCGATTAGCCTACAACTCACTATTGACACAGCCTGAGCTTCCTGGAGTTTTGATTGTCAGTCCTGAATTTTACACTGGGCATCTCAATTTCAGGGATCGAGACAGTCATTTCATTTTTGGGGATGCCGCAGGCGCACTCTATCTGGAACGAAGTGAGACATCAAAATCCAGCAATGCTTTCTCCGTTAAGAATATTCAACTCCAAACTCATTTCTCAAACAACATTAGAAATGATGGAGGTTTTCTCCGTCAAGCAGTGAACAGGACAGATCCATGGCATCCTAGAAATCTATTTTCTCAGCAAGGTCGGGCAGTATTTAGGGAAATTGTTCCGCTCGTCTCCGAGATGATACTGAATCAGTTGGATGAAGAGGGTATCAGGCGCAGTTCACTCAAACGCGTTTGGCTTCATCAGGCAAATAGCAAAATGAATCTATTACTAGCAAAAAAAATTCTAGAGCGAGAGCCTTCGCATGCTGAACTTCCATTAGTTTTAAAGAATTATGGCAATACTGGAGCAGCTGGAGTGGTATTAGCTTTTTCTGAATCACAGAATATGGATCCAGGATCTTGGGGAGTGTTTTGTGCTTTTGGCGCTGGATATTCAGCTGGCTCAGTTTTGTTACAAAAATGCTGAAGCAGAGGTACTCGCTATGAGCAGATTCAACAATCGCAAGAGGAAAATCCTTGACAAATGAAACAATAATAATAATAATTTATGGTTTTTAAGTGAATTACAGATGCGCTAAATAAATTGAAAGTACGCTGTAATTTCGTTTAGCGGGACCACCCGCAGGAAAAGAACATGGTCAAGTAGTCATGTCTTTCCCTACCCCAAGACAAGGAGTCGTAGTCGCTATGACTGAGCAAGCTACAGCAGCCAACGAAAACATCGAAGATAACTCATTTGGCGAAAAAATGGTGCAGTGGCGCGAAAATGCAGGCTTAACCCGAAAAGATTTTGCCCGAAAGCTGAATGTTTCACTGACTGCAGTCAAGAACTGGGAAACTGGTCACTCCACCCCAAAATTGACCAAATATAGTGAAATTGCGAAGGTCTTGGGTATTAATGTACGCGAGATGGGACTTGATGCCAATTTAGATTTAGACCGTGTTGGCGATCGCATCAAATACGCCCGGCTTCTTCGCGGAATGTCTATTGAAGCTTTTTCATATGAGTTTGGTTTTGCCATTCAAACTGTGAAAAGCTGGGAATCACACGCTGCTGATGTCTCTGATGCTGCCCTAGAAAGAATTTCTAGGGCTCTAAACGTCCCTTACGAGTTCTTCCGCGTGAAAAGTGACCCTCACACTGTGCTCGAAAACGCCTGATCGCCCGTGGGGGTAGGCTCTACCCCCAATCCCACCTGACTCAATTCAATTCCCAATCGTAATCAATGATGAGAGGAGAGTGATCTGAGAACCTTTCTTCCCTGTAAACCGATCCATCTGTCGCAGAAACTGTAAGCTCTGGTGTAGCTATTTGATAGTCAATCCGCCAACCAACATTCTTCTCCCAAGCTCTCCCCCGGTTAGACCACCAAGTATACATTTCAAGATCTGGATACAAACTCCGGAACACATCACGAAATCCACCAACCTCAAAAAGTTCGGTCAGCCATTCTCGCTCTGTTGAAAGAAACCCAGAATTTTTCTGGTTTCCTTTCCAATTTTTCAAATCAATCTCTTGGTGGGCGATGTTCAGATCACCACAAACCAAAACTTGTTTACCAGTCTTAAGTAATGACGAACTCCATCTGCGAAACCAATCTAGCGTTTCATACTTGAAATTTTGTCGTTCATCACTACGAGTTCCAGAGGGAAGATACAGTGAAAGCAAATAGAGATCTTGGAATTCCAGAAGAAGAAATCTTCCTTCCTTATCAAAATCTAGCCAATCTACTTTATTTTCAACTGAGATCGGTTTTTTTTTAGAATATATCCCAACTCCGGAATAGCCTTTTGCTTCTGCGAAGGAAAAATATGACTGAAATCCGTCAATCTGTGTCTGCTCAGTAGTCAACTGCTCAGGTTGAATCCGAGTTTCCTGTAAAAGTATTAGATCAGCGTCCTGTTTTTCTAACCACTGTCCAAATCCCTTTCGAAAAGCGGCTCGAATCCCGTTTAGATTTAATGTAATGACTCGCATGAAAAATTCTATTTTCTAAGTAGTTTCTGGAAGATTGAATGATTTTGACAGATAACTGTCGGGAAATAATCCTACCAAATAAGACTTGTCCAGATCATCAAATATCCATTGAAATCTTTGTTGTTCGATAAGAGGTAACTTGGCAAAACAGCGTGGGCAATATCACCGATTGATTAAAAGCCTAGTTCAAAGTGAGAAAAATGACCTTTTGCAAAGTCTGCTCAAGGATCTTAGTCCCTTTGATATTGCTGCTGCAATGCTTCAGTTAAAAACAAAGTACCAAGTCCAGATTCTTGCCTCGTTACCTGAAGATCGTGCCTCCAAAGTTTTAGCTGAGATGAGTTCAACCTCGCTACCACTTACAGATCTTGTTGCCGAGTTACCTCCAGAGCAACTTGGTGGCTGGGTTGGCGAAATGCCAAAGGATGGCGCTGCAGATTTTGTTGGATTGATGGATGCCCAACAAGCCGACGATGTGCTTCAATTACTTCCAGATCACCATAGAGAAGAAATCACCTCTCTTCTACAATACGCCCAGGATACTGCCGGGGGGATAATAAACCCCTATGTGATTTCTGTGCAAAAAGAGCAGTCTGTCGAAGAGGCTATTCGGAGCATTCATCAATACATCGAACTGCAAAATTCGATGAAGCCATTCTATACAGTTTATGTGGTTGATGAATTTCAACATTTGATTGGAACAGTAGCCGTCCCACAGCTATTGCTTGCCAAAAGGCAAACGCTCATCAGCGAAATGATGAACCCTGACGTGATCGCTGTGGATGTGGATTTGGATCAAGAAGAGGTCGTGCAAATTGCCAAGGAATACGACTTGGTTGTGGTTCCAGTGATTGACAAATATCTCCGTTTGATTGGAAGAATCACAATCGATGACCTAGTAGATGTGATCTATGAGGAGCATCAGGAAGATATTGCACAAATCAGTGGGACTGCGAAAGAAGAAGTGTTGGAAGTGTCCCTGATTAAAACTGTGCGTGAGCGTCTACCTTGGCTAATGCTCGGAATGCTAGGGGGGAGCCTCACCGCTTTGGTGATGAGAGGGTTTGAACATTCATTGATTGATATTCCGCAGGTGACGTATTTTGCGCCCCTTATTGCGGCCATGGCTGGGAATATTGGGATTCAATCATCATCCATTGTTGTTCGGGGTTTAGCTACGGGAGCAATAGGAACTGGGGACTTGATCGTGAGGGTGTAGAGGGAACTGCGAGTTAGGGTTTTGCTGGGAATTGTGTGTTCAATCGTGATTGGGTTAATGACCTTCTTATTGACCTGGAATGCTGGGATGGCTCTGACCACTCCAGTTTCTCTACTAATTGTTCTCTGTTTTGCAGCTGTAGTAGGTTCGGCAGTTCAGATTCTGCTGAAGAAAGCGAACATAGATCCTGCACTACAATTTGGCCGTTCATCACGACGATGAACGACTTGGTTGGTGTTTGGATCTATTTGACGATTGCTTTTCAGGTAGGAGACTGGCTTTGAAAATTAAGCCTAGCTTTTGTTGCCCCAGTGCAAATTTTGGAAGGATTTTTGGGTACTCTGAGTAGTCTGTTTCAAAGTGTCAAAATCGTCTGTGACCTGCACACTAAATTTACCGTTCGAATTACCAGCTTCTCCAATCATCATCGGCAGGTCATTGATTTTGACAACTGCTTTTCCTGAATATGGAACCGAAATTGGGAGAACCTGTCCTACTTTCAACAACACCCCACTTCTATCCCCTAATTCTACTGTCCCCAACTCAGCTTTGACTTCATAGCGCATATCCAACAGCAATTGTTGAAAATGATCCTCAACATCCTCTAGGAAGTGATCCATAGATTCTGGGGGCAGCACTCTTCTATCATCCAATTTAGACAGTAGGGGATGCACAACAGAATAGGGTGTACAGATGATCAGATAGCTCTCAAATCCCTCTGAGCGGAAACGCAGTGTCCCCAAAAGGCAACGTTCGAAGGGAAGCATCACCTTTGCGCGCATTGGATGAGTCGTGATCCTTTTAAGATGCAATGGCAGTTCACCGATATTGAACCAGCAACCTTCCAAGTCAGCAACAATCTGAGAAACGATATCAAACAATGACTTTTGCGTCTCAGAGTTTAACTCTGTTACATCTAAGGGGACTGTATTTTCAAGTGCATCTGGATCTCGATCGATACAGGCTTTGGCAATCGCATTGTCCAGAATTAGAAGCCCCTTACCTTTTTGGTCTGACTCAAAAATATACATGGGTTGATCGCCAAGCATTTTAAGGACGTCACTAAATCTGGTCCAGATAACCGTTTCAGCTTCAATTTCAAAAACTGAATGGAGGTGATCAAATAAGGTACTTTCTAACTGGTTTGCCCATCTACGCATTACAACGTCGAGCCAGCGAAAGCGACCAACATGGATTTCAGCTTCGGCGAGAGAAAAGTCTTCTATCTCTTCTGGCAATTCCTCTGGTGAGTACAACATCAAAAAGCTCCTTATCCTTGGTGGATACCGATTACACGTACTCCCAGCTTTTCCCGATTAATCACCACAATCTCACCGTGCGCAACTAGTTTGCCATTAAGTACGATATCAACCGGTTCACCAGCAGCCTTATCTAGTTCAATCACGCTTCCGTGAGTCAGTTGGGTAATTTCCTCACCAGTCAGCCGTGTTCGTGCAATCTCAACGGTGGCTTCGTGATGGACATTCATCAAAAGTTCTGTTCCCACAGACATTTCTCCAGTTACTTGCTCAGAGTTTTCAGCGACGATACCAACTGCAGCAATGCCCGCGGCTACGGCGACAACCGGTGGTACCTCTTCTAGAATAGTTTCTTCTGACTCAGGTTCAACAGTATCTTCAGGCTCTGATTCAACTGGATCCGAACTGGTCAGGAAAGGATCGGCCTCATCGTCCTCTTCAATTTCAGGGGAGAAACTTGGCTCATCTTCATTCAAGTGTTCAGCAAATGGGTCTTCTGCCAGGTCATTTTCCACCTCAGCAGTTGATTCGGACTCGTCTCCTCCACCAACTGGTTCTGTATCCATCGACATTTCTTGAAGATCATCTGCCGACCCATCAACATCAAACTGCATCTCAGCGTCGGCACTGACTGTTTCAGGCTCATCAACAGGTGCGTCCTCACTCAGAGCATCTAATAACTCATCATCTGAGTTGCCTGAATCATCTGTACCAAGACTTTCAAACTCATCTGAATCACTGCTGGCTTCTGTAGAATCATCGTCGAAACCAATTTCTGACACCTCAGACATTCCCGAGTCCAAGTCCATATCATCGAAGCTCAAACTGTCATCATCAGTATCGAAACCGTCTAAGCTGAGATCATCATCGTTTTCTGCCATTACAGTCCTTGTTCAGTTTTTCAGGAACTTTTCAATTGAAATGGTTCAAAAAAATTTGTTTACCGTGGAATGCTAAAATCAGTCCAATAAAAAATTTTGTAACCTTCCTGAATGCTGAGCAATTTAGTAGAAACTTGGTCTTTTTCCAAGCTAGGAGATGCGCTTATCGTAACTATCGTAAATCTGACGGACAGGTATCTTTGAAACAATAATTGCTTCCTTAGATTTTGCAAGCAAAGGATAACAAAGATTGGCTTTGATTAATCATCTAAATTCATTCCAGTTTCTTGGAATCATTTTGGGGTATTGAAGCAATTAATAGCTTGTCAACCTGAATCAAATAGAGATCCCAAGAATTTAAATGCTGTAACAACATCTTGTAAGGGGGTGATCTGCTTATCGAAACAAAATGTAGGATACCAAAACCAGTAGCGCTAAAAGCAAGAAGGGTAAGGAACCAAATTCTTGTATCATTCTCACTCTATACGGACCAACAAATCCTTTTCAATCGTTTGTAATTCTCATGGATTTATCATCAACGGATTATTCTTACTATTTTCTGATCATTGCTGGCATTTTGCCTTTTGTCTTCACAGGTGTGGCAAAATATGGAGTTTACAGTCGTAATGAGAATCGTGAGCCAAGAACATTTCGATCCTCACTTACTGGATACCGCAAGAGAGCCTATGCCGCTCAGGATAATTCCTTCGAGTCCTTTCCATTTTTTGCGTGCGGTGTCATCGTCTCCCATTTGTGGGGCCAGCCAAGTCATTTTTTATGGATAAATTCATTGGCAGCCTTGCATGTTGTAGCTCGCGGTCTCTATGGATGGGCCTATGTAACAGACAGAGACTTGATGCGTTCATTGTTCTGGTCCATCGGATTTTTTGCGGCCCTAACTCTTTATTTGGTTTAGGCACACATGGAAATTCAACGAATCAATCCAAGCCAGCTTCTCCTCTCTTTTTTTCTCCTAATTTTCCTGAGTGGCATTTCCAAAGATCTGCACGCTTTCGATGGCGCCACAAATGTAGATGCCTTTCACTTAAATCGAGAAAATTTTCTCGACATTCAATCTTATTCATTTAGTGCAACACAAGATCGAAAATGGCGTCGTGCTGAACAAGGTTGGCGTATGACTGGGGGTAGTCTTGGACTGGACCTACTCTTTTTGAAATTCCAGTTGAAATTAATTGAACAACTGAGTCGAGGATTTAGCGCTAGTGTCAGAATTGACCATGAAGAGTTTTATGAGAGAAAACCTCTGAATTTTGAAATCGAAGTAGGCTGGCAGCCAAGTTCTAACGTCTCACTCGGAATTGCCGGGCAACCTCAATTTGACAAACGAAATGCAGACTACGGGTCCTTCATCACCCTTGGAGACCGTCAGGACAGCTTCCTGAGACTGCATCAACTACGACAAAATTTGTTTTACAATGAGAAAAATCTTTATGATCAATCAACTCAAGATCCCCACCCAATTGAAAACCAAGTTGAAGGCACTTGGCTTGGTGATGAATGGGAATTTGGATTTAAATGGACTGAATCTCTACCAATGAAGTTGTGGGATCCGACTTTAGCCCTGAGTTTCTCGCATGAAGAAACACAGCAACAACTGCTTATTGAGCATCAATGGAATCCTGATTGGACACTCGGATGGCAATGGAAAAAATTTCGTTCTGAAAAATATCGAGAGGCGACTACTTCTCGTGATCCAGCTGACCATCGGAACCAAGAGGTCCGTTGGTCTTCACAAATACTACAAGCCGATGGTCCTCTAGCCAAAGATTGGTATTTGAATGCCGGTTTACGTTACGACTTGTTTCAGCATCATTTAGTTCAACTGAATACAATAAATGAAGGTGAAGAGAATATTATTCTTTCTTATCAATGGTTTGGTTCTATACGTCAACTTCTGGAAAATGAAACAGTGTGGGAAACTGGAATTTACTTGGGCGAAGTAGATAAATCGCTATTCAATTTAGAGGATTCTTCAAAAAAAGCGGATAGAGGACTTGAAGGCAAATTAAGAATTAGTTGGGAAGTCCGAAATGACTATGCAGGTGGCGGTGCCTTAATGTTTACGAGTACTTGGAATCTGGATAATTTTGCCAATGATTTCTGGGATGGTGGAAATGTTACATATCAAAGAACATTCTAAGTAAACCTAGTGTACATTATATACCAGAATTTTACATAAAAACTCTTTTCTCATCTTCTTGATTTACAAATATATAACCTGCTCCCCGCCGAGTGCTAATATACTTTTTCTCATATCCTCCATCGAGTTTCGCTCGTAATCGACATAAGTGATTGTCAATGACCCTTGATTCATTTGCATCAAGTCCATGGCCCCAAACAATGTCCATAATTTGTTGCTTACTCATCACCTGATTGGGACGCTCCATTAACAATTCTAGAAGTTCGAATTCTTTTTTCCTCAATTCAATAGAGGATCCGGCTCGCTTCACTGTTCGATGCGTACGATGAATTATCACATCACCAACTCGCAACTCTGATAAAGAAAAATTCATTTCTTTGGGCAAAATGACCTGTGACGGTTCTTCTGACAGCCCCATCCTCCGCAGCAGAATTTCCAACCGTAACATCAGTTCTTGCAGAGAAGCCGGTTTTGTAAGGTAGTCATCAGCACCAGCTTGCAGACCCGCTATCCGGTCCTGAGCAGTTTCTCGGTCGCTGAATATAACTATTGGTAACGTAAATCCATATTTTCGGATTGTACGAATCACCTGCAATCCGTCTGTGTCAGGCAGATTTGTCTCGAGAATCAAGGCTTGGTAGTTTTGATGCCCCAAGAGCAACACCGCATCAAGTCCACCACTAGCCCAAGTGACTTCAAATTGGGTATTCAGAGAAGGCATCAATTTTTTTGCTGTCTCTGAACTCTCTTCAATCAGTAATAATTTTTTTCTTTCCACGTAGGTTTTTTAGTGAGATTTTTATATATTATTTTACTTACATAAAAATTATCTGTTTTCTTATTTTTATAATAAATTTTACATGAATTTCTATATTTTACAATTTTTACAGAAAAAATTTACTTAAATTTTACGATTTGAAGAAGAAAACCAAAAAATCAAAAATAACTACTCAAAGACGAGACATAAAAGAGGATGAAGGAGGGCGGATTGGATTGAGATTAAAAAATTCTGGAAGGATTCACATCAAAAACAACTTTCCAAACGAACCCGGATAGCTTCTGCATGTGCAAATAACTCTTCTTCTTGAGCAAATCGCATTACAGAGGGACCTTGTTGTTGGAGCTTTGCCTTGGAATAAGAGAGGATTGAACTCGTTTTTACAAAATCTGAGACACCAAGAGGAGAAGCAAAGCGGGCAGCACCGGAGGTAGGAAGCGTATGGTTCGGTCCAGCAAAATAGTCCCCCACAGGTTCAGGGGTGTGGGGACCCAGGAAAATTGCACCAGCGTTACGAATGCGATGTAAATCCTCCATAGGGTTTTGAGTCAGCACTTCTAAATGTTCGGGAGCAATCTCGTTGATAGCGTCAAAGATCTCCTCCAAATTTTCGGCTACAATGATTCCGGATCTTTTTCGGAATGATTCTTCGAGAATTTCCTTTCTGGGTAAGGATGGGATCAATTCTTCCAATCTTTTTGCAACTGCCTCTGCTTGGCTTCGAGATGTTGTGACCAGTACCGCACCTGCATCTGGATCGTGTTCAGCTTGGGAGAGTAGATCTCTCACCAAGAATTCTACTGGAATGTCCTCTCGGTCACAGACCACCATGATTTCGCTAGGGCCGGCAATCGAATCGATCCCTACAAGACCGTATACCTGTCTTTTTGCCTCGGCAACGTATGCGTTTCCAGGTCCAGTTATTTTGACAACTTTTGAGATGGACTCTGTACCGTAGGCAAGCGCAGCAACAGATTGTGCTCCGCCAACTGCATAGATTTCCTCTACGCCCACCAAGGCGGCTGCCCCACAAACCAAATGATGGGGAAAGCCCGTTTCTCGATTTGGAGGAGACACCATGACCAGTCTGGGCACTCCAGCAACCTGAGCCGGGATAACGTTCATTAGCAGTGTTGAAGGATAGACCGCTCTCCCACCCGGCACATAAACACCTGCGGCATCAACAGGAGTGACCTTCCAACCTAGCAGAGTCCCGTCTGGCTCAAATTCCATCTGACTCTGCTGCTTTTGTCTTTGGTGAAAACGACGAATATTATCTGCAGCCTCTTCTAAGACCGAACGAAGATGCTTATCCATTTTTTCTAGACAGCCTTTTAGATATTCAGTTGGTACAGGAATTTGATCCAGCGAGACACCATCGAACCGGCTAGTCAAATCTTTCAGAGCTTTGTCACCCTGAGCCCTCACCTGGCCAATAATTTCACGAACGCTATTACTGATTTCGTCAGAAAATTCTGGAGGTGTCGCTTGTTGAAAGTCTGTGAGGTTGTTGTAGATGGCTACTTTCATTTCAGTCAAACCAAGATGATTTACAAAAGGAGGTTGATTGTGTTCAGAAAATTTTCTCTGGAGATCCCAACAAGTTCAAGGTGAAGCAAATTTGAATTAACATTCTGGCAAAATTTCTTGTGCGAGACCAAAACCGGTTGTCATACCGACTCCCCCAATCCCATTGACAAGCATTACTCCATCAGTTGGCTTATAAATCCAGGGTTCTCCAGAGGGGTGGCTAACATAATTGCCCAACCAGCGTTCTGAAACCTGTGCATCGGGCAAAGTTAGAAAACTGCTAAGATAGTTCCTAATTAGGCCCTCAATTTCTTTTTGATAAAAGATGGCTGGGGTGTCTCCATATTCATGGGAGTCACCAACTGTGATTCTTCCATGACTGTGTTGAGAAACCAAAACATGGATTCCAAGTTCCAGCAATTTTGGATGTTCCTTGGTTAAACGATCCTTCAACGTTTGGTAAGACTTTAAAGCAGTAAAAGCTGGATAATGCAGTAGGGACAATCCTGAGGCCAACATAGGGCCTAAGAGCCAACTACAAGGCTGTGCATTCGTACGAAACATTTGTAGTTGGCAATTTACCAACCCGCTATTACGAAATTCATTAGGAAAGAGTGTTTGTAGATCTGACCCTGAACAGATAATGATCTGTTCAGCGTACCACTGTTCTCCATTCGCAATCAGTTGACCAGATTCAACAACTGTCACTGTCGTTGAATTTTTGAAATTGACACCACAATTCTCGAGCCAAAGAGAAATCTTTTGGATTGCATCCTGGGGATCAACACAGATTTCTGATTCACTCCAAAGAGCACCAAGTAACACATCCTGAACCAAACCAGGACTTTTCTTCAGAGCCTCTTTAAGAGTCAGCAGACGCAGCCCCTTGATGTCTTGTCTTGAAGAAACGAATTCCTCCAAAACTACAATTTCCTCTTTGGAACGAGCCACCAATAAAGAACCACAGGGATTGAACCAAAACTTCGCGCTTTGGCCCAACTCCAACCAAAGATTGCGAGTTCGCAGTGCTCTTTCAAAGATTTTTCCTGGTCTCATGCCTAGGGGATAGATCATCCCAAAATTTCGAACAGAGGCTCCTCTAGCACTTGGATTTCTTTCAAATACAGTAACTTTTTTTTGTCGTCGTATAGCTTCTAGGGCAAAGGCTAAACCCATGATACCCCCACCAACAACCGCAACGTCTGTTTTATTCAATTGCTTCATCGGCCTTTGGCCAAGAGAGTAAAAAAACTGACCTAATCAGTTAAAATTTTTTTCTCAAAATTTTACTTCATTTATCACTGTAAGAAAACTTTAAGAAGTCGTTTTCGGCTGATTTTTTTCTTGAAAATATTAAGGTAGAATTAGGTCGAACACTTAATTGCACTCAATATTTGACTGTTCCTGAATTATACTCTGTAACTAATTCGCCACTTGGAATGTCCCTTTATTTCCGAGGCCAGGCTTACACCCCAACAACACTAACCTTCCGAGAGGTCACCCAATGAAGAAATTCATCCTGCTTGGGCTGGCTGTTGCGGCCTGTGCAACCACCGCTTCTGCCAATTGTCCGACTGTTTTAGCTGATGCAGCTAAAGGTAAGTATCCAAATCAATATGATTTGCAGGAATTTGAAACTGCGCACAACTGTAAGCTGAATTTTTCAGGAAATCCTGATGCAGCTTCCCTGAATAAGCGAATTGCGGGTAATCCAGAATTGCCTAGCGTTGATCAGAGGCTTCCCAGCGAACCGCTTGTGATCACGCCCTATCAAAAAATTGGTAAACATGGTGGCGTTTTTAGTGGAATTTCAAAAGCCACAGAAGCAGGAACTTCTGACCTACTATCTGTGCGACATGTGAATTTGGTTCGCTTTTCCGATGACCTCGCTACAATCGTTCCAAATGTTGCGAAAAGTTGGGACTGGAATGCTGATTTTACAGAAGTAACTTTCACTCTTCGTGAGCGCCACAAATGGTCAGATGGTCAACCATTTACTGCCGAAGATGTAGCATTCTGGTACAATGGAATGGTGATGGATAAAAACATCATTGAATCTCCTGCAGACCGCTTCCTTTCTGATGGCAAGCCGATGAAAGTGGATGCAATCAGCGCTTCCAAAGTTCGCTTTACTCTCAACGCACCAAAGCCAGGTTTGATCGCCCAATTCGCAACGGACTTTGCTCAGCCATTCCAACCAGCTCACCTGCTGGGTAAGTTCCATCCGTCCATGAACAAAGATGCAAACCAGTTGGCTCAGTCATTGGGTTTCAAAGATGGCTATGAAGTAATCAATTTTTACTACGGCCAATCCGATTGGAAAGACGTCCCCCAGCCTATACTGAAGGATGCGGCCAAAGCCAACAAATTGGTTGAAGCTGGCTTCACAGCTGTGGCTCCGACTCTTGAATCATTCATTGTTGTAGAGGATACACTTGACGGGCGTCGGCTTGTTGCCAACCCATACTTCTTCATGGTTGATTCCCAAGGGAACCAGCTTCCGTACATCAACGAAATCAATGAAGTCTACATTGGAGACGAAGACGTTCAGACAGCAAAAATGGTTGCTGGAGAAGTGAGCTACAAGGCTCAGTCAGTCAATCTGCCTTCCGGTCCAGTGCTGCTTCAAAATGCGGAGAAAGGGAATTACTCGGTTGAGTTGCGACCAACCATTGGGATGTCAGTCTTCGCGTTCAATCTTACTACGCAAGATGAGTCAAAGCGCGCGGTCTTCAATGACTTGAATTTCCGCAAGGCGATGAGTCATGCCATCAATCGTGACCAGATCAATGAGATTGCCTATTTTGGTTTGGGGACACCTCTCCAATACACTGCTTTTGATGCTGACACAGCTGCCTTCGTCACGAGCGATCAACGCAATGCCAATATTACGTTTGATCAGGACGGAGCAAAAAAACTGTTGGATGCAGCAAACGTAAAGGATCAAGATGGTGACGGGGATCGCGACTTACCGAACGGTCAGGAACTCCGATTGAACATTCAGTTTGCTACACAGGGAGTTGCTGCTCAGGTTACTGAGATCATTGCACAAAATTGGTCTGATGTGGGGGTAACTACATCCATTAAAGAGGTCACTTCTGATGAGTACCGGGCATCTCAATCTGCCAACGAACTGGATGTTCATGTATGGAACAAAGGTGAACCCCTCGCTGTGTTTTTGGGTGATACTCAAGAAATAGTTCCACCTTACTCCGGATACTTTGGATTACGAAACGCAATGCTTTGGGATCAATATTTAAATACCGGTGGAAGCGAGGGCGTACAGCCTCCCCAAACCGTCTATGAAATGCAGAAACTCGCCAGAGAATTTACAACTGTTCCGGCTGGTTCGTCTCGTTCAAATGAGTTGGGACGCAAGATTGCGCAGCGTACTGTGGACGATCTATTCTTCATTGGTACTGTCAAAGCCGTAGCTCCAATCTACTTTTCTAACAACCTTTCGAACTTCAAAGTACCGATTACTTCTTCCTATTCTTATTACAGAACTTTCCCCTACCTAGCTCCTCAATGGAGTTTAAACTGATTTTCACCTGAGCTTACGAGGTCTGCATTCTCATGAGTGCAGACCAGCCTCCAAACATCTCTTCTCTTTGGCCATAAAGTCAGCATGAGTTTTCTAGCAGAGACCTGGCTTTTCTGGTCACTCTTCTTGGTTGGACTATTTCTCTTTCGGCAGGCACGGCTTTCCTTGATCGGTCAGTTTCTGTTTGAGAGATTTCTGCTCGCACTTTTTACCCTTCTTTTGGTTTCAATTGTCATTTTTGCTGTCATGGAAGCTGTCCCAGGGGACTGCGCAACAAGAATGATTGGTTATAAAAATACACAAGGAGTGGTAATCACTGATGCAGACATCCAAGCCGAAAGAGTGCTGAGAGGATTAGATGGATCGTTACCTGAACGCTGGGGGAAATGGATTTATGGGTTGGTCACGGAAGGAGACCTTGGTTTTTCCTGTGAAAAAAGAGCTCCGGTCCATCAGGTTTTAGGGAATCGATTTCTAATTTCTTTGGCTGTATGTGCACTCGGGTTGCTTTTCGCTTATTCCCTAGCAATACCTCTTGGAGTGATATCTGCGGTTATCATGACTCAACCTCTCTTCGATCATGATCCTCTCCGTTCTGCAAGTGAAAAATTCGGAAGAAGTCTAGGACTGGTCATGTCCAAGATTTTTGAGGCTCTGCTCCGCATTGTTTCATACCTTGGCTTGGCATTACCCAATTTTTTGATAGCTCTAGGAATCATCGTCTTCTACATCCAACTGGATCTTGATGCGCCAATCGGTCTTTTCTCCGAAGAATTCAGAGACCAAGCTTGGTGGCTTGACGATGGCTTCAATACTGCCAAATTTGGAGACTTTTTGTGGCATTTTTGGTTGCCAGTGTTCACCTTGGGATGGTCCGCAACAGCTCTACAATTACAGACCGTTCGTGCCTTAACCATTGATGAGGCAAATAAGCTCTATGTTACAGCTGCACGAGCGCGAGGCCAAGCTGGAGCAGGCCTTTGGATGCGTTATCCAGTTCGACACTCCATTGGCCCTTTGGTCAACTCCATTGGATTTGACTTCAACAGAATCTTCAACGATCTACCCATTGTCGCTTCCATCATACTTTTGACAGATGCCGGACAACTGTTGCTGACGGCCCTGGCTTTCACGAATGACCAGGAATTAGCCTCATCTATTCTCTTTCTGATTACACTCACAATTGTCGTGGTCAATTTCTTGAGTGATGTTCTGCTAGCTCTCTTCGATCCAAGAATTCAACGTAGTGTTTTGAAGGAAGAGTGATGCGAGCAGAGAGTTACTATACTGCTGGTCAATTTGCTCTGATTCGGGCTCGATTTTTCAGGAAGCCCGTCTCCTGCTCAGCAGGAATTCTCCTGATTATACTAATCCTAACGGGCTTTTTTGCCTCTTTTCTTTCTCCTCATGAACCAAATTCAGCAGGTGCTAATCGACAGTACATCAATGGACCCCCGCAAATGCCAAAGTTTCGGGACCAGGATGGTAGTTGGTCCAAACCCTATCTGTGCACATTTGAACAGCAACTTGATCGAAAGACCCTGCGAAGAGTTCAGGTAGAAAATTGTGAGAAAAAGCGATACCTGACTTGGTTCACTAGGAGTTGGGAATACCAGCTGATTAGCCTGAATTTGGGATTCACAGAGTTTACCCTAACCTCAAACCTTCACCTCTTTGGCATTGAGACTGGTCAAATCCATCTCTTTGGGACTGAGAAGGCTGGTAAAGACATTTTTGGCAGAACTCTTCATGCAATCTGGGTTTCGCTTTCCATTGGCTTCCTTGCACTGACTATCAAGCTCACAACCTCGTTACTGGTTGGGGGGATCTCAGGGTATTTTGGGGGCCGCATTGATGCCATACTCCAAACCTTTACCGAAGCTGTTCGAGTCATTCCTTCCATCCCTATTTATTTGGCCTTGGCCGTGGCGATGCCTGATGAGTGGAGCTCTGAAACTCGTTATTTTGCGATTGCCTTTATTATTGGAGCATTCGATTTCCCCACCTTAGCGCGAAGACTACGAACTCACCTGCTAGCAGAACGCAACCAGGAATATATTCTTGCAGCAAAACTCTCAGGCTCTAGTTCCAGTCGAATCATTCGGAAGCATCTGATCCCTAGCTTCCTTAGCTATATCATCGTCGACACTATCATCAACGTCCCTTATATCATTCTCGCAGAGACTTCACTGAGCTTTCTAGGTTTGGGGTTGTCTGAACCCGTCAATTCCATTGGTGTATTGCTCTCCCAGGCACAAGACGTCGAAGTACAACAGAGCCTCCTCTGGTACTACATACCTGTCGTGTTTTTTGTGCTGATGATTCTTGCCTTTGTCTTGGTCGGAGATGGGCTTCGTGATGCGGCTGATCCTTACTCTGAGGAAGGTCGATGAGCGAACGTCTTGTTGATGTGAAACATTTGCAGGTTGACTTCAAGACCGAAGAGGGCTGGTTCACAGCAGTCAAGAACGTCAGCTTTCATATTGAAGCCGGTCAGGTACTTGGCTTGGTGGGAGAGAGTGGTTCTGGCAAATCCGTTACTGCCAAAAGCCTCATGCAGCTGAATAGTAACAACGCAATCTATCGCTCACCCTCACAAATCAATCTCTACAATAGCGGACAGAGCGTTCCGGTTTTGCAGTTGCGATCCCCCAAAGCCTTGAGACAGCTCAGGGGTGGGCTCATCTCCATGATCTTCCAAGAGCCAATGGCCAGTTTTGCTCCAGCAATTTCGCTTGGCAAGCAGATGGTGGAAACGATTCAACTTCATCTTGGATTCGGCAAACACGAGGCGGAGCAAGAAGCTATTCATTGGCTTGGGCAAGTTGGATTAACCGAACCAGAGCGGCGATTGCGCCAGTATGTTCATGAATTGTCAGGAGGAATGCGCCAGCGGGTTATGATTGCTACAGCGCTCTCTACCAAGCCCAGACTTTTAATTGCTGATGAACCCACTACGGCACTTGATGTAACTATCCAAGCTCAAGTACTCGACCTATTGCTTGAACTTAGGCAGCGGTTCGGAATGGCAATGCTTTTCATCACACATGATCTGGGTGTCATTGGAAAAGTGGCCGATGATCTTTGTGTCATGCAATCTGGTCAGATTATAGAGGAAGGATCCGTTCAAAAAACACTCCTGACCCCATCTCACAAATACACAAAGCGCTTGCTGGCAGCAGTCCCTAGTCTCAAAAAACTACAGTTAAAACGTGAGGGAGCAACGAAATCGAGTGTGCAGAAACCTCCGAGTTCTCTCGTGAAGGTAAAAGATCTGGATATTGTTTACGAAAGCAGTGCTGGATTGCTAAAACGGAGCAGTTTTACAGCTGTTTCAGCAGCTAATTTTGAGATTCCAACTGGAAAGATTATTGGTCTTGTAGGAGAAAGTGGATCTGGAAAAACCAGTTTGGGAAGAGCTCTGCTAAAGGCCATTCCTTTCCAAACAGGAAGTATCATTTATCAGTTCAAGGATGACAAATTTGATCTGAATGGCCTGAGTGGCTCATCGCTAAAAGCTTTTCGTCAACATGCTCAAATGGTTTTTCAAGACCCGTATGGTTCTTTGAATCCACGCTTGACCGTCAGAGATATTATCGCAGAACCTTTGGAGGCCATGCAGTTGACACAAAATCGTAACGAAACTGATTTGCGAGTTCGTGAAATTGCAACACGTTGCCGACTGGACCTGGAGCATCTCAGACGTTTCCCCCACGCTTTCTCAGGCGGGCAAAGACAACGGATCTCTATTGCCAGAGCGCTGATTTGTCGTCCCTCCTTCATTGTCGCAGATGAAGCTGTTGCCGCACTAGACGTATCAATCCAGGCTGAGATTCTTGAGCTAATGAAGGAACTACAGAAAGAACTGGGCCTGACAATTCTTTTCATCTCTCATGATCTCAGTGTAATCGCGAACCTTTGCGAACAAGTGATCGTTATGCAACATGGCAAAATTGTGGAGCAAGGCCCTGTGGAGCAAATTTTTCTCGAACCAAAAGAAGACTACACACGGAACCTGATTTCTGCCATTCCAACTCTCGATAACTTGGGAGGAACCAATGCCTCGTAAGGTTCTGCTGATCACAGCTGATCAGTTCCGGTTCGACCATCTTGGATGTACAGGGCATCCCCTCAAACCAACTCCAAATCTGGATGGCCTCGCAGCAGAGAGTTCTCTCTTTCTCAAACACTTCACGAACGCAATTCCTTGTGGCCCTTCAAGAGCATCGCTACACACTGGGCTCTATGCTTGTAATCACCGATCGGTGACCAATGGGACTCCCCTTGACCGCAGGCATACCAACCTCGCTTTGGAAGTGCGCAAGGCTGGGATTGAGCCTTTACTTTACGGGTACAGTGACACCTCGGTGGATCCCAGACGCGCCCCTGCCAAGGATCCTAGTTTAGACACATTTGAAAGTATTTTACCCGGATTCAAATCGGTTGTTGATTTCAACCTTGGGTATTTGGAGGGCTGGCTAGATTGGCTTGAGGATCAGGGCTACGAAAGACCAGATCCATCAGAATCAGTCTTTCATCATTCTCCAGAGAAAATTACGGAAGGCCGATTCTGTGACGAACCTGCATTTTATGCTGTAGAGCATTCTGATACTGCTTACCTTACCCATCATGCCTGCCATACGATCCGCAATCATCGGAACGAGGATTGGTTCATTCATCTGTCCCTATTGAGACCACATCCTCCCTTGATTGCACCTGCGCCCTATAATCGTCTTTATGATTGGAGAGAGTTACCTCTTCCACAGAGAGGCAACTCAGTTTTGGGCGATGCGGCAATGCATCCTTTGTTAGAACTTTGGCAGCAAAAAATTGATTCAGTGGATTACTTTGGGAGCCAGGCAAATATGCTTCAGCTTTGTGATGAAGATATCCTCCGTACCAAAGCGGTTTACTTAGGCTTGATCACAGAGGTTGATAAAAATCTTGGGAAGATTTTTGATTTATTGAAAGAAACAGGACAGTGGGACGATACTTTGATCATTTTCACAAGTGATCACGGAGAGCAGTTAGGCGACCATCATTTGTGGGGAAAGGGAGGCTGTTTCGACTCATCATGGCATATTCCACTGATCCTACGGAATCCCAAAATCCCAGCCAGTCATGGCATCACCATTTCGGCCTTCAGTGAACATGTTGACATCACACCAACGATTTTGGCTTGGTTTGACCAAGAGATTCCATTGGCGATGGATGGTAGAAGTTTACTACCTAATTTGCAGGCTGAAAGACTTGAGGACTGGAAAACAGGGGTGTTTTGTGAATTTGATTGGCGTTCACTGCCCCAGAGGCATGTAGAGCGAGACGAGGATAGGCGGTTCGAAAATCAACAACTTTGTCTATGGAGAGATGATGATTTCAAATATGTTCATTTTGCCAAGCATCCTCCGCTACTGTTCGATTTGAAAAATGATCCGCATGAAACTACCAATCTTGCTGAAAATCCTGCTTACCTTTCTGTCTGCAACAAATACCTCACAACTCTGCTCCAACATCGAATGCGGCACTCTGACCGCAATCTGACTCTCTGGCAACTCACCGATGATCAATGAGTTGTTCGTTAGCTCCTTGGGGCGCCTTCCAATCGTTTTTCCAACTCCTGCTCATAAGGAAGAATTTTGCGGACTTATCGAATAAAATCCTCTGGAGATAGCATGCAAAACATTGGTAGCCTCCAGGACAACTCCATCATGAGATAAGTGTGAAGCTGAAATTCCAGAAACGCTCTGAAATTTTTTCTCCAGATTGTTAAATCAGTTCCGTCCAAATCACCTTTGGTTGACCAGTTGCGGACAGTGATGACATAGACTTATTCTGATTTTCCTGCATGGTATGCCTCAATTGAACACTCTGCTCATTGCGGACTGCTTCCAAGACTTGCATTGAGATATCTAGATTGGTTCTGATTTTTCCAAGCAAGCTTTCAACTGCATGATTTAACATGCCCTCATCAATTTCAAATTGAGTTACCATAAATCCCCCTTTCATTCGATCACTTCTTTGCCACTGTAGTTGATATCCCGCTCTCTGCATTCAACACTTCCTTACGTGCTACCAGCAGGAAAATCCTGCCATTTTCTTTCATTGGTCCTGCTATCTTTTCAGCGGGGGTTCCTCTCCCCCAGAAAATATCTGCCCTTCCATGGCCTCTGATTGCCCCCCCTGTATCCTGAACAACTGCGAATCTTTGTAGTATTTCCTCTGAAGGTGAGATCTTTGAGGGCAGATTTGTTTCGTAGAAGACCAATCCTCCCTTTGGCACAAGTCGATGATCCATTGCGATGGAGCGTTCAGGTGTTAGTGGTACTTCAATATTTCCCAAGGGACCGTCTCCGGGAATATGTCGAAAAAAAGTATAGCTGGGATTGTAGTTTAGGATTTCCTGCACTCGCTCTGGGTGATCATAAAGGTATTCTTTCAGTGCTTTCAAAGACATTTTTTCCCTAGGGATTTCCCCAAGTAATATTTTACCAATAGCCCGGTAAGGATGACCATTTTGATCAGCGTAGTTAACTCGATAAAGAACTTCGTTCGGCAACTCAATCACACCAGAACCCTGAATTTGTAAGAAAAACAGCTCAATGTCATTGTTTACCCAAGCTAATGGAGTGGCACGACCTTGAAGGGAATTCTGATAAGAAATCTCATCACGATCATCATATTTGACAAATTTTTGATCTACGATTTTCCCACGTAAAATCCCATTACCGTACTTCTCATTAAAGTTTCTCAAATTGACGGTCACCAGATCGCTAGGCACTCCATATAAAGGGACCGGAAATTTTTCTGACTCATTCAAGCTACCTTTCAAGAGAGGTTCATAGTAACCAGTAAAGAAAGCCTGATTCTTCTCATTCAGACTTTCGAACCACAAAAAATCTTGCTGAAGTTTTTCAAGTCTTTCCACCTCAGGCAAATCAAGAATCCTCAAAAAGTGCTGATGAGAAGCAATCATCTCCTCAGGTGAATACCCAAAACTTCCATATTGAAATCGTTGATCTGTCGGTAACCGCTCATAATATTCAATAGAATGCCCTAGTGCTCGCTGTAAAGCCTCAAGATCAGGACTCGATTCGAGCTTCAATGCATTAATCTCCGCTATTGAAACGGGTCTAGGGTTCTCCGTTGTGGTGCTCGAAGTACAACCAATCAATAATACGATAATTATCAGAACCCAACCCAAAGGCGGGAAAGATCTTATGATTCTAAGCATGGCGATTTACTTTCTAGGGTTCTAAGTTGCTGGAGATGTGTCACTTGCTTCTCCGTGAAGGCTATGTCATACCCGATAGCAGAATTTTTGGAAACCAGAACTTGCTAGTTTGTTCCACCCATTCGGAGCTTGACCATGAGTGTGATTGAAGTCCGTGTCCCAGATATCGGCGATTTTCAGGATGTGGAAATTATTGAGATCCTCGTGAAACCTGGGGATTCTGTTGAGGCCGAGACTAGTATGATCATGCTTGAATCAGACAAGGCCACGATGGATGTACCCGCACCTCAAGCAGGAGTGGTTTCAGAGTTACTGGTGAAAGTAGGTGATCGGGTTTCTGAGGGCAGCTCAATCCTCAAAATGGAAGCAGCATCTATAACGGAGGGCAAGAACACTATTGAGAAACCACCGGAAACTACTTCCGTTGTGCAAGAACCACCTCAAGCAGCAACTCATTCAGGAAAAGCTGACCTTGAAGCACAAGTCGTTGTTTTGGGATCTGGTCCGGGGGGGTACACTGCAGCTTTCCGAGCAGCAGACTTAGGACTAGACACCATTTTGATTGAAAAAGGAAAAATTGGAGGAGTTTGTCTAAACGTAGGCTGCATTCCCTCAAAGGCACTGCTTCATGCTGCAAAGGTGATTGAGGAAGCCCAATCCATGTCAAGTCATGGGATCAAGTTTGGAACACCTGAGATTGATATAGACTCCCTACGCTCCTGGAAGGATAGCATTGTTGGGAAACTTGTTGGTGGTTTGACTGGAATGTCTAAGCAACGCAAGGTCAGAGTCTTTGAAGGATATGGAAAGTTTCTAGACCCATTTCATATTTGTGTTGCAACTGAAGATGGCGGTTCGAAGACGATCAAATTTGAAAAAGCCATCATCGCAGCCGGATCGGTGCCAGTCTCCTTAGCATTCTTACCAGATGATCCAAGAATTGTTGATTCCACTGGGGCGCTTGAATTACGTAGCAGACCAAAAAAAATGCTAGTAATTGGAGGTGGGATCATTGGTTTGGAAATGGCTACAGTATATCATGCGTTGGGTGCAGAAATAACGGTTGTTGAGATGATGAAGGGACTCATGATGGGAGCAGACCGAGATGTTGTTCGACCCTTCGAAAAGTGGATCAGCAAACGCTATGAGAATATTTGGCTGGAAACCAGAGTCACTAAAGTTGACGCATCTGAGGAAGGGTTACTAGTAACTTTCGAGGGCAAATCGGCACCTGACAAGCCTCAGCTTTATGATTTAATTCTCAGTTCTGTTGGTCGGGTCCCAAACGGCCTGAAAATCAGTGCTGAAAAAGCTGGAGTGGCTGTTGATGAGCGTGGATTCATTTCTACAGATTCTCAGATGAAAACCAACGTTCCTCACATCTTTGCAATTGGCGATATTGTTGGCCAACCAATGCTCGCGCACAAAGCGACTCACGAAGGTAAAGTGGCTGCTGAAGTTTGCGCTGGAATGAAATCTCATTTTGATGCACGTGTAATTCCTTCAGTAGCCTACACAGATCCAGAAGTAGCTTGGGTTGGATTAACTGAAGAACAAGCAAAAGCTGATGGGATAGCCTATGGCAAGGGGATTTTCCCCTGGGCTGCTAGTGGACGATCACTCGCTCTCGGTCGCGATGAAGGGATAACGAAAGTGATTTTTGATGAGCATACCGATCAAATTCTTGGTGTCGCTATTGTGGGACCGAATGCTGGAGATTTGATTGCGGAGGGTGCTTTGGCAATCGAAATGGGCTGTGACGCTTCTGATATCGGATCAACCATTCATCCGCATCCAACGCTCTCAGAAACAGTTGCTATGGCTGCAGAGGCTTTTGAAGGAACCATCACGGATCTGTACATGCCCAAGAAAAAATCAAAAACTCCATCAAAAGCTGCTTAGTTGTTATGAAGACAGTTGGGGTTGAAACTACGAACACTGGAACCCGTCTACGTTTCTTGGTGAGGCTTTTGGTCTATCTTCTGATTTTTGGGAGCTTAGTCTATGTTCAGGCCACCTTCTCCGGCAACTTCAAATTGGTTGACTTGAGATCGGTTTGCTTTTGCACAAAAGCCACTAATTGATTGCCCCGCAACCAGGGCAAATGTTTCTCAACATCTAAAGCAAAATCCCAAAGATGAGTCTTCAAAGATTTTATTTGCCTTTGATTATTCTGTGCTGCTCGCTGCTAATCGGTTGTGGCAATCGGAACACTCGCTTTGGGTTTGGTGTAGGAGTTCACATGGAGGCTCCTCCTGGCATGAAAAAAGGGGTGGGGTTGAGTTCCTGGTATACCAGCAGCAGCACAAGTTCCTCCACCATGACCAAAGAAGAATTTATGGGAGCCGAACTTGATAAATTTATTCAGCAAGGGCACCCACTAATCGCTGAAGAACTTGTTATCGGAGAAGGCCATCATCTTGAAGCCCTTGTAACTTTGGCAATGGTACCTAGACAAGATCAATCAGTATGGCTGAAAAGTATTCGTAAGAATTGCTTTGAAAAAAATATCAATCATACAAAAGAATGTTTAAGGCAGCAGGCAAAGGAACAACAGCAAACGTCACTACAAAAACGTAAAGAGGCTAACGATGTCTCTTAAGGAAATTCAGGTCGTAATCCAAACCCACCAAGAATGGTTGAATTCCAAAGGCGTTTCGGGGCTGCAAGCAAATTTTAAAGGAATGGACTTAAGTGGATATGATTTAAGGCAGCAGGACTTAAGTGGTGCAGATTTTACCGAGGTCAATCTCCAGCAGGCTAATCTTGAAAAAGCAAATCTCCAAGGTGCTAACTTTCAAAATGCCAACTTGGACTTTTCAAACTTGCACCGAGCCAACCTCTGGGGGGCTTATCTTGTTGGTGCGTCTCTCAAACGCTCCTGTTTAAAAAAGGCTTGGGCAAAATTCGCTGATTTCAGAAGAACCACTTGGGAGGGTGCTCAACTGATTCAAGCCAACTTCTGGGGTAGCAACCTTGAGGGGTCTGATATTGATCAGTTTTCTCAGAGTCCTCTTGAATTAGCAGGAGTGAATTTTCAGGAGGCGACCTGGGTGAATGGGAAACGATGCCTGCGGGGATCTGTAGGAAGAATTGTTATCGCTGACGTGCTGTCTGTTCCAAAATAATCACAACGCTCATTCCAAGGAAAAACATTACCAAGGGCATCAAGAGGCTAGCATCCAACACAGGTAAAATATTTTCTTCACGAACCACGTATTCTTTTCCGTTGATCAGTTCACTCTCGATCACAACTTTCCAGGGCCACACCTTCCTCATTGCTCCGATCATTAGACCAGTCAATAGGCACATCGTTATCTGCTCAAAGCGCTGTAAGCAGAATTTCAATATTCTGCTGAAACTCAAGATTCCAATGAGACAACCTGAGATAAAAAACAACAATGCTTCTAAATGCCCATCATCAAACGGGGAGCGCAGTGCACCCGTGATGAACTGATATTTGCCAAGAATTAACAATAGGAATGAGCCACTCAACCCGGGAAGAATCATCGCACAAATTGCAATTAACCCACAAAAGAATAAAAACTGAGGCGAGTTCGGGGTCTGAATGGGTATGAGCCCAACAACTTGGTAAGCGAAGAATCCACCTGCTGTTGTGGTCAGTAAAGCTGCTATATTCCAGGTGGGAATTGCTCGGCCCACATACCAAATTGAGGCTAAAACCAATCCAAAGAATAGCGACCAGATTTCTACAGGATAATTTGACAGCAGAAAGTGCATTAAGCGAACAGTCGACAAAACAGCCACAACAATTCCTCCAAAAAGGACTAGTAGAAACTTCAGATGGATTTCTACTAAGGCCTCTTTAAATTTACCTCGTAATCCAAGCCAGATCGAACTGAAATTAATCGAGGAAATAGCTGAGAGGAGATGATGGTAAATGCCGGTAATGAAAGCGATCGTACCACCTGAGACGCCAGGGATGATGTCTGCAGTCCCCATTGCGAGCCCCTTCCCAAAAAGGGTGAGAGCCTCTCTTGTTGATTTTGGACCGGGCGCACTGTTCCAAGCCTGTGGCCAGGTCAACTCCACTTCAGATTCAGTTTTGGGTTCTGGCATTAGGTCAAACAAGGAGTTGCGACTGAGGCACCTGATAGAAATGGTCCTGATAGTTTTTCTTCAGCATCGAGTAGATTTCATCAGCAAAGGTAGGATCCTGCATTTGTTGTCGCAGTTGCCGGCAGAAGGGACGTAATTGAAGAGGGGAATCAATCGATTTGCGAAGAAATTGATTGGTCAGTACTTGAAGTTCCCAGAGAAACGATTCGGGTTCCATCTCTAGCAGTAGCAGATCTCTTTGATATTCATCAAAGAGTTGTTGACTGAATGTATCCACCAAACTAAAGAAATCTTCACCAAGGACGTGAAGTGATGAAACCTCCTTAGCCTGAACTCTTTGTGAGAGATTCTGAAAAAATGTGGGATATTCTGTAGCAGATAAATCTGGCATAGAAGATTTTGATGTAGTTTGATCTGAGTTTAACTGCCAATGAAAATAAAATCTGCAATGACTATAACAATAATTTTAAATTCCTTCAGTAACCTAGATTTTCAGAAATTGTAATTGAAAACAAGATTTGGCTGATTCTTATCTAAATTCCACTGAAACTGCCAATTGCTGACAAAACCTTTGATTTCTCCCTCAGCTTTAATTTCACTCAAAATATTTCTAGCTTGAATGTACTGATATCCACTGTAACCAAAGGCAGCACCCACAATCCATGGTAGCAGTTGACCAACCCCTTCTGATTGTTGCGCCAATTCCAAACGGCCACTAAGAAGCAGTAGTGTTCCTGCTCCAGTCCCAACCGTAGCTATCATCCAACGCTCTTCTTCTGCAGCAGCAATTTGAAAGCGTTGAAGCCATAAATCTCTGTCCGTGATTACTAATTCAGGCTGTAGTGGGAATTCTTCCTGTGGAGGCTCTAATCTCTTCTGTGTATCCAACTCACGTCTAGTGTCTGAGATCAACTTGATCTGCTTACTGACGTCTAAATAAGTCTTTACGAAATCGCCCTCCCGAACTTGCTCGATTTGTTGGACAATTATCGCATTTGCCCGGCCCTGACTAATCCGATGAATGCGGGCTATTGCTATATTTGTCTCTTTGGGCACCTCTGAATCACCAGAGCTCAACAGATCAGCTTCTCGACGAAAAATCACCAATTGAGCTCCCATCTCCAAACCGTGCTCAATTCCCAAATCCACGACAATGCTGCTGTTCGTGAGACTCGTCACATATCCCTGCAATTCTGTATTTTTGGAGAGTCGTTGGGCAAGCATGAAAAACTCTTCATGCATCTGGGCGTCAGTAAATAAAATCTGATCAGTGTAATCCGTCACATTAGTCAATACGTCAACCAGCCGAACATCCATCTGAAAACCTTGAGCCTCTCCATCAACTCCTAAAACCGAGGTGTTTCTGATGGATCCTACGAGAACCTTGTCGGCTCGGAACAACTTTCCAACCAAAACTCCACAGGCAATGTCATTACAATCTGCGAGACTGGGATCTCTTTCGCGAATTTGAGCATTCCATTCTGATGGGCCAACAACTGTGAAGTGATTCGTGTTGAAGATACTTAACTGCAAAGCCTTACTAACCTCACCAGCTGCCGTTTCGGTCATCCCATAGGGAGCCAAAGTCAGCATCAAAACTTTCATTCGTCCATCATCACTGAATCCACTCATCACATCGGACTCCAAGTTGAACAAATCTTCCTGAAAAAAGTTTGATTGTGAGAGGGCGTGGCTCACAGAGCCAAAAACTAAACTGATAACGAGGATAATTCGAGCAAGGTTCATTCGGAGAAATCCAACTTACGTAGATCGGCTACACTGATTTCCAGTTCACCAAAAGGGGTTTCTGCATATATGTTGGACTGATTTTCTAAAGACAGATCCAATTGCTGCCCTGTGTTTAAAATCACTGTTGCAACCGTATAGGACGAGGTTCCTGTGTTTGCTGGCCTAAAATCAACTTGGCTTATTTTGGCGAAAGGAACATTTACAATTGCCTCACCGTATTTCCCTCTGAAATGGACCTTACCTTCCCATGTCAAGCGGGAGGATTCGGTTTGCATTCCAGTTCGATCAGTGATGCCAACAGCAAAGTTTTTTTCAGGGAGAGGCAACCCACTATTGAGATTGTCATCTCCCCCACCCATACCACCCACAAGTAAAGCGAGCGTGAATGCGAGGACCAATCGAAGAATTATAGCTAGGCTGCGATTCCAAATGCCATTCATGGTGGGAATTCCTTGTGGCAAGCTGGTTGGTAATTTAATTGATTAGGATCAGAGCTTTGCAGCAAACAAGCCATCCTTTGAGCTTGCACTAATTGGCAAATGGCCTCAGTATAAGAGGCTTGACTTTTAAACAGCTCAGGCACGGATTTTTCAGCATTATTTCATGCAAAAAGCATGAGCACCCATTTCTAAGCATCTTCACCAATGTCCAAGCAAAACAATTCTCCTCAACTATCACCAGACGATTTAAATCTTAACAAGCCAGATCGTTTTCAACAATTCATGTTTCTTATGGCTGATCGAGTCTATCGACAACGCCAAAAATACATTGCAGGAGGAATAGCCGTCGTGGCAATTGGTATTGGAGTTTGGTATTGGCAGGAGCAACAACGCCTACAGAGGGAGACCGAAGCCAATCTATTCTACGCTTCTCAGCAAGCAGCGGTAAAAGCTGCTTTGCAAAAGAAACCTGAGCAAGAGGTCAAAGCTCTCACTCATTATCTAGAACAAGCAAGTACCGCATCTATGAGGATTGCCAGTCAATTACAAGTTGCCGAAGCACAGAGCCGACTGAAAAACTGGGGGGAAGCTGAAAAACAATTGAAGGAAATCATTCTTCAGAATGAGGTTCCAGATTTTTCAAGGAACATGGCCCGACTCAACTTGGCAGCGGTGATGGAAGCTCAGGGCAAAATTGACGAGGCACGCAAATATCTTCTACAACTTGATAATGCCCGTTGGGATGATTTGCGCTTACGCAATCTTGCTCGCATCAGCTTGAACCAGAACAAAAAAGAAGAAGCTACTGGCTATTTGAGCAAACTTTCTGAGATGAAAGATTCTCCTTTTCAGCAAGAAGCTGAGGATCTTCTTAGACAGATTCGCTGATTCACACTTAAACATTTCTCGGAGAATTGTATGGATTCGGACTATCTTAAATTTATGGAAGAACATAACAAACAAGATGGAATAAATCTATTTGAGAAAGTCCTTGTCACGGCTAAGCGAGCGAAGACGATCTACGAAATGGATGAAGAGGAAAAGCTGGATCTCGAACACAAACCTACATTCCAAGCTATTTTGGAGACGAATGAAGGCCGGATCCGTTATCAAAGACCAATTTCCGAGGATGAAGACTGAGATGAATCTCAAGAAAACAGGTTAAGTCTCGAAGATCATGCAGTCACAAGCTATCCGAGCAGATACCACGATCGGCAGCGGTTTCTTCCAACCGATCATAAAACTTCTAACAAGTAACCTATCTTTACGGATTGCGATCATTTGCATGCTGCTAGTGATCGTGCTTGATCGTCTATTCGTTACATTCATTTTTCCAGTTTACGAGAACGTTTTACCTTCCCCTGATCAATTAAGTTGGCTTAACATTGATGCGGGATATTCACCAATCGTTTGGACAGTTTATCTTGGATCTATCCTAGCCAGTATCACTGTAGTGGTCAGCTTAGCCGCACAAAGTGCCCCTAAGTTAATTGATCTTTACATGGAAAATGTGCCGACCATGTCATATGTCTGGTGGACTATGGCCTGTGCAGCCCATTGCTACACTTTAAAACTCCTCCCAGAAATAGGCTATGATGTTTCACCAAGTCTAGTTTTCAACTATCACGTCCTCTTCCCTGTTTTTTTATTCACAAATTTTCCTTTTGTCCTCGCGGTTTTGCTATCTACCAAGACCCATAATGTAATCAAACAGGTACTTGGGGGAAGCAAATCTATTTTTCGAAATTTAGCACAACAGGAAACACGTAAAAAAACGAAAGAAGCCTACCCCAAAGAGCAATTACAATTATTTGAAGCACAGAACCAGCTTATCGATTTACTGACCTTCACTCCATACAAAGAGCCGAAGGCATTGATTATTGAAGGATTGGGCGAATTACTTAGATTTTATGTCGAATTTAAACACCAGCTACCAAATTCCTTCTTCAAGGTTCAGCCATCAATCAGGGAGGATATCTCCTTTAAAACGATGCAAGACGAGATGAAAACAATTGAGGAAACAAAATTGTTTTTCGAGCAAAAAAGTCTTCGCTTGATTGGAAATGTCTACATTACTTTTCTTGAAAAAGGAGATTTTGACCTGTCAACATTATGTGTTGAACAAGTAGGTATGTTGGGTCGCAAAGGCATTGAGTTGAAAGATGATGATCTGATCACGATGATCATGGTTCGATTGAACACACATCTACGTTTTGCCCTAAAACATGGGATGTACAACAACGAACCAAGGAACCTGTATAACTTAATTTTTCACTATGGGTTGTTTACTAATGCCCTGGTAGAAGCTGGCATGGTCGATCGGGTAAAGACCTGTTTTTTCTACCTCACCTTTTACAATGCAGAATGTTTTAAGGCGGTTCGCCAATCGCCAGCAGTGGGGTTCATTCTGGATGTGATTGCGACAGAAATGCAGAAAATTATGATCCGCATTGATGAACTAAATTGGGATTCAGAGGTACATGACACATTATTAAAATCCTTTCTCCTGCTAGACAACCCAACTGGTTCCGAGAGAGATCAATTGGTTTCATTCTTCACCAATTCGCACGGAATACGGCTTCTACACATTGGTCTTGCTTTGCACTACATGGCCAAAGGGGATAGGACTCGAGCGCGAGTCATTGCCAAAGACACCCTTCAGGATAGAAATCTACTTGGTGAGGAAGTCTTTTTGAGAAATATGAAAATCATCTTCGCTAGGTTGCGATTCTCTGGACCTACTTTCTGGGAAGATACTGACCGGGGCAACTTGAATATTTACTATTCACCACATGCAGATCATCTTGACGAATTTGGGACAATGCAGCAGGAATTCCTGGGGGAAGCTCGTGCTGAAGAAGCAGCCCTGAAAGTTGAAGATTAATTTCCTATTCACATCAACTTCCGTCTAAGAACATGACAGCTATATTAGAGAAACAGAATTTTCGGAAACGGCACGATCGGCTTCCCAAACCTTCCTGGCTGAAAGTTAGGTTCCCATCTGGTGAGAGGTTTCATTGGATTGAAAGTCAGGCAAGAAAACTAGCCCTCAGTACAGTATGCGAAGAAGCTCGTTGCCCAAACATCGGGGAATGCTGGAATAGTGGAACTGCGACCTTCATGGTCATGGGTGATACCTGTACTAGAGGCTGCCGGTTTTGCTCGGTAAAAACTGAAAAAAAACCTGGCCCACTGGACATTGAAGAACCCTTGAAATTGGCTGATACCATCCGTCAGATGAAGCTAGGATATGTTGTTTTAACAACTGTAGATCGAGATGATTTGGAAGATCAGGGCGCTGGCCACATTGCCCGCTGTATCCGATCAACACAAAGAGCAAATCCCAATTTATTGATAGAAATCCTGATGCCTGATTTCCGTGGTGAACTCAACTTGGTTCAGCAAGTTATTGATTCTCAAGCTGCGGTATTGGCTCATAATCTTGAAACGGTTCGTCGATTGACACCAAGGGTACGTGATCCTAGAGCTACCTATGATCAATCACTTGCAGTGCTCAAATATCTTCATGAGAACAGTTCTGAAAATAGGTACACAAAATCTTCTTTAATGCTCGGCTTGGGCGAGTCCAAGGAAGAGGTTGTGGAAGCAATGCGTGATATGAGAGCGGTTGGTGTGAGCTTCTTGACTTTAGGTCAATACTTACAACCGACGCTGAAGCATCTTGCTGTTGAAAGATTTGTCACTCCTGAAGAGTTTGAGGATTTCAAAAAGATTGGAGATGAATTAGGCTTTTTGTATGTTGCTTCCGGTCCTTTGGTGCGTAGTTCCTACAAAGCAGCAGAGTTTTTTATCGAGAAAAAGATTAGACAGAGTGCATGACTGAGCAACTTCGACTTGATCCAATTCGCAGGATTTCTGGAAGCATCACACTCCCCGGTTCGAAGAGTTTGTCCAACCGAGTCCTTCTGCTCGCAATGCTTTCGGAGGGTGAAACCTTCATTGAGAATTTGCTCGACAGCGATGACGTGCGGAGAATGATAGATGCCTTGGCAAAACTCGAAATATTGTATGAAGAGGACAGACCTAGTAAGAAAATTCGCGTCAAAGGGGAGGGAGGGAGAATCCCTGTAGATGAGACTGAATTATTCTTGGGCAATGCTGGGACAGCTATCCGACCACTAACAGCTGCCCTCACTTTGGGACATGGCCGATTCGTTCTGGATGGCATCGAGCGCATGCGAGAACGGCCTATCCAAGATTTACTTGATGGGTTGAATCAGCTTGGCGCTCAGGTTCGATCTATAAATAACTCAGGTTGTCCGCCCGTTGAAATAATTGCCAATGGGCTTCCAGGTGGAGTTACCAAACTTAGTGGGGCGATTAGCAGTCAATACCTTTCAGCAATTCTTCTAACCTCACCATACGCTCAAACTCCCGTTGAGATTAGAATCAGAGATCATCTTGTTTCTATTCCCTATGTAGAGATGACAATCCGGCTGATGAATCGATTTGGGGTGAATGTTGATGTTTCTGAGGATTTTAAAAGCTTTCACATAAACGCGCCACAAAGCTACAAAAGCCCTGGGACCTATTTTGTTGAAGGAGATGCCTCATCCGCATCCTATTTTCTAGCCGGAGCTGCGATTACAGGTGGAACCGTAACTGTCATCGGATGCGGAACTGATAGCCTTCAAGGTGACGCCCAATTTGCTAAGATTATGGAGATGATGGGTGCAGAAGTTCAGTGGGAAGCCAACCAAATTACAGTCCGAGGTTCTGGAAACCTTAAAGGAATTGACGTGGATATGAACGAGATGCCTGACGCTGCAATGACGCTCGCTGTTGCAGCATTATTTGCCAAAGGCACTACTGCAATTCGTAATATTTATAATTGGCGTCTCAAAGAAACCGAACGCTTGAAAGCCGTGTCCTCTGAACTTAAAAAACTCGGTGCCATAGTTGAGGAAGGTGAAGATTACATCATCATTGAACCACCTGAGAAACTTTTACCGGCAGAGATCGCAACCTATGATGATCACAGAATGGCTATGGCTTTCTCACTTGCGGCATGCAGTGAAGTGCCCATCACCATTCTTGATCCATCATGTGTGGGCAAAACTTTTCCTGATTACTTCGAGCAACTATCTGAACTGACGAACTGAGCTTTAACCTTTAGGTCAGCCTTCTTTCTCCCACCATTCTTCTAGATTCTTTACCGTCAGCCGAGGCATTCCAGGTAGTCTTTCTGCAGGTTGATTAAATCGATTCACCCAGACTACAGAAAATCCAAAAACACTAGCCCCTGCAACATCCCAAGCGTTTGATGAGAAAAAATTAGTTTTTCCAGGAATAACGCCTAGTTTTTCTTCAACCAAGCTATATACCTTTCGAGCTGGTTTAAAGACCCCCACATCTTCGACTGATAGAATCGCATCAAACAAGTCTTCAAGCTTGTTTGCGTTCACAGCACTCTGAATCATATTTGGAGAACCATTTGAAAGAATCGCAACCTTGTGTCCTTGATTTTTCAAACTTTCCAACAGCCGAGGGACTTCAGCGTAACAAGGAATTTCTAGATAACTTGAGCAAAGTTCATCAAAACACCCTTCTTGATCTATTTCAAAATACTCTAAAGCGTAGGACAAGGTATCCTTCGTAATCTCCCAAAAATCAACATGGACTCCCATCAGACTTCGTAACCAAGTATACTCTAATTGCTTTTTTCTCCATAGATCTGAGACTTGAGAAGCATTTTCTCCCAACAAGACTGAATGTTTGTGACTAGCAGCATGTATGTCTAGTAGTGTTCCATAAGCATCGAATACGTAGGCATGCTCTTTCATTTGTAAGGATCTAATTAAGAGTGTTTAGTGTAGTGTCATTTGATAATTTTTGAGCAATCTCTGATGGTATTTTTCCTTCATAATTTTCTTTCTGCGGATTTGCTCCCCACCTCATCAATTCGTCTATAACTAACTCCTGACCTTTTTGAGATGCGTAGTGCAGGGCAGTATTTCCCAAAAAGTCTGTTTCATCAATTTTTGATAGTTTTTTTTCTAACAACCATCGAACTGTAGATTCTTTTCCTTCTGCTGAGGCAAATTGAAGAGCAGTTGTTCCGTTGAGCAGTTCAACAGTATCAGAATCTGCACTGGCTTCTAACAAAACTTCGAGCACATTGATGTGACCGCGTTTAGCAGCTAAAAGCCATGGTGTACCACCATCACCGTGTGCATCAAGAACATTAATATTGAGATCGACTGTTTTCGTTTCCAAAAAAGTTCTAATCACACCCGCATGACCATTTTCAGCAGCCCTATGAAAAGCAGTCAACCCGAATTGATCTGTCTTCATTGGGCTTAAATTCGCATCAAGTAATCTTTTGACTATACCTGCTTGCCCTTGTAATGCAGCTAGATGGAGAACATTCTGTCCCATGAAATTTGAATGCTCTAATTTGGCCCCAGCAATTATTAATTGGTCTACAATCTCTTCATTTCCATTGAGAGCAGCAGTCAATAAAGATGTATTTCCAAAAGGATCTTGCCTTTCAAGATCTAATGGATACTTCAACAGAATCGATGTAAGACTAGGCTGACGGCTTCTAATAGCCAAAATTAAAGGAGTCAGTCCTTGCGCATTTGCCAGGTTTGGATCAGCACCGAACTCAAGCAGTCGGAATAAAGTTTCTTGGTGTTCACCTAAAACTGCCAAAAGTAGCGGTGTATTCCCCTCATCATCTGTCCCATTTAGATTGGCTCCATACTGTTGAAACAAAGGTAATAATTCAACCTCACCAA
>JACLAC010000587.1_pt1 | contig 47925 bp, 28 predicted proteins | sample 8027881 | NCBI WGS metagenome assembly JACLAC01 (sample SAMN15725517, study PRJNA655200) | protist metagenome | isolation source: fluorescence activated cell sorting (FACS) single amplified genomes of... | place: Spain: Blaines Bay Microbial Observatory, Mediterranean Sea | collected 2016-01-19 | reverse complement strand
GGCCGCCAACGCTTCGAGCGTAATCCGGTAAGTACCCGTGCCGACGTCCGCCCCGGAAACACGGCCCGACAACGTTCTGGTATCGTAATTTTCATTGCCAGCCGAACTTACACCCACGTAGTAGATGCCTGCTTTGTCAGCAACGAAATCAATGAACGCATCTCTCTCATTCGTTGGGTCAGGCAGAAGATTTTGGTAATCAGTCGGGTCAGACGGATCAAGATAATCTGGCGCGATGTCATTTTCACTGATCGTAACAAGCTCACCGGCTTGATCTTCGAAAGCCTGTGGAATACCGGCTTCATCGAATAACCTCATCACGGTGTCAGGACCGCCTGCGACGGTGTCAATATCAGCAATCAGACGATCACCTACATTGAGATAAACACGATAGAAATCGACATCGCCTGCTGATTGCAGATCTGCAGGGCCAGCATTGTCACCCAATGTCGTCAATACGGTATACGGCGCGCGATGGCTGCCGCCAACTCGAGTTTCAACTGCACCTGCTATGAATTCATTAGGTTCCAGATCAAGCAAGCCAAGACTGCTTGCCTGATGCGGGCCATCGAGTCCGTCCTGTTCGTATCCTTCTGGATACTGGGATGCCTGACCGTCATCACCATAGAAAGTATTATTCACCACTTTGGCAAACGGCTGGGGTGCCTCATAGATCGGTGCTTGATAGGCCAGCAGGACATCGTCGGGGTTAATAGGTCTATTCACCAGACTGACGCCGACAGATTCTGCACCCTCAATGTACAGCGCGGGTGCACCAGGATTGACCAGAGATGGACCTACTGTCACTTCGACCAGTTCCGAGAGTGCATTGGTCATCAGAATACTGCCCTGAATCGACTCGCGCATCGAATGCAGCATTTCAATGGAACTGTACTCGGTGCCCCGGCCTGCATAGACGGAAGGTAGAAAATCGTCATTATGCCGGTAGTAAACAGGCACAAGGCCCGCGTTAAATCCGTCTCCGCCTTGGGTTTCAGCACCCCATTCAAAAGCTAATAGATCTGGATCCCAATCTCCATCGCCGATTTCCTCGAACTCGAAGTTCACCGTGGTGCCGGCAGCCGTGATGGAGAATCTATCGGCACCCCCCAATCCAGGCCCATCATCAAGAATGTCGTCACCAGTACCTACTTCAATCACCCATGGCTGGTTCTGACCCGCGATTTTGACGCCCGCAAACTCTGCGTTGTCCAGCGTATTGTTCTGAATCAGGATTCCCGGGGCCAAGCCACCAAGCACGCTGTCATTTTCTTCTGGAAGGTTGATCACTGCCCCCGGCTGGCTCAAGCCAACGGGCGGCGCTTCCTCACCAAAACCAGCAGCAGCAGCATGAGCTGGCACCGTGTCCCGCTCACCCGGCTCAGACCAGATTCCAACACCACGCACATCACTGATCACATTGTGCTCCACAATCACAACGCCCTGTAGACGTTCATGATTGCTGTCCCCAAGTCCATCGTGCAAGATGGCAGGGATCAACAACGATCCATCACTGTCAAAAGACAGTAACGCCGGGGCAGCAGTGACCGAAGTGATCGGATCGAAACTGCCGGTGCGAACACCGTGCAACGCGACTCGAGCATCAGTCGGGATACCACCGCCTACTTCCGTGCCATCCAATCCGCCAGAAGTAGAAGCTTCGACCTCGATCAGAGTTTGCGAATTGATGGCAGCACGAATCACCTCCGCAACATCTGCAGACGTTGTCAAACCTGCGATATTCAGGAGAGTGTTTCCGAATGTCACTCCATCGCCCGCAACGTCAAATTCAAACCGCTGATTGACAGCTCCATCGCCTAGCACAAACGTATCTTCATCTGACACGGATCCGGGTTCCGGAGCCACAAGCGTAACACTTCGATTCTGTCGATCGTTCGTGTCAAAGTCATCTTGCAGTGTGATCACACCAGCACGCGTGGCAAAGTCGGTTCCATGGCGAAGTTCCAACTGGTAAGCGCCAGCATTACTGGTCGCGGAACCACGGAAAGTCGTTCCGCGAGCTGCGTCAAAGACCCCTTCCCCGCGTTCAGCGAAACCAATCACGATGTCGTCAACGCGAAGGCCTTCAGCCGTTGAGCCCCCGCCCGGAGCGTCGTAATCGATGTTCAATTGTATGTTGGTGTGTCCAGCAAAATCACCGAGAGAAAGACGAACTTGCTCCCAATCCCCCGCCGTGAAAGTATGCAAAACACTTCCACCAGAATTTTCATTGCTAGTCACAATCAATCGCGCGACATCGCCCGCTGCTGGTTCGTAAGACCGATTCAAGTACAGAGTTGGAAGATCCTCAGCCACATAACCCGCAAGGTCGAAAGGTGCACTGGTCACCGTTGATTCGGCATTAGTTGCGTTCCTTGGGTAGGAGAGTACCTGCGACCCCGGTCCCGGAGGAATGAGAGGAACGGTATGCGGATCCTCCGGATCCATGGATACATGCAGCGTGTAGGTACCACTTGCTGACCCCGTCGCGGTAGCCCCTGTATCACTGAAAGCCAGGACCGAGTCCTCTCCCAAGACGCCTACCCAATACCTGCCGGGAAACAAAAATGTCTCGATGAACGGATCAAAAACCGAGTTACTACCAGCCCGGCCATCTTCAACTGCGCTGAAACTGACTTCGTCATCGCCACTGAGATCAATTGGGAAAAATGGATCGTAAGGTTCAAGTACAGGAACCAATTGCAACGACTCCGTTGCAATCAGATCGGGATCCTGCTGTGGTTGTAAAATCACAAGTTTCGTATCGACAGAACCACCAAACAAGGGTGGATTCAGTGGATCGGGCACACCATCAGCAATATCCCAACCGCCATCGACATCAAGAATCACTCGCGACGGCAGGTCAACATCGAGGATAAAGAAATCGGCTGCGTCATTTTGCAGAAAGCCATTGAATGACACATGTGGTACGGAGGTCGACGTGTTGGAAGATCCCAGAATATCAAAGGGAGGAAAAAGTCGAACGACACTGTCACCAATTTCGTCCTCATCAGCAAGCGACCATTCTTCCTGCTGAAAACTGCCCAACGTATCGTTAGGAGTGTTCACCGGATCGGTGCTGACAAAATCAGGTGCATCAAAACCAGCAAGGACAAAGTCTGATTCAAAGTGAATGATGTTGGCTGGTGGCGGAACAAATGGAGTTCCTACACCGGCAAAGTGGTTTGGTTTTCCATGTCCCAGATCAGTATCGGTGGCGACAACAAACTCGGTTGCAGGCACGAAAACAGCTGGATCAAAAAGCTGCGGGACCGCTGGTGGATTCGCGGTGCTGTAGCCTTCAGCGGCGACATCTGCACCGATACGATCCTCAGCGATACGTCGAATTGAATTAATGGGCTCGCGAACTGCATCCGTCAGTGACTCGGGAAAGATCCCGTCCTGAGTAACAGCAACATAGTAATTACCCTCAGGCAGCGACACGGGGCCGATGAACGGATCGCCATTGGCGATCGAACCACGCAACAGCGATTCGAGGGCAGGATCATTGGCAAGCGGGCTGTCCAAGTCATCCAGAACATTGCTTGCACTGCCGAAATACACCAGTTCAGGCAGTGAATTACCATCTGCACGGTCAAAGAAAACGCTGACATTGGTGTTGGGGCGATTGAACCCGTCTGCAAAATCAATATCAAAAACAGTGGACTGAAGCCCGGGACCACCGGATACAAAATCGATCTCAAAGTTGTACAAATCGACATCGGTGCCAGCCGAAATCTCGCCGCCCACACCGATCACCATATTGTGGTTGTCGACCAGGTTGCCAATGTACTGTGGACCCTGAGCGAGCGTTGCCGCAACCACAAAATCGTTCCCCGCAAGCAGGTCTCCCGCCGCCGCTTCATTTTCCTGAACCTCGCCCAGAAGAGGTGAATTCGACATCAAGCCCTGAACCCGAATACCGTTATTGGCATACTTGATATTCGCGAAGCGAACGACGCTCCCCGGAAACGCCTGCTCTTCGCTCAACCGAACCTGCATCCGGTATTGTCCACCTGTCAATCCGCCATTGGCATCGTCGGGATTCAACGAGGCACTGCGGATTCGGACAAAATAAACACTACGTGAATTTGGATCGGATCGGTCACCCCCTAGCGGGAAGTGCAAGCCTGCGTCACGAAGATTGTCGGAACCAAAATCTTGAAGGAAATCATAGTCATCGCGTTCCACATATATCTCATCAGATGCCTTCAGCGAGGTCGCTAGACCTTCCAAGGCTGGATCGAACACGGTCACAGGGGCGGGGTCTGTCCTGCTTGTTTCAGCGGCACTATTGTCGCTTCGAGCCAGAACATTTCCATTGGCGTCCAACAATTCGACGATGGTATCGACGGTGAAAGTGGATCGATCGACATCAACCCAAACCTCCGAACCTGGAGATCCAATGAAGCTGTAGGTATCGATATCCTGATTACCACTCAAGTAACCATCAATCTCGAAACCAAGCCGACGAACGGTATCCGCGGTTAATGCATCTTGAGCGAGTTCGCCGAGGAACTGCGCGTTGGCAGCAGTTCCATTCAGGCCCGGCGCAGACTCTGTCAGCAACTCCAGTTCAGGAACGATTGCAAAGTTACTGTCATTACTGAACTCATCGAGAACAATTCCATTCCAATCGTTAGCAACACCGCGAGTAGAAACACCATCTCCATCATGATCCGTAAAGGAAGAGCCATCAGGCTTGAGACCTGCACCGACGGAATCATCGTTCAAGCTTGTCAAGACTACCGGAGCACCCGGCATCCCAACCACATGAACGGTTCCACCAATCCTGTCGTTGATTCCTTCGAGAGAACCCGTTGCAGTGATCCCTGTTCCGGATGATGCAGCATTGGGAGACCCTGAGCCTATGAATTTCACAACGAGGCTCTCATCAGGCCGACTCAACAAACGCAAGCCACCGGAGCTATGCAAGTTACCTACCGTGATATTATCAAACAGCAGATGCGCAATATCCGTGTCGTCGAACGTCGTTTCCGTTGTGATCAGTCCCGCGCGCACTTCCAAGCCAGACAGTTGCAAGCCCGAACTCGTATCATTCAGGTAGCGGTTGTACCGGATCATCGGTCCATAATTGTCATCGAGTACGCTAATACGATCGATTGCACCGGTTTGGCGTCCGATGTCCATGCGGTAGTTGCCACCCATCGATTCGATATCGATATCAATGATTGAACCACGATTATCGACAAACGTGTTGCCAACGATGATGGGTTGTGAACCACGAACCATAATCGTCGATTGTGTAACAGCAAGACGCCCAAAGCGACCTGCAGGCCCCGCTCCATCCTGTCCCTGATCGTTGAACTCGAAGCGTGAGTTTGTGATGCGTCCTTCAGCCTGCTGAAGCTCCAGCGGCAGGAACCCGCGAGCCAATCCACCGTCGAGCAAACTGATACCACCCGCATAAGACAACTGCACATGATCAAAGCTTACGTTAGACGTCGGCCCAGCATAGATTCCAGCCCAGTCCCCACGCACCGGCGCGGCTGGCTGTGACTCGAGATGATTGTCGTTGTTGGTGTCAAAGGTCCCACCGGCACCGAATCGGTCGTCCAAGGAACTGGTGAATACGATTGGGCTCTGCAGCGTGCCCTCCGCCAGCAGTTGTGTTCCCTGCCCCATTTCGATCCGTGAACCACGGAGCTTCATGATGAGAGACGGGTCCAAAACCAAGGATGCATCCAGACGGCCGCGAATACCGTCAAGCGTAAGATCCAGTGCCGCGTCGCCGCCAGCAGAATCATCCGTAAACAGAACAGAAGAAGAATCCAGACGGCCCACCAAACGATAGTCGTCGGCACCAGCATCCGATCGATAAAGTCGACGTGAAACGTAGTCACCACCGCTCGGTACGGCGGGCAACGAGGTCAATTGAATGCTTGAATCAGGGTCAGCAACTGCAAATGTGAAGACATCATCACTTGCCAACGACTCAAACCCGTTTGCATCCACAAAGGTCATTTTGTAGTCATAGCTGACCGGTGGATTCGCAGGATCTCCGACTGGAACGGGATCAGGCCCCAATGGTCCACCAGACAATCGGCGCGCCGAGATCAGCGTCATGGAGGGCGCAATACCATCTTCAATCGAACCGCCTGGCGAGCCCACAACAACAAGGTTCTCAGAAACGTAATGAACCAATTCCGAGTCGTCGAAACGAGCCGACACAGTAAACTGTTTGGGTGCCTCGACAGGGGTGGTTGCAACACGGATGAAAACGCCGTTAACACTGTTGTCCAGCAACAGGTTTTGATACATATCGGGCCCAACACGATCGTAATCAGCGGTGAATGCACCGCCTTTCTGAAATTGCGGTGCCTGATAACTGGTTTCTTCAAAACTGTTGGGTGCAGCGCTGATCGCTGAATCAGCACTCAATCTGATCTGATTGAAGCTGACGGTTGGCCGCATATTCACAATTTGGATGGGATTAACCAATTGCTGAACTGAGTCGATCAGTACATTGCTACCTCCACCATAGCGGATCTCCGCGTGGTTGACGGTTTGCAGGAAGATACCATCATCCTCGAGATCACTTCTTCCCTCAGCTTCATCAATATCGCGACGATAGATGATACCACCCCAGTTACCTGCGGCCGCTTCAGGACTGAAGCCTGATGCATTCGCATCAACATCACGGTCACGTATGCTTGTGAAAACAACGCTTCCATCTGAGTAACCAACGGCTCCGTCTCCTGATTCGTCACCAACCAGAGTCGTAACAACTGGATCCCCGGAAACACTGAGTTGAACGTGCCGCGGAGCACCGAGAATCTGCAGTGCACCGCCACTGCGATCAATCTGTGTGGTGCTGCTACCAACGTTGATGTACGAGTTTCGAAGTTTAAAGGCCGCACCTGCATCAATCATCGTGGTCACACCACGCGGCACATTCATGCTAGTGCCGTCTTCGAGCGAACTTCCACCGACCTCAGCGATTCCAATTTTGTAACTGAAGTTGTCTTCCTCGGTCAGCAAATCGGCGTCCAGACCACCGTTTCCGACAATCCGTACAATATCACCAAAGTATGCTGAACCAAATGCATTCGGAAGGTTCGGGTTCGAGATGTTATTGAATGGCTGTGCCAATGTTCCATCAGCTGAAGGCCCAGCCGCCTTATCAACAAACAAGGTTCGACCAAGAACGTCAACGCCCTGAAAATCGGAGGAAAGGGTGACGCTACGATCACCTGAAAGCGTTAGCACAGATCGCGTCTGACCCTCGTAAACCTGCTGTGAAGTCGACGCCGAAACACCCGTGACCGAGTTCTGAGAATCGATGGCAAATCGCAGTGCATTTGCGATGGACTGCGCATCACCCACAGGGCTGTATTGCACACCAGTATTTCCAGGTGTCACATTGCCCAAATCGGTAACAAACTCATAAGTACGAGAGAAATTCGAACCACCCATGATTGTAATGGTCTGGCCTTCTTCGATACTCGAACCGTCTCCCTCGACCACGAGCATTCGATCCACGGCGCGTGTCTGGAACCAGAAATTATGAACGCCACCCGGAACACCGTCGCCATCCGCATCGATAGGTGTTCCTGGCACATCGACCCGTGTCCCATCTCGGTCGCGAAGAACGTCGGTTTCGTCAACTTGCGGCTCAAACTTCAGATGCAAATCATAGGCACCTTGGGTGCGTCCACCATAACCGCTTCCGCTAATTGTAGGATCGTATTGATCATTTCCACTTGCGGCAACGCCTAGGTAATAGACCCCTTCGCCAAGAGACGCTCGAATCCGAGAGTCTTCGCCAAAATAATCATCATTGACCTGAACACGTTTCAAACCGCCACCATCGAGGATCAGTGGAGAAAAGGTGCCAAGATCAACGTCAACAATATTTGTGGCAGGATCACCAACAGAGATCGAAGCTCTGAAAATTGAACTTGCAAATGGATCATCATTGATTGCGTCCACCAAGTCGCTTGCCGAAACCGCGGTTACATTCGGTCCCAATCGAGGTAGATCAATGAGAATCCCATTGGATACATCAACCCCCGAAGCATCCTGAGATCGAAGCACGCGTATGCCCGTATCACCAACAGCACGATCCGTTTGCACAAATGTCACTCTCGACGCATTTCCCTGACGCCCATTGAGCAAGGAGGTCAGGGTCACTGACAGATCGATTCCCAATCCAAAGTCCGTCGTGATCGATGCAGTTGTCTCTTCGAACAGTGTCAAACTGGTATCAAGCAAACTTGAATCAGCAAGACGCTCTGCGAAACTCTCAGCGGTCAAGATACCGGTTTGATTTGGATCATCTAAATCAACTTCAAAGCGGTACAGGTCAATGTCGACACTGTCCGGGCGATGCAAATACTGACCGTGCAATACATCGGTATTGCCAGGAAACACTGGTTCGTTGTCAAAGAGGAAATCGATACTTGCGTTCAGGAACCCACCATTCATTGACATGATGGTCGAGGTGGACAGATCCGAAGCTCGCTCCAAACCGATAAGCAAACCAATTCCGGCGACAGCTTTGCGGGTCAGGCCTTCGCCATAATCAGTTCCCAGAGTCGCCGAACGATCGAAAACCATCGCCGGAACATCGAACAGCGGATCAATACGAACAGTCGCATTGAGAGGCCCGAAGAACTCCGGAAAAATAACATTTTCCGCAGTCAAAGCAGTGTTATCACCGAACGCAAACGTGATCCCCTCGTTTGCCGTTTCTCGGAACTGCACCCCTATTTCGCTGGCCCAGAGATTCAAGGCTTCGCGAATCCGAATCTTTTCGGTTTCAGTGATTTGATTGAGGTGCGAAGTCCCCCCTGCCGTGGCAAAGATTCCCTGAAAGTTGTAGGCAATTTCAGTGACACCGTCGAGCAAATCCGGCCCGAAATCCGCATTGATATGATTGGATGTTTGACTGTGCCCCAAATCATCATCGCCGCCGATCGGCTCGACCAAGAATGCTTGAGCATCAATCGCTTCCGAGTAAACGAGACTGGTCAACGCGCCAGCCGTCCCGCCATTCCCGAACACTCCCACATTCAACGCAGTTTCCAGCGTCTCGCCAACAGCAACCAAGCTCAATGCTGGCGCACCGATCAACCTTGAAGGCACTAGCTGCGAGTCATCACCAGCATCCACTGTCATCGTGATCAAGGTGGGGACAGCATTGGTGATTGCCGTTTCCAAATCAGCGATGGTGGGGGAATCGCCACCAAAATCCACAACAATGGTGTTCAAACCAGAAGCGGCTGCTTCCGTCGTCACGGCTAAACCGCCGCCACCGGAATCCTCAAACCGTACCATCCGACCAGAGTTTGACTCACCAACGGCCACGGATTCAAAGGTCACACGCAGACCTGCGATTCCGAAGTCAGTCACCACCAGCGGCGCAACACTGCGCTCATCCAGTGGGATGATTAAATCCACACGGTCATCGACTGCTGTTCCGATTCTTAAACGGAACGTACCACCTGCCAAACCAACACCAGCATTCAAATCAGCATCATCAACCAATTGATTGAGGTCATCCGAGAAAATCAACCTCGCCGTATTGGTCGCCTCGTCGTAAACAACCTGGTCAGGCTTATAGAACGCGTCATCGGATGTACGAACCGTCTCCTGCGTCAATAATAATTGATAGAAACGGGGATGCTCAACGGACCGCAGAGTTGGATTTCCGTCGCTATCGTTCTCGACAAATAACGGGTCATCATTGAAGTGGACAAGAATCTCGTCGCGATTTTGCCGAAGCGTGCCGTCAGCCAACCGAATTACCGGTTGCGGCACCACTGATTCAACGAGCGCTCCTAATTGCAAGTCAAAACGAGTGACGTCAACTCGCTGCTGCGGATCACCGGTATGCAACAATTCCCCTCGTGTGTTTCTCAGACCGATCAAGCCTGCTGAGGGATCGTCATAACCGATAACTTCAATTTTATAGCGGTCATCGACCAACGCTTCAGAGAATCGGACGACAACTTCGTTGTCCGCATCTTCGCCTAAAGTGACAAGGCCGGGCACGATTGCGACATCGTCTTCTGTCCCCAGCAGATTGTCCTCTCCAGCACGCGTTACCTGAACCGCGCTCAAAGTATTGGGATCAATCTGTTGATCCTCATCGAATCGCAGTGTCAGAACGCGGGGCCGAGTCTGAACAATCGAGTTGTCGACAATCACCTCGCCCGTGTTCGGCTGAATCCCGATCAACTGCGGACCACCATCAGCAGCCAGCAATTGCCGCGCCTCAAGAGTTTCGAGGATATTTTGGCGTCGCTTTTTGTGCGTCTGCCTTCTTGACTTGGCTTTATGCTCAGGCGAACGATCAGAATCTGCACCGCGGAGGGCACTCAAGTTGAACGTCGAGGAGTTATTTCGCTTACGCGAGGTCATAGACCGAACCTTCCAGGCGTTGGCGTCTTCGCCGCATTATCGGCGGCAAACACGACAGTGATGGGGTTTAGTAGTTGAAAATCAGTCGCTACGAACAAGGGAGCTGGCAATAGGTTACGAGTCATGTGCGACCGACCACGTACGGCAGAATCCATCTGTATGGAATCAGCCGAAACGCAGTCGACGAGTATAGTTAGACCCAAAAAACCCGCAAACATTTGCCGCTTCTCTCTTTATCACAGGGACAACATCATTTGAAATGGCGACTGATCGTAGCGACAATGCCGGCGATCAATGCAATGCCAATTACGAGCAAGCCCCTCTGCAGAGGTATAAATTGACACATTTCGTTGGTCGATGTGGACCATTTGACGGTCGAAAATGAAGAAAGTTCCTTGCAACCGGCGGTCAAACGGGGATTGCAGGCATTCCTGACGGCATTCAAGCAATCTGCCTGACCGTCTGAACAGAACTATTCATCATCTTCCTCATCGTCGTCATCCGCGTCAGGATGCAGCGGATCTTGGGGATCAAAGAATAGATCTGCCAAACCGAGCGGCACGGCATCCCCCCCTAGCGTCCGGCGTCGGCGTTGAGCCAGTTGCTCCAAATCGACAGCTTCCTCGCCCAAACACTTCTCCAGTGCCTCCTGCCACGCCTGATCCCGACTGATCGGATGGCTAGGATCCTGAATCATCCGTTTGATAGCAAAACGCAGCAAATTGATGCCGTCCCGCGGCGAAAAATCGAGTTTCAACTGATGGGACTGCTGCAGAAACTCCACCGTCATTGCCAGCATTTCCGGCTCCGCGAACGGTAAGTGGTACTGCAAAATGGACATTTCATCCTGTTTGTTTGGGAAGCCAACCTCCAAGGTGGGCTGCAAACGGCTGAGAATATAGTCGGGGATTTCGAAAGTTGACTCATCCTGATTCATTGTCACAGCGGCCCGGAACTCACGATCTGCCGGTATGGTGATTCCCGCAACAATCGATTCGACGAGTCGTCGGCCATCGAAAAGGGGAGCTAGGGAAGCCCAAGATTTTTCATTCATCCGATTTCCCTCGTCCAGCAGGCAAACGCCACCAGCAATCATGGCCGAGACAAGCGGCGAGGCATGATAGGAAATTTCACCTCCCTGACTTAGGACTGGTGTGACCAGCAAATCTTCGGGACGGGTATCCGCGGTGCATTGATAAATGTACAGCGGTCGTTTCTGAGCTTGGGCTGCAGCAATCGCCAATTGCGTCTTGCCGATGCCTGGTGAACCCACCAATCGCGGAGTAAGAGGCAAATCGAGATCATCGACCGTGATCCAACATGCAAGCAACTGCATCAGAATCTCTTGCTGACCGATCCATTGCCCGGGAAAGGTATAAGGACGAGAGAGTTTCAGTTGGACGCCCTCGATTTCGGCGTAGGTTACCGCCTCGTTCTCTTCGACTGGTTTCGGATCAGATTCTCGAGCGTGCATAAAATTCGTGACCGAGATGGGTAAATATTTGAAAAGTCGCTCGTACCAAATGCTTGCCAAGCAGTCTTAGGCATGAACAAAGGAAGAGAGCAGTGAACCAGCGTTCAACCTACCTCTGTTGTATCGCACTGAGGGTGTCAGCAGGCACACCGAGGCGAAATAATTGGGATCGAGTGTAAATTGAATCCTCTCGCAGTGATGCATCTGAAGACCAGATTGAACCCTCAAAAATCGATTCAGACAACAGGTCTGGGTTCGAAACATGATTCATCGCTGATAATCACAGGGCAAGCACAGCGATTTCCAACATCCACTTCGTCGAAATCTCGCTTCGTCACCAGTACAGCCGATCCCCTTTTTCTTCGTTACTCCGGAGCCCCGTCTGCTTTCTGTAGTCATCGCCTGTTTCGTTTTGGTTGTCTATCGCTTTACGGACAAGTCAGGGGCAATCGACTGTTTCTTTTCGTGCATTGGCCTGGGTGGACCAGATTTGAGCTTTTCCCAGCTCTTTGTGCTCCTCAATTCGGCCTGACTTTCACAAGCCCGTGCCTGACCAATCACTTTGATGTATTGGTGAATGGAATGATCTTCAAATGGATCTATCTTTCCATTGAGAAGTCCTCTCCAAAAGCCAATCCATCGATCACGAGTTTTGCCGGCAAACCCGGACTTCCGAATTTCCCCGCGCCGATCAATATAAATCTCGTTTCCACAATGCTGATAGCCAAACCATGCCGGGGGCACCCGAGTAACGATATCGTTGTTGTTGACATACCGCAGGTGATCCAATTTGGTGTACTGGGTATATCGCGGATTACCGACTCGCGGGCTGCCAAAGGAAAAGAGTCGCTCGGGATTGCTGTCGATATGGGAGAGCAGACAACGTCCAGCACAAATGGTAGCCATCGCACCACCGAGAGAGTGCCCGCAAAACCAGAGTGGTTGTCGGTTACACATCAATGCAGTTTCCAGCATTGGCCACAGGTCGTCGACCTCACGTTTGAAACCGCGATGAACGCGTCCCACGGTTTCCGACAAGACACTACTCGCCCGTACATCGGCACGGATGTCGTTCCATTCGTTGGCCTCCGTTCCTCGACAAGCAATCACGCAATCATGCTGATTACGAAAACGATAGGCCTGAGAACCGTCCCTCTCATAAAAGGTGAGATCCGGAAAACCGAGACTCGCCGCAGCCCGCCGCGCTTCGTCGGGGTCGTTATAGGAGACCATTGCCAATTCAGCCATCAGTAACGATTGCTCGAGTTGCGTCATTTCGGCAACAGGTTGATCTGCCATTGACCGCAGGATCAGCGGCCTTTCGTGACGATCGGAAATTGTCTTTGTGGCTTGCCCCAATCGTTCCATCTCGTTACTTCTCTTCACTCGAATTCCTTTTCGTGTGTTGCAATAACGTTACTGAAACAACAGGCACTGACGTCAAACTTCCACCAGAAAATTGCAGTAAGCCCCGCCTTTACTGATTGGTGGGAATGCCGACTTCAACGGACTCTTCCGTCCGCAACATCGGCTCCACCCTCGGGTGCCCACCATCCACATCAATCTTCATGGACAGATGGCGTCGCCAGTTCTGATCATCAGGTTTCGGGAAGTCACTTCGGAAGTGAACCCCACGTGATTCAGCTCGCACTAACGCTGCATCAACGATGCAGGATGCTGTCAGCAACAGATTTTGCAATTCCCAGCCTTCCACACCATCGAACTGATGAGGCATCACGTACGCTGCAAACGAGCGAATTGAGTCGGCCGCCTCCCGCAGTCCCTTGGCATCGCGTTCCACGCCAGCCAGTCTCCCCATCAAGCTTTTAAGTGATACTCGCACGTCAGCGACATCGAACGATTCGTAGGAAGCCCGCGGGGGGTGTTGAATTCGTGGCACGACCATATTGGTTGGAACTTCGGCAGCCGCACGAGTAGCCGCTTCCCCCGCATGTGCTCCGTAAACCAGCCCCTCAAGCAAGCTATTACTTGCCAGACGATTGGCACCATGCAGCCCAGTACTGGTAACCTCACCTGCAGCCCAAAGTCCGGGCAAACTGGTCCTGCCTTGGCGGTCGACCGAAACTCCACCGATCACGTAGTGGGCACCCGGCCGCACAGGAATCCGATCAGCGGTGATATCAAGACCGAATTTCGAACACGCTTTGGCAATTCCTGGAAAGCGCATCGTGACATGCTTGGTATCCAAATGGGAAAGATCTAAAAACACATTGGAATGTCTGGTCTTCGTCATTTGCCTGATGATGGCCTGACTGACAACATCGCGTGGTGCCAACTCAGCCCGCTCATCGTAGCCGGGCATGAAGCGTTTTCCGTTGCAGTCGACCAGATGAGCGCCCTCGCCACGTACGGCCTCGGTAATCAGGGAACGTGAAGCCCCCGCAATGTACAACACGGTTGGGTGAAACTGAATAAATTCCATATCACGCAATTCGACACCTGCGCGATAAGCCAGCGCCGAACCATCTCCCGTCGCCACGCTGGGATTCGTGGATTCGCGGAACACCTGACCGGCTCCACCGGTACACAAAATGGTCTCTTTGGCCCAAACCATGATTGGCAGTTGCCCTGCATTAAGGATCACAGCTCCGCGGCACCGGCCCTCATAAGTCAATAGATCGACCGTGAATGCGTTTTCCCAAATATCAATATTGGAACGTTCACGCGTGCGTTTAATCACTGCCCGCATGACCTCTTGTCCAGTCGCATCACCCCGCGCATGCACGATACGTTCACGACTATGCCCACCCTCGCGTCCTAGTGATATCTCACCATCGCTCTGATCGAATTTTGTTCCCCATCGAATCAGTTCCTCAATTCGTCTTGGCCCCTCTCGAATCACCATATCAACGATCGTTTGATCGCACAGATTACCTCCCGCTGCCAGCGTGTCAGCCACATGCGAGTCAAAACAGTCGTCAGGATCCAAAACACCTGCAATGCCACCCTGCGCGTAAACACTGTTGGATTCTCGCAGTTGATCCTTGGTAACGACCAACACTGACTGGTTGGGCTCCACTGCATTAGCTGCTCTCAAACCTGCCAAACCACCACCAATGACCAACACATCGGCAAACCGGTGCACTGCCCGCGTGGAGTCAAATGGCAGAAGGTATCGAGGCGTGATCATTCCGATAATTTTCCGTAGTGAGTGCAAATGATGCCGAGCGAAATCTGACAGGAGTCGTGCTAACTATCCCTTGAATCTACCATCAATTCATGAGCTTTCACTGCGAGCTGAATCATCAGAATAGCGCAACACGACCTTTGACTCAATTCCCATCAATTTCGACCGTCACGTCCAAGCCGCCTGAATCTCGGTCTGTAACCCAGTCCCCGACTGCCGCCCTCAGTTACCCTCCTCAGGCCCCTCAGTTACCCCTCAGGCCCCTCACTTACCCCTCAGCAGTTTGAACAATCGCTATTTTCGGACCAATAGCGATTGGGCAGGACAAGAAACAGGGTCTGCAGACGGCATCCATGAAAACCATTGTTTCGGTATTTCGTGACTACGTTATGCTTTGAGTTACGGAACAGGCATGCGATTGGTCGAATCTGCGTACAGACGGCCAGTCGTTGTCAATGCCCTGATGCATGAGACTCCAACAGCATGACCGCATCCCAGCACCTGCGAAAACTCCATGAGTGAACTGAAACGCGAGCTTCATCCAAAGCCCGATCAAGCTATCGACGATGATTCTTCAGGAAAATTGGCCGACGGGGCAGACCTTCAGAATGCGGATGGAGATATCGATGAGATCGTGGCAGGCTCGATACCAGGGCGCAAACGTCGACGAAAGAAGAAACGCAAACGCCGCTTGACTCTAGCAGTTCTTCCCACACTGCTAACGCTTGGCAATGCGGTGTGTGGATTGGCTGCCATTTCAATCGCAATGAGCGCGAATCTTGAATGGGAACTAGAAAACCAGTTGCTAGTCGCGGGGATTCTGATTTTTGGTGGCATGCTGTTCGACGCGCTCGATGGCTCAGCGGCAAGGATGGCCGGCCAGGAGAGTCAATTTGGAGCAGAGCTGGACAGTCTTTGTGATGCGATCACATTTGGAACAGCACCTGCCGTCATTGTCTGGCAATACAGCGAAGGAATCGGCTTACCCCGAAAGGTCACATGGGCAATCGGCGCGCTGTTTACTCTGTGCGTGCTGATTCGTCTTGCCCGCTTCAACGTCGAGACGACTGACGATGACCCACACGACGGGTTCGAGGGACTTCCCAGCCCAGCGGCAGCGGGCACGATCGCAGCTTTCGTGATTGCCATGCCTGAACTGACTGCCTACACCACCGAGACAACTTCCGAAACGGGGAAGCAACTAGCCGAGCAATTCCTTTTGGGTTCACAGATATTTGTTGCAGCCTTGACCCTCACGCTCGCCTATCTGATGGTGTCGCGTTTTCAATATCCGCATGTCTTCCAGCAATTACTAAGAGGGCGTCGTGCGCCTCACCAGATTGGACAGGCCTTATTCGTCCTGATCGGTGCCTTCTTATTACATTGGCTGGCTTTACCAATTGCATTCTGCTATTACGCATTTGCCTCACCAATCAAAACCGTGTTTCGGCAATGGCGACAGAGAGGAAACTCTGAAACGGCACCTCGTCCTGAATAGTCCAAGGGTCTTTTTCAACTGGGCTCCAACATCAAACTGGGCTCCAACATCAAACTGGGCTCCAACATCAAACTGGGCTCCAACATCAGGCAGATGATTGCATTTGGTGCAATGCTTCTCGAATTTTGGCAGCCTTCTCTGACGTGACATCACTCAACATGGGTTGAATCGGTCCAGTGTTTGCAATTGCGGCAAGCTCAACTGCCCGATGCAAAACTTTGATGGGATTGATTTCATTCCGAAGGTCTTCGAGAGGGCAAAACCACTCGCGAATTTTTTCGGCCGTTTCATAATCCCCAGCATGAATTGCGTGCATCATTTGCATGGACTTGACTGGCGCCACACAGACACAACCGCTGGTAAAACCACCGACGCCGAAATCCCGCAAGTGAATGATCGCTGGCTGTTCACCAATTCCACTGACGATTCGCTCAGCAGGAAAGACGTCGAGCACCTCTTTCAAATAATCATCTTGAGCGGGATCATCCCGGACGACAGCATATTTTAGCCAGGAGATGACGCCATCCTCTTCAAGCGACTTGATCAATTCAGGCTTCAACCAGCGATCGAACTTCAGATAGAGCACCAAAGGTTTGCCGACAGCCTCAGCCAATTTCCGAACCCCCGTCGCAATGCCAATCTGGTCGACAGCGTCGCGTGAGGGCAACAGCATAGCGGTGGGAAAATCGTGTTCACGAAGGATCTCAGCTTGGTCCATTGCCAAACCAAAAGCTGGCCCCAGCGATGGCACGACTACCGTTTCGTGTGCTGCGATATCCCCCAGCATCTGCAACAAGGAGGCGTACTCTGAGAGACGAGCATGATACAGCACCGCATTTCCACCATACAAAAGGGAGCGGATACCACCGGCTTCGAGAAATCGAATAATTTTCCGATTCTGTTGCTCACAGATCGCGAGCGATGCATTTCGTGCTAACGGTGGAACAGCAATGACCGACTCACGCAATTGAGTGGCAGAGAAGGGAGCAGTTTTCATGGATCGCCAATTTGGAAACTTGTGAGGTCAATTCTATTTTGATTTTTTCGATTCGCAGACGTAATTTTTTTACTTGGGCTCGCAGCAGACGACGAACCGCCAGCACGTCTCTCAGTGAATAAGGTCTCTCAGTGAATACTGGGTTCAGCGTTTGGCGTGCGTCCGGTCAAGAAATCAAAGTCACAACCCAAGTCGGCTTGTGTGACATGCTTTGCATACAAACGCTCGTAGCCACGTTCTGGCACGGGCTTCAGCGATGGCATCGCGGCACGACGCCTAGCGATTTCCTCTTCACTGACATGCCAATGGATCGTACGCTCGGGAACATTGATTTCAATCTCATCACCATTTTGCACCAAAGCAAGTGGCCCGCCCACGGCACTTTCGGGTGCGATATGCAAGACACAAGTGCCATAACTGGTACCGCTCATGCGGGCGTCACTCAGGCGAACCATATCCCTGACACCTGCTTCGAGTAGTTTCTTGGGAATCGGCAACATTCCCCATTCCGGGAAACCTGGTGCTCCCAGCGGACCAGCACTGCGAAGAATTAGAACGCTGTTTTCATCGACGTCGAGATCAGGATCATGGATCCCATCCTTCATGGCAGGATAGTTATCAAAAACAACAGCGCGACCTCGATGCTGCAAAAGATCGGGATCGGCGGCGACCGATTTGATCACGCATCCATTGGGAGCAAGATTCCCTCTGAGCAAGCAGGTTCCTCCAGCGTCAGCGACTGGATTTTCTCGAGTTCTGATGACTTCATTATCAATCACCTCAGCACCCTTGATCTGATCTGCAAGCGTTGTGCCACTGACAGTCAAACAGTCAACATTCAACAGATCAGTCATTCGAGCAAGCATTGCATTTAGACTGCCTGCATTAAAAAAATCTTCCATCAGATATCGTCCACTTGGTCGAATATCTGCCAATACAGGGGTCGTTCGGGACAGTTCATCGAACCGATCCAAGGACAGGTTGATTCCGAGTCGTCCTGCAATCGCAATCAGATGTACAATCGCGTTGGTGCTGCCGCCGATCGCCAATGAAGTCATCAAGCCATTATCAATGGATTTTTCGTTCATGAAATCTGATGGCTTCAAGTCCTCCCACGCCATCTCGACTGCTCGCCGCCCCGTCTGCACTGCCAAACGGGAATGCTCAGCAACGACCGCGGGGATATTGGCAGCCCCAGGCAAACTGAAACCCATGGCCTCAGTCACACATGCCATCGTGCTTGCCGTCCCCATTGTCATGCATGTCCCAGCCGAACGACCGATACAGTTTTCGATCCCCTTCCAATCCTGATCACAAAGATTACCAGCCAATCGCTCGTCCCAGTACTTCCATACGTCACTTCCGCTTCCCAAGGTGACTTCTTTCCATCGGGCAGTCAGCATGGGACCAGCAGGCATGAAGATGGCAGGCACGTTGGCGCTGATCGCTCCCATCAACATGGCCGGCACAGTCTTATCACATCCGCCCATGAGCACCGCGGCATCAATGGGATGGCAACGCAAGACCTCCTCGACCTCCATCGCAAGCAGATTGCGATACAACATGGTGGTCGGCTTCATCAACATCTCACCCAACGACATTACTGGGACTTCAACGGGAAATCCACCTGATTGCAAAATCCCGCGTTTCACCTCATCTGCCCGATTACGAAAGTGGGAATGGCAGGTATTCAGTTCGCTCCAGGTATTCAAGATCGCCACGACAGGACGATCTTTGTAATCAATGTCATCAAATCCCATCGCCTTCAGTCGCGAACGGTGACCAAAGGACCGCATATCATCTGGGCCAAACCAGCGATGCGAACGAAGTTTCGACGGGTCGCGTGATTGCGTCATAACAAATTCATCTTGTAATTTCGGTACGTTCAAGCCAACCGCAAATGTAAGCCGAGCGCCTCGCGGTCGGCCGGCAGTTTAGCAGGAATCCACCTCATTCACGAAGCGGGCCACTTTTTGATCCCAGCAACAAATGGCGGTAGTCGTTCAAGTCGACAATAAAACGGGATGACGCCCCACCAAAGCTCCGGTGGACCAAAGGTGGCGGATCACCCATCCCTCTCAGCCACGCAGGTAATTCATCAATGATGCAGCGAGAACCTGATGCATGGGAAACTCATTACGTAATCGTTTCGATTCAGCCACTTTGCAAGTCCAGAGCCAACTGCCCTTTACCTGATTACATCAGCACAATCCTTGCCTTGTGCAAGCTTCAATGGACAAACGCCTCACTTTCGACTTTGACACAAAGGTTACGGCAGATAGCTGAAAATCCGGTTCACCACTTTCCTGGTCGCCCCATACAAATTTCCTGGTCGCCCCATACAAACGCAATTCGCTCAGCGGGGGCCTGATGGCTACATGCATGGATATTGCCCCCAGCGATCACGCACGAAGTCGGGACGCTATCAAACTCGCGAACCGTTTCGTTAGGCAAACGCTCTCGTCTTGCCCGCATGAAATCATTTTTTTTGAAAATTGACGTGACCGGGCAGCACGCTTTACCATGTAGGTCCTGCTCCATCCAATCAGTTCCTCGGTACGGTTTGCAACGCTGCCCAGCTTGCAGCTTGCAGCTTGCAGATTTAAACGAAAACCGGCCTCCCCAAAGTTGATCGATCCGCAATTGAACATCAACCGGCGCATACTATTGCAACACACTGGCGGCGGCATTGGCTTGTTGGCATTGCAATCGCTTCTGATGGCAGACCAAAGCAAGCCGGCCAAGCAAACGCTTCTGCCACACTTTGTTCCACGGGCCAAGCGAATGATCTGGCTATTCATGCATGGCGGGCCCAGCCATGTTGACCTATTTGACCCCAAGCCAGAACTTTCCAAGTATGCGGGGCAACCTCTACCAGACAGTTTTGGCAATGTGATGACACGCCGCAAGGTAGCAAAAAATCCTTTGCTGGGCCCGATCAAGCCATTCCGGCCACGAGGCAAATCAGGGCTACCGATTTCCGATTTCATGCCCCACCTGGCAAAACATGCGGATGACCTGTGTGTAATTCGTTCTTTGCATGGCGACAGCGTGAACCATCCGCAATCGGTCTATCAAATGAATACGGGTAGCATTCTGATAGGTCACCCCAGCTTTGGAAGTTGGCTGGCATATGGCCTTGGCAGTGAGAATGCGGACATGCCTGCTTTTGTTGTACTTCCAGATCCAGGAGGAGGGCTGAAGGGCGGCCCTTCTGCTTGGGGCAGTGGTTTTCTACCACCTACCTATCAGGGCACAGCGATGCGACCTGGAAAAACGCCCATCCTGAACCTAACTCCCCCCACCGGCATCTCGGATTCCCAACAGCGCGGAACACTTGACTTCCTGCAACATCTGAATGAACAGCATCTTCTCGACCGAGAACATGACGAGGAACTATCAGCACGAATTGCTGCTTACGAGTTGGCTTTCCGGATGCAGAGTGCCGCACCCGAGGTATGCGACTTTTCAACCGAAACAGCGGACACACTTTCACGATATGGTATCGATCGCCCCAACACACAGGACTTTGGGCAACGCTGCCTGCTAGCACGTCGCATGCTTGAGCGTGGTGTCCGATTTGTGCAAGTGTACTCCGGCAATACCAATGGCTGGGATGCTCACAAGGATGTAGCTACCAACCACGGTGACTACTGCAAAAAAACAGATCAACCCATCTCAGCATTGCTGACAGACCTGAAGCGGAGCGGGTTGCTGGAAGACACGCTCGTGGTGTGGTGTGGCGAATTTGGACGGATGCCCATGAGCGAACAGGGTAAGGGAAGAGACCATAACCCATGGGGATACAGTGGTTGGATCGCCGGAGCCTCGGTCAGCGGTGGTCGCGCCTATGGTGCAACGGACGCGATCGGTTTACGCGCTCAGACAGACCGCGTTCATGTGAATGAATTCCACGCCACATTATTGCACTTGATGGGCATGGATCACCGCAAGCTGGTCTACTCACATAACGGGTTGGATGAGCGTTTGACCGGCCCCGCCGAAGTTGACATTGTGAAAGGACTACTGACATGATTCGGCGTCAGCATGCTTTACTTCGTTCCAGCTTCCCACCACGCCGACCGTTGATTGAACGCAAGCGATTTTCGCTGAGCACTCGCTTACTCGTCCTCTGTTTCGTACTGACTGGATCGCCAGGGGTTTGGGGAGCCGAAAATGCCGTTTCAACGGCAAAGCAAGACGATGCGATTGAGGGGGACAAAACCAAAAATGCTGAGCTTGCAGAAGTGATCGAACAAGAATTGCAGATCGACAAGATCGACCGTGGCCACTGGGCCTACCGACAGCTCTCTGATTTCCCATCGCCCGATACTGGCCAATCAGACTGGCCCCGCACCACCATTGACCATTTCATTCTGTCCAAACTGCAAAGTCATTCGTTGTCCCCTGTGCCCGAGGCAACTCGCGGGACACTGATTCGCAGACTGAGTTTTGACCTGACTGGTTTGCCACCCACTGTTTCGGAGTTGTCGCAGTACCTGAATGATAATCGTCCGGATAGTTATCGACGTCTCGTTGAGCGACTGCTTGCCTCGCCCCACTATGGTCGTCGCTGGGGCCAACATTGGCTGGACCTTGCCCGTTTCGCAGAAACCGACGGATACGAACACGACAAAATTCGTGAAAACGCTTGGCGTTATCGTGATTGGATCGTGAACGCCCTGAACAGTGACCTCGGCTACAACCGATTTATCACCCTGCAACTTGCTGGTGATATTCTGTCAGCACAAGACGCACAGCAACCGTCGTCGAAAATCGCAACTGCCTTTTTACTTTCTGGCCCTGACATGCCCGATATCAATTCCCAACAGGAACGTCGCCATGTCCTATTGAACGAAATCACAGCAACATCAGGATCAACGTTGCTAAGCCTGCAAATCGGCTGCGCTCAGTGCCATAACCACAAATACGATCCGATCAGCCAGGGAGATTTCTATCGTTTGCGAGCTTTCTTTGATCGTTCAGTAAAGCTGAAAACCAATCAATCCGTCAGCACTTTGACAGCTAATGCAAACCCTGATGCTGCCAGCCAAATTCACCCACGAGGCAACTGGCAAACGGCTGGCCCCAGCGTTTCAGCTGCATTTCCACGCATAGCCAATATTTCCGATCTTCAAGTCACTGCCAAGCTTCACCCGCGTGTGCAACTTGCTCGCTGGCTAACTGATCCAACGCATCCACTCACAGCCCGTTCCATCGTGAATCGAGTTTGGCAACATCATTTTGGAACAGGTCTCACAAATACACCGAGCGACTTTGGAGTCATGGGTGAAGAGCCATCGCATCCAAAATTAATGGACCATATGGCAAGTCGCCTGATGAATCACGATTGGAGTCTAAAAGATTTACATCGACAGATTGTTCTCTCAGCAACTTACCGAACCCAAAGCAAGCCGTCAGTCTCTGCCGCTGAGGCGTCCGTGGTAGCCCAAGCATGGAAGGACGCCAAATTTGCCGATCCTAATAACCGCATGTTGGCGCGCTTTCCTCGTCGCCGACTGGATGCTGAATCACTTCGCGATGCCATGTTGCTGGCGAGTGGCACGCTGAATCACCAAGCCGAAGGTCCCGGCATAAGTCCTCCACTACCGCAAGCACTGGTCAAAACATTGAAGTCCGGCCAGTGGAAGACAAGCACTGATACAGCAGAGCACTATCGACGCAGCATCTACATCTTTGCGCGTCGCAACCTGCGTTATCCACTCTTCGCGACATTTGACCGACCGGCAGCGAATTGCAGTTGCGCGACACGAACTCCGTCAACAACCGCACTTCAGTCTTTACTGCTATTAAACTCAGACTTCACGTTGGATTTGTCAAAGCGCCTAGCATCTCATTGCAGCGATCAACACCCAGAAAACCCCAAGCCACAGATACGTGAAATATTCCAACGTGTATTTGCACGTCTTCCAAGCAGCCGAGAAGAATTGGCTTGCGATGATTTTCTTCTCAGGCAAACTGCCATGGCCAAGCAAGAAGGTTCCATAAATCCTGCATTGACCGCTTTAACTGACTTGTGCCGAGCTCTATTCAATAGCAACGAATTTCTATACATCGATTGACGCACTGCAATTCGTGAAACTGCTATCCCTGCGCATCATTTGAGCAACTGCATTGACAGAAATTTGGCATCTTTGGTACGGAAGCTTCGGGGTCAAGGAAGCACAGCGTGAGCAATCCTGAATTTTCTGCACCAATTCGACAATCCTCCGTTAGATATACAGTCGTCAATCATGCGAATAATGGTAGTGGCTTGTTTGTACACCGTTGCATCGGGATTACCCGCTTTGGGGCAATTAACGATCACCAACCCCGATGAAACGAAGTCTCCGAGCAATGTTCGTCAGGTGTCGCTTACAACACCACCCCCAATTAACACACCTATCCCCGCCCAGCCTCCACCGTCCCACCAGCTAAGGATCAGAGTCCAGTTCATGGAAGTTGACCAGGCCACGCGCGAGGCCATTTACGCTGGACTTGGAGCCGATACACTCCGCACATCGACCAACCTACCGTTAGAGAATTCGCAGGATTCAAATTCCAAAACACTCAACAACTTCCCCACTAAATCAGATGCGGTTACAAGAACGACTGCCTTGGTGACACAGGCAGTTCTAACCACTGCGGAAGTGGCTGGCATTCTCAAAATGACCGAAGCCTCGAGAAACTCGATCATTGCGGATGCTCCCAACCTGCTACTTCTTAACAACAACAAAATCGAATTGACGGACATGATTCAGCGTCCCTTCGTTGTCAATCACGAAAAGCAGGGTGATGAAATCAGGCCGATCTTGCAACACATTGATGAGGGAACCCGTGTTGGGATCATTGCCAGAATCGACTCACCAACCATTTCAACCAAGAAACATTTTCAAATTGGTTGCGAAATTGTTTCACGGCGTTTGATCGAAACACGAACAGACTTTCTATATGGGCTTGGAACGGATCCTCTGCGGGTACAAATCCCACACCTGCAGGTCACCACAGCAAGAGCAACAGCAAACCTCGCTTATGGGCAGACTTTGCTGGTCGACCCACATGTCACTTCGACTCGCAGTTTCCGAAGCGAGACAAGCGTTCCCTTTCTCGGAAAACTGCCGTACGTAGGCCGCTCGTTTAAAAATGTCGCAGTCACGACACACGATCAACACTTGATTGTATTGCTGCATCCCGCGCCAATGTCCGAAAACTGATCACAGCGGTATCCACAAAGAATCAGCTTCTGGTTTCGCTTCTGGTTTGACTGAGCCTTAAATGTTCGAACCTTGAAAACGGGTACCGAAGACGATTGGACTCGGAAGACAGGCAGTCAACAGGCTTGGTTTAGCGCATGCAATCATGAGGACCTGCCTACCTTCACCGGCTCTGGATTCACTCGATCCACTGACGCATGATCTGCATCCACTCGATCAATGACGGCTAGTCGACAACGGCCAGTCCAGAATCATCCTGATCACTTCGAATTTGTGCTCGTGGTTTCTGCTTGATAGTTCCCGGCACCAGCCATGGGCCGCTGCTATTGTCCTCGATCAGTTTTGCCAACTCATCAGTGTTGATCGATTCAACTTCGAGAAGTTTCTGTGTCACTGCTTCGAGCACTTCCCGTCGCTGCTCCAGGATTTCGCGTGTTTGGGTCAGTTCATCCTCAATGATCCTGGCCACTTCTTTGTCGATCAACTTGGCCATATCCTCGCTATGCGACATTTGTAATCCATCCGCACCACCGCCAGCAAGGAAAGCAGATTTAGAGCTTCGTCTGAAATTAATTCGCCCGAGCCGACTCATGCCGTAATCCATGACAATACTTCGGGCAACTTCAGTACATCGCTCCAAGTCATTTTGAGCACCGGTGCTGATGTCCTGAAAAATCATTTCCTCAGTCAATGTTCCGGCCAGCAACACCTTCATGTTGCTTTCCAACTCAGACTTGGTCATCAGATAACGCTCTGACTCGGGCCGTTGCATCGTGTATCCGAGCGCAGCGAGTCCGCGTGGAATGATGCTTACCTTATGAACCGGATCGGCATTGGGCAGCGCAGCGGCAACAAGTGCGTGCCCCGCTTCGTGGTACGCGACGCGGATTTTCTCATCCTCGTTCATCACCCGGTTTTTCTTTTCGAGTCCGGCAGTCACACGTTCCACGGCCTCATTGAACTCGTGAATCCCAACGGCACGTTTTTCGGCTCTGGCTGCCAGCAAGGCAGCTTCGTTAACCAGGTTCTCAAGATCTGCTCCGACAAAACCGGGAGTGATCGATGCGATATCTTTTAAATCTACTTTTTCGTCCAGTTTTACGTTTTTGACGTGCACGCGAAGAATATCTTCACGACCACCAATATCTGGGCGGTCGACCAGCACATGTCGATCGAATCGTCCCGGACGTAACAAAGCTGGGTCGAGTGTTTCTGGGCGATTTGTAGCAGCGACAACAATGACACCCGAGTTCGAGTCAAAGCCATCCATCTCTACCAACAACGCATTGAGAGTCTGTTCACGCTCATCATGCCCACCCACGGTCGACCCGCTTCGACTTTTCCCCAGAGCATCGAGTTCATCAATAAAAATGATACAGGGCGCACGATTGGTCGCCTGCTGAAACATATCTCTCACGCGAGCTGCACCGACACCAACATACATCTCAACGAAATCGCTTCCTGACAAGCTAAAGAACGGTACACCGGCCTCACCAGCAATGGCCTTTGCTAACAGAGTTTTCCCTGTACCCGGAGGTCCAACCAGAAGAACTCCCTTGGGAATGCGGCCTCCCAAGGATTTGTACTTATCGCTGTTCTTCAGAAAGTCCACGACCTCTCGAACTTCTTGAACGGCTTCGTTGATCCCGGCAGCATCATCAAACGTGATCGCAAGATCTTCCTGCCCATAAAGCTTGCCACGACTCCGAGAAAAAGACATCGGCGATCCCACGCCCCCCATTCTCCGCAACATGATGATTCCGAGTATGACAAGAACGCCAATCATCAGAAGTTCAGGCCAGTGATCTCGGAACAAACGGCTTGGTCGTGCATTGTCCCACGTCACACCGGAAGCATTGAGGTACTCGACAAGTCGTTTGTGCTCAGCTTCATTGTTCGTATCACGAATTGTTTTGAACTCAACCACTTTGTAAGTACTGCTGACGGGACCTTTGTTATCGATCCCGCGACCGCGATAAGCCACTTTTCCAGTAATCTCACCATCAGCAACCCTGACATCCTCAAGAGAACCGAACTCCACCTGATACTCGGGGCTTTTTGTCGACGGAACAATCACCGTCACCTTGGGATGAATGACTGCCTTCGCACCTGAACCATCCTTGGCCGAGCCAGACTTGCCTGAATCCGCCTCAGGCTTCGCGGCAACCACAGTTGGTGTCTGTCCGATAGTCCCTTTTCCAATAGCCCCCACAGCACCAGTCTCTGTTGCAGCAGCGCCGATTTGACCAGTATCCACGTCATCTTCTAATCTGGCAGCATTTTCAACTTGGCCACCCGTTTCCTTACCATTTGAGTTAGTCTCCGCATTGCTCCGATCATTGAGAGGCATCAGAGAGCTGTCGGCCTGCCTGGCTTCGGCCATTGCAGCCAACAATTTCATCAAGTCTGGATAACGCAAACGCATATCACTACTGCCGAACAAGAACGCACTTAGCAGCACGGCCGATACGATTGCGATCAACACGAACCAGACATTGCCGCCGCTTCTCGGCTCAGAACCATTTGAATTTTTTTGCTTGTCGTCACTCATCAGCTAAATTCTTGCGGGTATTACGGGCACCGGCAGGATGTGTGCAGCCTGCAAATGGCTAAACAATATTGGAAGGACGTTTGCACTCGACTTGCAATACGCCGCTCCCTATCGTTGCCCGCCAGAAGGGGCTGTGGAACAACTTTCCGCCTCAAAACTACAGATTTGCGAGCAAAATTGCGGGCAAACCGATCGCCTGATAGCGTCACTCACAGTCCAGCAACGAAGTTCACGCCCTACGGGAGCGATAAACGTGGCCTGCATTCTTCGATCATTCTTCCTCGAAGGCAAGCCGGGAGACGATTGCTTCAAGATAGGGTCGAGTCGTACCAAAAGTTGAAATCCCAAATAAAATCAGACGGGAGCGAAGCGGGGTAAAGCGAAAGGAAAAACACTGCAAATCAGCGGAATCACGGCCAGCCACTTGGAAATCTGGCTTATCAGTCACCAACTCTGCGTCGCATCGCAAGGTCGAGCACCGGCCCCGGCATTCGTTCAGCATGAGCTCCTCGCGAGCAACTTTTAAACTCAATGGCCATTTTATGGCCAAAATGAACGGTGAGACAGAGTCGGTTGTGATAAGTTTCCCAAGCTGCGGAGATCCCCTGTCCTTTGGTGCAAACAGGGGAATCAAAACAGACAGATAGACGCCGATGACGGGATTCCGTAAATAAAGGTCCCTCCAACTCACTCGCTGGACGCTATTTTGAACCAAGACGGAACCCATTCCGAGGACAAACGCACCTGTCAGAACGTAGCCGTTCTGGGAGCGACGGGCAGCATTGGGACAGCAACGATCGATGTTGTGACCCAACTCAATCGGGTCGATCCTGACTTCCGCTGGCACGTCACTGCCGCTTCTGGACACAAAAACACCTCTTTGCTGGCAGAACTGGCGGGTGACCTGGAACATCCCCCAGACCGAATTGTGCTCTCGGATAACAAAAGCTTTGAGGGTTTGGGGCCCGCTGAAGCTCAACTCCGCGGGCTTGGTTCACAAATCGAGTATGGCCCTGATGCCTTGGTGTCCGTAGCCAGTGACAAATCCGTTGACATTGTGGTGGCGGCCATCGTAGGTCGCGCGGGGCTCGAGAGCACCATGGCGGCCGTTGAGGCTGGAAAACGCGTCGCTCTTGCCAACAAAGAAACGTTGGTGGTCGCGGGGCCAGTGGTCAGTCGATGCTGCGAAAAAAGTGGTGCGGAGCTCTTGCCAGTGGATAGTGAGCACTCAGCCATATTTCAGTGCATCCAAGCGGCGGCATCCAAACCCAAAAAATTGATTTTGACGGCGAGCGGCGGTCCATTCCGCAAATGGACTCGCGAGCAAATGGATTCAGCAACGCCCGAGTCGGCGTTGGCACATCCGACTTGGCAAATGGGTCCAAAAATCACCATCGACTCTGCCACCATGATCAATAAGGCACTGGAGGTCATCGAAGCTCGGTGGCTATTTGATCTGCCCGCTGATGCAATCGAGGTGGTGGTTCATCCCCAATCCATCATTCATTCGATGGTGGAGTTCGAGGATAGCTCAGTGATTGCCCAGTTGAGCCCACCCGATATGCGATTGCCGATTCAGTACGCCTTGACCTACCCCCGACGTCTGCCGTGTCCAAGTCCTGAATTTGATCGGACTAAACCGTGGGACCTTACACTTGAGCCAGCAGATCCAGAGCGTTTCCCCGGCTTGGAACTCGGTTTCGAGGTAGCGGCCGCTGGCGGCACAGCGGGTGCAGTCCTGAATGCTGCAAATGAAGAGGCGGTCGGCCTGTTCCTCGCCGGAGAAATCAGGTTTACTGACATTGTTCTGGGATGCCGCGAAGTGCTCGAAAATCACTCTCACGAGTCAGCTCCACCTCTTGATCGGCTGCTGGAGCTAGATCGCTGGGCACGCAAAGAATTGCACAAACGATTCGGAGTCTCGTGAGAGCTACCTCTTGGCGACAGCCCGGACCCTGTTTTTCGTGGTCAAATTCGACCCCGATCGAATTTAACGCCCCTGCTATCCCTGAAAACTGGTCGAAATGACATAATCTTGCGTACTGCACCAGCGTAGTGACTGCGTACGATCCAGTCTTCACCAACACCTGACACCCGCCTGAACCTGAACAAGGCATTCTGAATGTTGCTCGAATTTCTCTCCACTCATCTTCTGTTGGCAGCAGACGATAGCTCAAATTTTCTGGTTTCTCTATTCTCATCATTCGCCCTCTACGGGCGAGTTGCACTGGGGATTGGACTGGTCATTTTTGTTCATGAGCTCGGCCACTTCGTCGCTGCCAAAACATTTGGTGTGAAATGTGAAAAATTCTACGTAGGATTCGATGTCCCGATTCGTCTGGGGCCCATCAAATTCCCACGCACGTTGGGGAAGTTCCGTTACGGTGAAACGGAGTATGGCATCGGCATTGTGCCTCTTGGTGGTTATGTGAAAATGCTGGGTCAAGATGATGACCCGCGCAAACAGGAAGAAGAGGCAAAACGGATTCAGGTCGAGAGTGAAGGTGCTGAACCTGAAGAACATGCTGCCCCGAAACTTGACCCACGCAGCTTTCCAGCCAAGCCAGTTTGGCAACGAATGATCATCATCAGCGCAGGCGTGGTCATGAATGTGATCACAGGCGTTCTATTCGCGGCGATCGCTTATGGCTACGGAGTGGCATACAGCCCGGCAATTGTCGGCGGCGTTGTACCCGGTGGTCCAGCGTGGCAAGCCGGAATCGAACCTGGGGGTAAAGTCGTCTCGGTTGGCACATGGAGTGATCCAGAGATGCATTTCCGTGAAATGAAAATGGAAATCTTGACCGATGGATTAGAAAATCCGGACAAACCCATCGATGTTGAAATCAAGTACGAAAACGGCGCTCGCAATTTTGAATTGGTAACACAATCTCGTCCTGAAATGCAGGATGCGAGGATGATCGGGATCGCGATTCCGAATGTCGCAACGCTCGCCGCAACCCCCTACACATTGCAAGGCACCATTGCATCGCAGACCTTCACAGCACAGGACGGAGGGGCATCGATCATTTCCTACGATGGAACGCCCATCAATGATCAGGCGATGGTGCCCGGGACGCCATTCTTCGATTACCTGTATTCAAACCCGAATAAAATAATCCAATTGACTTTGCGACGTGCAGATGGCAGCGAGCAATCGGTTGCCTTGCCACCTCAACCCTCCAAGTCACTTGGCGTCAGATTCGCAATCGGCCCTATCGTAGCATTGGTCGAGAATGGCCCTGCTGCAAAAGCTGGCATGCAAGTTGGCGACGTGATTCAAAGCTATGGTGACGCGACGGATCCGGACGCATACGGAATGGCAACTGATCTCGTCGGTGCCAAAAACACTATTAATCTCACCGTCAAGCGAGGCAATGGTGAGGACGCAAAAACAGTAGCACTTGCCATCACACCAGTGGACTCTCCACAAACCCTACCGCCCAATCAAAGCATCGCTGGCGAAATCGCGATCAATGCAGTGGGCTTTGCTTATCAACCTCAGCCCGTGATCTCGAAAATGATCACGGAAGCCAAGAATGCGGCGAAAGATGAAACTGATAGTGCGGTGCTTCAGCCAGGTGATGAAATCAAGGAAGTACGACTATTAAGCTCACTATCTGACAATGAAGCGTTGAAGGACGAGCGTTTCAAAATGATCATGGAACAACTGCAAACGGGCTGGACGATCACTCCCATTTCAACGCTTAACGCCTTGATCGAAACCATTCAGTTGCTACCGGAAGGCACCAAGCTCAAGGTGATTGCTAGTCGCCCCAAAGGCAACAAGGTGATCGAATCAACACTCGTGATCAGTGGTGATGATCGAAATCAATTCGAGCGTGGCATTGCATTCACACCGACAGAGTCGATCCAGCAAGCGACATCCCTTGTGTCAGCACTCACGCTCGGGATCAAGGAGGGCTATCGAAGATTCAACGATGTGATCCGTTTCTTGCGAATGCTACCACGTGGAAAAATCAAGTTGCGTCACGTGGGTGGACCACTGGAAATTGTCAACATTGCCAAGAACGAAGCTGAAAAGGGGATATCACCTCAACTGATGTTCCTGACCATGCTAAGTATGAACTTGGCAATCCTGAACTTCCTGCCCATTCCAGCCTTGGATGGCGGTCACATGGTCTTCCTGATTTATGAGCTTGTGGCAGGAAAACGTGCTAATGAACAACTCGAATTCAGACTCACCTTGGCTGGCGTTCTAGCATTGCTAGTACTGATGGTCGTCGTGTTTGCGAATGACATCCTGCGGCATTTATAGATAGATCAACTCTTTTCATTCAATCATGCGGACGCGACATCAGAGGGTCATTAAATCCCGCGTGAAAGCTTGGTGAGTGACAGACAAAGGCAAGCAAACTGCTAGCGTTCTGTACTGGGTGGCAGACATCAACGCGTAACGTTCCAAGCTGAGCTGGTTAATTGCTTAGCCGCTGTAACTGCGAGAGAGATGCCAAGGCTTCGCCTGAGTTCCGGCGTGCCGGTAACCAAAAGGCACCTCCAGAAAACCCGGTCGATGATAGATAGCAGATCACTACGATCGAAAGGGAACATCATGTTCCTCGTTCAGATCAGCTTGGCTTCTCGAACAGGAAGCGACGGCCAAGCACCAGCCAATCAAGAATCGCCCGCCCTATCAAGCCCTGCCGAAGTCTCCCCCGGTGTGACCTGTGACAGGTTAGTAGCGAGCCACACTGGAATCGACCTGCAAACTCCAGGCATCGATCCCCCCAGCCATATTCTGTGCGTGGTCATAACCCCTTTCTCGCAGAGCGTGTGTGACCTGCATACTACGTCCACCATGATGGCAATGCACCACAATGCGTGAATCTTGATGAGGTTCCAATTCTTCCAACCGCAATCGCAACTCACTCATCGGCAGCAAAACGCTCCCTTCGATTTTCGCAATGTCATACTCATTCTGCTCACGAACATCGAGTAGCAAGAACGCTTCCTGTTGTTTCTGCATCTCGTTGACCGTTGCGACATCGACTTCGATGGGCAGTTCAGTTTGTTCAGACATCGAACGTTCCTGCAATATTTTAAAGGCGACAATTGGAGATAGGAGTTTCAATAACCGCAGAAGCCCCCACGGTTTCAAGGCGTTCCATGGCATCAATCACAGCCCCACGTTTGACCATGACTCTCACACTACACCACTCGGGATCTTCGAGTTTATTAACGGTGGGCGAATTGAAACCGGGTGTAATTGCCTCAGCGGCTTCGAGCTTGCTTCGAGGCACGTTGTACTCCAGTAACGAATAGTCTCGAGCGATGACCACACCCTCCAGACGACGCACCACTCGGTCCGCAGTCTCAGCATCCCTGCATCGGTCATTTTGGATTAATACAGTTTCGTAAGAATCGATTTCTTCAAGAATCCGTAGTCGATTCGCAGCTAATGTGCTACCCGTTTCAACAAGATCAACAATGGCATCAGCGATGCCCAGCTGGATCATCACTTCGACCGAGCCTGACAAGGAAACGAGATGCGCACTCGCTTGATGTTTGGCCAGATATCGCTGTGTAATGGCTGGAAAGCTGGTAGCGATGCGTTTACCATCCAGATCCGCGGCTGAATTCAGATTTGCATCGTCAGGAACACAGATGGCTAATCGACAGCGTCCAACGCCCAGCCTCATGCGAACTTCAGCACTGCCACCTGATTCTTCCAACAGGTCACTACCGGTGATCCCCATGTCGATCGCCCCTTCGGCACAAAGGGTGGGAATGTCATCAGTACGTAGAAAAATCAACTCTACCGGCAAGCCACTGACACGAGCAAAAAGTCCCCGGCTTTGCCGTCGGAAACTCAGCCCGGCTTGCTTCAGCAGATCGCCAGCAATTTCGCTCAGACGCCCTTTGCTAGGCAAGCCGATCCGTAAGTTTTTTTCAGAGTCCAAATTCTTCACTCACTCTCAGAGGATGATGATATCGAGTTACTTTCAGCACGACGGCTTGCTTTTTCAACCAGTCCCGAGGTTCCCTCGCGACGAGCCAACTCTTGAGCGATCTCCTGCAGATCCACACCACGCCACGCTAACAAGACCATGGTGTGATAGAGCAGATCGCCAGCTTCGTAGATAAAATGCTGCCGGCCTTCGTCGCCAGTTTCGCCAGCTGCTTCGATCAGTTCCTCAGCTTCTTCACGAATCTTACTACCAATTTTCGCGGCGCCACCCTCCATCAACTTGGTCGTGTAGGATCCAGGAGGACGTTTTTCGGCTCGCTCTTGCAAGATTTGCATCAAGCGAGTGAGAGATTCAAGCGACGGGCTCATCATTCGAGAGGTCCAGAGAGAATTGCGGCATGGTTTGCTCACGATGTTAGACGGAGAACGGCAAATTGCCAACGTCGTGACCGCTAGGGATGACCACGAACCTGCTTGGTGGGTTCTGTCTCTTCCGGTTTTCGGTACGCTAATGGTCGCAGTGACTTACCGTGCATGACCGATTTCGACGCTAAACCGCTACTATGATCACCATTGTCGACTACCAAATGGGCAACCTTCGAAGCGTTCAAAAAGGAATTGAACGAGTCGGAGGTCACGCAAAAATCAGCTCAGAACCACAGGAAATCGCTTCCGCAGAAAAACTGATTCTACCCGGAGTAGGTGCTTTTGGTGACGCGATGGCCGAAATTCACCGTCGTAATCTCGCCACACCCATTGTCGATTTCATTCGCTCCAACCGCCCTTTTCTTGGCATTTGCCTCGGGCTGCAGTTGCTCTTCGAGCGTGGATTCGAAAACGGTGAACACGAAGGACTGGGGATTCTGGGAGGTGATGTGGTGCGTTTCGATTTGCCATCAAGCTATAAGGTGCCCCACATGGGTTGGAACACCGTCACAAAACGAGCCGATGTGCCCCTTCTCGCCAATACAACTGAAAATAGCCATTTCTACTTCGTTCACAGCTACTACGTGAGACCAGCAGATCCGTCCATCATCGCGTTGGAGTGTGATTATGGAGGAAAGTTTTGTGCGATGGTGCAACAGGACAACCTCTTCGCGACCCAGTTTCACCCCGAGAAAAGCCAAACCAACGGTCTTCAAGTTCTCAAGGCTTTTGAGCAAATCAACCAGCATGGCGAAACCGCCACCCCTGGGTCCTGAGCAACATCACCACGTAAATATCTCCCACCGTCTCGCTGGCGGCTGAAGATGGCGAACTCCAAAGTCAAGTCGACCGATATGTGCAACTTTGGTTCGTCAATGAAATCGAAGCGGGAAACAGCCTGTAGATGATATGGGCGAAGCGTGGCACACCTTGCCAACGTTGCAGCGACTCTCTCTTGAACGCATGCATCACGCACCCGGTGATCATGGGCATTGTGGCTGCTGGCACTGGCAACTGAAGCATCAGTCTTGAACTGAACTCAGGCCAGCCGAAAGCCTCACATTCGACTTTGCCAGCCGCTGACAGCAACGTCGACCTTCTTGGGCAGCAGCGAACACCTTTCCGACAACGTCTCAGTGCGAGCGTTGGGAGAGCAGGTTTAATTTTAAAGTGAGAGGCCAACCACCCTCGTCCTCGTATTCGTTCCCGTCCAAACATCAGACATCTGACAAGGCTCCTACCGAGCCCAGCTTGCCAGCTGATTCTCTCACATAACTCCGTCCCAGAATCCGATATTTTGTTGCCGAAAACGGGCATCTCGACTGTCCCGCGTGGTGCATGTTCTGTGCATGAGAGCAGGCAGCGGTATCGACAAACACCGATCATCCTGCGATAGACACAAGCTGTTTTCGCTGTCTTCGTTGTAAATTGCCTTCGCGAACCGCCCTGCACATGATGGCCCACCCCAACGAGTGCGAAGGAAAATTGAAATTGAAAGTCGGTGATTTTGCTTGCGATGGAAGCCCTATTTCGAGATACCCCCATGCAATCGCATCATCGAATTATTTGTCACAGTCTCCAGATTCTGCTATTGAGCCAACTGGGAACTCAACCATCTCTGGCACAAACCGATTCAACATCGCAAAAAAATCCTAAAACCCACAACGACCTTCAAACACTTCAAGTGACCAGAGACCAAGCCAAAGATTCGGTTCAGTGGCTAGCCACCAAAGCCTCCAAGCACATCCCCCGAAAACTGAGTGGTAACAAAAACTGGGGAGATACGAAACGCGTTTGGGCAGGCGTCAAGATGCGGATGGATGGATTCAAGCTTCGGACCAATCGCAGGTATCGAGAATTAGAACAGGGAAGGTGGATCAAATATGAAGTGACACTTCCCGATGTGCCTCCCGCCATCGAAATTACAGATGTGAGCCCAAACATTGATACAACGACTGGAGAGCAGAGTTGGACGATCACATCATCGGTCGTTTCGCCCATGGAATTCGAAGCACGTGTTCAACGTTGGAATTTGGGCGTCAAACTCTTCAGTGTGACGGTACGTGGCAAAGCACGAATCCGCTTGAACTCAACGCTGTTAGTTGGCTTCCATGCGAACTACGGCGAAATCCCGCCAGGCTTGGTGATTGCGCCCAGCGTACAGAACGCAGAATTAGTGATGAAACATTTCGAAGTGGATCGTGTCAGCAAGATCGGTGGTGATGTTGCTGAACAATGGGGTGAGCTGTTGGAAGACATTCTGATTGAGCGTCTGGTAAAACGGCAAAATGAGAAACTGGTCGGTAAACTCAACAAGTCGATCGACAAAGAGCAGGACGACTTGAAAATTTCACTTTCCGAGTGGTTCAAAAACTGGGGCCGTGGTGGGCCACCACCAGACACAGCCACCTCTTCCCCACCGGCAACCACTCAGACACCTGCTAATTGAGCAAGTTTGTCTGCGGCTGCTCCTTGATCGATGGCTTCACCAGCGACCTTTGCGCCCTTTTGCAAGGAATCTGATTTTCCGGTCAGGAGAAGTGCTGCAGCAGTGCCCGCAATGACAGTATCGCGGCAGGGTCCCGGCTCACCAGCAAACAGCCTGCGTATAATGTCAGCGCTGGCCGCTGGATTCGGAGCCAACAAAGCTTCGTGTCCGACAGGCAGTAATCCAAAATCACTCGCTGTCCATCGCTGAGAGGTCTCCTGGCCATCACCAACGTCGATCACGGTCGTTGTACCATCAAGTGAGACCTCATCTTGGCCATCCTCTGCATACACAATGAAGGACCGATTTGTTCCAAGTTGCCGAATTGCGGCAGCAACCTTGCCCTGAGCGTCTGCACTGGAGGTACCCAGCAATTGATGGGTTGCTCCTGCTGGATTGCATAACGGGCCTAGCAGATTGAATAATGTTTTGACACCAAGCTTACGGCGCACACCAACCACATGCCGCATGGCAGGATGAAGTTTGGCAGCGAAACAAAAGCAGATGCCAATTTTGTCCAATCGCTCAGCCACAACATCAGCTTCCGACTCGATACCTACGCCGAGTTCTTCCAGAACATCAGCTGACCCGGTCAGGCTGGTGGCCTTACGATTACCATGCTTGGCGACAGGCAGACCGCAGGAGGCGGCCACCATGGCGACAGCCGTGCTGATATTGAATGTTCCACTACCACTGCCTCCAGTACCACAAGTATCAAGCAACATATCATGGTGATGGGGGATTCGGGTCATATGGCGTCGCATCGCCTTGGCGGCACCCACCAATTCACTGACAGCCTCACCTTTCGCCTTGAGAGCCAGCAACAAGTCAGCAACCTGTTGCTCATCCGCAGCCCCTTGTAGCATCGCATCGATCAGATCACTAGTTTGCTCTTCGCTCAGATCATTCCCTTGCTGGGCATACGAAATTGCTTGCTGAAACAGGGAATCATTGGAATGGCTTGAGTTCATGGCAACGTGATTTAAGGTTGGATAATAGTGGCAAAGTGGAGAAATTCTGAATGACGCTATGATCTGCAGTCAGGAAATATTAGCGTCTGTCGATTTCGGGGTCGTCGTGCTAACCATGGAAACTTAAACTGATCTTATGACACGCAAGATTATTATCGATTGTGATCCAGGAATCGACGATGCCGTAGCGATTGCCATGGCCCTGTTTGACCCCCGCCTGGAAGTGCTCGCGATCACGGCCGCTGCAGGCACTGTCGAAGCATCCCAAGCAACCACGAACGTAACCGGAATCGTCGGCCAACTCGACCCACCTCGCTATCCAAGGATTGGAAAAGCGACTGCTGCCGACAATCCTCCCGTAGGAGATGATAATGTGCTCCACGGCAATGATGGTTTGGGAGGATGCAAATTCGAGCCCTCAGGCCGGCAACACCAAACCCCCAGCGAGAAAGTAATTTCGGAGCTGGTACACCAAAATCCCAACTCTGTCACGCTTGTATGCCTCGGCCCACTCACCAATCTGGCACGCCTTTGTCGACGCGACCCCACTGCCATCCCATTGATCAATAATCTTGTCATCAGTGGAGGCTCTGTCAGCCATCCGGGAAATGCATCCCCCACGGCTGAAAGCAACATGTTTTACGATCCTGTTAGCGCAAACCAAATATTCGATTCGGCAACCACTAAGAGCCTGGTACCCCTCGATGTCACTGATCAGGTTCAGTTTGGCGTCGAATTGCTTAATAAGCTGCCCTCTCGTTTTACACGTGCTGGATCATTTCTTCACAAGATCATGCCTTTTGCTTTTCGAATGGCACACAGGCATCTGGGGCGTGAGTTGATTTCACTTTACGATCCCACCACGTTGATGGCGTTGCTGGAGCCAGACCTTTTCCAGTGGTCCAGCATGCGAGGCAAGGTGGAGCATCGTGGTTCGCTAACGAGCGGAACCACCATATTCGATCAGCGACTTCGCCCCGAGTGGCCCGTCAACATGGAAGTTGCAACCAGCGTAGATGCGTCTGAAGTACAAGCTGCCATTATCAGAAGCCTGCGTTACGCGGGGCAAGAGAGCTAACCATGCAACTTCACAATCATTGGTTATAGAAACCAATGGTGACAAAATGAGTGACTCAGATCCCGTAGCGATCATTCAGACACCTTCGGTGAGTTGCAGCCAACTCGGCACGCGCTCGCTGTCCAGACTGAGTAGCAGTCTTGTGAGCTAGCTCAAGAATTTCACCATAGACGGTGATCGGGCCGGCACCGAGGTCCCAACCGGCCGCCATAGAACATTCGTATGCCTCGGAAGCCTCGTCAGCTGCAAGGTGCATGACTGCTCGCTGCTTCCAATAATCGGTCACTGCCGTTCTGCGATCGCCATTTCCTGCCTTAGAGACCGTCGACAAATACTCTGATTTTTCAATTGTGCTCTCATCCAGTTGGCGCATCCGCTCGATGCTGAACTTGGATGCATCATCGGTCGCCCAATGTGTGTTGAAACGAACAGACTGATCTGTGAATACTGAACAACGAGCAGCCTTGGAATACGCATCAACTGCCAGAGCAGTATTACCGGACCGCTCTTCGCAATAACCAAGAATGTCCCAACCCCAGGCAAGTTGTGGGGCCAGCAATGTCACCGCCTTGGCATGCAATGCTGCAGAATCCCAATTCTGCTCGACCAACTCCACTGCGTGCTTACCAGACACGATCTGCTGACGATGCTTCTCTGGAATCCTCGAAATATCAAATACCCACTCCGTCAGTTCGTTTCTACCCAACGATTCTACATCTAGCCCGATCGCAAGCTGCAACGATTTTACATCTGCATGGCACAGTGCTTTCAAAATCAATTCGCAATGTATCGCAACCTCAGATACTTGGGCGTTCAACAAACAAGCTGCCACTTGCTCCGAATCGCCAGCTGTCTTGAGTGACTCGACCAACCCATCAGGCATGTGGCCGAAGGCCCAGTTGAGCAGTTCGTCATCCTGTTCCTCGTGCTCATTCGAACGTGGAACAATAGCGGGAATTGCATGACGTCGTGAATCAGCTGAAATCCGCTCAATCAGACCGTCAAAAACAATTGCCTGAGCGATGTCTCTTCCCCAAGGAATCCAATCCCCACCGCCGTGGTACCACTGTACGACTTCGCTTGCCTTACTGTCCTCATCAACACGCACACACAACCAATCCCCAGAAGTATTTCCGATCAACGGAATCAGATCACAGCTCATCAGACCGGGCCAAATTGGCTCGGGAGCATCAGATAACAACAAAGTCGGATCAACAGCACGACAATATTCCCCACAACCATGGCGTTGCCAGATCTCGGCATCGAACCAATGGATCAGCGCAGGAGAAAAAATGCACTGATATCGTTGGGCGAGACGCTCCGACCATGAATCAGAACTCAGCGATTTTGGTGTGGAAGAACCGGACAAGTTGCGAGGGTCACTACGTGGTGAACTAGAGCGAGAAAACGCGATGCCAAAAGTGTCACGGACAGATAAGTCGTCGGTCACCCAACGTAGAGCATGGCACCTACGAGAGAGGCTAGCGAGTTGGAAACATCATCGGCAAGGGGAGAATCGACTTGTTTTCCCCTGAATCAATCAGATTAACGTGAATGCCAAGGCTTTAGATCTGCTGATCATGCAGAGCGATCGCTGGACCCAAGTTCCGTGCGCTGCCTATCATGAAGGAAAAATACTCCTGACCGCACTCAAGCTCCCATCATGGGTCCCATGATTGCCACAAGGCAAGACAAAAGCGAACCGTCCTGAATCGAGGTCAATCCCATTCGCCTAAAGTCCAGTTCAGACGACTTCAGTCCTGCCGCAGACCCGCCCCCCCCGCATGGGTGGACCCGGAAGAATTCAGTTATCGAAGTTTGACCGTATAGAGTCTGCTGAAGCTTTGTGGATTGACAACGCCATGCTGAAACATGCGGCTACCGAGCAGATCGGATGATTGCCCCATTGCTTCTTCGTTCAAAGCATCTTCCGCCGCAAGCACATAGGGCAAGAGATGTTGCTCTTGCGCTTGTGTTCGTGCAGAGCGAAGAGCCGCCCTGCATTCGCTCATCCCCTGCTCACTACCTGAACGATGACTGACAAGCAACAACATCAATCCGTCGTAATAGTCAGCCAACATTAATGTGAAAGGAATGCGTTCACGACGCAGCTCTGCGGTCATTGATCGGATACGTTTAAGCCAATCCCCATTTTGCTCTTGAGCGTATTGGTGTAGCGCCAGCAACGTTCCCACTGTCAATGCTGAGACCCTTGCAAGCTGCAAGTTGGCACGAGGGAACTCCCGCAAACTACCATCGAGTTGCTGGTAAATTCGCCATCCATCTGAAAATTGTTTGTTGTAGATGCACTCCTGAATCCTCGCCACATAATCAAAGACTGTAAAAAGATTGGGGGTGGGGGAATCAGACGCGAAATTTTCACAACGCCTTTGCAACTTGAAGACATCATCAACGCGATCTCGCCCCAGCCAGGATCCTCTTCCGAAACCACCAATCACCAGTGCCAACTGAAAAAAGTCACTGCGTCTCAATGCATCATCAGACCGACCTGTCGTAATCTCAAACATCTCCTTCCAATTTCCGAGAAACCAATTGGACCAAACATCAAGCCACAGCATATGAGCTCCCTCAAACCCACTTACTTCAACTACGTGTTGAAATTCCTCAAAACTGTTACGGGCCGGATGCACAACATGAGACCATCGGCAGGAAAGGGCATGGGAATACGCGATTCCTGACCACCATGCGGCTGAGGCCTGATGACTTTGGAGCTGTTCCACCTCAGGTCGGATCAAAGCGAGCTTACTCTCCGCTTCATCACGCATCTTTCCGACCTCGTAGCAATTGAAGGTGGATTCAACAACCAGCGCTTCCACCTCCTCAATCCTATTCCCACACTTCTTAGCCAGTCTTGAATACAAGATGCACAAGTCACAAGAGTAAACTTGATCAAAGAAAATCATGGGGCGTATGAGCATCATACACATTCGCAAACGCTGTCGTTCCAGCTTGATTGATTTACGAGCACTCAAATCAGGATCAACAAAATCGATATGCCGTAGTGGCTTTACTTGGCTCCGTCGAGGCAAAAGCCGTCGTAGGGAATCGAACAGCAATTTCACTTCGACCACAATCGATCTTCCGAATCCCTGGAGCGTTAAAAAAAGACTTTTTCGAGCCTTTTGGGGAACAGGAACGTTCAGCATTACTGCCAACTCGTACAACCGGTCGTCGATGGTTTCCAATCGTCCACATCGGAGCAGCAAACTGGTCGCCATCAAGCGGCACTCAATTGATTCATCCCCATCAACGAGTGTTGATAACTCCTGATAATACAAAGATGCCTCGACAGGCAGCGTAGCAACTGCATAACAGCGTGCAGCCTTGCGGAGAAATATGACTTTCTCTGCTTCATCAACTTGGGCAATGACTCGCCCGTACCATCTTCCCGCTTCTGTCATTGCGAGTCGCCGCTCGGCGTCCTGAGCGGCGGCGATTGCATGAGGAACAGCAAGTGCTGGCTTATTTGCAGCAAACAGATGCCCGGCAATGCGTGCCGCAAGCAGACCAGCAGCTCCTTGCTCAATCAACCAAGCGGCCCAAGTGTGATGCGCCAATTGCACATCCTGCATTGGAAAGTTCGCGATCAATTCCCCAGCCACGCGATCATGAAAGATCGTGATGCACTCGCCACCGGTTGCCTCATCAATCACAAGGCCCTGCTGGGACAATTCAGAAATAGCGACATCAACAGCCTCGCCTTGGCAAGTCAATTCTCCCAGTTGTTGAGTGGAGACATAACCACCTGCGGTCACAACGTAAGTCAGAATTCCCCGTGCATCGTCACTCAGCCGCTCTAAACGCTGTTTCCAAATACGATTGAGACTGGGCAAAGCCGTCACACCGTCACCCGTCAAATCTGCAACCGCTCCGCCCGGGCGTAATTCATCAGTCAACTGCTGTAATCGAAATGGGCTTCCCTGTGCGGCTAACGCCAATTCATGGAGCATATCATCATTGATGTCCACACTCCAACGATCGGTCGTCCGCTTGATCATCGCAAGCGACTCCTCGAGATTAAGCGGATTCAAATTGAATGTATGGGTTGCCAACGCTCGTTGGGGATCATTTTCTTCGAGAGAAGCAGTAATGATTCCCAATCCGGCATCACCAGCCGCAGACTGCAATTGATCTAGCAGATTCAAGGTGTCGCGGTCTGCCCATTGAGAATCATCAATAACCAGGAATAGGGGCCCAACTTGCCGCAACTGTTTGGTCAACCGGATCGCAGCAATGAACTTGTCCATGCCCATCGAAGATTTCTCGTTCGGAGAGATTCGCATGTTGGGTTTCAAGACATTTCCAAGTACCGGAAACATACCCTTTAACAGTTCTACACTGACGGGATCCAATGTCATCACTTCGCGATCATCCAGCATGTATCGATTCGCAACAGCATCGCAAATCTGGTCGAACGCCTGCAGTGGATGATCCTCACGCAATCGACATCGAGCCCGAAACACCTGCCCCCATTTTTTCCCTTCGATGTAATCGACGACCTCATCAAGTAAGCGTGTCTTGCCAAGACCTGCTGGAGCGGTGATGTGGAAGCGGCCCAATTCACCGTTATAAACATCCTCAACCCAGTTGAACAATTTCCCACATTCAATTCGTCGGCCAATGAGTGGTTCCTGTTTGTGCCATGGGCCTGAGTGCGTTGCTGGCATCCCAAGGCGTGATAGGCCCATTGCCGTTGGACGATCACACGGATCCTGCTCCAGCATTTCCCGGCAGGCATCCAGGATCACACCTGGAACAGAATCAGGCAGCGTTCGGATCGCCGCCTCAATCTGTTCTGCATCAGCACGCTGATTTTTTCGTGATCGCTCGAAACCTGAATGCTGCTCTTTTGATTCCGGTTGCAAATCATAAATTGCCTCGAGCATCGAAATACCCAGACTAAAAATATCACCCGCAGGCAAATACTGCTGCGTGCAAATGACTTCCGGAGGAAAGAAGTGAGGCGTTCCGACCAGAAAGTTACCTCCAACACCGACCCTGCAATTCAAGCCAAACGATTCCACCAAACCGTAGTCAATGATCCGCCCTCTCCCAGATTCATCCACCATTAAATTGTCCGGCTTGATATCTCGGTGCAGCAATTCATTCGAATGCATCATATCAAGCCCGGTCGCAAAATCTCGGAGCAACGAAAGCAGCTGCCTGTACGCCTGCACGGGATTAAGCTGACGATACTCTTTGATCGCCTCGCTTAACGTAAAACCTTTCACCTCGTCCATCGAAAGTGCGATGTAGGAACCGAGTTGGTAAATACGATCCACCCGCAGTAGATTGGGGTGAGCAAGCGGCATCATTCGCCGAAACCCAAGCTTATTGCGTAGAAGTTCGTCGGGCGAGGAACTCTTCAACAGTTTCAGCGCACAACGCCGTTCGGTCGTGGTATCAAAAACGCGAAAGACGACCCCGCTACTACCACTTCCAAGCTTCTTCTCTAGCAGGAACCCATCCAGACAATCTCCTTCCTTCCAAGGTGACGGACTTGTCTTGGAACGCTCTAGCAGCGTTTCCTTGGCATTCTGGATCCGTAAGCTCGTTTCCTTGCTCGGGTCGCGATAGATTTCATCGTGCATGAAGGACACTACGCTCGCGTCTGCAGAACACCAACAATACCAATCCTCTGCTTGTGTTAAAACCGACACTCAGGTACAGCACAGTTACTGCACAGGTACAGCACAGTTACAGAGATCAGCGTCCGGCAGGTGAATCAAACGCCACAAGCTTGGCAAGTAAAGCCTCAAAATCCGGCGGATATCCGCCGACATTCAAAAGCCGTCGATATCCCAACCAGTATAAGTGGTTCTGCGGTGGATGGTACACAGAATTCCACACGTGCAGACCGAAGTATGTCAGCTACATTCCCCGAAATCGGATCACACTTGCTATCTCACACCAGCCGGCATGAGCTCTAGATCTCTATTTGAACACCACCCGCTGCATCGCTACGACGACAAGCATCAAGAATTTTCTGTGTCTTGATTGTCAGCTCAGCATAGCTGGCATCCACCTTATCGCCTAAGACGCAATTCCCAAACGTCCTGACCATATTTACTTCAGAAGAATTTGGCTCACCAGAGGCATACTCGGGAACGGCCTTGCGATCACTGTGCTGACGGAAGTTCCAACGACAATTATCAATGTCCAATACGTGATCGTGTTCCGTCCATGCAGCCTCAGCATCGTAGAACGGCAAGACGAAGTCATCGATGGTCAAATAACCATCGCTGCCGGATAGCAAAACGGTCTGTTGGTTGCTGGTCAAAAATGAGCAATAAAAAGCGGCTGACAACCCGTTCGGAAACAACAACTCAGCAGAAAATTCACCCGGCACATCTCCCTCAGAATCCTTACCCTGCAATGGTGTGATCGTCCGCGCGGTCACGTGAGTTGGCACTTGCAAACCAGCTGCCCAAAGTGTCATTCGGATGCAGTACCACCCTAAATCTCCCAAGCATCCATGAGGCTCCAGAACGGAGTCTGTACGTATATTTGACTGCTGAAACGAACTATCTCCGCTAAAAGAAAAGTGGGTGCTGATCCTTCGCAATTTACCAACAGCACTTTCGTTCTTCAGTAATTCACAGATGTCAGCCAGTCTTTTGCTGTGATCAAACATGACGCCATCCATGAATTGAACACCCGCTTCTGCGCAGGCATCAACCATGGCTTGCGCATCTTCCAGATTATTGGCAACGGGCTTTTCAACCAGCACATGCTTGCCTGCTTTCGCTGCGGCCAAGACCCATTCTTTCCGCAAACCAGTCGGCAGTGGAATGTAGATCGCATCCACATCCTCTCGCTCGATCAATTCAGCATAAGAACCTACAGCAGATACCTCGTGTTGCTGAGGAACCTCGGCCATGCATTCATTAATGAATGCTTGGGCTTTGGCCACCGAGCGACTCGCAACGGCAGAGACTCTCGCATTTCCACAAAGATGGACAGCTTTCCAGTTTTTTCGGGCTATCGCAGCCGTACTCAAAAATCCCCAACGACACATCGCTCCGGTCATCACTCTCGCCTATCAAAAAAAAACTTCTGGAAAGCCATCATTCGCTGCAAGAGAATAGCAAAATTAGAGGGAATTGTCCGGGGCATCCAAGGTAGAAGAGGACAAACAGACAAGCTAGTGAACCCTCGACATTGCCAAGGGTGACCCATTCCGCGGCAAAAAAGTGTCGCGCAAGCGAAAGCAGCGTTGATTTAGCAAGTTTTGCCAGCAGAAACCTGATCCCGAGGCTGAAGCTTGCACAAGCCCTGCTGCGGTGCGAATCCTAACTGGCTCCGCGCCCATCGGTACACTGAAAAAAACAATTCTGTCTTTGCAGACTGCTGCAAATGGGCTGAATCGGACTAAACTCGAACGTCCTCTGCGCGGGATAACGGATAATGCCCTAGCCAGAGAAGTTGGCTGTGCCGTAAATGGAAGCGTCTGCTCCCGCCCTCTTTCGACCGATAAACATGAAGATTTGCTGCATTGGTGCTGGTTACGTTGGTGGCCCCACCATGGCGATGATCGCTAAACAATGTCCGGACATCCCCGTTCACGTTGTTGATTTGAATCAAGAGCGTATTGATGCATGGAATTCGGATCATCTGCCCATTTATGAGCCGGGCCTCGAGGAAGTCGTCAAGGAAGCACGAGGCAAAAACCTGACCTTCTCGACTCGCGTGGACGACGCAATTCAAGAAGCCGACATCATCTTCATTTCAGTAAATACACCCACGAAAACCTTCGGAATTGGTGCGGGCCGCGCGGCCAATCTGGAATTCATTGAGAAATGCGCCCGACAAATCGCCAAGAATGCCACTGGCCACAAGATCGTTGTGGAAAAATCAACGCTGCCAGTCCGCACTGCTGAAGCAGTCAAACGCATCCTCAGCAGCGAATGCAGCGGTGCTTCATTTGACGTCTTGAGCAATCCAGAATTCCTTGCGGAAGGGACAGCAATTGATGATCTTCTAAACCCTGATCGCGTACTCATTGGAGGTGAATCTGAGGCAGCGATCGAAACTCTGTGTTCTGTCTATGCCCGTTGGATCCCAAGCGAGCAGATTTTGACGACGAATTTGTGGAGCAGTGAACTTTCCAAACTCACCGCGAATGCTTTTCTGGCTCAGCGTGTCTCCTCCATCAACGCCATGTCAGCGCTTTGCGAGGCAACGGGTGCTGATATTGATGAAGTGGCAAGAGCAATTGGAAGCGATTCCCGCATCGGCCCCAAGTTCCTGAAAGCGTCGATCGGCTTCGGGGGCAGTTGTTTTCAGAAAGACATCTTAAATCTTGTTTACCTTTGTGAGCACTTTGGCCTGCGTGAAGTTGCTGATTACTGGGAACAGGTCGTTGTGATGAACGACTATCAAAAGCGTCGTTTCTCGGAAGATATCGTGAAGACCATGTTCAACACCGTGTCTGACAAGAAAATTGGTATTTGGGGATTCGCGTTCAAAAAAGACACTAATGACACGCGCGAATCAGCAGCGATTTATGTTTGCCGTGACCTATTACGGGAACGTGCACGACTGTGCATCCACGATCCACGTGTTCCCGAAAAACAGATCCGCCAAGAACTGATGGCGGCGTGCACTGATATGAGTGGACACCTGACGGACAAAGATCGTTGGCTAGTCGAAAATAATGTCAGCATTGCGAAAAACTGCTACGAAGCTGCCGATGGTGCTCATGCGATCGCAGTTCTGACTGAATGGGATGAATTCAAAACAATCGACTTTGGAAAAGTTCACGCTTCCATGCATCGTCCTTCATTTCTTTTCGATGGTCGTAACTTGCTTGATCAGGCAACCATGGCCGCGATCGGCTTTGAAATGCATGCGATTGGCAAATCATTTAACCGCCAAAACAGTCCAAGCTGATAAGCCTGCCGCTCGCCGCTCCCTGGTGCTAGATTTATAGATGCGATCTCTGGCATAGCCACGGTCTCGAAGTCGGACTGAATTTGAAATTGTCAATGAATCCAGCGGCACTCGAGCATGGGGCCGATGGCTCTCACAAATGCAAGTGATGATTGCTGTCTGGCGCCGGTATTCTTTGCGACACCTTGTCAAAATGGGGTCTGGAAGCGAATCTTGATGCATGCCCATCCTGACCATCGAATCGACCTGTGACGAAACTGCCGCAGCCGTGATTTCGGAAACGGGCGAGATATTGGGCGATTGCATCGCGACACAGGAAGCTCTTCACGAGAAATTTCGCGGTGTAGTGCCAGAAGTGGCCGCTCGCGCACATCTTGAACGCATCCTACCTGTGATCGATTCTACCTTAAAGCAAGCTAACATCACTCATCGAGAAATCACCGCGATCGCAGTTGCAGATCGGCCCGGGTTGGCGGGATCACTCTTGGTCGGATTGGTTGCGGCAAAGACACTAGCCGTGGCATGGGAAAAACCTCTCGTTGCTGTAAACCACCTGCATGCTCACTTGTACGCTTGCCAACTTGCGAACGATCGCAACATTTATCCTTGCGTCGGTCTGGTCGTGAGCGGTGGTCATACAAGCCTCTATCATTGCCACAATCCGATTGACTTAGCCTATCTGGGTGGAACCATTGACGACGCAGTCGGCGAAGCATTCGACAAAGTGGGTGCGATGCTGCAACTGGGCTTCCCGGGTGGCCCTGAGGTATCCAAGCTGGCCCAAAGTGGTAACCGAACCGCGTTCGATTTCCCACGGTCACTCATGAAGGCTGACAATTTTGACTTCAGCTT
>JACLAC010026281.1_pt1 | contig 48012 bp, 47 predicted proteins | sample 8027881 | NCBI WGS metagenome assembly JACLAC01 (sample SAMN15725517, study PRJNA655200) | protist metagenome | isolation source: fluorescence activated cell sorting (FACS) single amplified genomes of... | place: Spain: Blaines Bay Microbial Observatory, Mediterranean Sea | collected 2016-01-19 | reverse complement strand
GTGCCGGGAAGAAGGCCTCGATGCGGCGCTCGAGCGGGTCAATCGCGGCGCGGCCGAAGGGGCCGACCTCGGATTGCTGTTTCCGCGATCGGTAGAGGAAGCCAAGCGAGCGCCCCGCGAAGCGGCGGTGCCGCTGGTCTACGTGCAAAGCCGCGGCAATCGAGACGGCCGGCCGGTACTGTCGATGCGCGCCCTCGAAGACATGGGGTATGCGGCGTGTATCGATGCGCAGCTTTTTCTTCTTGCCGCGGTCGCAGCGGCGGGGAAGGCGGTGGGGGAAGTGATCGAGACCGGTAGCTGCGCGAGCTTGTCGCAAGACCAAGCGGTGACATTGCGCCAATCCGTCGAAGATTTGATCGGTCTCGAGGAGTACTACGCGATCGAAGCCGACACCGTCGAGGGCGGCGACTGAGCCCGCTTCCCTCGCCGGTGAAATCGCACCGCAAGCAACGCCGCGGCAACGACGCAGCCGATGGAGATTGCCCCCATCAGCCCGGCCGCGCCATAGAGCGTTACGCCGAGCCAGTAACCGATGGGGACCATCACGCCCCAGAAGGCCACCATGAACAGGACCGCGGGCGGCCATACGTCTGATTGCCCACGAAGGGCGCCCATGAGAATGGCTTGACACGCGTCGGGAAGGAGTACGAGACCTGCGATGACCACGGTGGGCCCGGCCAAGGCGAGCACGGCACCGTCCTTGGAGTAGATTTCGGCGAATAGCAGCGGGAAGAGCATGTAAAAGATGCCGATCGCACCGGTGACGAGTCCGCCGAGAACAACGGCCGTCCAACCTGCTCGTTGTGCCCCGTGCGGATCTCCGCGCCCCACGGCGTGGGCGACGCGCACACTTGCGGCGGTAGAGAAGCCCAATGCGCACATGAAGGGCAGTCCGATCAAGCTGTAGCCAATCTGAAATGCGCCGAGGGTAACCGGCCCGAGCCAGCCCGCGAAGAGCAGCATCACCGTGAAGGCCCCGGATTCGAGCCCCATCGTGAGGCCCATCGGCATTCCCAGGCGCAGGAGTCGTCGGCCTGGCCTGATCGGTGCGGGGGAGAACAGCCCGTACTTGCGGTGAGGCACTGCCAGCAACAAGTAGCTGCCCAGCACGAGCAAGGCGAACCACCGCACCGCGGTCGTCACCCACGCCGCTGCCTCGGCGCCAAGCGGCGACCAAGGCCCGAACAGCACGAGCCAGTTGCCTGCCGCGTTGAGCAGGTTGGCTACCACCATGACCACCATGCCGGCCGTTGTGCGGTTCAGCGCTTCGAGGAAGAACGACGTGCTGACGTGCAACAAGATGGCGGGCATGCCCCAACCGAGCGCGAGCACCACAACCCCGCCCGCGTGGGCCAGCTCCGGGCTCTGTCCCGTGGCGAGCAAAATGAGCTCCCCGCCGTGAAGGGCCGCGACCAAGAGCGCGCCGAAGAAGATGCCTTGGCTCAGCGAGACGCGAAGCACCTTGCCGCATTCCTGGGGGCGATTCGCACCCAGCGCTTCCGAGACCAGTACCACCGTACCAGTCACTAAACCAATACCGACTAGCAGTAACGGCACCATCGGAGCGAGCGCAATGCCGTAGGCAGCGAGCTCCGATGCGCCCGAATGGCCAATCATCGCGGTGTCGACCGCGATCAGCACCAAGCTGCCGGCCCGGGCCACCATGACCGGCAGGGCAAGCTTGAACGTTGCGGCGATCTCTCCGCGTAAGTCGGTGATGCCCTTTGTCCCTGTTTAGTTGGTAGGGCGGGAGGGACGCGCTCGAAGTTCTGCTACCGCGGGCTCTTCGCTGAGAACCCCCAGCTCGGTCAGCTGCTCGATGCGCTCGGCTGAGTAGCCGAGCTGCTCAGTCAGCACGGTGTAGTTGTGTTCACCGAGCAACGGTGCAGGTCCTTGTGCCTCGGTCGGTCGCCCCGACATAAAGAAGGGGGTGTTGGTGATCTCCATCGGCCCGAAAGTGGGATGGGTGACCTGCTTTACCATCCCTCGCGCTCTGATGTGGGGGTGATTGAATGCTTGGCCGACGCTTAAGACCGGTGCCGAGGGGATCCGCGCTTGGGCGAGTCGGCTAAGCGGGTCTTCGTCGTCATCGAATGTCTGGAGCCAGCGCTCGATCACCGCGGCGAGTGCCTTAGCATGCTCGAGCCGAGCCGCATTGTCGGCAAATCGTGGGTCTTCGGTGAGCTCCGGTTGACCCATGGCTTCGGCTAGCTTGGGGAACTGATGTTCCATTGCCTGGATGACGATGTAGCCACGGCGTGCCTTGAAGACCCCCAGGGGCGCGACAGCGTAATGATGTGCGCCGAAACGCGTCGGTTGCTCCTGTCCGGCGCTCAGCGAGTACTTGGCGACGTTGCACATGTCCAGATAGAGAAGCGCCTCGACCTGGGACACGTCGATGTGCTTGCCCTCGCCCGTTTGTGACCGTTCGAAGAGCGCAGCACACACCCCGAGCGCTGCATGAATACCGGTATTCGGGTCGCCGATATAGTTCCCCACGTACTGCGGCGGACCGTCTGGCTCGCCGGTCATATCCATGACGCCACTCATCGCTTGCCCGATAATGTCGAAGCTCGTGTGATGAGACATCGGCCCGAACTGCCCGAACCCGGATACCGAGGCGACGATTAAGCTCGGGTTAATCGCTTGTAGGCGCTCGAAGCCGAGCCCCAAGCGCTCCATTGTCCCGGGGGCGAAGTTCTCCACTGCGACGTCGACCTTGGCGATGAGCTCAGTGGCGAGGGCGAGTCCTTCGGGCGCTTTGAGGTCGACGCACACGCTCTTTTTCCCAGCGCACGTGAAGGCGAACATTGCGCCGTACCCGTTGACCTGTAGAACGTGCCGGGCTTCTTCGCCGTGCAGCGGCTCGATCTTGATGACCTCTGCCCCGAGGTCTGCCAATATCCTCGTGCACGTCGGTCCCGCCAGATAATGCGTGAAATCGAGCACGGATATACCGCGCAGCGGCTGGGGCGATGCGGATTCGTTCATAGGTGTGTTGGGCGAGGTGGCGACATTGCCTACCGAGCAGAATATCCTCCATCTACCGGCACCGCCGTCCCGGTGACGAACGAGGCATCGTCACTTGCCAGGAATGCCGCCACAGAAGCAACTTCCTCAGGCACCCCAAGCCTCCCCACCGGGTGCAAACTCTCCAAGAACGCTTGCCCGCCCTCCATGTTCCGAGCGTTCTGTGTCATCGGTGTGACGATATAACCCGGACACACGGCATTCACTCGGATACCGTGCTGGCCGAACGCAAGGGCAAATTGGCGCGTCAACCCGACAACGCCATGCTTCGATGCAACGTAGGCGCTTATTCCTTCCAGCGCTTCGGGCACGTCGCTGTATGGTTGTGGTCGGACCAAACCATTTAACCCGGCCACCGATGCCGTGTTGACAATGGCGCCACCCCCGTTTGCGGCCATCAGTGGGCAAGCGTGTTGGAGGCCGTAATAGACCCCGCTCAAATTGACATCAATGGTCGTCGCCCACGGGTTCAATCCGCCTACACCGGCATTGTTCATTAGAACGTCTAATCCACCTAGCCGGGATGCGGTGTCGGAAAGCGCGGCAGCGAACGCTGCGGAATCAGCGACATCTAAGCCGATGGCCGCACCCTTAGCCCCGATCTCTTCGACCCGAGCGGCCGTACTTTGCGCCGCTTGCTCATTCACGTCTGCGCACATCACTGCTGCAGACTCCTCGGCCAACCGCAGCGCCATCGCTCGTCCGATCCCAGACCCAGCGCCGCTGACAAACGCAACCTTTCCCGCAAACCTACCCATTAACGGTCCCTCCGTAGACGCTCCCGTCCAAGACAGGCACCGACAATAACCGGATCTTGGACACAGAGCGACGCAAAACGACCGATACGGAGAAAGACACCCGTAAAGCGACGAGGCGTGCGTCACACTCTCAGGGAAATCTCTGGCGCAACGGCGGTGGCCCGGGTTGCCGTGTGAGACGCAACACAGTTTCTAGATCGTGGGCACGTAAGAGTGGAACCAGTGGTATCCGAGAAAGGGAGTGGCAATGCCTGAATCTGTAACGCTAGGGATCTCCCACACGACCGCGATGATGGCGCTTAACCACCGAAAATCGGTTAAGAAGGCGCTTGAGCATGCTCGCTCGCGTAATGATGTCTCCGCAGTTCGAGCGCTGGTGGGCGAATTGCGCAAGATTGACGCTTGGATGATGCGAGGGGCGCACTAGGACAGGTCACTTGCTACTCCGAGCGCGTGTCGCTGTTCACGGGAAGGGACTTTCCCGCATCGCGAACGGTTTGTCCTCAAGCCACTGATCCAGTGCATATGGATTGCCGTGGGCGCGCGGGGTTGTTTCGAAGCGCGGGCGCGATTCGCTAAGGTTTTTGAGGAATTTGTTTAGGAATAGCACGGGTTATTGCATGGCCTCGATGAGGGTGCGTAGCACGGCGACGTAGCCACGCAAGGTGATGTGAGGTGAGCTTTTGGCCGGTGGTCGTTGCGGCGGCTCGTGTTATGGGTGGTTGGTATTGTCATCGAGGGTTGTGATGCCGGCGGTGACGGAGGCGAGCTCGCATGGATAGATGGGCTGAGCGATGCGAGCGCACACGGGGTTGAGGTCGACTTAGGCCACAGCGGCGTGTCGCGCGATGTCCGACAGTACAGCGCGCGGGGTCGCCATCCGCGTCAGGGTGGCGCAGAGCGCATCGCCGGTGGCCGGGGAAAACCGATGCCCCTTGTAAGGATCGCAGCCGCTAGTAGATGGCCGATTAACGCGCTCGCTTTCCGATGATGGAGAAGCCAATTCGCAGCCCGCAGCCCGCAGCCCGCAGCCCGAAGTCCGGTGTGTGTCCTGTGCCCGGGCTCGCCTGTTCGGTCGATACGACCGAAGTACATTGAGTACCGCCACACGCTCGTTGACCGCGTGTGCGAGCGCTGTTCGGCGCTGTGTGCCAGAAACGGTTGCTCTCGATGGCCGACCTGAATGAAAAAGGGCGCCTAAGCGCCCTTTTTTCCTCACACAGTAAGGCGTGCCATCAGCACTTCATATTCATGTCGACACTGCCATCGGACCGGTGGAGGACGTAGGTTTTCTTCCCTTCACCTTTACTTACGCCATAACAGCTTTCTTTCCCGAAGTTAACGCAGAGTTGGTCACCGTTAACGCGCCAAGTCCCTTGCATCGTCAAAGAACCGATGTTTCGGTCCATTTCCCCACCGTTCGTGTTGGTCGTGTAGTAGAAGTCTTGACCCTTCTGATTGCCGGCAGTCCATTTACAAGTCGGGGACTTTTGCGCGAAGGCCTTGGACACGCCCTTTGCGTTCATCTTTTCTGCTGTGGAAGCGCAGCCGATTCCACCAACGGCTACTAGGGCGCCCAAGGCGATAGCCAACAAAGCTTTCATCACAATTCTCTCCATTCCACGAAATGATTGCGGTGTTTGGCCCGGGGGGTGTGTTTGCCCGACTCCCGGGCCGGCGGGCGCCATAGTATCCAAGGTCGTATTCGCACGCCAATCCACGGTGGGCATGCGGTTACAATAGCCCGCCTTTTTTGCCACCTATTTCCCTCACCGTGTCCAAGTACGTCGTAAAGCGCTGCCTATTGATTGTTCCTACTTTGCTAGGCGCGGCCTTGCTCGTTTTTCTATTGATGCGTCTCGTGCCAGGAGACATCTGTGAGGTCACCCTCCTTGGGGAAGGCGCGCAAGTGAGCGAGGGAGCGATTGAGAGTTGCAGGCAGGCGTTGGGTCTCAATGCGCCGCCTACCACGCAGTTCTTCAATATGGTCGTCGGCTTCGTCACTTTTGATCTGGGAGACTCGCTGTGGACAGGCCGGCCGATCACCCATGAGCTCAGGCTACGGTTTGAACTGACCGTTCAGCTCGCGCTGATGACGGTCGTAATTTCCGTACTTATCGGTGTGCCGTTGGGCATGTTGTCGGCGGTTAAGCGTCAAACGATGGTGGACTATGTTGTTCGCACGTTTGCCATTGCCGGGGAGGCGATACCCTCTTTCTGGCTTGGTTTGATGATCATCTTGTCGATTCTCATCGGCACTCAGATTTTTTTGGGCGAGCCCATGATGCCGCCTATTATCTATGTGCCGATTTGGGAGGATCCCGCCGCGAACCTCGCGCAGCTCATGTTGCCCGCAATCGCGACGGGCTATCGCTCGTCTGCCGTGCTCACCCGTATGACCCGCTCCGCGATGTTGGAGGTGCTAAGGGAGGACTACATTCGCACAGCGCGTGCCAAAGGACTCGTCGAAGGCGTCATACGCCGCCGCCACGCGTTGAAGAACGCGATGCTTCCTGTGGTCACCCTCATTGGCATGGAGCTCGCGTTTCTTATCGGAGGGCTGGTCGTCACCGAGCAGGTGTTTAACTTAAATGGCCTCGGACAGTTATTCGTCGACGCCGTCGAGCTCAAGGATTACACCCTCGTCCAAACGATGGTAATGCTGGTGGTGCTCACTTTCGTGGTGGTGAATCTTGTGGTTGACCTGTTCTATGCATGGTTGGACCCGAGGATCCACTACTCGTAGCCATGCTCGCCAGAAACTATTCCCGCCACCTCCCGGCGCTGGGGAAACAGAAGCAGAAGATCCGGCCGAATCGTGAGTTCGTCATTGAGGCGATGGCCATTGCCGAAGAAAACCGCCCGGTTTAGTCGGTGGCCTTTGCTAGATCCCGAACGAGCTTGACCAGCGCCTGCCCTTCTAGCCGCGTCAGCTTCTTTTTGTGCCCGGGCATCCGTTTGGACTTCCCCACGGCCTTTCCACCTTCCCAAATGATCTCAAACAATGCTGTGTCGGAAATCGGACCGAGTTTTCGCCAATCCGTTGGTCGCGGTTTCAGTTTCGAGGCGGCCGGCCCGTCGCCGCGCCCGGTCGCTCCGTGGCATCGTTTGCATCGTCTCTTATAGATTTTCGATACTTCCACTACCGCGACGGGTCGCGCGGACTTAGCCGTATCTCCCGCGTGAGCTGCCGTTCCTCCGAAGGTTGCCAGTACCGTGCTCAGCAGCAAAAGGAGTTTCAGGGGCTTGACCATGCCATCTCCGTCGGTATGTTCTCGGCCGATCGCAGGCAGTCTAAGCCGCGGTTGTGTTTACGTCAGTATGTGTCTGTATTGGGGCCCCAATTCGGGTCGATCCCCAGTTTGCTAGTGAGTGCTTAAACGCGTGATATCGATGAAGCGAGTCCTCGAGCCACCTTCCGAGGCCTTGCCAACGCCTCGGCAGTTGTGGAGGGCACTCGATCGTCATTCTGTGTCCAACGGCGTGACCGCTTGGGTAATGGCCTGCACGGGCCCGTTCGTCGTCATGTTGAGTGCGGCGTTGGCGGGGGGGATGTCGCAGCAGGACATCGGGTCCTGGGTGCTTGCGGGTTACGGGCTGGGTGGCGTCTTTACCGTTGTGTTCTCGGTGCTCTATCGAATGCCGATGGGGATGGGGTGGACCATTCCGGGCGTGGTGTTGCTCGGTGGAGCGCTGGGCCATCTGCGATTTTCTGAGTGCGTCGGGGCGTTCTATGTCTCGGGTGCATTGATCACCTTGCTCGGCGTCACAGGATGGGTAGAACGGCTTGCGCGCTATCTGCCCCTCAACATCGTCATGGCGATGGTGGCCGGCGTGTTCTTGCCCTTCGTTCTGAAGATTGTCCCGGGGTTCGCCGCGGATTGGCTGGTATCGACTCTGACCGTCGGGGCGTTCGTCATCTTTTCCGCCATTCCCAAGTTAGCCGCGCGTTTACCGCCTATCCTCGTGGCGATTACTTGCGGCGCGGCATGGCTGGCAATGACCGGCAGACTGACCGTCGATGAGCTACCAGCAGAAATCGTTGTCCGCCCTATCGTCTACGTGCCGGAATTCACCGTGCGCGGGATGCTCGAGCTTGTGGTCCCACTGACTATCACGGTGGTTGGAATACACAACCTTCAAGGCTTTGCGATTTCCCAAGCCAACGGATATGCCCCGCCGAGAAACGCCTTAACCACCGCATGTGGTCTCGGATCGTTCGTCTTTGCGGTGATTGGTACTGTGCCAACGTGTGTTACGGGACCGGCGAACGGTATCTTGAACGCGTCCGGAGAAAAGGAACGGCGCTACGCGGGCGCGGTAGTTTTCGGCGGGTTAATGATTCTGTTCGGCGTGTTCGCACCACTCACGACCGCCCTCGCACTGGTCTTGCCCTTGAGCTTCATTGGCCTAGTCGGCGGACTGGCGATGTACGAGGTGCTCCGCGGCGCATTCTTGCAGGCGTTCGGCGGCCGTGTGTCCCTGGGCGCACTCACCACCTTCGTGGTGACGGTCGCCGATCAACCGATCGCGAACATTGGCGCACCCTTCTGGGCGATCTTGTTCGGGCTTGCCGTCGCGTACGTCTTCGAGCGCTCCGACCTCGAGCAGCGGGCGCCTCGTCAGTAATGCCATAGGCGCGTGCGGATAATGGCGGTCCTATGCGTGACGGTGGTGGTTACGCTGTAAACGGTGTGAGTTTCGAGCTGCGAACGCGAGAGCGCCTTGGCGTGGCAGGGGAGGGCGGTTGGCCGGCGCGTCACCATGATGCCGCTCATGGACTTACTGCCTACCGTGCCTTGCGAGATCGTCTCAGGTGCAATCAGGGTGCAGGGTTGAAATGTCCGCTCCATGGATGACGAGCACTACGTGCCGTGCGAGGAGAAGTTATCGGTTTCATCTTTCACGATCCCATGACTTCGCTCCACTCGGTGGTTTCCGTCGGGTTTCAGATCATTGCGCCGCTTCGTGAGCACCTGGGTCTGTCAAGGAAGGGCGCTCGTGCCGCTGCGTTCCTGGAGCGTGTGGCGATTTCGAATGCGGTCAACTGGCTGCGTGACTACCGCCACTGGTTCCCCGGTGGCACGCGACACCGGGCGATGATTGCCATCGCCCGCAGCTGCAACCCGAAGATTCTGATCGCCGACGAGCTCACCACCGCCCTCTATATGACGAGTCAGACGCAGATAGTCGATCTTCGTCCGTGAGCTACGGCGTGACCTCGGGAGGAACATCGTTTGGATTACCTACCCTCTCGGGGTCGTCGCCGGTAGTACCGATCGGTATGTTGGCGCGATTTTTTCGGCGCTGGGATGGACCCCTCATGCGCTTTATCGATCGCTTTCTGGCCCTCCCGCTGCAGGCGTTGCTTTTGCTTATCATCGTGCTGTCTCGCGACACCTTGCGTGCGACATTCGGCCCGGAGGTTCGCGTCTTGTGGCTGGGGGTGCTCGTTATCGGTATCACGAGCCGGTTGCGAACGTTCCACATAGGTCGGGGCGATGGGCTTGCCCTCAAGGAACGTGAGTTCGCACTAGCGGCCCACGGCGTCGGCACCCCACCAGGGCGTGTGATTCACCGTCACACCTTGCCGAATGTTATGAGCCCGAGCATGGGGTCAGCCACACTGGGTATTACCGACGCTATCATTACAGACTCGGCATTGCGCTTCTTGGGGCTTGGTTTCCCGTCCGACTGTCCCACGCGGGGATGTTTGCTCTACGACGGCGCAAACTCCATGACATTGACGCCGTCGGGCGTGATAGGGCTCGGGTTGCTATCTCGCTCGCGGTGCTGAGCGTGAACTACGCCGGCGATAGTCTACGGCACGCGCTCGGTCCCCAGACTCGGGGCCGTTAGTCCCGGGTTCGTCTGGCCGGGGCAAATCAGGCCCTCCGAACTGGGGGCTCGTCTAGGAGGACAATGGGATGAAAATCGACGCAAGTGCGAGTGCTGAGCTCCGAAAGGTTGGCTACGAGGCAAGTCGACTGGAAGCGATCGGCTACGACGGTGTGAAGATAGCTGAGCTCAACCACGACCCGTTCTTGTCTTTGACTTTGGCCGCGGAGCACACGGATCGCGTCGAGCTCATGACGAGCGTTGCGGTTGCATTTGCCCGAAATCCTATGTCGCTCAGCCTATCGGCGCATGATCTGAATGCCTTTTCGCAGGGCCGTTTTGTTCTCGGGCTCGGGAGCCAGGTCAAGCCCCACATCGAACGGCGGTTCAGCATGCCCTGGTACAAGGCGGCAGCCCAGATGCGCGAGTTTATCGAAGCAATGCATGCAATCTATGCCTGCTGGTACGAAGGTGAGCGTCTCGCATTCGAAGGCGACTACTACCGGCACACCCTCATGCCCGCCACGTTCACGCCTAAGGACACGTCTGCCGGTCGGCCGCGCATATTCCTTTCCGCCACCGGCCCGCTGATGACGAAGGTGGCAGCAGAAATCGCCGACGGCATGATCATGCATCCGTTCTCAACAGAGCGTTACATCCGGGAGGTAACGCTTCCTGCCATCGAGCAAGGATTGGCCGCGACCGGCCGAACACTGAATGGTTTCGAGCTTGACTACGCGCCGATCATTGCGACTGGGGCCACGGAAGAAGCGCTGGAGCGATCCGTCGCCGCCGCACGAGACCGCATAGCGTTTTACGGCAGTACCTTGGCGTACCGTCCGGTGCTGGATTTGCACGGATGGGGGGAACTCCAAGAGGCGCTGAACGCGTTGAACAAGCGTGAGCAGAAAGCGGAGATGGCCTCTCTGATCGATGACGAGGTGCTGCATACAATAGCGATCGTCGGGGAGCCGGCCGTGGTGGTCGATGCGATGCGCGCCCGATTAGGCGATGTGATCAGCCGCACGGGCTTTACCGTGCCGGGCCTCAATGATGCGGAGCACGCGGAGCTTCTCGCTCGCTTGAAGGAATCTTCCCCCCAGGTTTGACCCGGTTGTGTGCGCAAGCATTACCGCCCGCCGCGCTGCGCGCTATGCGGACTGTGTTGCGCGATCGGCGAGCCAGTCTAACGTGCGTGCCCGGGCGCCTTCCTCGGCATCGAAGGGCAGTGCCGCGAAATCCGTTACACCGGCATGAGTGAGCGATTGCAAAGCCCGTTCGAGCGCTCCTTCGTCGCCAAGCAACGCCATGTCTCCGGCATCGACCACGCCTTCGCGATCCAACATGTGCCGGTAAGACGGGAGACGGCCGTAGAACTCGAACTGAGATCGCGCTCGTTCCCGCGCGATTTCGCTGTCGGCGACGAGCGCAATCGGTAGGCCGGTTACGACCCGGGGGACGGGCCGGGAAGCCGCCTTGGCTGCGGCCGCCAAGCGGGGGACGGTGAGCGCTGAGAGTGTCCGGGCACCGGTCATCCACGTGAAGGTGCCTTGTGCGTATTGGCCTGCCACGTCGAGCATGAGTGGCCCAAGTGCGGCAACCAACACATCCACCGGACACGCTTGTGGAATACGCAGCCGCGCGTTGGCTTGGTAGAACTCACCTTGGGCGGATGCTTTCGACAAGGCGAGTAACGGTTCGAGTACGGCAAGGTATTCGCGCATTTGTTGCGCGGGGTGCTCGTACGAGAGTCCGAGCATGTCTCGCATCATCACCGCGTGTGAGAGCCCGATCCCGAGTGTGAATCGACCCTCGCACACGAGCTGCGCGGTGAGGGCTTGCTGGGCAAGCGCGTGAGGATGGCGCGGTTGAATGGGTACCACACCGGTCATCAGCTCAATAGCGGCTGTGCGTCGCCCGGCAATTGCCAAGGCGATGATGGCATCGACGTGAAACGCATGCGGAAGCGCATAGAACGCGAGCCCACGAGCTTCTGCGTCTGTAATGTCGCCGATCACTTGCTCGAGCGTAATGGAATCGTCGACGACGAGTCGGCTCATTAATCCGATTTGCATCACAGCTTACCTCTGGGTGCTGGTTGTCATGGCGAAGTCCCGATGTTAGCGGGAACTGGCACCCCCGAATGCAGCTCACCGAGCGAGAGGGAGTAGCGCGTAGGCGCCGGCTGCTACGAGAACGACGAGGGCGGCGTACGCGAGTGTGTACCCACCCAGGGCGACGATCACCGCGAAGATGGGAGGCATGACGACAGAGCCGAGGAACATCACCAGCTGCAATCCGCCCGTCGCGAATGCGGCTTGGCCCGGCGGAGCCCTCGTTGCGATCTGCGCCAATACCAAGCCGTTCCACCCCATGCCGCTTGAGCCAAGGAGGAACGACAGGAAGGCGACGAGCCCGAACGACCAGGTGGAATCGAACATTGCGACCCCGCACAGGCCTAATGAAGTCAACAAGCCCAAACCGATGAGGAGTCGTTCCGGCGTAACGGCATTGCCAGCCGCGAGACCCCAGCTGATCCGCCCGACCACTCCGCCCGCTTGTATGCAGGCGAACGCAACGCCTGCATTAATGAGCGACCACTCGACGGCCTCGGTGAGGTAGACCGTGTGGAATGCGACGAAAGTCAGCTGAGCGCTGGAAAAAGCGCAGGCGCTCAGAGTCAAGCGACACAAAACGTTGTCCTGTGCGACGAGCTTGACCGGGCCAATGATGACGGCGCTCAGCGAGCGACCTCGATTTGCGGGTCCTTGGCTCGGGAATTTGTGGTGGAGGTGCTGGAGGCTGAGCGCGATGATGACGGCAAGCACGGCGATGCCGAGTACCCCACTTCTCCAACCTATCGCGATCGCAGCCAAGGGTAATGTCACGCCTGCGATCATGCCGCCGAGAGGCACGCCAGTCTGTTTCAGTGAGAATACGAACGGTTGCCAGCGCGATGCGGTTAATCCGGTGAGCACCTGCGCGCTGGCCGGATTGTAAGGCCCGGCGGCGCAACCCATAAGCACTGCGGCAAGCGCAAGCAGCCAAGGCGAGGCACTCGTAACCAGCAACATCCCCAAGCCCGCAGCGAGAACCGCTGCTTGGAGCACTCGAATGGGTCCCCAGCGCATTATCAAGCCGCCGCTCAGTACCCCGGAAATCCCAGCAATGATGGAGGTAATCGCGACGAACAGCCCGACCGAGGTAGGCGCAAGCCCGGCCTCGGGGCCCAACTGCGGTGCAAGTACCGCCACTGCCGCTGAGCCTCCAGCGGTCAAGGTCAGCACGATGAGCATCGCCAATACAGGCCCGAAAGCCTCTCTGGCGCTTCCCCGAGGACACACGATGTCAACTACTCCCTGTTGTCAATCGACGGCACACACTGCCTGAAATGCGTTAGGGACACACACCGTCCTTTCTTCTCAGATGGGCAAGTGACCGTCCAGGTGACCAATAGGGGGTTAGTGCCGTGTGCGTGTGACCGGCTCGTTCCTGGGGGCGCGGCACTGGGGAAGCCGAATAGGAGAAAAAGACGCGCTGCCGACACGTTAGACAGTCTGTGTCGGCGAGTTGGTATACGCTAGACGCTGAAGACCAGGAGGGCGTGCAATGGCGGTGGCAGTGGAACGGCAGCTTGAGATGTTGCGGCTCATGCAGACGATACGACGGTTCGAAGAGCGGGCATCAGAGGATTTTCACTCCGGTGACATCTATGGGGTGGTGCATTGCTACATTGGTGAGGAAGCCGTGGCGGTCGGGGTTTGCGAGGCCTTGCGGACAGATGATCAAATCATCTCCACCCACCGAGGGCATGGGCACTGCATTGCAAAAGGGGCCGATCTCGACCGAATGATGGCTGAGCTCTACGGGCGTGAGACCGGGTACTGCAAGGGTAAAGGGGGCTCGATGCACATTGCCGATTTCGATATCGGCATGCTTGGCGCGAATGGGATCGTGGCCGGTGGGATCTCTATCATCACCGGTGCCGGACTTGCCGCACAGCTCGATGGCAGTGATCGGGTCGCGGTGTGCTTTTTTGGCGATGGCGCATCGAATGCGGGGCCGTTTCATGAGTCGATCAACATCGCAGCCCAGTGGAAGCTGCCGGTAATCTACGTATGCGAGAACAACCTTTGGGCCGTCAATACGCCGGCGGCGTCCACACTAGCGGTTGAGGATGTCGCAGCTCGCGCCGCAGGCTACGGCATCCCTGGCGTGGTGGTGGACGGCAATGATGTCCTCGAGGTCTATGACGCTGCGGCCAGTGCGGTGGCACGAGCTCGCGCCGGCGAAGGGCCCACGTTAATCGAGGCCAAAACCTATCGGCATCGTCGGCACACTGAGCGCGTAGGTCAGCCTGACGCGAGGGAGCCGCAAGAAATCGAGAGCTGGATGGCCCGTGACCCGATTGAGCGCCTGAGGAGCGCGCTTATAGGGCAAGAAAGTCAGCTAACCGAAGCCGAATGGGACGTGATAGACAGCGCGGTGCTCCAACGCATTGAGGCTTCCGTCGCCTTTGCCAAAGCCAGCCCGTTTCCTGGGCTGGACGCCGCGCTCGAGGACGTCTATGCCCAGGAGCGCGCGCGATGAGAACTATTACCTATCAAGCGGCGGGCCTAGAGGCGCTGGCCGAAGAAATGCGCACCGACGAGAAAATCTTCTACCTCTCCACCGATGCGCCCGACCCGCTGCTCTCCGAGTTCGGCCCTGGGCGAGTGCGGGCCACCCCCATCGCCGAGAGTGCACTCACGGGAATGGCGATCGGAGCCGCGGGCTCGGGCTATCGCCCAATCGTAGACTGGCGCATGGTGACCTTCTGTTTCGTTGCCATGGACCAAATCGTCAACCAAGCGGCAAAGATCCACTACATGTTTGGCGGCCAGGCAAAATTCCCCATGTTGTTTCGGGCTTCGGTAGGTGGTGGTACGCGGCGAGCCGCCCAGCACTCTCAGAGCCCCTACTCGATGTTCATGAATCTTGCGGGCCTCAAAATGATCCTCCCGTCCACGCCCTATGACATGAAAGGCCTGCTAAAGACCGCGATTCGGGACGACAACCCGGTCATATCCTTCGAAGCCGATCGCTTGATGGGCTTAGAGGGGACGGTCCCCGACGAGGACTACGCAATTCCTTTTGGTGTAGCGGACATAAAGCGCGAAGGTACCGATGTAACGGTGGTAGCGTTGGCTTGGCTCGTGCACGAGGCGCTGATCGCGGCCGAGGCGCTAGAGAAAGAAGGCATCTCCGTTGAGGTAATTGATCCTCGCACCTTAGTCCCTATGGATTCGGAGGCGATCAGACATTCCGTGCGAAAGACCGGCCGTTTGGTTATCGCTGATGAAGCAGGCCCTACCGCGGGCGCCTCCGCAGAGATTGCGGCCCTGGTGACCGAGGATCCTGAGACGTTTCACGCTTTGCGTGCGCCAGTACAGAGAGTATGCGCGTTGCAAGTACCGATACCTTATGGTCCTGGTTTGGAAGACCACGTTTTTCCCAACCGAGACAAGATTGCCGATGGAGTTCGGCGGGTGATCGAGTAGGAGGCAACATGCAAGCCGATGTCGCGCTTGCCAAAGTAAGGCTCGAACTTAAGGAACGATTTGTCGAACGTGACGAGATCGTCGATGGTCTGCTCATCGCCTTGCTCGCCCGTCAGCATGTGTTGCTTATCGGGCCGCCCGGGTCAGCAAAGTCGATGCTGGCGAGGGAACTGTGCTTGCGCATCGGCGGCGAGTTCTTTGAGTGGCTGCTTACCAAGTTCACCACACCTGAGGAGATTTTCGGCCCGCTCGATCTGGCCTCCCTGGAGGAGGGACGCTACGAACGCCTCACTCACCATAAGCTTCCGGAGGCGGAAATCGCGTTTCTCGATGAGGTGTTCAAAGCGAACTCTGCCATATTGAACTCGTTGCTTACGATCTTGAACGAACGCCGTTTCTATCAGGGGACGGAGGCGGCAGAGGTTCCTTTACGAACGCTGGTCGCAGCGTCAAACGAGTTGCCGGAGGAAGAGGAGCTCGGTGCGCTTTACGACCGATTTTTGCTCCGGTTCATCGTGGGCTATATCGAACGCGATGACCGCTTTCGCGATCTTCTCGCGCTTACCGATGCGCCCACCGAAGCCGCCACGCAGATCTCTTCAAGCCAGCTTGCCGAGCTGCACGCGCGATGCGATGCAGTGACGATACCAAAGGAGATCCTCGCTGAACTGACGGTGATTCGCCGCGCACTTAATGCGCTTGGCGTCGTTGCCTCCGATCGGCGGTATCGCCAATCCCTAGCCGTATTTCGTGCGGGCGCGGTGCTGGATGGTCGGGATGTCGTCGGTCACCGTGATCTCGTATGGCTCGAGCATTTACTTTGGGGTGATCCGGAAGAGCAAATACGCGTTCTCGAAGTGCTATCGGAGCTTTCCGCCGGGCTTGAGGAAGAGGCGCGTAAGCTTGTGCGCCAAGCCCAAGAGATTGAGGGCTATGCCCGCCGGGGTTGGCCCGATGATGTGAGTCGGCAACGCGCCCTACTCGAGGCGCATGCGAAGCTCGAAGATATTCATCGTCGGCTTACCGCGCTTGCCGAGCAAGCCGAGGACCGCGGACGCGACGCCAGTCGCTTAAAGGCCGACGACGACAAGGTCGTTTCCATTCAGCGAGAGCTTCTCGCGTCGGAGGGGACTTGGCAGAGCTAGGGTCAGCGACAATCCTTGCCGACGGGTACGACGTCGAAGCATTCGAGCATGTCTTGTCCCGTTCGCGCTCGCTCGAAGAGGTTACCGAACGGCTCGGAAAGCTCCTGCCACACCCGCAACCACTCGTTCGTGATTTGTTCTGTTCCCTGTTCAAGCTCAACGCCGTGGTCTTGGCGGAGAATGAGGTGGCCCCCTCAGCACTTATCAACCGCAGCTTGATCACGTCGGTCCTCGAAAGCGGTGCGCTCGAATCGCTGAGGCGACACACCGCGCTCGATGCGACCAAAGCCGGGGCGGCGGCGGTCATGCTTGCCCGACGGCTGCTCGACGCACTCCGTCGAGAATTTCGTAACGACCCAGAGTCGTTACTCCAAGCCGCTGAAGCAAAACGCAACGAAGACCTCATTGGCGAGAAGGAGGCCGAGCTCGGGCATTTGGAGGACACTCAGCCTTTCGCGCCCGACGAAAACGCATCACTGGCCGAGGAGTTGCGTCGCGAGCTCACTACGCTTAAGGCGCGGTCGCGAAAAGACCGCAAACGCCAGGAGGTAGCAGCTGAGAAAGCAGCGGGCATGGAGGGTGCGGTCGATCAGGGCCTCGAGGGCGTGAGAGAACAGCTCGAGGCGCCCCAGCACGCCGCGCGCGGACTTGGACTGGGGCAGGATGGTCACGTTGATGTCGAGCGGCGTTTGGAACTGGGCGAGCGCATCATGAGAAGCGACAAGCTCAAACGCCTTGCCCGGCTCGTGGGGGCGATGCGCGAGCTCGCATTCGACGCGCGCCGTCGCCGCGCCGTTCGTTCGCCCCAAGAAACGCATGCGGTGACTTTGGGCAATGAGCTCGAACGGCTTCTGCCGTCTGAGTTGCACGGACTCGGTGGACGCGGCCAGCGCTTCGGCCGGGTTCGCCGGATAGAGTTCCGAAAGCGATTCTCTGAGCGCCAGCTCCTGCAGTACAGGCTGGAGGCGCCAGCCGATCGTGGCCCAATGGTCATCTGCCTCGACGGCTCGAGTTCGATGCAAGGTAGCAAGGAGCTATGGGGTAAGGCAGTTGCCCTTACGCTCATGGAGATCGCACGTCGCGAGCGCCGCCGCTGTTTGAGCTTGATCTTCTCTTCTGGGACTCAGCCGTTCGAAGTCGATCTTCTCGGCACCGGCCTGCGAGGTCGTCGGGCGAAAGTACGCGAGGAGTCGGTGTTGCGGTTTGCGGAGCACTTCCCGGGAGGTGGTACGGAGTTCGAGCCTCCACTGACTCGAGCCATTGACGCTGTCACCGAAGGTGAGTACCGACGAGGAGACATTGTATTTATTACCGATGGCCAAGCGCGGGTATCGGACGAGCTGAGAAATCGCATAGAGCGGTCGCGCAAGCGCTTCCGGTTTCGCGTTCGTGCGATATTGGTCGATGTGAGCGACCACGACCGGGCGAGCGTTACGCAGTTTGCCGATGAGGTGCACAACGTCACCGATCTCGCTTCAGAAACTTTGACCGGACTCTTTGCCGGTGTTTAAACGAGGACCCGTTGGCTATGAGCAGCAGTAGTAAGCCCGTCGCAGTCATCATTGGTGCGACGTCGAAGTGGCAGTCGGATGGCCGTAATACGAAGCTCGCCCATGGGCATGAGGTCGACGACAGTGAGCTGCCGGTCGGGGTGCGTTGGGGCATCGGCGGTGCGGTGGCGCAGAAATTTGCCTCCGAGGGATTCTCGGTTGTACTCACTACCCGCAAGGCCGCAAACGCTACCGCCTTGGAGGCGGCGATCCTTGAGCAAGGTGGCGACTGCATGACCGTGGAGTTGGACCTTGTGTCAGAAGCTTCGATCAGTGCTGCGTTCGCACGTGTGCGAGAGGCGTTCGGGGACCCCGATGTGGTTGTATACAACGCCGGTTATTTGGAAGGCCGAGATTTGCCACCAGAGAAAGAGCTGCTCGAGCACATACCCGTTGAGATGTTCGATACGGCACAGCACATCGCCAGCCGTGGGCCGTTTCTTGTTGCGAAGGAAGTGCTGCCGGCGATGCGTGCCCGTGGTGCGGGCACGATCCTTTTCTCTAACAATTCGTCCTCGCTACGGGGACGCAAACGCATGACAGGCCAGTCTTTGTACTATCCTCGAGTGCTGATGCGGACACTCGCACAGGTGCTAACCGAAGAGTATTCAGAGCACGGTGTACACGTTGCCAATGTCGTGATCGATGGCTTGATCGATTCCCCCGGCACTCGAGCGCTGGAGCGAGCGCAGAAGCATCCGGACGTGGTGATGAGCCCTATCAAGATTGCTGAGGCGTTCTACTATCTGTACACACAAGACCGCTCGGCGTGGACTCACGAGCTGCAGCTGACGCCGTTCCCGACCAAGCCGAGCTACTAGGTCCGTTTTCCGGCGCTACCGCGACGCTCGCTGTAATCGCGGTGAGCCGCTTAAATCGCACTGCGGAAATGCCTTTCCGCGCCCGGCGGCTACGTTGTCGACGCTACCGTGCGTTCCGGGGGCTAATCCGTTTGGTGGCGTAGGTATCAACACCCATGGCCTCGCGCATTGGCGCTGAAATTGCGACAGAACCCTCGTCGAGTGGCGTCCCGGTACTGTCTGCAATGCGGGTCATCATGGTGAAGTTCCCGATGACGCCTGCCGCATCGAACATGGCGGCCTCTCCAAGCGCGCCGCTCAGGTTGTCGCGCGCGACGTCGAGCGGGTCGGGTCCTTTGTCATGCACCGCGGCAACAAATGCCAGCAGCGCGGTGCCGCCATCGACTCCTGCCCCCCCTTCGAAAGCATCCGACGTTATGTCCTCGAACACAAAGCGAGTGCCGGTATTTTCGCCGCTCAAACTGAGCAGCAGCGCATGTGAGGTCGTTCAGTAAAAGCATTCGTTGTGTGCTGAGGTGCTTGCGGCGACAAGCTCTATTTGCGTACGGGTCAGCGGACGGTCTTCATTTTTACTCACGTCGAGAACAAACTCGCTTGCTACGTAACCCGCGGATTGGAAGCGCCGCAGCTCCGCGTAGGCGTCAGGAACGAGTGTCAAGGCGCGTAGGACGTTCGGCGCGCCCTTGCCGGGATATAACCAAGCAAGTTCATCGCCAGCATCCTTGGGGTGGATCGTCGGTACCCAGTGCCGGTCGAGCTTAGCGCATGCCGGGCGCTCGCCACTTGGTGCCCCCTCGCCTGGTTTGGGAAATGGGAAAAGGGACAATCCGGCGGCGCGACAGAAGCGATCTGCGGCAGCAACCCGAGCGACGATCGTCACGAGCTCCACATAGTGAGCATCGGAAAAACTGGCTTCGCGAGACGTTATCTGAGCGTACCACCCCTTCGTTAAGGTCGACGGATGGCGCGCGATCCGGTACGCCGCGTCTACGGCGACCGCGGGGACCGACAGTTGAGTAAGCGCTTCGAGCTTGCCCCCGGTCCGTGAAGGTTCCTCCCAAGGCGCCAGCGGCGGCTCGTCTATCAACGCGTTACGGGCGACTTCGGCGACCGCAATCCTCGTTTCGCTGTCGAGCCATGTCCCGGGGCAGGACAGTGCCAACAGCGTTTCTTCCACCGAGGCAACATAGGCGGGCCGAATCGGACGATTTTCTAGTTCCGGTTTGACCATTGAAACGCTCTCGATTGGGGCAGTGTGTGCCCGCTTCACAGTAGCAATTTGGTCAGTGTGTGTCCTCAAGGCACAGTCGTCAGGAGACAGCGGGGCCTTCATCGATATTTTTGGCGCCGTGTCTCCAAGTTTTTGGGCGCTCTGTGTCGAGGCAGCTGTCGCACGGTGTTTTGACGCAGGACGGTGGCGCGTGTCTACTGGGGTTACTCTGCTCGGCCAATGGAGGGCCCAATGACCTGGACCGCGCTCAAGCCACAGCATTTTCCTTGGTTCGACTATTCTCGCTACTCGTTCTCGTTGGGATTGGTGGCAGGGAATCGGACTTTTTTGTCCGGGCACACCGCATCGCAGTTCGACCCGGAGTCGCGCAGGATCGTGATTCGGGGCGATATGGCGGAGCAAACGCGAATTGCTTACGCGAAGGCCGAAGCTATTCTCGCCGCCGCAGAGCAAACGCTCAACGACGCGGTTCGCGTCATCGAATACGTGAGCCCACGGGGTATCGAGCACTACGATGAAGCCGCTTCCGTTCGAGCAGAGCTGTTCGGAGACTCCCCCCCCACGATCTGCACCACGCCCGTGCGGGCGCTCTTGCGCCCCGACGCGCTCATCGAGGTCGAAGTGTTCGCTGCGACAGACAAGACGGCGCTCCCGCTTGAAACGTCGTCCGGCGTCGGCCACGAGTCGAACGATATCGTCTATCTGCCGTCGATAGAGCCGGTGGATCCTGACGGAAACGTCATCGGCGGGAACGACCTCGTGGCACAGACTCACGCCATTTACGACCAGGCGGCTGCCATGCTCGAAAAGCTGGGGCTGGGAATGGATAGTGTCGTACAGACACTCGATTACATGACGCCTGCCGCGCTCGAGCAGTATAAGCACACTGGGCGCGTGAGAAAGGAACGACTTGGGCCTGTCTACCCTGCTGCGGCCGGTATTATCGTGCCGCGCCTCGTTCACCCCGAGGCGCTAATCAGGGTGGAGTTCATTGCCACGCGTGCCATCCCCGAGGCGATCAACCCGGGCTGGTCTCGCTACGATAAGTTGACCTATAGCCCGGGCGTAAAGGCCGGAAACATGCTCTTTCTCTCCGGCCAAGCGGCTCTCGATCCAGCGACCGAACGCATGCTCTTCGAAGGGGATGTCGTTGCACAAGCTGATTACACGTACAACAACATCATCAAGGTCGTAGAAGCCGCAGGTGGTGGTCCCGAGAGTCTGGTTAAGACCATCGAGTACACCACGCCTGCCGGGCTTGAAAACTATCGTGAAGTGGCGAACGTTCGCTCCAAATTGCTGACCAAGCCGTTTCCTGTCTCGACCGGTCCCGTGTGCGAAGCGCTGCTTCGCCCCGAGATGCTCATCGAGATTGATCCCTACGCCATCTTGGTGTGAGGAAAGACCTGTGGCCCTACTCACCGACGAGCTGAGCGCCTGGATAGGACGCGAGATTCACTACCCCGCCCGCGAGCCTTTGGGCAGGGCGTCCATTCGGTATTTCGCTCTCGCCGTGGGCGATGAAAACCCGCTGTACTTCGACGAGAACGCGGCTCGTGAGGCTGGCTACCGTGACATCGTCGCGCCGCCGACCTTTGTTGTGGAGAGCTGCCAGTATGCGCACCGAGCCCCCGATGAAGACGGCTACATCGGACACGAGTGGCGTTTGCCCCTGGAAAATTGCCGGCTCATCCGGGCCGGTAACGAGTATGAATTCATGCAGCCGGTGCACCCGGATGATGAGGTCTCCGTCACGTTCAAGCTCGAAAGTATCGAGGAGCGCACCCGCTCACGCGGCGGCTCTCAGTTGTTCGTGACGTCTCTCGGCACCTATGTCAATCAGCGCGGCGAGGTGCTCGCCACCAACCGGGAGGTCACGGTCATCCAGCCTCTGGCTTCCAACGACGGGGCGCAGTCATGACGGTGACGCCGGGAGAATCGGTACCGGAGCTTACTCGCGAACTCGGCGCGGCGGTGCTCATGGCTTACGGGGCGGCGACTTGGGATTGGCATCGTTTGCACTACGATCAGGGATACGTCGAAGCGCGCGGCGTTGATGCGCCAGTGGTGGACGGGCAGATGTTCGGCGCTTTGTGCGCGCAAGCGGTGGTCGATTGGCTCGGCCCGCGGGCATTCGTCACCAAGCTCGGCTACAAGATGCGGAGCATGGTTTTCGCCGGTGACACGGTTCGGTTCGAAGGGGAGGTAATCAGCGTCGAGGCCGCTGGGGACGGGCAGATCGTCACGATCGACCAACGCGGGTTCGTCGGCGAGCGCCTTGCGGTGCAAACCACCACCCAAGTCCGGTTGCCAGACTGAGTGCGCTCAGCGCTGTCGGAGATCCTCGCGGAGTCGTTCCCGGTCCACTTTCCCAGTTGGGCTCGCTGGGATTTCGCTCACGAAGACGTAGCGTCGCGGGCGCTTGAAGTCGGCGAGCACGGGAGCATCTAAGCAGAAACGGTCCAACGTCTCGGCATTGAGCTCAGGGTCTCGTGCCACGATGGCGGCCGTCACTTGTTCCCCCCACCGGCGGTCGGGCGTGCCGATAACCGCTGCATCGGCGACATCGGGGTGCTCGAACAGCACATTCTCGACCTCCGACGGGTGAATGTTCTCACCGCCGGATTTGATGGTGTGATCCATGCGGCCGAGCACGGTGATGAACCCTTCATTGTCCATCACCGCTGCGTCTCCCGTGTGATACCAGCCATGGGCGAGGGCGCTCGCGCTTTTCTCGGGTAGCCCGAGGTAACCCGCCATGAGGGTAGGTCCGCGGGCGAGGAGTTGTCCTTGCTGACCCGCAGCCAACGGTGCGCAGAGCGCATCCCCGTCCAAAGGTATGATCTTTGTCTCCATGTTGATTGCCGCTTTGCCGGCCGAGCCCAGCCGGTCAGGGTGTGCTCGATAGTCACAGAACGTTGCTGCGAGCGCTTCGGTAGAACCGTAGATGTTCGCGAAAAGCTCGGGGAATAGGGGTACCAGTCGCCCTACCACGTCATCGGCGAGGGTTTGCCCGCCGAAGAAACCAACTCGGAGCGCGTCGAGATCGAAGCGGCTCATATCCGCATCCACCAGTGAGACGAGCTGCGTCGGCACCCCGTGCAGAACGCTCACCCGCTCGGTCGCGCACGTCTCGAGGGTCTCTTCGACATCAAACCCACGCGTGATCACGTTGGTGGCCCCCAGCTGCACGAACGGAAGCAGCTGCAGCTGCAATTGGCCAATATGAAACAGGGGGGAGTTGGCAAGCACGATGTCGTCGTGGCGAAAGCGGCATTCGATCGCCATCGCCATCGCGCCCAGCATCTCGGCGCGATGAGTGCGCACCACACCCTTGGGGGAGCCGGTGGTACCCGACGTGTACATGACGAATGCGGGGTCGTCTGGCGCGATCTCCGTTAGCGGCTCGGCATCGCTTCCCTCTGCGATGAAATCCCAAAATGGCACCTCGGCGCCTTGCGCAAGGCCAGGCGCATCCCCGACGTGGACACACACTGCCACATCGCTGTCAGCAGGTGCCGCGATATCGCGCAACGGCTCCTCGAATACGAGGCCTCGGGCACCGGCGTCTTCCATGATGTAGCGCACCTCTGCTGGCCCCAAACGATAGTTGATCGGGACAGGGAGGGCGCCGAGCTTCAGCAATCCGTAGTAGCCGATGACTTGCTCGGGCCGGTTGTACGTTAGGAATGCGACAGTGTCGCCTTTCCCGATACCGCGGGCGCGCCACGCGTGTGACGCTTGATTGACCTGGCGGTTGAAGTCCTGGAATGACCAACGTTTTCCTTCGAAGACCAGCGCAGTTTTCTGTGGCCACCGCCAGGCGGCTTGGGACAAGCTGTTGCCAACAAGCATAAGTTGCGCTCCGTGCTATGTTGCATACCAAGCTATCACGACCCGATGGCGCGAGTAGGGTGTTCCCGCATGTTGTTCGACTTTCCCGAAGAAGCTGACGCGCTTACACGGAGCGTCGATCAGTACTTCGAGCAAGCGTTGCCAGAGACAGCGATCCGGGCGATGGATCGCGCGCGCCGTTTGCCTCGCTCGCTTTGGCGTGACTTCGCCGAGCGCGGGTGGATGGGGCTCATGGTGCCCGAGCGCTATGGCGGCAGTGACGCCGGTGCGTTGATGGCGTCGGTGCTGGTGGAGGGCGTCGCCCGACGGTTTCCCTCTATCGCAGTCGATTGGGTGCTCGTGGCAATGACAGCGCGCCTCTTTCTCGAGGTGGGTACGCAGGCACAAAGGGAAGTTTATTTGGCCCGACTGGCGCGCGGGGACTTCTTGATGGCGTTTGGCATGTCGGAGCCCGACGGAGGCACCGATGTGCTCCAGCTGAAAACCCGCGCATGGAAAGACGAGGCCGGCTGGCGCGTTCGGGGGCAGAAGCTCTACACGTCCTTGGCCGACGACGCCGATGCAATCCTGGTGTTGGCACGTACGGAGGAGGCGCCCCAGGACAAGCGTGCGCGCGGCTTATCTTTGATCCTGACACCAAGAGCCCAACCGGGTGTGGCGGTTCGCCGGCTGGAGCTCATGGGCATGCGCGCTGCCGGCACATGCGAGGTCTTCCTCGATGACGCTGTCGCGCCTTCCGACGCGCTCGTCGGTGAGTCGGGCCGGGGCTGGTACCACTTGCTCGTCTCGCTCGACCTCGAGCGGGTGCTCTCCGCGGCGTTGTCGCTCGGGATCGCTGCGGGCGCGTTGGCCGAGGGTGTCAGATATGCCACCGAGCGCCAGGCGTTCGGTCGTGCGATCGGCGCTTACCAAGCAGTGCAGCATCCGTTGGCCGATACCGCGGTGGAGGTGGAGCAAGCACGGTTGCTGATCGCGAAGGCAGCCTCCTTAATCGACGCAGGGCGTCCCGCGGCCATGGAGGCGGCGATGGCGAAGCTCGCTGCGACCGAAGCGGCCGTTCGTGCCACTGACCGCGTCATGCGCGTCTTCGGCGGTGCGGGCTTGATTGAAACCTCGCCTATTGAACGCCTGGCGCGTGATGCCCGCTTAGGGCCCTTTAGCCCGATCTCGAATGAGATGACCCGAAGCTTCATTGGCGAGCGACTGGGATTGGCGCGAAGCTACTGATAGACGCGAGAACACGAAGATGAATTACTCGCTGACCCCACGCGGGGCGCCACGAACTACCGGAGTCGGCCCATGACTACGACAGTGAAGCTCCAAGAAACTTTGCGCGCCGTTTTCTACACCCCGTTTTACCTCGCACTGGAGCTCGGGGCGTATGAACGCCACGGCATTGAGATCGAGTTTGGCCGCCCTGAGGTGCCTTCCGATGCCGCCCGCACGTTATTCACCGGACAAGCCGACGTGAGCTGGGGTGGCCCAATGCGCATGATGCAGTACATGGACTCACACGGTGCAGGATCGATTGTCGGCTTTGCCGAGGCGGTCACCCGCGATCCGTTCTATCTACTGGGCGCCGATCCCAACCCACAATTCGTGTTCGCCGACCTCGAGGGCAAGGCGTTGTGCCCCGTGAGCGAGGTGCCAACTCCTTGGATCTGCCTCAAAGACGACTTGGGTCGTGCGTCGGTGAACGTCGGGAACATGGCGCTAATCGAAGGACGGACGATGGCGGAGAACGCCGATGCGTTGCGAGCTCGTGAAGTGGATGTGATCCAGGTGTTCGAGCCCTTCGTCGAAGCGCTCGTTGACGAAGGGGCTGGGCACATCTGGTATGCGGCATCGACCCGGGGCCCTACTTCGTACACCACACTCTATACAAGCCGTGGGTACGCAGAGGCCCAGCCGGAGGTGCTCGGCGCCATGGCCAAGGCGGTCCAAGATGCGTTGGCCTGGTTACACGGACACACGGGTCTGGCCGTTGCCGAGCAGATTGCATCCTATTTCCCCGAGCTCGACGCGGCTCGTCTAGCGGGCGCGGTCGAGCGGTACCAGGCATTCAAGGTATGGGGGAGAGATCCGGTGCTGCCGCTCGAGGGCTTTGTTCGGCTCAAATCGGCCTTAATTGCCGACGGGTTCATCACGAGCGACATCCCATTCGAATCGTGCGTCGACAATCGGTTTGCGCTTGCGGCCGCGGACCGTACACGCTCATGACGAGTTCGGGTGATAAGGGACTGGGGCATGGCCCGATGAGCATCGACGCCGCGATCTACGCTGATGTCCAGAATCTCTACGCGTTTTACAACTTCGCGAGCGATGAGGGAGATGCCGAGGCGTATGCGCACTGCTTCTCCCCCAACGGGGTGCTCGAGATCCCGAGCATCGGCCTGCGAGTGACAGGCTACTCCGCATTATTGGCCTTCAAGGAAGCCGATCGGGACCGGCGCGGAGATAGGCTGCGCCGTCACTGGAACAGCGGTCTCTATCTAGAGCGCGTCGACGAGGATACCGCGCGAGGGCGGTGCTATCTGCATGGCTACAACAACGCCCCTGGCAAAGCGCCGGTGTTGGCCGACGTTGGCCGATACGACGATGAGCTAGTGCGTATCGACGGTGCTTGGCGTTTCGCCCATCGGCGAATCATCCTCGAGTCGAGCGCCTTCACTCCGCCGCAATGAACCCCCGGCGAGGCGCTGGTGTGTTCCCGACCGACAGCTATCGGGATCGGATGGCACGGGCCCGCGCTCGGCTCGCTGAGCGCGGGTTGTCCGCGCTGTTGGTGTTCGCCCCGGAGTCGCACTATTACTTGTTCGGTTACGACGGCGGCGGATATGTTTTTTTTCAGTGCGCAGTGCTGTGTGCAGCACAAGACGAGGTTGTGCTGCTGTGCCGGGCGCCTGACGTCGTGCAAGCCGAAGAGACCTCGGTGATTGACCGGATCGAGGTTTGGACAAACGCCCCCACGGCGGATCCTGCCGTCGAGTTGCGAGAGATTTTGGCTGGCTTGGAACTCGCGGGTACCCGCATCGGTATCGAGCTGGACAATTATGGCTGTACCGGCGCGACATATCGTTCGTTGATGACGGCGTTGGAAGGGTTTTGTCAGCACGAGGATGCGTCGGACCTCGTACGGACGCTTCGCCTCGTGAAGGGGGAACTGGAGCTCGCGTTAATCGCGCGGGCGGCGGAGCTCGCCGATGATGCGGTGCGTGCGGTGGAGGAAGCGGCACTACCCGGTGCGCTCGACAGCACGCTGACGGCCGCTGCGCTGGGGGCCATGTTGGCCGGCGGTGGTGATGTGCCGCCGGCAGGGCCGCTCGTCAACTCGGGGTCTCGCGCGTTGTACGGAAGGGGAGTCGGCGGTGCTCGCGCTTTAGAGTCGACCGACCAAGTCATGGTTGAGCTTTCAGCGAGCTTCCGCCGATACAATGCCTGCATCGAGCGCACGGTTGTTTTGGGTTCGCCCACCTCGGAGCAACGCCAGATGCATGAGGTCGTTTCGGCCACGCTACGCGCGATGATCGACGCCTTCCGCCCTGGTGGCGTCCTTGGGCGGGTGGACGAGGTGCACCGTCGATCGCTCGATGCGGCCGGCTTCGCAAGCCAGCGTTACGCCGCCTGCGGCTATTCCCTAGGCGCGACGTTCCGACCAAGCTGGATGGATGTGCCGCCGATGATATTTACCGGAAACTCGCTCGTACTGGAACCGGGAATGGTGTTCTTTCCCCACGTAATGCTCGCCGACCGGCGCACCGGGTTTGCGATGGGATTAGGGCAAACCGTCGTGGTCACGGCGGATCTCCCCCAGGTGCTTTCTGCGCTCTCACTCGATCTCATCGTTGCCGCATAGGCGGCCACATATCGCTAAGCGCTCAGCTCACGGAGGAAGTTCATCCCTTCCCGGCAGTCCGGCGGCTCGAGACAAAAGTTCCTGCGCGATCAAATGCGCCGCTTTTGCGATGCTGACGTATGCGGCCGCGCCCTAGCGTGTGCGCCCGAGTCAAATTCCGACAGCCGGTACTCGGGGCACCTACGGTGTTTGGGCGGTTCCCGTGCGATGGTGCACCTCGGTCTCACCGCAGGAGTGATCCAAGCAGTCGATGAAACAATTTCTGAGGCACCACCAGCTGGCGCTGTTGTGCCGCATCTCCCGTGATACGCCTGGTGTGGAGCGGCGCGAAAATTCTTTCGCCTATGTCGTTCAGGTGTTCACCGACCTTCCGAGGCTGCCGGCCCGGGATCGGGCATTACCTTTGAGTGACTTGGAGCGGACCTTTTGGCATACGTTGTATGTGCTAGAGGCGTTAGCTGAGCTACAAAGCCAAGATCGCTGCGATCGCGACTTGTCCTTTCTCCTCGCGAGCTTGCGCGGTGTGAAGCATACGCCCCGGTGCAAGGCACCGCTGCCGAAACGGTATTTCTCGAGCCGCCCTGGCGAGAACGAACCCGAGGTAGCCGAGCCGTGGCCTATGTCGTCGAGGTGGCATGGACTCCCCGGTTGAGAACCAACCGCTACCGCGTCCCGAGGGTAGGAGGTAGGTCGTCGTGTCACCGTCGCTGGTCGGTTGCGGCACACTTGAAGGGATTCGCCAAGCGAGCGCCGAAATCGGTCAGAACTCAATCACCCCTCGGCCGCGTGTCCCGCCCGCCTCGAGCCGTGCGTGTGCTTCACTGGCGCGCTCGGGCAGATAGGTCTCGGCAACACGCAAGGTGAGCACGCCGGTTTCCACCTGGCTGCGCAAGCGATCCAGCTTCTCGAACTCACCATCGTAGGTTCGTACCCACGTGGGCTCGATGCTGATGCCACGAGGCGCTTTTTCTGCGAAGCCCCGCACCGATGTGAACTTGCCGCCATCACGCACAGCCTCGAACACGCGCTCGTTCAGGACCGCCCCATCGGCTAGCCCATCGACGCCATCTGGGAAGTGCTCACGAAAACGCGCCGCCACGTCGTCTCCACGGCGCACGATGATGTCTGCCCCGAGGGCGCGCACGAGCGCCTCGTCCTTCTCGGCGGCGTCTGCAATAACAACTAAGCCCTCCGCTTTTGCAAGCTGGATGACGTAACCACCGTAGGCGCCCGCCGAGCCGGTCACGGCGAGTGACTGGCCGGGCGAGAGCGCAAGGATGTCGAGTGAGAGCCTTGCCGTCAGCCCGTTCATGGGAAGCGTGCACGCTTCGGCATGGGTGGTACCGGCCGGTGCTGGCACCACTGCGCGCGCATCGAGCACGAGTTGCTCGCGGTAGCCGCCGTGCGCCGCCTTCTGATTCACCATGGCCATGACAGCGTCCCCGATGCGCACCCCGGTGTCGACGCCCTCGCCCACCTGATCGACGATGCCCGCGGCATCCATGCCTGGCACGTAGGGCGGTGGATCGACTTTCTGCTGTTCAGCCCGCGCGCCGTTGCGAACCATCGTGTCGGTCGGACTAACGGCTGCGGCGTGGTTGCGAAGCCGCACTTGTCCCGGGCCTGCGTGCACTTCCGGTACATCGAGGACTTCGAGAACCTCGGGCCCTCCGTGCTTCATCAGTCCTACTGCCCGCATCTTTTTCTCCTCGGCCGATTCCCAGTTAGAAAGTAGTATAACGTCCGCGGGACTGAGGCCAGCCGACCCTTCGGGCAGACGTTGTGGCTCCGCGGCGTTGGTCGGTTGCTGATCGGACACAGACTGACTTGTTTGTCGGAGGTAACGCAGCCGCTGCGTTTTGGGGCCGCCTCCCTAGCGGGGAAAAACGAAGCACAAACCCCGACCTTCCGCACGCTCCCGCAGTATGCGGCCATCGAGCCCCACGGTCGTTCACCGGTTCCGCTGGGCCGGGTGCGGCACTTGGAATTCTCTGTGGCGCACGCAGCCAAGCACCACTTACCTGGGCTGGTTCGCATTTTTCTCAGGGACTTTTCGATGGCCCCTTCCCACCGAAGCGGGCATCTTTTCAATCGGGCCCCATTGGGGGCACGCGGATGCAGCACGTCAAAATATTGGCTAGAACCGAGACGTTGCGGGTGACAAGCAACACAGGAGTGATGGTTGCCAAATCACGCTCTACTCGGTGCGTCGTGGCATTCATCAAAGCCCCCTTCTCGGTCAACGAAAGTCGACTGCGCAGAGAACTAAACGTAGCTCAAAATATCTCGGTGATGAAAAGCGACGTGCGCTCTCTTCGGAGACTTGTTGACACTGCATGAGCGTATTCTGGCAGGGCGAACGTGCGACGTACGCTGCGAAGCGTGCGATACGATGACCGATCTCAGTGGCTTGCACCCATCACGTCGCACTGACCACCGGATCGTCTTTGCTTGTGTGTCGATGCCGGTGCTTCTTACGGTTTGCAGCGGATCGCTTCGCTATTGGGCGTTGTGAGCGGGCGGGTTGGGTCGGTGCGTGTCGCCGGCCTTTTCATTCAGTGTGTGTTCCCGTTCCCTTTTGTTCGTTTACGTTGCCCCCTTCTTGCTTGCGGAGCAGTCAGGTACGCGGGGCCGAGGAGTGGAGATTTGCCGTGGGGTACACCCGCGCGCTGCTCAAGCGGTTGCGCGTCGAGGCCAAGCCGGGGACCCGGGTCGCAACTTCTCTGAACCGGAGGGCGAAGGTGCCGAGCCGCGATCGGAGGGTGGGTGCCACGCCAGCGAAGTCGCACCGAGGGGGTTGCCCAACGCAGCTATCGCGGCTCAGTCGTCCGCCCCGCGCAACGGTGGCATCAGATATCATGGTCGCGCTCCTCTTTGCAGCATCTAGGTGACCTATGGCAGCGCTTCCCAAGATCGGTGTGACGTTGGGCGATCCGGCCGGCATCGGACCGGAAGTCTTCGCAAAGACGCTCGGACACGCCGCCGGGCGCTGCGAGCTCGTTGTCTTCGGCGCGCCCTGGGCCCTCGAGCTTGGGGCTGAGGTCGCCGGTGTGACGTTGAATGAAGACGCGTATCGCCTCGTAGATGTAGGGATCGGGCGACCGAACGACTTCCGGTTTGGGGAGATTTCTGCGGTTTGCGGCGACGTCGGGGTGCGAGCGGTCGAAGCCGCGGCGCGCGAGGCGCTTGCCGGTAAGCTGGATGCCATGATGACGTGCCCGTTAAACAAAGAGGCGATTCATGCGGCCGGGTGCGACGACATCGGCCATCAGGAAATCCTCGCTCGCCTCGCGGGGGTTGAGTCGACCGCGACCATGCTCATGACTCCGGGGTTGCGTGTCGTGCACCTCTCGACCCACAAGTCTCTGATCGAAGCGGGTCGCTACGTAACGAAAGACAACGTGCTTGCCAAGCTCGAACTGTGTCACGACACGCTGACGCGCTGGGGCTTGGTCGGCGCCAAGATTGCAGTGGCCGCGCTGAACCCCCACGGCGGCGAGGGCGGGTTACTAGGCCGAGAGGAGCTCGATGCGATCGGCCCTGCAGTCGAAGCGGCGCAAGCGCAAGGGATGGATGCGGTTGGGCCGCTGCCCGCGGATTCCGTGTTTAATCGCGCCATCGGCGGTGAGTTCGACGTGGTGCTCGCGATGTATCACGACCAGGGCCATATCGCGATCAAGGTGCATAATTTTCACCAAAGCATCACTGCTACGCTAGGGATCCCGTTCATCCGTACCTCGGTCGATCATGGCACGGCATTCGACATTGCGGGTCAAGGGATCGCGGATGCCCGCAGCACAGTCGCTGCCTTGGATGCGGCGATAGCGTTATCTACCGGGACCTTGTCGCGCGAGTGAGCTGTCTTCCGGCGTTGCTCGAGCCAACCGTTCTCAACTCAGCTCGCGTAGCTCGGCGATCGACGCGCAGCCTAGGTTACTCATGTTGTTCTTGAGGTCGTCGCGCAGGAGCTCGAAAACATAGTCTCCCCCGCGCTCACCAAGGGCGGCAGGACCGTAGATGAAGGCTCGCCCGCAGAGCACGAAATCCGCGCCGAGTGCGAGTGCTCTCGCGATGTCCAACCCGCCGCGCACGCCGCTGTCGAACAAGATGCTGGCCCGGCCGCCGACGGCTTCGGCGACGCGCGGTAATGCCTCGATGGACGGCGGGGCTGCGTCGAGCTGACGCCCTCCATGATTCGACACCATAATGCCGTCTACGCCGTGCTCGAGTGCCGTTAATGCCTCCGCGGGATCGAGCACACCCTTCAAGACCAGCGGACCGTCCCATTCCGCGCGCAGCGCATCGAGGTAGTCCCAGTCGAAGGTGCCGTTCAGCTCGTCGTTGACGAACTGGAGGAACGCTTTGCTGTCGCGAGGATCGGTATAGCGCTCTAGCGTGGGCAGCCGCGGTTTCCCAGCTTGCCAGGTCGCAAGCAACCAGCTTGGCCTCAAGGCCGCCTCCAGGATCATTTGGGGCGTCGGGTCGATATTGCCGAGTCCAGCCCGCATCTGTCGTTCCCTGCGACTTATTGTGGGGACGTCGACCGTAACAAGTAAGGTAGTGAACCCGGCCTCCTTCGCGCGAGCCAACAGATCGTTGCGCATATTCGAGTTCCGGGGGGGATATAGCTGAAACCAGCCCATGCCTGCGGCGAGGGGGCCTAGGGTTTCCGGTGTTTCATTAGCGGCGGTGCTCATCGAGTAGGGAAACCGGTGCCGGGCCGCTGCGGCCGCGAGAATGCGATCGGTGCCGGGCCATCCCATGGAGTTCATTCCGACCGGTGCTACTCCGAACGGTACCGCGTAGTCTTCCCCGAACAAGGTTGTTCTCGTATCGGGGTCGAACTGACCGCGCATGAATCGAGGCGTCAAGGTCACTTGGTCGAAAGCCGCCATGTTTCGCTGTGCAGCTACGTCGGCGCCGGTGCCGCTGTCGTAGAACTCCCAAGCAAATTTCGGCATGCGCCGCTTGGCGCGGGCTTCGAGATATCTGATGGCGGGAAACTGGTGGCGGAGCTCCATCGAGTGGTCCTGGAGGCAATGCGATTCGCGCGCACAGAATAATCGAGCCGCTTATAGACCACCAATGGGGCAACTCGGCAAGTCCGTTGGGGAGCGGCCGGCCCGCGACATGAATACTGAGCGGGCAGAGATGAGAGAATCCGTCAACGCAGGCGCACGCCGGGGAGGATCCAGTGAACATCGGCGAAGCAGAGAAAGCGATTGGCCTGGCCGCGAAGACCATGCGCTACTACGAGGACATCGGGCTCGTTGTGCCGGCTCGATCCGACAATGGCTACCGTGACTACTCGCTGGTGGATATTCATCGGCTGCGGTTCATCCAACGCGCCAGAGGACTTGGTTTCTCCGTCGAGGATTGCCGTGGACTGCTGGCCCTTTGGGATGATACGGCACGATCTAGCCGGGACGTAAAGCGGATTGCGCTCGAGCAGCTCGAGCTATTGAGCCACAAGATTAAAGAGCTTGAGACGTTGCGAACGGCGTTGGGTGAGCTCGTCGACCACTGCCGCGGCGATGATCGGCCTGAGTGCCCCATCATCGATGACCTAGCCGGGACGAAGGCAACCCGCGTTGTCGAACCTTGACCGCCGACTGCGCGAGTCATCGTTGCGTTACCCAGGGCGGCTGAGCCACGGCCGCAGCGTCCAGCCGCCAAGCAGCAAGCCCATTGCGACAGCGGCAAACGCGGCGGGGTAACCAGCCGTATAAGCGATGAGCCCGAACAGCGGTGGGATACTCGCGACGCCAGCAAGACTAGTGAACTGAACGCCGCTCGCGGCATCGCCAATCATGCCGCTCGGCGCGATCTTGGCAACCTCCGCATAGTAGACCCCATTCCACCCATGGCTGGTGACGCCGAGGAGCGCCGCGCCGGCGGCGAGGAGCCACAGTGGCGATGCCGGAACGGCAAGGCCCGCTAGGAGTGTCATAGCGGCGCTGCCGATAGCAATGCATGACAGCACGGCGGCGCCACTCGCGATCCAACCTGCAATGCTTCCCGATGCGAGCCGTCCGGCAACGCCGCTCAATTGCAACACGGTGTACAGGGCGCCCGCCGCACCGAGCGAGAGTGCTAAGTTGCCGGTCACGAACACCACGAAGTAGCTCGCTATGGAGACTTGGCATCCCGCAAAAAGAAACCCTGCAATCCCGAGGCGGCGCAACCGTTTGTTCTCCCAGATGAGTCGGCAAGGTGACAGCAGTCGTCGCGGCTCAAAGGGCTCGGGCGATGTCGCCGGCCGTGCAAAGCGCGCGCTCAGCGGATGCACCAGCAGAGCGACGGTGAGTGCCACGATGCCGAACAGGACCATTGCCCCTTGCCAGCCGATGCTTCCCGACAGATACGGTAAAGAAAGTCCCGCTACCGCTGCTCCAGCGGGCATCCCCGTTTGCTTGATCGAGATGATGAGCGGTCGCCAGCGATCACTCGCGACGCTCGCGAGAATATCCGTAGTGAGAGGATTCACCGGACCGTAGCTTGCGCCGAGTACAACCGCACTGAGCATCACCGCGCCGGGTGAACCGATGGCAAGAACCAAGGTGCCGAGCAGTACGAGGACCATCGTAGCCTGGCACATGGGGATGAGACCGAAGCGCCGTGACAAGGGTCCGGTGACGAGTCCGGCGACCATCCCGATGCCATAGGCCACTGCCATGTACGCCCCGATCAGGGTTGGCGTCACGCCGACATCAGGTGCGGCAACCGGCGTGATCACCGCGACTCCGAACATGGCGCCCGAAACCACGATCTGAATCCCAAAAGTGCCGGCAAGCGGGACCAGGGCGTCGCGAGGGAACCTCTCAGTCATTGATCGGGCCAGGTGTGACCGCGAAGCCGAATCTTCCTGAGGGAGGACTTTGTCTTTAGCCTTGCACCGGTAACTTTCACGATTCGGCAGTTCCCAGGAGGACATCGATGAGCAAACCCGACACATTGACGCAGGACATCGGGGTTTTGAAGCGTCGGGAAGCGGAGGCCCGAATTCTTGCCCCTGTGATCGACGCAATGAGCGAAGCCTTCGGACGTGAGCCGGTGATGGCGATTTTGAAAGACACCATCACGCGCATCGCTCGGGAGCAAGGACGCGAGCTGGCCGCCGCCGTGGGCGGGTGTGATGGCGCAGCTTTCCTCTCCGGCCTCGAGGCATGGACCCGCGGTAACGCATTGGAGATCAACGTCCTGCGAGAGGAGACCGAGGCGGTGGATTTCAACGTCGAGCGGTGTCGCTATGCCGAGATGTACCGGGAGCTTGGTATATCAGAACTCGGTGCCGTGCTCTCGTGCAATCGCGATTACGCGATGGTCGAGGGGTTTGCTCCCGAGGCGACGCTCGAGCGAACACAGACGATCTTGAGCGGTGCACCGCACTGTGACTTTCGGTACACGTTCCCCGGGTCGGACCGCGACTGACAGGGTGTGCGCGGCCGCGCGGGTCAGCCGGTCGGGGGCAGGCACACCGGTGCCTCCGGTTTCGATTGGGCCCGTGGGTACGCGATCCGTCAGGCTATCGGTACCGAATTGAGCCGACGCTCACTCGATGTGTAGCGCGCCGGTATTGTCGGTGTGCGCTGACAGACCAGGTGGTACGACGACGGTGTTGTCGTAGGCTTCGATGATTAAAGGGCCGTCGCGTTTGTGGCTAAGCGCCCCGCGGTTGAGAACCGGTGTGACACGCCAACCGGCATCGGGGCCAAAGTAGGCTTGGCGCGTAACCTCGGCTGCTTGCCCGTCATCATCGAAGAAACGGGTTGCCGGAGTCTCCCGGTTGGCGGACGCGGAGACGCGGAGTGCCGAGATTTGCACCGCTTCGTCGTCCGACCGGTAACCGAATATCGACTCGTGAGCCTGGCTGAACCGTTCGGCGATGTCCTCTAGGTGTGCGGCCGCGACCTCGGCTCGGTCGAGGGCCACCGTCAGGGCGGTGTTCTGACCGACGTATTTCACATCGACCGCGAAGCTCATCGTCCAGGATTCGCGCGCGAATCCGTCTGCGGTGATGAGCGCGTCGGCAGTGTCCGCCATGGCGCGAAGCTCCGAGTGCATGCGCGTGAGGTCCAGTCCGTCAATACGCTCGTAGAACGCCCGAATGAGATGATGTTCGTGCTCGGCGTCGAGCAATCCCACGGCACTGAACAGCCCGGCGGCGGGCGGCACGATAATGCGACGAATGCCAAGGCCTGCGGCTAACCCACACGCGTGTACGCCGCCGTTACCGCCGAATGCGAGCAGCGTAAAGCTTGCGGGATCGAGCCCACGCTCCGAGGAAACCGCGCTCAGCGCGCGCATCATTCGCGCGTTTGCAATCAGGTGAATACCGTACGCTGCGTCTGTGAGTGAATGCCCCGACACCTCGGCAAGCTTTCCCACCGCGTGTTCCGCTGCGCTCTTGTCGAGCGCCAAGTCCCCCCCGACCAACGCGTCGGGGTTGATGTACCCGAGCAACAGATTCGCGTCGGTTACGGTTGCCGCTTCTCCGCCGCGCCCGTAGCAGGCAGGCCCGGGATCTGCCCCTGCACTACGAGGGCCCACTTGCAGCCCACCGCCGGCGTCGATCCATGCGATGCTGCCCCCGCCTGCTCCCACCTCGGCGATGTCGATCGTGGGTGCTTGCACCACGTAACCGCCGCCTTTGACCATGCGGTGGCCGAGTGCTTCCCCACCTCCCACTTCGGTCTCTGGGGTCATGCCGAACTCGCCGTCGACGATGATGGCGGCCTTGGCGGTCGTTCCCCCCATGTCGAAGGTGAGCAAGTCACCCAAGCCGTTTTCCTTCCCGATCGCCTGGGCACCCACCACACCGGCCGCGGGCCCCGATTCGATAATGTAGATCGGCTTCTCGGCCGCGGTGCGCGCCGAGAGCACGCCGCCGTTCGATTGCATAATGTTCAGCGGCGCCGGAATGCCGAGGCGTTGCAACCGGTCCTCCAACGCGACCGCATAGCGTGCCACGACGGGGCGAATGTAGGCGTTGACCACTGCGGTGCTAGTGCGCTCGTACTCCTGGATCTGCGGCACCAGCTCACTCGATAACGTGACAGGGATGTCTGGCAGCTGCGCCCGCAGAATGGTGGCAACTTCTTCCTCGTGTCGCCCGTCGACGTAAGCGTTGATTAAGCAAACCGCAATCGCGTCAACTCGTGCGTCCCGGCACAGCGCCGCCGCGGCTGCTACCGAGTCTTCATCGACCGGCACGACGGTGCGCCCGTCAGCGCCCAAGCGTTCGCGTACCTCGAAACGCAAGCGCCGTTCGACCAAAGGCGGGGGTTTGCGAAATCCAACGTCGTAGAGGCGAGGTGCTCGAAAGCGTGCAATCTCGAGAACATCGCGAAAGCCCTCGGTCGTGACGAGAGCGACCTTGACGCCGGTGCGCTCGATGATTGCGTTGGTGGCCACCGTCGTCCCGTGTACGACCTGGCCGATGCGGGCGGGCGCGATACCGGTTTCATCGAGCAGCGTTGCAACGCCGCGCTCGATCGCTTCACTGTAGTCGTGCGGCGTGGAAAGAACCTTTTTCGTGTGCAAGGCGCCGTCGCTCTCACGGAGCACGATATCGGTGAACGTGCCGCCGATGTCGATGCCCAAGCTTACGTCACTCAACGTCAGCTCCTCGACGCCGACCGAGACGCAGCGCTTCGGTTGCGGCAACGTTCAATGCGATGTCTTCGGTCACCACCACCCCGTAATGTGCTCTCGCGTGCTCGATGCTCATCTTTTCCTGCACGACGTCGTCGACGACCGCGTGGGGATCGCGCTCGAGCGGGTCCCCATATCCGCCCGATCCTGCCATCTCGGAGCGGAAAACCTCGCCTTCGTGCATGGTGCGTACGAACTTTCCGGGGGCGGGTTCGCGTTCCCCATCCCGTATGAAGTAGGAACGCGACAAGGCCCCCGGCTCTCCGCCGAAGATCCCCCAGCAGGGAAATACGTGCCGATCGGCGCGTTGCTGCACCGTGGCCTCCGGATTGAGCAGCCGGTATTGGCGAACCATGCCCAGCGCGCCCCGGTACTTTCCTGGTCCTCCGGTGTCGGGTAAGAAACCGTACGATTCCACCCGCAGAGGGTTCTCCGCTTCGATGACCTCAACTGGTGTGTTCGACAGGTTGCCGAGCCAGTAAGGACCGGCATCTTGCCCATCGGCGTCGGGTCCACCGCCTCGCCCGGTCATATTGTGGAATTCTACGTGCAGGAAACGCCGCCCTTGGGGCGTTAGCCCGGTGACGGAAAGGCCGAACTCGTTACCGCCCGGACACGCGGGCATGCGATCGGGAAAGAGCCGCGTGAGTGCGCCGGTGACTACGGTGCGTACCCGGTAGCCGCCTTGCCCACGGGCGCCGAGCGCGGCGGGAAATTGCGGGTTGACCCAGCTGCCTTCGGGCGCGATGACGTGTATGGGCCGGTAGAAGCCGGCGTTGTTGGGGATGTCGGGTGGCAAGACCGCCCGCAGCGCTGCATACGACAACGACGCGGTAAACCAATAGTTCGGGTGCAACGCGCCCCCTCGTTGGGGTGAGGTGCCGGTGAAGTCAATGCTCGCCTCATCGCCCGCGATGGTGACCTTCACGCGCAGCTCCACCGGTCCGCTGCCGACGCCGTCGTCGTCGTTCCACTCGGTGAAGGTCGACTCACCGTCAGGTAGCGCCTGCAGCGCACTTCGCACCAGCCGCTCGGTGTAGTCGACCAATGCGACCATGTAGCGCTTGAGATCGGCAGTGGGGTACGTCTCGGTGAGTTTCTCTACTTCGCCGGCCGCGATTTCGAGTGCTGCGATCTGCGCGCGGACGTCGCCGAGCACGGTATCGGGCACGCGCGTGTTGTGCTCAATGAGTCGCAGCAGTGTGTCGTTCGGTGCGCCCGCTACCCGGATCTTGGTCGGCGGAATGCGTAAGCCTTCCTGCTGGATCTCGGTGCTATCCGCGGCTTGGCCCCCGGCGACCCGGCCACCGAGATCGGTGTGGTGCAAGATGAGGCCAACGAAGCACAGGCGCTCGCCGTCCTTGAACACGGGCTTGAACATGAAGATGTCGTTCAAGTGACTCCCGCCGGCGTAAGGATCGTTGCTAGCGAGAATGTCGCCTGGGTGAACATCCTCGCCGAAAAAATCCAAGCAGCCTTTGAGCGCGGGCATAGTTGCCCCGAGGTGTCCCGGCAAGGCTAGGCCCTGAGCGACCATGGTTCCGTTCGCGTCACAGATGGAGGCTGAGAAATCCATATTTGCTTTGACGAGCGTGGAACGTGACGTGCGCAGTACCGAGACCATCATGTTGTCGGAAATCATCTCGAGCGCGTTCTTCACGAGTTCCAAGCGGATTGGATCGAGATTGTCGGCGGTAGGGGGCGATGGTGATGGGATGGTCATAGCCGTGTGGTAAACGAAGGAGGTTGCCGAAGGTTATCATGCGAGTGAGCAACCCCGCGGAAGCGGCGAAGCGACTTTCGACACCGCAATGAAGCCAGCGTTCGAGGCCCTTCATGAACGATACCTCACTGACGAACTCTCCTATCGAGACCCAATACCGTGCGATGACCCCGCGCTCGCGGAAGTTGGCCTCAGAAGCGGCGGAACTGCTTCCGAGCGGCATTGCACACGACTCTCGCCACATGAGCCCCTATGGCATTTACACCGATCATGCGCAAGGGGCGCAAAAGTGGGACGTCGACAGCAACGAGTACGTTGACTATTACGGCGGACACGGCGCGTTGCTGCTCGGCCATCGTCATCCGGAGGTGATGGCGGCGGTTGAGGCGCAGCTCGGTCAAGGCACGCATTACGGGACGTGCCATGCACTCGAACTCGAGTGGGCGAAGCTCGTGTGTGAGCTCGTGCCGTGCGCTGAGCGGGTTCGTTTCCACTCCTCGGGCACCGAGGCCACCCACATGGCATTGCGTCTGGCGCGGGCGTTTACCGGCCGTGAACGGGTGATTCGTTTTCACGGTCATTTCCATGGATGGCACGATGCGGTGGCTTTCGGGGTTGACTCGCATTTCGACGGCAGCCCCACCCCTGGCGTGATCCGCTCGGTTGCAGATGGTGTGGTGCTCGTGCCGCCCAACGACGTGCTGGCGCTCGAAACGGCGCTGAGCGGTGAGGACATCGCGGCGGCGATCATCGAGCCGATCGGCTCGAACTCCGGGAAGCTTCCGGTCGGGCCGGAGTTCCTTTCCGCGTTGCGCGCCCTCACCGCAAAGTACGGCACCTTGCTTATCTTCGATGAGGTCGTTACAGGGTTCCGGTTGTCGCCGGGGGGCGCCCAAGCTCGATTCGGGGTGATGCCGGACTTGACGACCCTTGCGAAGATCGTTGCGGGCGGGTTGCCCGGCGGGGCGCTGTGCGGACGAAAGGACGTCCTTGATTGGTTGGATTTCGAGGTGTCCGAGGGCATCGGCCGTGAGAAGGTGCGCCATCAGGGCACGTTCAATGCCAATCCCGTTTCCGCGGCCGCCGGGATTGCCACGCTGCAGATCGTGCGTGATACCGATGCTTGCGAGCGGGCGGATGGGGCAGCACAGGCACTGCGCCAAGCGATGAATGAGGCGTTGACCGACGCGGGTGTGCCCTGGAGCGTCTACGGCGATTACTCGATCCTGCACTTCTTCACCAACCCCGACGGCGCGGCGATCGACCCGTGCACCTTCGATGCAAATAGCGCGTCGCCGGAGTGCTTTGGTACCGATCCGCGCAAGCGCATGCTGGAGAAGCTTCGTTTAGCGATGCTCGTTAAAGGGGTGGATCTCAAAGGATGGCGTGGCGCGATCGTTTCCGCGCAGCACGACGATGCGCTCATCGAGCGCACGGTCAGTGCGTGGCGAGAGACTTTGGCGTTGCTCAAGCGCGAAGGAGAGATTGGCTGAAGTGGGCGATTTGTCTGGAAAGGCCGTGCTAATTACGGGTGCGGGCTCGGGGATCGGGGCCGTTTCGGCGGAGCTCATCGCCCGGCGTGGCGCATCGGTGGTCCTGAGCGGGATCCCCTACGAGCCGGTTGCGGCTCGCGCGGAGGAGATCGAAGCTGCGGGCGGCCAAGTGGAGGCTGTTCGGTGCGACGTGACTCGAGAATCTGAAGTCGAGGCGGCGGTGGCTCGGTGCGTGGCTCGCTTTGGCCGGCTCGATGCGGTGGTGGCGAACGCCGGCATCCAGCGGCACAACACCGATCGCGACCTGTACAAGCTGGACGAGAGCGAGTGGGAACTCACACAGGACGTGAATCTGCGCGGGGTGATGCGGACTGCCAAGCACGGCATCGCACAGATGATGGCGCAAGGCGACGGAGGCTCAGTCGTGATCATCAGCTCTATCACCGCGGTGAGCGGCACCAGCGCGAACGTTTCCTACACGACTGCGAAAGCGGCGCTGCTCGGCTTCAATCGACACTTGGCGGTGCACTACGCGCAGCACGGTATTCGCTCGAACGCGATCTTGCCGGGGGCGCTCGAGCAGACGCCGGACTGGTCGGATCACCCGAATCCCAACCGCCGCCGAGCGGCGATGGAAGCGGCGATTCCGCTCGGGCGTCTTGGCCGGCCGGAAGACATTGCGCCGTGGGTAGCGTTCTTAGTCAGCGACGAGTCGTCGTACGCGACAGGCGCACAGTTTTGCGTTGACGGCGGCATCACCATTCGTTGAGGCGGCGTGTTCGGGGTGTAATGCGTGCCGCAGTCGACCTCAGCTACGTGCAGCGGGCGTGGCCTCCTCTTTAGGGCACGGCGCGCCGCCGCGCGCCCAGCGGGCCAAGCGGCGGAAGAAATCGGTCTTCTCGAGCGGCGGCCTTTCACGGTTGGTGCCGGGCGCGAACGCCCAATTGACGAGACTGTCATGGAGTACGTGTTCGAGCGCTTCCCCAAGGCTGGGGCGTCCTGTCGCTTCTGGATCCTTGAGCTGCAGGCACAGTTCGTAGGGCGTTCTGCCTTCGAAGATCATGCGCCGGTCGTCGCGCGGCATGCGCCATCGCTCGCCCGCCGGTGGAAGACCCGCAACGCCCAACGGTTTAGCGGCATGGCACGCGATGCACCGGGCACCCGGGACGCCTTCTCCCGCCGGCCCACGATGGATGTTCATCGAATGCCGGCGTCGCTGATCGCCTTGGCGCGGCCAATCTCCCGCGGAATGACAGTTCGTGCAGCGCGGGTGTAAGAAGACCTCGGCCACAGCGGTGAAGTTGGCCAATGCCGTCTCGTTTGCCGCGTCTGCCGGGCTCGACGGCGCTGTAGCGGCGAACAAGATTGTGAGGAGCGTAGCGGAGCGGACCCGCATGGCGTTTCGTTTCCCGGGGGTGCGGTTTGGGGGCCGTTTGTAAGCTAAGGTTGGGGCTGGCACAAGATGTCCGAGCGGACCCGGGGGAAACTGTGAGCAGATCGGATGCCCAAGGGCTGTACGAGGTCTCACAACGGCGTACGGTGGCGGAGGTGCCGGGGTTGCGTGTGCGCGAGCTTACCTTGGCACCCGACCAGTGCGTGCCCTGGCATTCGCACACCCGGATCAGCGATACGTTCTTCTGCATGGAAGGCCCGATGGTCGTTCGGACCCGGGCTCCGGACACAGAGCGGGTCCTCCGTCCCGGGGAAACAACGGCGGTGGGGCCGGGCGTCGTACACCGCGTAAGCGGGCTCGATGACGGCCCGTGCCGGTTCATGATCGTGCAAGGCGTTGGGAAGTACGACTACGTCGCCTGCGATGTGTAGCGTGCTTGTCCGGCGGTCGCGTCTTGGAATCCCGCGCACTACACTGCGCGCAAATCGGGCATTTCTGGAGAACGCCGCGTGAACGCTACCGATCTGAGCACCGATGCCGGTCCAGTTGATGTGCCACTGCTAAACGAGACCATCCCTGCAAATCTCGCTCGTATCGCCGACACGTTTGCCGAGCGCGAGGCGCTCGTGTCGTGTCATCAGGATATCCGTTGGACCTATCGAGTGTTTCACGAGAGGGTTCGGCGCCTTGCCCGCGGGCTGCTTGGGCTCGGATTGCAAAAAGGCGACCGCCTTGGGCTGTGGAGCCCCAACTACGCCGAGTGGACGCTGGTGCAGTATGCGACTGCGGAGATCGGCGTGATCTTGGTGAACATCAACCCGGCGTACCGCACCCATGAGCTCGCCTATGCAGTGAACCAGTCCGGGTGTCGGGCCCTCGTCGCCGCTCCGAGTTTCAAGAGCTCCGACTACGTGGCGATGGTTGCCGAGGTCCGAGACGAATGCCCGGGGCTCGAGCACGTTGTCTTCTTCTGGTCGCCGCAATGGGATGCCCTGTGGGACGAGACATCGGCTGCCGATGAGTCTGTGGTGGCCGAGATACGCGAGGGCCTGTCCCCCGATGAGCCGATCAACATCCAGTACACCTCCGGCACCACCGGTTTCCCAAAAGGCGCGACGCTCAGCCACCGCAATATCCTGAACAACGGCTATTTCGTTGCCGAGTTGCAAGGGTTAACCCACGAGGATCGGTTGTGTATTCCCGTACCGTTCTATCATTGCTTTGGCATGGTCATGGGGAACCTCGGCTGCACGAGCCGCGGGGCGACGATGGTGATCCCCGCCGATGCATTCGAACCCGACTCGGTGCTCCGCGCAGTCGAACGTGAGCGTTGTACTGCACTCTACGGGGTGCCGACGATGTTCATCGCGGAGCTGGGTCATGCGGCGTTCTCGGATTTCGACCTCGGTACGCTGCGCACCGGCGTGATGGCCGGCTCGCCGTGCCCGGTCGAGGTGATGAAGCAATGCATCGAGAAGATGCACATGCAAGAGGTGACGATCTGCTACGGCATGACGGAGACCTCGCCCGTCTCCACCCAAACCCTGCCTACCGACTCCATAGAGCAACGCACGGGTACCGTGGGCCGCGTGCATCCCCATGTCGAGATCCGAATTGCCGATCCGGAGACGGGCGAAACGGTGCCCCGCGGCACGACGGGGGAGTTTTGCACTCGCGGATATTCCGTGATGTCTGGCTACTGGCAGGACGACGAGAAGACCGCCGAGGCAATCGATAGCGATGGCTGGATGCACACCGGCGACCTTGCGGTTATGGACGAGAATGGTTATGCCAACATCGTGGGCCGCATCAAGGATATGGTGATCCGGGGGGGCGAGAACATCTATCCGCGTGAAATCGAGGAATTTCTCTACGGTCACCCGGACATCGCGGACGTGCAGGTCGTTGGGATCCCTGATCAGAAGTTCGGTGAGGAATTGCTTGCAGCTGTGCAGTTACGCGAGGGCAGCTCACTGACCGACGAGGATGTCAAAGCCTTCTGCCGCGGGAAGATCGCGCACTACAAGATCCCGCGCTATGTCACGTTCGTGTCGGAATACCCGATGACCGTCACCGGCAAGATCCAGAAATTCAAGCTGCGAGAAGAGGCCATCGAAGCCCTCGAGCTTCACGACGCCGCGGCCGTGAAGATGGCTTAGGACCTCGAGCGTCGTGTGCCAAGTTCGCCCGCCGGCCATGCGGATGTTGGCCCCCGCGCCGTAACCGGCTTGCTCGGATGCAAGTCATCGCACGCAGTGTCTGATCTCTTCCGGCTTGCCCCGTTGTAAACGCGGCCCCATCGCTCCAAGCTTGGCTGCGTTTGGGATGTCGGTTCGGATCAAATCCAGGCGCATCGCGCTCGAATACGTTGTCGGGGTGACGCACCCGGCACCGCGGCGTCGCTTTGCACCACAATCGCCGAGCCCCGCGCGGGTGAATGGCCCCACCGCGGCTGCAGTGCTTCGGTCGTTGGCGCAGACTGCGGCATACGAGGCTCCGATGTCGCGGCTCGTGCCGGTTATCATTACGACCGTGTTCGTAGGATGATCTCCTGCACGCGGAGCGTGAGCGTTGGGGCCGAGTGCGCCCGATATTCTGGCGACTGGTAGGCTTGAGCTCTAAGCGAGAACTGAGGTTGGGATGAGCATGAGCGTGGACGCCCCGACGTTGCACGATGCCGCTTGCGAGGCAGGCCGCACGCACTACGTCGATCCGAAAACCGGGTACCACGTGTTTACCGCGTTCGCGCTTTCGGCGCGCGAGCGCTGCTGCGGCAGCGGTTGCCGCCATTGCCCCTACGAGCACGCAGCGGTGCCGATGTCGATGCGCCCGCAAGTCATCTGCCAACCTGCCTGGCTGACCCATCCGCCGCCGGAGGTTGGACCGGTGGACATGCTCTTTTGGAGCGGGGGAAAGGATAGCTATTTGGCGTGGCGGGCGTTGCAGCGAGAGGGTGCGTGCCCAACGGTGCTCGTCACCACCTTCGATGCCCCCAGTCGGATCGTTGCCCATCAAGAGTTGGGCATCGAGCAGGTGGTTCGGCAAGCCGAGGCTCTCGACGCGCCGTTGCTCGGAATTCCCCTCGTGTCCGGGATCGAATACGTTGAGCGAATTGCGACGGGGCTCGCTCTTGTATCTCAAATCGAGCGGTTGGTTTTCGGGGATTTGCACCTTGAGCACATCCGGGCCTGGCGCGTGGAGGCGTTGACGCCCCTGGGCGCTGACAAGGGCGCATCCCTGCATTTTCCCCTGTGGCAGGTGCCCTATGAGACGTTGCTCGAGGACCTAGAAGCGAGCGGGGTCGAGTGCGAGATTTCCGCGGTTACCGCGTGTGCTAGCGGCGCCGTCTCGGTGGGCGATATATTTGACCGGGCACTGATTGACAGGTTGCCCGAGCGCGTCGATGCGTTCGGCGAGAACGGTGAGTTTCATACCTTTGCGAAGATATGAGCTCGAGCTGAGGACCGACCGAAGGGGACGTTATGAACCAACGAATCCAGTCAGCGCTTGCTGACGTGAATGAATGCCTGCAGCGAATTGAGTCGGTCAACGAATCGTTAAACGCGGTGATTACCGTGGCTGACGAGGCTGCGATCGCCGCGGCCGAAGCGTTGGATGCCGGAGAGTGGACCGGCTTGCTCCACGGCATGCCGATGTTAATCAAGGACAATATAGACACCGCAGGCATCAAGTCCACGTCCGGCGCCCAATTCCTCGCCAACAACATCCCGAACCGCGATGCACCCGTCGTGCAGCGCTTGCGTGGTGCCGGTGCGGTGGTGCTCGGGAAAGCGAACTTACACGAGCTCTGCTTTGGCATCCGGTCCAACAACTCGGTCGCTGGGCAGTGCCACAATCCCTGGTCGCCGTTGCACGTCCCGGGAGGTTCGAGCGGTGGCAGCGGGGCTGCGGTGGCGGCGGGCCTGTGCGTGGGCGCTCTTGGTTCCGATACTGGGGGCTCGGTGCGGCTACCGGCGGCGATGAATGGCGTGAGTGGGCTGCGGCCCACTGTCGGCCGGGTGCCGAATACCGCCGCAATGCCCGTTTCGCCGAGTCAAGACACGATCGGGCCAATGGCCCGCCGGGTAAGCGACGTGGCGCGGATTTTCGCGGTGATTGCCGGTTACGACGTGAACGATCCTATGAGCGACCCAAGGCCGCTGGAGAACTTTCTTCCGCGGTTGAACGACGGGATTGCCGGCGTGCGGATTGGATTGCCCCGCGAGGGGTATTTCGACGGGGCCGAGCCGACCGTCGAGGCGGCGGTGCGTGAGGCCCTTGCAGTACTCGAGGCGCAAGGGGCGGTGCTTGTCGACGTCGATGTGCCCGACATGCCGACGATGCATGAGTGGGCCTCGGTCGTTATCTTCTCCGATGCTTGCGCTATTCACCGCGAGCGGTTGCGCAATGATCTCGGCTCTATCGACGACGATACCGCCACCCGCATGCTGACGGGCTTCGACTATACGGGTACCGACTATGCCGAGGCCATGCGTAAACGGGCGGGCTGGAAACGCGCCTTAGCGGCGGTGTTCGGACAGGTGGATGTTCTGGCTTCCCCGACCGTCCACACAGAAGTGCCATTGATCGACGACAACAAGGATCTGCTGTCCGCGACCCGAGATGCCACACGTAATACATACGCCGGCGCTTTCGGGCAGATCCCGGGGCTGTCGGTACCGTGTGGCTTCTCCGTCGGGGGGTTGCCGGTCGGGCTTCAGCTCGAGTCCGCCTGGTGGGATGAGCCATTGCTCCTACGCGTAGGTCACTGTTATCAGCAGGTCACCGACTGGCACTTGCGCGAGCCGCCCCTCGCGCGTGGGCGCTGAACTCGTCAGAATCGTACCCTAATGCCCCTTAACTCTGGGAGATTGTGATGCTTGCCGTGCTTTCGCCCGCTAAGGCTCTCGACTTCTCGCCGGTGGACATTGACGTGCCGGTCACCGAGCCGATGTTCATACACGACGCCTCCATGCTCATAAAGACAGCCCGGGGGCTAAGTCAGAAGCGGATCAGGGAGCTCATGAACCTGAGTCCGGAGCTTGCAAAGCTTAATTACGATCGTTACCGCAGCTTTGAGCTACCGTTCGATGAGCGCAACGCGCTGCCCGCGGGGCTCGTGTTTAACGGTGACGTTTACCGGGGACTCGACGCGCGTACCTTGCCACGCGAGTCCCTCGAGTGGGCGCAGGACCGGATTGCTATCCTTTCGGGCTTGTTTGGGCTGTTGCGGCCCCTCGACCTCATCCAGCCATACCGGCTCGAAATGGGTACCCGGCTGAAGAATCGGCGCGGTGCGAATCTCTATGCCTTCTGGGGCGAGAAAATTGCCAAGGAGATCGCGGGGCGAGTTACCGAGCACGAGGACCCGACGCTGGTTAATCTCGCGAGCAACGAGTACTTCAAGGCCGCGAAAGCAAAGACCCTTGCGACGCCTGTCATCGAGTGTGTTTTCGAGGATTGGAAGGGTGCGCCCGACGACGGCACGGTGATCGGCTTCCTTGCAAAATATGCGCGGGGCTTGATGGCGCGTCACATCATCAGTGAGCGTATCGATCGCGTAGAAGGTCTCAAGGATTTCAATCTCGAGCGATACACCTTCCAGCGCGCTCGCTCGACTGAGACCCGGTTGGTGTTCTCCCGCAAGTTCGTGCCGGTGCAGCAGGGCTAGTGCGCGGCGCAACAACGTCCTGGTGCGCGTTCCGATCGCACGCCGGATGCTCCCTCGCGTGGATTGGCTAGCTGTCTGCTTTCTCGGTATCTATCCCGTAGGCCGCTCTCGCGTGCTCTGGCGTTAGCTTGCCTTCCCGCACGTCTTCGAGAACGGCTTCAGGAGAACGCGCGGCCGGATTGCCGTAGCCGCCGCCCCCCGCAAGCCGGACCTTGAGCAGGTCCCCTCGCCGCACTGACGTGAGAAACTTCGCTGGGTGGTTTTCCAACGACCCGTCTGCGCGCTCGATATCAACGCGGGACGAGGCCCCGGGAGAGCCGCCTTCGAGTCCGTAGGGCGGGACGTCCCGGCGATCGGAGCGAATTTGCACGATTGCGTCATCTGCGAGCACCCGGATGTGGCGGTCGAGCGCGAGTCCACCCCGGTACTGACCGGCGCCCCCGGAGTCGGGAAC
>JACLAC010003042.1_pt1 | contig 48117 bp, 45 predicted proteins | sample 8027881 | NCBI WGS metagenome assembly JACLAC01 (sample SAMN15725517, study PRJNA655200) | protist metagenome | isolation source: fluorescence activated cell sorting (FACS) single amplified genomes of... | place: Spain: Blaines Bay Microbial Observatory, Mediterranean Sea | collected 2016-01-19 | reverse complement strand
CGCAGGCGCATAACGAGCTGGCACAGAGCCACCCGTTTGCACGGTAATACCATTCGCGTCCGCGGTAACATTGGTGGCACTGCTACATGCCCAGTCGATATTGCCTTGCGCACCACTAGCCAACAAAGCATTTTCCACCCAAGGGGTAAGGATCAATACGTTATTGCTACCTAGCTGAGGTAAGGCATCCGGCGCGTTGCGGTAAGTAATCGTAATAAAACCACTGGTCGGATTAATCGTCATAGCGGACACATATTTAGTCGCTTGAAAACCGCCTGCCGCCACCGGGCCGTTCCAGATACCCGCCGCAGCACCTAAAGATACGGTATCCCCCGAGGTGAAGGAGTCGACCACGGTAATTTTAGCCGCCTGCGCCAATACCAAGCCTTCTGAGACCTTACTTCTTACGGTGTAATCTTGATAAGCCGGTAAGGCTACCGCCGCCAAAATACCGATGATTGCCACCACAATCATTAATTCAATTAAGGTAAAACCTTTTTGTCCGTTATTTTTTACGTTTTTCATGTCGTATTGCTCCAAGAGGGCTCATTATTATTAATATTCAATATAAGACTGATGACAACAAAGCGATTATCGTGCCAACCAGAGTGAGAATCGTGACTCAAATCACATACATCATAAGATTCGGGCCTTATAGACCTATTTTTAATCGCCAGAAGGCAGAAACCCAAAAAAAGCGAAAAGACACTACTGACAATTAGAGTCAGCAGATACTCATTTGCGACGCTTTCGCCAAGAAGAGTGAAATTCAAGGCAAAAGCATTCATATGTTTATCCCCGACTTTATACAGAGTGTTCAAACCCGTTTACCTCAGAGGAACCCCGTTGTTATTAGGTTTTTGCATAACGCCGCCGTACGCCAAGCTATAAATATGCCAACTATATAAAAAATGAGACGTGACGCTTCAAAAGCCCCATCCTTACGGCCTTACAAGACGTATTACCATCAGCAAGCATAAAAAAGGAGGGGGTATTGAGGTAACATAAAATACGAGAAGTGACGCATTTTGTCAGTAAGTGAGCAAATTTTCATTCCCACAAGAAAAAATAGTTTATTTATCTCCTCTAACACCTAAATTGTTATATATTAGATAGAAATTAATGCTGGAATTACGGCACAAATAGAGCTACACGTCTGTCTTAATAATAGGGCGTTTACCTTAACTGGTGATAAGCTTAAGGTAATGCGTATTTTGACAACGATAGGTATTTTGAGTATTTGGGCTAATTGGGTAAAAAACTAGGTATTAGGTAAATAATGTTAAGTGGGTTAGCAAGACGACTTGTAAAAGACGAACATATCAGCGAAGAAGAGGCCCACAAGGCTCTGGAAAGTGCTCGCAAAGATAAAGTCTCGTTTCCGCTGTATCTGGCCAACAGTGCTACTGTGTCGGCCTTGCATATTGCCAATTCTGCCTCCGATGAATTTGGCACACCTTTAATTGATCTCAACGCCATTAATAAGGAGAACTACCCCAAAGACCTGGTCGACTCCAAGCTGATTAAAAAGCACAACGCGCTGCCCGTGTTTAAACGGGGGAACCGCCTTTATGTTGCTGTTGCCGACCCCACCCACCTGCACGCCTTAGACGAAATAAAGTTTAATACCGGTCTCACCACCGAAACCGTATTAGTCGAAGCCGACAAACTCCATGCCGCCATCGAAAACTACCTCAACGCCGAAGAAGACAGTATTGGCGATGCCTTGGGTGGCCTGGATGAGGACGCCCTCGACGGCCTCGATATAGAACCCGTAGAAGAAGACGGCGGCAAAGCCGACGACCCCGAGGTAGACGAGGCCCCCATTGTTAGGTTTGTGAATAAAGTGCTGCTGGACGCCATTAAAACCGGCGCGTCCGATATCCACTTTGAACCCTACGAAAAAGCTTATCGTGTCCGCTTTCGAACGGATGGGATTCTCAAAGAAGTCGCCCGCCCCCCCACAAATTTGGCTATTCGCTTGGCAGCGAGGCTTAAAGTAATGTCACAAATGGATATTTCCGAGCGACGCATCCCCCAGGATGGTCGTATCAAGATGAAAATATCCAAAAGCCGTGCTATCGATTTTAGGGTCAATACCTTACCGACCCTATTTGGTGAAAAAATCGTCCTGCGGATTCTCGATCCTTCCAGTGCCAAACTCGGTATCGATGCCTTGGGCTACGAAGACGATCAAAAACAGATGTTCCTCAACGCTCTCAACCAGCCACAGGGCATGATATTAGTGACCGGCCCCACAGGCTCCGGGAAAACCGTATCCCTTTATACGGGGCTGAATATCCTCAATACGGTCGAGCGCAACATCTCCACAGCGGAAGATCCGGTGGAGATCAACCTGGAAGGGATTAACCAGGTCAACATGAATACTAAAGTGGGCCTGTCCTTTTCCGTGGCGTTGCGATCATTCCTACGGCAAGACCCAGACATAGTCATGGTCGGGGAGATTCGAGATCTGGAAACAGCGGAAATTGGTATTAAAGCGGCACAAACCGGCCACTTGGTGCTCTCCACTTTACATACCAACAGCGCGGCAGAAACCCTAACACGGCTGTTGAACATGGGCGTCCCCACTTTTAACGTGGCCACCACGGTGAGTCTAATCATCGCCCAGCGTCTTGCTAGACGCCTGTGCGGCCATTGTAAAACTCCCGCAGACGACATTCCCCCCGAGGTGCTCAAGGAAGAGGGCTTTGATAATATTAAGATTCCACCAGAAGAATTTACACTTTTTCACCCCAAAGGGTGCGATAAATGCAATGATGGTTATAAAGGGCGAGTGGGCGTATACGAAGTGGTTCGTATTACCCCCGAGATCTCTCGAATCATTATGGAGGGCGGCAATGCCATACAAATTGCCGACGCGGCCAAAGAAGCAGGTTTTAATAATCTGAGGATTTCCGCATTGAGAAAAGTAGCCAATGGGCTAACCAGCTTAGAAGAAGCCAACCGAGTAACGAAGGATTAATGTCATGTCAGCGACGGTAGAAACCTTTATTTATAAAGGTGTAGATAAAAAGGGGAATAAAGTTGAGGGCGAGGTCGGCAGCACCAGCTCAGCCCTGGCTAAAGCGCAATTGGTCAAACAGGGCATTCGAGCCAAGTCCGTGCGTAAAAAACCCAAGCCTATGTTTGGCGGCGGTGGCAAGAAAATCACCCCTATGGATATCGCGGTGTTTACCCGCCAAATGGCCACCATGATGAAAGCCGGTGTTCCTCTGGTGCAAAGTTTTGACATCGTGGCCGGCGGCGCCGAAAACAAACGACTCGAAGACCTGATTCTTAGTATCCGCGAAGATGTGGCCTCCGGTGGTGGTTTTGCGGTGTCCCTTCGTAAGCACCCCAAGTACTTCGATGATTTGTTTTGTAACCTGGTCGACTCCGGTGAGCAATCCGGTGCCCTGGAAACCATGCTCGACCGTATTGCTATCTATAAAGAGAAAACCGAACAGTTAAAAGCGAAAATCAAAAAGGCCCTGAGCTACCCCATCGCCGTCGTTGTGGTAGCCTTGGTGGTTACCGGGATTCTACTGGTAAAAGTAGTGCCGCAGTTTGCCGAGACTTTTGGCAGCTTTGGTGCCGACCTGCCTGCCTTTACTCTGTTTGTGTTGAGTATCTCTGAGTTTGCCCAGGCCTATTGGTTTATGATGCTTGTGGGCATTATTGGCACGGTGGTGGTCTTTGGTAAACTCAAAGAGAAAAGCCGAGCCTTTAGGGACTTTCTGGATAAACTGTCCCTTAAAATACCGATTGTGGGGGATATTATCTTCAACTCCATTTGTGCCCGTTTTGCGCGAACCCTTTCCACCACTTTCGCCGCCGGTGTGCCGCTAATTGATGCTCTGGAGTCGGTGGCCGGTGCCGCGGGTAACAGTATCTATGAAAAAGCGACCATGAAAATTCGTGAAGAGGTCTCCGCCGGTACTCAGCTTAACGTCGCCATGACCGCCACCCGTTTGTTTCCGCCCCTAATTTTGCAAATGACGACTATCGGTGAAGAGTCTGGTGCACTGGATGAAATGCTCGATAAAGCCGCCAACTACTATGAAGAGGCCGTCGACAACTTAGTAGACAGCTTAACCTCGCTGCTGGAACCTATGATTATGTCGGTGTTGGGGATATTAGTGGGTGGTTTGATGATTGCGATGTACCTGCCCATCTTCAAACTGGGTGCTGTTATTTAAAAACAAGAGTCTAAAAATAAGAGTTTAAAAACAAGAGCTTAAGCTATAGTTACTTTTCCAAGGGCCTTTTTAGAGCCCCTTTCAAAGCGCCTTTAAAAAAGTAGGTATTCATGGATCCACAAACCGTCATTATCCTGGTGGCCCTTATATTAGGGCTTACTATGGGCAGTTTTTTAAATGTAGTGATCTACCGCTTGCCTATTTGGATGAAAGCCGAATGGAAAAAAGATTCCGAAGAGTACTTGATTGAACTCGCCGAACAAGGCGAAGATGACAAAACCGCACTGCTCAAAGCGCTCAAAGCCGAACATGAGCTGACATGTAAGCAAGGTAAAACCTTCAATATCGCTTGGCCAGGCTCGCATTGCCCCAAATGTAAAAACCCGATTCCCGCCTGGCAGAATATTCCCATCATCAGTTATCTCCTGCTTAAAGGTCGTTGTAGTCAATGCCAAGTCAAAATCAGCCTGCGCTACCCCATAGTGGAGCTGGTCACAGGGCTGCTGTCCATGGTGGTGGCAATACAATTGGGCTACACCTTTGAAGGCGGCTTAGTTCTGGTATTGACATGGTGCCTAGTGGCCTTAACCATGATTGACGTCGATGAAATGCTATTACCCGATAATATCGTCATGCCCATGCTGTGGCTTGGCTTGCTTGCCAACGCGTGTTACGGCTTATTTACAGACCTCAGCAGTGCCATTGTTGGTGCAACTGCAGGCTATATGAGCCTTTGGCTCTTGAACGAGGGCTATAAACTGTTGCGCGGTAGAGAAGGCATGGGCATGGGGGATGCTAAGCTCCTCGCTTTGTTCGGCGCTTGGCTTGGCTGGCAATGCCTTCCAGTCATCATAATGATGGCTGCTCCCACCGCCGCTATCATAGGCATTGGTGGCATGGCTATTTATGGCAATAATAAACATAAACCCCTTCCCTTTGGCCCTTATTTGGCGGTTGCTGGTTGGGTCTGTATCTTTTGGGGCCAGCAGATTATGGATTCTTATCTGGAGTTAGTGTTGTAACCCATGTTTGTCGTAGGCTTAACCGGTGGTATTGGCAGTGGTAAAACCACTGTGTCGGATTATTTTGCAAAGCTAGGCGTGGTGGTAGTCGATAGCGACATTGTGGCCCGCGATATTGTGGCCCCTGGTAGTGAGTGTTTGCAGGCCATTGAGCAACGCTTTGGATCTAAGATCTTGCTAGCCGACGGCAGCCTCGACCGAGCGCAGTTGAAGCAATGTATTTTCTCTGACACCCAAGAAAAAGCTTGGCTAGAACAGCTGATGCACCCAGAGATTCAAGCACAAACCCTTCAAGCCCTAACCAACGCCACGAGCGACTACGCCATATTGGCCTCGCCCCTACTGCTCGAAACCCAAGCTCGCGAGCTGGCCAATCGCATTTTGGTGGTGGATCTTCCCAAAACGACCCAAGTAGCCCGCACGATCGCCCGAGATAACATGACCGAAGAGCTAGCCCGTAAAATTATCGGCACTCAAATTGACCGCGACCAACGCTTGGCACAAGCCGATGATGTTATCGACAACACCAAAGGGCTGGACGCCACCTTTGAACAAGCGGATAATCTCCATAGACACTATTTGGCGCTGGCACGCGAGCGCCAAATCACCTAAGCCTAAACGAATATAGCAATAGCCTCATGACAGAAAAAAAACCGACCAGTACAGCCTGCCCTACCTGCAAAAACACCGTGCAGATGACGCAAGCATTCCCTCACCGCCCCTTTTGCAGCGAACGCTGTAAAACCATCGACTTCGGTGATTGGGCCTTAGAAAGCCACCGCATTGAAGGCAATAGTGTTGAAGACAATATGTGGTCAGACGAGCTTACCCCTGACTCTTAACCCCCAGCGCACGCAAGATGGGCTCATTGGCCTCGGGGAAGGTTAATTCTGACATCTCCCCCAGGCTAACCCAACGCACTTCCTGTCCTTCATTCCCGGTGGCCTCACCGGAGAAGACATTCACCAAGTGTACATCTAGAAACACTTCTTTTTGCGGATAGTGAAAACTCAAATCTAAGAGCTTCTCGCTGTGCTCCACCTCGATCGACAACTCTTCATGTAGCTCCCGTTTTAAGGCCTCCTGAACACTCTCATCAACCTCCACCTTACCGCCGGGGAACTCCCAGTAGCCGCCCATATGTTTGTCCTGTGGTCTTTTCGCCACGCAAAACAAACCCTGTGTATTTTTGATCACGCCCACGGCCACGTGCACGCGTTTGGATTCGCTCATACTCTATTCCCCCTACAAGCAATATTCGATGACGCGTATTGCACCACAGAAGCCTCCAAATTTGAACAACATTCACTCTAAAGCGTAAAAATAAGCTGATTTTACAAAAAAAACAAATACAGGCTTATTGTAGTTACACAAAAACGTCTATAGGATTCACCCATGACTTATAATCGATCCGCAAGAGGCACCCGAATTGCCGAAGTAATCAAAGCCTCAGGCAAATCCCAACGGGAAGTGGCTGAGCTAGTCGGCGTAACACCCCAATCGATCACCAAGTGGTTGCGAACGGGTAATATTTATATTGGTAATCTGGTAACACTGGCAGAAATCGCTGGTGTGGATATCCGTTACCTAATCTATGGTGACCCCGGCGAAGGCAAAGAGTATGGCTATGAAATCAAGCATGCTAAGTTGCAAACGCTGGTCGACCAGCTTGATAAAAAGCAAGCCAGAAAACTCACCCTCTGTGCACACGCGCTACTAGAGTGCGATGACTCCGATGTCGAGGTGAATATCACCGTTGGCGCAAAGAAGGTCAAACTTAGGCGATCATAGGGCTATTGTTTTGTCTTAATCGACGGCGTCGCTTTTGTCGAGTCCAACAAAAGCGACTCTAGTGTCACCTCTTGCCCACAAGCGGTTCGCCGCCCTTCTACCAATTTCGCTACTTGCAACGCCCTACCCGGCGGCACCTTACCTTGTGCCACCCACTTACTTACCGCGTTATCACTCAAGCCAAGAGCCTTTGCTAACCTTGACTGTGTACCTAATATGGCGATTACTTTTGCCAACTCATTGTCAAATTCCACACGTGCTCCCGAAGAATAAACTTAAAACTTATAAAATAAACTTTATACTTCTTGTCGACAGCAAGCAAGACCTATATTATTTCAACCTATGGTTTATAATCGATCCTCCAGAGGCACACGTATTGCCGAAGTTATTAAAAAATCGGGCAAATCCCAGCGGGAAGTGGCCGAGCTGGTGGGTGTTACCCCACAATCCATCACCAAGTGGCTAAAAACCGGCAATATTTATATTGGTAACTTGGTATCGTTGGCGGAAATTACCGGGGCGGATATTCGTTATTTAATTTATGGTGAACCGGGCGACAGCGAAGACGCTGGCTATCAAGTTAAGCATGCGACGTTGCATTCATTGGTGGACAAGCTGGGAGAAAAACAGGCTAGAAAGCTGTCGATTTGTGCTCGTGCGATGATCGACTACGATGAGCCGGATATTGAAGTGAATATTTCGATTGATGGGAATAAGATTAAATAGGGCGTCGTCACTCCCCATATATGCGTCACTGGGAAACGTCGGGCCACCGCGAAGGCGGGAGCCCATATTAAAAACAAACCCGTCTGCTAACTACGATACTCCGCATTAATTTTAATGTATTCATGCGAAAGATCACTCGTCCATAATTTTTCTTCAACGTCCCCTCGACCAAGATCCACGTGAATACAAAAACGTTCCTGGTTAAACACCCGCTGCCCATCCTCTTCCGTATAGGTACTCGCACGCCCACCATTTTCTACGATGAGCACATCGTCCAACCAAACCTTAACCTTATTAGCATCCAAGTCATCTACCTTGGCATACCCGATAGCCACCACAATCCGCCCCCAATTAGGGTCAGAAGCAAACATAGCGGTTTTCACCAAAGGCGAATGCCCAATGGCGTAAGCCACATTAAAACATTCCTGCGCCGTGGCGCCACCTTTCACATTTATCTCAACAAACTTGGTCGCCCCTTCCCCGTCTTGCACAATGCACTTTGCCAGGGTTTGGTATACCTCGACCACCGCCTGAGTAAAGGCATCAAAAAACGCCCCTTGCTCTTCATTAAGTGCGGGCGCTTCACTCTTACCCGTAGCCACCAAAATACAAGCATCGTTGGTAGAGGTATCCCCATCAATCGTAATCCGGTTAAACGATTGATTCGCCGCAAAACGAGAGATCTTATCCAACACCGCTGGCGCCACCGCCGCATCGGTAGCGATAAAACTTAACATCGTCGCCATGTTAGGGTTAATCATCCCCGACCCTTTAGCGATCCCTGTAATAGTAATCGTCTGCCCTTCCCACGCCAACTGGGTGCTCGCCCCTTTTGCCAGAGTGTCGGTCGTCATAATCGCCTCAGCCGCGCCGCGCCAATTATCTTCACTACTATTAGCCAACGCCGCAGGCAAAGCCGCCACCAAGCGATCCGCGGGTAACACCTCGCCCACCACACCGGTCGAAAAAGGCAAGACCTGATCGGCCTTAACCTGCCCCAACGCCGCCAGAGCCTCACAGCTATCTATAGCCGCCTTAACGCCCGCTTCACCGGTACAGGCATTAGCATTACCCGAATTAATCACCAAAAAACGAGGCCCATTCGCCAGATGATCTCTAGCAATAGCCACAGGCGCCGCCGAGAAAGCATTTTGCGTAAACACCCCGGCCACCGAAGCCCCGTCACACAGAGACATCACCAACAGATCATTACGCCCCTCATACTTAATCCCTGCCGCAGCCACGCCAAGCGAAACACCCGAGATCTTTCCCATCTCGGGCCAAACAAATTCACCCACAGCCATTTTTAACCTTCCTAACTCAATACTCTATCGTGTGCTTGTTAGGCCAACTTACCATGACAAGCTTTGAATTTTTTACCCGAACCACAAGGACAAGGGTCATTACGCCCTACTTTTTGCCCGGAGCGCACATAGGGTTTAGCCGATGCCAATTCCTCGTGATCGGCTTCACCGCCACCATCGAGTTGAGAGATCTGCTCATGCTCCAGTTTTAACTTCTGCCGCTCGGCCTCTTCTAAACGACGACGCTCCATTTCGTCCATTTCCTCTTCGGTCATCGGCTGTACTCGGAACAGGATTTTCGTCACTTCGAGCTTCAAGTTATCGAGCATCGTTTGAAATAACTCGAAAGACTCTCGCTTATATTCCTGCTTGGGGTTCTTTTGAGCATAGGCTCGCAAACCAATCCCCTGACGTAGATGATCCATATTTTGCAGATGCTCTTTCCACAAAGTGTCGAGCACTTGCAGCATCACCTGCTTTTCTAACATACGAATCACATCCCCGATACGCTCGGCTTTTTCTTCGTATATCCCATCCAAGCCCGCCAACACTTTCTCGCGCAGCGGTTCTTCATGCAAGTTGTCGTCTTCGTCTAACCAAGACTGAATAGGCAAACTTGCACCAAAGTCATTTTCGAGACACTTCTCAAGTCCAGCAATGTCCCATTGCTCTGGGATACTTTGCGGGGGAATAAAATCGGTCACCGTGTTAGCAGCCACATCTTCACGAATGCCGGCGATGGCATCTTTAATATCATCGGCTTCAAGTAACTCATTGCGCTGGGCATACACCACTCGACGTTGATCATTCGCCACGTCATCATATTCCAGAATCTGTTTACGATAATCGAAGTTGCGTCCTTCCACCTTACGCTGCGCTTTTTCGATGGCGTTGGTCACCATGCGGTGTTCAATGGCCTCACCCTCTTCCATACCGAGCGCCTGCATAAAACCACGCACCCGCTCGGAGGCGAAAATACGCATCAAGTTATCTTCCAGCGACAGGTAAAAACGCGACAAACCTGGATCACCCTGACGTCCCGCTCGCCCTCTTAACTGGTTATCAATACGGCGCGATTCATGGCGCTCGGTACCAATAATATGCAAGCCACCGGCATTAAGCACCGTTTCGTGACGTTCTTTCCACGCCGCTTTAATTTTTTCCACCTGAGCATCGCTAGGCGAGTCCAAAGCCGCCACTTCGACTTCCCAGTTCCCCCCAAGCACAATATCCGTACCTCGACCGGCCATATTAGTGGCAATGGTCACCGCACCAGGTCTACCGGCCTGAGCAATAATGTCCGCTTCGCGCTCGTGATACTTGGCATTTAACACTTCATGCTGAATGCCCGCCTTTTTCAAACTGGCCGACATGTGTTCAGAGGTCTCCACCGAGGCTGTACCCACTAACACTGGCGCTTTTTTCTCTCGGAAAGCTTTAACATCTTCCACAATAGCCGCGTATTTATCCTGAATATTCAGATAAATGAGGTCGTTTAAATCCTCACGCTGAATGGTCCTATTCGGTGGAATCACCACCACTTCCAGCGCATAAATCTGTTTGAATTCAAAGGCCTCGGTGTCGGCGGTACCGGTCATGCCCGCTAGTTTGGGGTACAAACGGAAGTAGTTCTGGAAGGTTGTACTCGCCAGTGTCTGGCTTTCGGCCTGGATTTCCACCCCTTCTTTGGCTTCGAGCGCCTGGTGCAAGCCTTCGGACAAACGACGCCCGGACATCGTGCGCCCCGTATGCTCATCGATCAACACCACTTGGTTATCCTGAACGATGTATTCCACATCTCTTTGGAACAACTGATGCGCTTTTAACGCAGAATGCACATGATGCAACAAGCCTAGGTTTTGTGCAGAATATAAACTGTCGTTTTCGGCCAGTAAACCACTTTGCACCAACCAATCTTCCACTTTTTGGTGACCGATTTCGGTTAGATCAACCTGGCGCATTTTTTCATCAATGCTAAAATCGCCAGGGATGGGCTCTTCCTCTTCTTTGGCCAGCTTATCTCTAAGCGTTTGCTCTTCGCCTTCCTCAGGGTCTTCCCGACGCACCAATTTAGGAATAAGCGTATTCATGCGGCGGTATAGCTCGGAGCTATCTTCGGCGGCCCCGGAAATAATCAACGGCGTTCGCGCCTCATCGATTAAGATCGAATCCACCTCATCGACTACCGCGAAGTTCAGCGATTTTTGCATCCGGTCTTCTTTACGCAGCGCCATGTTATCGCGCAGGTAATCAAAGCCAAACTCATTGTTAGTCCCGTATGTAATATCGGCTCGATAAGCGTCGTGCTTGGCCTTAGGGTCTTGCATAGAGCCAATCACACCCACACTTAACCCCAGCGCACCAAATAAGGGCGTCATCCAGCGGGCGTCCCGGCTGGCCAGGTAATCGTTCACGGTCACAATGTGCACGCCATTTTCAGAAATGGCATTGAGGTAGGCCGCCAGCGTGGACATCAGGGTTTTCCCTTCCCCGGTGCGCATCTCTGCGATGCGCCCTTCGTGCAAAGTAATCCCTCCGATCATCTGCACATCGAAGTGGCGCATGCCCAACGTACGTACACTCGCCTCTCGGGCAGCGGCAAAGGCCTCGGGTAACAGCTCATCTAAGGTTTCGCCTTTCTTATAACGCTCACGAAATTCTGCGGTTTTCTCTTTAAGCGCCGAGTCACTCAAGGCTTGATAGTCTTTCTCTAGCGCATTGATCTTAGTGACAAGTTTCCCCATTCTTTTCAGCTCCCGATCGTTACGCGAGCCAAACACGGACTTAAATACTTTACCTAACATAAAAATACCAATTAAGAATGCAGCCAAGGGCTGCAAATTGTTTTGAATATGGTTAATACTTTTTTGGAAATGGCGTTAAAAGAGGGAATTCACCGACTGGCGCGGTGAATATAGGTTGAAGGATTCACCGGGCGACCGTGCTTATACACCTCAAAGTGTACATGAGGCCCTGTCGAACGACCACTGGACCCCATAAGGGCAATGATTTGGCCCTTCTTGACCACATCGCCCACTTTCACCAAATTTTCTTTACAGTGACCATAGCGGGTCGAAAAACCATTGGAATGATTCACCTCGACCAAATTGCCATAACCGCTGCGTTCGCCCGACCACGTGACCACCCCAGCGGCCACCGAGATAATATCCGCGCCTTCTTTGCCGGCGAAATCGACGCCTTCATGCCAAGCCACTCGCCCAGTAAAAGGGTCATTGCGACGACCAAAGCGTGAAGACATCCAGCCCTTTTTAATAGGGCGTCCGGCCAGAAACACGTCATTTTGCAGCTTGCGCTTGGCCATTAAGGCTTCGAGCGTATCGAGCTGCTGCTGCCGGTCTTGTATTTTGGCACTTAACTGCCCCAATACGGCTTGAAAGTCATCGACGGTTTGCTCGTCTTCTTCAAGACTATGCTCGGGTCCACCTAAAGCTGGCTTGCGACTAAAATCAAACTCGCCATTATCGAGTTTAGCCATACTGGTGAGCCGTTCGCCTAAAGCGTCCAGGCGCACCAATCTTGCTTGCAGCTCTGCCACTCTTAAAGTCAGCGCGGCTAGTTTACGCTCAGACTTTTTAGTCGCTTGCTCCACTTGCTCCGCTTGCTCATCCAGGGCCTTCACCCAAGCGCCTGTAGTATTGGGCGTGAGCAGTGACTCTTGCTTAGACCACAAGTGATTTGCCCACAAGGTCACGGCTCCTACGGGAATCCCGACTAAGCAGACCGAAAGTATAGTGCGCGCCCAGTCACTCAGTGTAAAACTGCGTGTACTGCCATAGCGCTTACTGACAACAATTATTTTCATTGGCCAAACCGCGAAAAATATCAAACACTAAATTCATCTGAAAACTCAAATTTAGTATAGTTAACCACCTTAATGCACACAAAGTATTCACGACAAAATGCGAATCTTGTGCCTTCTTATTATTTATGCCCTTAAAGTCACAAAATTCAAGCTCTCGGCGGACTAAAAAGCGGGTGGAATCATGGCATAAAAAGCACTGGATTGCCAATAGGTCTTAACGCCCATTGGCGGCAATCTTGCAGTAATACTAAACGGCGTACAACTTGCTCAATTAAAAGTCGATATCGAGGCGCCAGCCGTTCCTTTTATAACCATTTCGAGGTAAGTGAGTGAGATGAAATGCCGATTGTGTCTACTTAAGTGTGCCTTAAACCGCCACGGCCAAAGGTTTGATATAAGAAATAGGCGAAGAGGAGCCCCCCTCAAAAGTAGCATACTCCCATGCATCGCTGCGCTTGATTAACTCGCGAACAGCCTTGTTGTTCAACCCGTGACCAGACTTGTAAGCTTTATATTCGCACAACAAACCAAATCCTAATAAGTATAAGTCGCCAATGGCGTCTAATACTTTGTGTTTAACAAATTCATCTTCGTAACGTAGGCCGTCTTCATTTAAAATGCCATACTTGTCGACCACGATGGCGTTGTCGACACTGCCACCTTTGGCCAAACCTTTGGAGCGCAGATATTCGACCTCATGCATAAACCCAAAAGTACGTGCGCGCGAGACTTCTTTCACATAAGAGGTGCTGGAAAAGTCCACGGTGGTTTCATGTTGACGGTCTTGAAATACGGGGTGGTCGTAAGCGATACCAAACGAGACTTTGAAGCCATCAAACGGTAGAAACGTGGCTTCTTTGTCCCCTTCTTTAACGGTGACTTTTTTGGTGATGCGGATAAACTTTTTCGCCGCGTCTTGCTCTTGAATGCCCGCCGATTGGATTAAGAAGACAAAAGGCCCGGCGCTGCCGTCCATAATGGGCACCTCATCGGCGCTGACTTCGACAATGGCGTTGTCGATGCCCATGCCTGCCATGGCGGACATCAAGTGTTCAATGGTCGAAACACGTACACCGTGCTCGTTATTGATCGTGGTCGAGAGCATGGTATCGCCCACATTCAAGGCCGCCGCAGGGATCTCTACCACGGGGTCTAGGTCAACGCGCCGAAAGACAATCCCTGCATCAATGGGGGCGGGGCGTAGAGTCAAGTATATTTTTTGACCCGTGTGCAAGCCAACACCCGTGGCACGAATTTCATTCTTTAGAGTACGTTGTTTTATCATTACGTTGGAATCTCGGATTAGAGCGCTTGCGTGGGGCGCGGATCATACCAGAAGCGGTTTTTTTTCGCACGCACATATCTAGGGTACGTCTTCGACCTGTGTATTCGCGCTAAGTTCTGGGTTATTTCTTCTACGAACGGCTCTTGCCTGGCAGCTATTCTTGCCTAGCAGCAATGGTGACACCTAAAGATGCCCTATGTAAGTAACTTTTATAAATCGTGGTTATAAATCGTTTTTATCAAACACCAACAACAGCCAGCCGTGGCTTTCCATGGCGCAGGGGACGCCATAAGGAAAACCAAGCTTACTGTCTAGACCAACGACGAGAGAAACGTTGGGAGACTCCCAGCCATTAGTCCGCCTGTTTACGTAAAAAGGCCGGAATATCCAAATATTCCATATCTTTTTCCATGGCTTCGGAGGTCGATACGCCCGCACCGCTAGCCTTTTTGGCACGCATAATGGCAGGTTTGTCCAGGGCAGCATAGTTAGGCTGACCATCGCTGTTGCGGGTGTTATCGACCACTACCTTGGTAGGTGACGGTTTATCTTTAACCACCATGCCGCCTAAGCCAGTAGCCACGACGGTTACACGCAGCTCTTCACACATATCGGGGTCGATCACGGTACCTACAACCACCGTCGCATCACCGGAGGCGAAATCTTCGATAGTATCGCCCACTTCGGAGAACTCTCCCAAAGACAAGTCCATACCCGCCGTGATGTTCACCAAGATGCCACGTGCGCCTTGTAGGTTAATATCTTCGAGCAATGGGCTGCGAATGGCGGCTTCAGCAGCTTCTCTGGCGCGATTTTCACCTTTAGCGTGACCACTGCCCATCATTGCCATGCCCATCTCGGCCATAACGGTACGCACGTCGGCGAAATCCACGTTGATCATACCCGGGCGGATAATCAAATCAGCAATGCCTTGAACCGCACCCAACAATACATCGTTAGCGGCTTTAAAAGCATCTAACAAGCTGGTGGTTTTGCCCAATACGGCCAACAGTTTTTCGTTCGGGATGGTGATTAAGGAATCCACGCGATCCTGTAACTGTTTAATGCCCTCTTCGGCTAAGGCCATTCGTTTACGCCCTTCAAATGGAAAAGGCTTGGTCACGACCGCTACTGTGAGGATACCTAGCTCACGAGCAACCTCGGCTACCACCGGTGCGCCACCGGTACCCGTACCACCGCCCATACCGGCTGTAATAAACACCATGTCGGCACCGCTTAAGACTTCGGCGATACGTTCTTTATCTTCCATCGCCGCTTGGCGACCGATTTCGGGATTAGCCCCGGCGCCTAAGCCTTTAGTAATTCCGTGACCTAATTGAAGCACTGTGCGAGCGTCAATATCGGTTAAAGCTTGCGCATCGGTATTAGCACAAATGAATTCAACCCCGTCAACGGCGTTTGAAATCATATGTTTTACAGCGTTACCACCACCGCCCCCAATACCTACGACTTTTATGACCGCATTTTGCGGAATGTTATCTACTAATTCAAACATATGAGTTCCTCTCGAGTTCCCCTGATTGTTGTTGCAATTTATCACCTAAAGTTAACATCTTTTAAAAAGAATGCCTAAAACTTATTCGTGTTAATCGTGCCGAAAAAAGGGACCTAATTTACCAGCGCCCCAAAAACACCTTACATTGTTCAAAAGTTACGCCTAAACCACGACTTAATCTTATTCATAGCGCTTTCGTTATCTTCGGTCACGTAGTTGTTCTCGGTATTTTTATCTTTACCGTATAATAATAATCCCACTCCGGTCGAGTAGATGGGGTTATTCACTATATCTTTCAATCCACTAATGTTCTGTGGAGCGCCTAAACGCACCGGCATATGAAATATTTCTTCGGCTAAGTCAATGACGCCTTCCATTTTTGACGTGCCGCCTGTTAATACGATGCCTGCGGCGACCATGTCTTCGAACCCACTGCGACGCAGTTCGGCTTGCACTAAAGTAAATAATTCATCGTAACGCGGCTCGACCACCTCGGCCAGGGCTTGGCGAGAGAGATCTCGTGCTGGCCGGTCGCCCACACTGGGCACTTTTATGGTCTCCTCCACACCGGTTAATTTTGCCAGTGCACACGCGTAACGAATTTTAATGTCTTCGGCATGTTGGGTAGGTGTACGTAAAGCCATCGCTATATCGTTGGTCACCTGATCCCCCGCGATCGGGATAACCCCGGTGTGGCGAATGGAGCCTTCGGTAAAAATGGCGATATCGGTGGTGCCCCCACCGATATCGACCAAACACACCCCTAATTCTTTTTCGTCGTCGGTCAAGGCGGAATAACTGGAGGCCAATTGCTCCAGAATAATATCTTCCACATCTAAGCCACAACGGCGAATGCATTTTTCAATATTCTGCGCAGCGTTAACCGCACAGGTCACCAAGTGGACTTTCGCCTCTAAACGAACGCCGGACATCCCCAAAGGCTCTTTCACACCTTCTTGTTCGTCGATCAGGTATTCCTGCGGCACGATATGCAGGATTTTTTGATCCGCAGGAATCGCCACCGCTTGTGCCGCATCGATCACCCGGTCTAGATCTTGGGCAAACACTTCACGGTCTTTGATCGCGACAATGCCATGCGAGTTTAAACTTCGTATATGGCTGCCTGCAATGCCCACAAATACCGAGTGTATCTGACACCCCGCCATTAATTCAGCCTCTTCAATGGCCCGCTGAATCGATTGTACGGTGGACTCAATATTAACCACCACACCTTTTTTAAGGCCCACCGACTTACTCGATCCAATGCCCACGATAGCCAGCTCGCCTTCTGGAGAAATTTCGCCAACAATGGCGACGACCTTGGATGTCCCTATATCCAGGCCCACTATCATTCTCCCCCCGCTTGAACTCGCCATTATTTCACCCTACACATCATTAGTTGTTTTTTTATCGTCATTGCTTGGCCACTAATGAATGTTGTTCGCCTACCCAGCGCACGGCTATACCATTTTCATAACGCATGTCGACGAGTTCTACTGTATTCATTATTGACTTTAGCTGTTTTTCGTACACTAAAATAAAATTTTTTAGTTTTTCTTGAATATTTTCTTGTCCTAGAACCAATTTAATGGCTGGTTTTAGTGTAACTGTCCAAGACATTTTTTCATCCACGTCTAAACCGGCCACATTTAAACCACTGGAGGATAATACTTTGGACACCTCCAGGTATTTTTTCGCTACATCCCCACTTTTATCGTCCCGCCCTGACAGCAGCGGCAAGTGCTTAAGCCGCCCGTTTAAGGGGGATAAAATCAATTTTCCCTCGCGGTTAAGAAAGCCCTTTTGCCCCCAACGGGCAATCGGATGTTGCTCTAAGATGGTGACGCTTAAGCTGTCTGGCCAAATCCGATGGATATTGACTTTTTCCACCCAAGGGTTGTGCTCTATGGCCGCTTTTACCTCGGCCAAATCGATATCGACAAAATTGCCGGTAATTTTTTGCTCCAATAAGTGTTGTACTTTGTCCCGAGCCACAAAGTGAAAGTCACCCTCGACCGACACTTTAGATACCGGTCGCTGAGCGCTGTGTGCCACTTTGTCGGCCAAGCCTTGCCAATCAGCGCTGTATAAGCCATAGCCAAGCCCCGTGGCCAACAAGCACACCAGAAACCATCGCCCCAAACCACGGGTATGGTGAGGGTCGCGGCGTTGTTCTCGCGTAGCCCCCTGACGCTTCTTTTTTTTGTGCTCGATGTGGCTCATCGTTTAACCGTTCACCCCAGCACCGGCCAGTATGGCCATGCACAAAGCTTCAAAGTTTAAACCCTCTTCTTTGGCCGCCATAGGCACTAAGCTATGGCTAGTCATTCCCGGTACGGTGTTAACCTCTAATAAATAAAATGCCCCGTCTTTATCTTGCATAAAGTCGACTCGGCCCCAACCGCTGCAGCCTATCGCATCAAAGGCTCGTATCGCCAACGCTTTAATTTCATTTTCTCGGTGTTCATCCAGCCCACAAGGGCATTCATAAATTGTGTCTTCCGATTCATATTTGGCCGCATAATCGTAAAACGTATTGTCGGTTTTCATACAAATGGGCGCCAGCGGCACGCCATTTAAAATCGCTACGGTAAACTCCGGCCCGTTTATTTTTGTCTCGGCCAGTACTTGGTCGTCAAATTGCGCCGCTTGCGTGTAAGCCACTTGCAGCTGGTCGACGTCGCCCACGCAGCTCATCCCCAAACTGGAGCCTTCGCGGATAGGTTTAACAAAGATCTCACTCCCTAAGTGTTCAAACAACTGCGCCCACTGCGAATCTTTATTGAGTACCTGGTATTTAGGGGTCGGTAAGCCTTCGCTTTCCCATACTCGCTTGGTTCTTAACTTATCCATGGCCAAGGCCGAGGCGGCCATACCGCTACCGGTATAGGGAATCTCCAACCATTCTAATACGGCCTGAATTTTTCCGTCCTCACCCCCGATGCCGTGTAAAGCAATAAAAGCTCTGTCGATAGGGCTCTGGAGCAACTGTTCCACCGCATTTTTACCAATATCCACGGCAATGACGTCGACGCCCGCTTGTTTTAACGCTTGGAAAACCGCTTGGCCACTTTGTAAAGAGACTTCACGCTCGGCGGAGATCCCCCCATATAACACCGCCACTTTGCCAAGCGAAGCGGGATTAGCCAAGTATTGGTGAATGGTGGTCATTTCACTCATAAAGGCCCCTCACCCACCAAGTGGCGCTCGGCTAACATTTTGGCTAATGCCCCCACGTTCCCCGCGCCTTGAGTAATCACGATATCCCCCGGCCGAACAATATCGCTTAACACCGACGGCACGCCCTCTATGCTTTCGACAAAAATCGGGTCAACATTACCTCGGGTGCGAATACTTCGGCTTAAGTGACGACTGTCAGCGCCTTGAATGGGCTCTTCCCCTGCGGCGTATACTTCTAACAATACCAGTTGATCGAGCGAGGACAATACCTCGACAAAATCTTCATACAAGTCACGGGTACGGCTATAGCGGTGGGGTTGGTATATCATGACCAAGCGCCTATCCGGCCACCCTTCTCTCACCGCAGCGATAGTAGCCGCAACTTCACGTGGGTGATGACCATAGTCATCGACCAACATCACCTTTTGCGCATCGGCGGTTAAGGTATAGTCGCCATAAATCTGAAATCTTCTGCCCACGCCCTGGAATTGACTGATCCCTTGTTGAATGGACTCATCATCCACGCCTTCGTCAGTCGCCACGGCCACAGCAGCACACGCATTAAGCACGTTATGTTTGCCTGGCATATTCAGCGATAATGCCAGTGGCGCTTGTTCGCCAGGCCTTTTCACTTTAAACCTTAAACCCGCGCCTTTTTGTTCGATATCAAAGGCCTGAAAATCACAGTGCTCTCCCAAACCGTAGGTAATAATCGAACGGGAGATATCCGGTAAGATGTCATTCACTACCGGGTCATCCCCACAAACCACCGCAATCCCGTAAAAAGGGAGGTTATGCAAAAAATCCAGGAAGGTTTGCTTTAATTTGCCAAAATCCCCCCCGTAGGTGTCCATATGATCCGCATCGATATTGGTGACCACGGCCACCATCGGCTGCAGGTGTAAAAAAGACGCGTCACTTTCGTCGGCTTCGGCCACTAAATAACGGCTTTCCCCCAATGCCGCGTTACAACCGGCACTGTTAAGTAACCCCCCTATCACAAAAGTAGGGTCTTTTTTACCGGCGGCCAGTACCGAAGCGATAATACTGGTGGTGGTGGTTTTACCATGAGTCCCGGCTACGGCAATACCATGGCGGTAACGCATTAATTCGCCTAACATTTCGGCACGCCGTACAATAGGCAAACGTTTTTGCGTCGCTTCGATTAATTCAGGGTTAGTGCCGTCGACCGCACTGGAATTGACCACCACATCGCTGCCTTCGACATTGCTGGCACGGTGGCCAATATGGATCGTGGCGCCTTTATCGGCCAGGCGCTGGGTCACCTCGGAGGTTTTTAAATCCGAACCAGAAATACGGTAGCCTTGATTTAATAACACCTCGGCGATACCACTCATACCCGCCCCGCCAATTCCCACAAAATGAATTTGCTTAATTCGGCGCATCTCGGGCACTTGATAAACCACGGCATCAGGCATGTACTAACTCCTCGCAATAATCAGCAAACACCTTTGCCGCATGGGGTTTGGCTTTCTGTCTTGCTAGACAGGCCATATTAAATACTGTTTCTCGGTCGGACAAGACACGCTCCAAAAGCGCGGCCAGCCCCTGTTCACTTATGTCTTTTTGTTGCTGTACCATCGCAGCACCGTTTTCGACCAAATAATGGGCGTTGGCGGTTTGGTGGTCATCAATCGCGTGAGGGTAAGGCACAAATAATGCTCCCAAACCCACGGCAGCCAACTCCGATACCGTTAACGCACCGGAACGGCAAATCACAAAGTCTGCCCAGGTAAAGGCCTCCTCCATATTATCAATAAACGGCGCCACACGCGCTTGCACAGCGGCGGCATTATATTCGGCTTTTGTCGCTGCGTCTTTACTATCACCCGCCTGATGCCAAATATTAAAGGGTTCGTGGTCTTGCCCTTTAGCTTTTTGCATTAGGCCAAAGGCCCTTGGTACATATTCATTAATGGCTTGGGCGCCACGACTGCCTCCGACCACCAAAATATTCAGTTTGCCCTCACGGCCCAACAAACGCTCCTCGGGAACGGCGATATTTTCGATACTTTCCCGCACGGGGTTGCCAATACAAACCCCCTGTTTGTAACCGGGGGGGAAACTCGACGGAAACGCCGTAAGCACTTGGTTGGCCAAGCGTGTTAACACTCGGTTAGTGGTGCCCGCCACCGCATTTTGCTCATGAATAACCAAAGGCAGCCCCAACAATTTGGCCGCAACCGCGCCGGGCCCTGCGACAAAGCCCCCTAACCCCACCACAATATCTGGGCGCAACTGTTTGACAATTTTCATCGCCTGCATGACGGAGGCCAGAATATTAAAAGGCCCCTTCAATAGGTTCATCAAACGCTTGCCACGCAGCCCCCGCACGGGAATAAAATGCAAAGGAATGTCCGCATTAGGGACTAATCGAGACTCCAATCCGGCTTGGGTACCCAGCCAGTCAACCGAATACCCTCGGTTTTTAAGCTCCTCGGCCAAAGCCAACCCAGGAAACACATGCCCGCCGGTACCACCGGCCATAATCAATGCTCGTCTATTTCGGCTCATCGGACAACTCCCAATTCGCACGAAACACTAGGGCTATTAAGGCAGAACTCACCAACAAACTACTCCCGCCATAACTAATAAAAGGTAAGGTCAAGCCTTTGGTGGGCAGTAGCCCTGAAGCCACCCCCATATTAATAAAAGCTTGAATCGCTAACATTATTCCAATGCCAAAACACAGGTAAGCGCTAAACAATTGCTCTTTCTCATAAGCTTGTTTAGCCACAAGAAAAATTTTGGTGATAAAGTAAGCAAACAAGAGAATCACCCCTAATGCCCCCACCAAACCAAACTCTTCGGCAATAATCGAGAAAATAAAGTCGGTATGCGCTTCGGGTAGGAAGAACAGTTTTTGGATACTGTTGCCCAGCCCCAAGCCCAGCCATTCACCTCGACCAAAGGCAATTAAGGATTGTACTAGCTGATAACCGCTATCAAATTGCCTCGCCCAAGGGTCCATAAAGGCGATAAGTCTTTCCCAACGGTAAGGCGACAACACGGCCATGGCGCTAAAACTGAAAGCGCCGACAAGGGCCAATAAAATAAACCTTAAGATGGGCACACCCGCGACAAACATCATAGTGCCCAGGGTAAAACACATCACGACGGCGCTACCAAAGTCCGGTTCAAGCAGCAACAGCACCACAATCAGGCCGATCACAAATACCATGACAAAAAACGCCGCCCATTGGCCCCGCACCGCTTGGCTGCGTCGGGTTAAAAAGCTGGCGAAAAATAAAATCATGCACAACTTCACCACTTCCGAGGCTTGTATAGAGGCAAAACCCATAGGCAACCAACGACGGCTCCCATTGACCACCTTTCCAATGCCAGGGATCAACACGACAATAAGCAAGCCCACCGCCACCAACAAAAACACCGCTGAATATTTTTGCCATATCTGCATGGGGATTAAAGCCACAAAGCAACCCGAGGTCAGCCCTATTAAGAGAAACACCAGTTGTTTTTTTAACATAAACCAGGGGTCATGATACCTAGCACTGGCAAAATCTATGGAACTCGACGCTACCATCACCAACCCGATGCTAACCAAAGCCAACAACGCCAGAGTTAAACCTCGATCGAGCCCTTTGCCTTGCAAAAGCAGGGGAGAAAACGGTAAGGGGATCGCTCTCATGAAATAAGCCCCCCCACCGCATCGATAAATTGCTGGCCTCGATCTTCAAAACTGCTGAACATATCAAAGCTGGCACAAGCAGGCGAAAGCAATACGGCTTCCCCCTGCTGGCCAATAGCGTGGGCTTTTTCTACAGCAGCTTGTAGACTTTGCTCGGTAAACAGCTGCACATGGGCGTCGATACCTTGGGCAATGTTGGGGGCGTCTTTCCCTATTAATATCACCGCGCGTACATGGGCATTGATGCTTTTGGCCAGTTCGGTAAATTCGGCCCCTTTGCCGTCGCCCCCTGCAATTAACACCAAACCGCTATATTCTGGCGCCAAACCTAAAATGGCGGCCTGTGCGGCACCCACGTTGGTCGCTTTGGAGTCGTTAATATAGGTAAGTCCATTGTGTTCACTCACCCATTGGCAACGGTGCGCTAAACCGGGGAAGGTTTTTAATACCCCCACGCAGGCTTGTGTTTGAATATTGGCAGCATCGGCAATGGCAAACAAGGCCAACGCATTACTCAGATTATGGCTCCCTGCCATTTTAATCTCATCTTTATGCATGAGCACTTGATCGTCAGCCATTAGGTGGCCGTCGTCGGCAGAAAAATAAAACTGCTTTTCCTGTTTCTCGATGCTCGGCGCTAAGCCAAACCCATAACGTTGCACGTTATTGGCCACTGGTGGCTGGCTTAGGCGGTCATCCAAAGAGTAAACAACGTTTTTAGCTCCCCAGTAAATCTTCTGTTTGGCCATCAAGTACTGAGCAATCGAGCGATAACGATCCATATGATCGGGGGACACATTAAGAATACACGCCACATCCAGCGTAGGCTTTAAGGTGCTTTCCAATTGAAAACTGGACAGTTCTAACACGTAAAGATCGGCAGAGTCTTGCTGTAAAAGATCTAAAGCAGGAATGCCAATGTTGCCCCCCACCGCCACTTGGTAACCGGATTTTTCTGCGGCCTGCCCCACCATAGTCGTCACGGTGGACTTACCATTAGAGCCCGTAATGCCTATGACCGGTTTATTGACGGCTCGCAAAAATAACTCGATATCCCCAATCACGGGAATATTCTGCGCCAGTGCGCTGGCGATAATCGGCTCTTCTCGGGAGACCCCTGGGCTTAACAGCACTTGTTGCGCCCCGTTTAATACCGCTTCGTCTATAGTGCCAAAGTATTGGGGGGCCTCGGGAAACCTTTCGCTAAAAGTTGCGGTCAAAGTACTGCTAGCACGGGTATCGAACAGACAGAAACGCTGCTGTTGGGCGTGCAAATAACGGGCGATCGATAGCCCCGTTGCTCCCATACCAACGATTAATGAATATTTGTCAGTTGCAATTAACTGATTCAAGCGCTTTACCTAAATATTAACGTAGCTTCAATGTGGCCAAACCAAACAGAACCAAGATCACGGTGATGATCCAAAAACGGACGATCACACGAGGCTCAGGCCAACCTTTTAATTCAAAATGGTGGTGCAGTGGTGCCATGCGGAAAATCCGCCGTCCGGTTAATTTAAACGAGGCCACCTGTAAAATGACCGAGACCGTTTCCATCACAAAAATACCCGACATAATAAAAAAGACGATTTCATGACGAACAATCACGGCAATAACCCCCAAGGCAGCCCCTAAGGCCAGCGCCCCAACATCCCCCATAAAGACTTGAGCAGGATAAGTGTTAAACCACAAAAACCCCAGACCCGCCCCGGCCAATGCACCACAATACACTACCAATTCCCCGGTGCCGGGAATAAAGGGAATATGCAAATAAGTCGCGAATTTAAAGTTACCCACCAAGTAAGCAATAATCCCTAAAGCCGAGCCGACCATCACCGTGGGCATAATGGCTAAACCATCTAAACCATCGGTCAAGTTAACCGCGTTGCTAAAGCCCACAATCATAAGATACGTCAGCACCACATAAAAAACGCCCAACTCTATGCCCAGATCTTTAAAAAACGGGAAATACAGGATCGTCTCGCCTGGGACTTCCGCCGTCATATACAGCCCGATAGCAACTACTAGGCCTATCACGGATTGCCAAAAATACTTCCATTTGGCGGGTAAACCCTTGGAGTTTTTCTCGACCACTTTGCGGTAGTCGTCTACCCAGCCGATCAAACCAAAGGTTAAAGTCACAAACACCACGATCAGAACAAAGCGGTTGGATAAATCCGACCACAATAAAGTGGACATCAAAATGGAAAACAAGATCAAGGTACCGCCCATAGTGGGCGTACCCGATTTACTCAGGTGACTTTCCGGCCCATCGTCGCGAACCGATTGCCCAATTTGCAGGTGGTTGAGTTTTCGAATCACCCAAGGGCCCATCAAAAGGGAAATCCCCAAGGAGGTTAATACCCCTACAATCCCACGGAAAGTCAAATACTGAAAGACGCTAAAAGCGCCAATATATTGTTGTAAATAATCCGCTAGCCAAAGTAACATTAGTGGCCTTCCTCACTCACGCTGATGGCGTTCACTATATTTTCCATTCTGGCGCTACGCGAGCCTTTAATTAACACAAGTGCCCCTTCACATAAATGCTGTTTTAATGATGCAATTAAATCTTGTTGCTCAGCAAAGTGCTGAGCCTGTTCACCGTAACCTTTGGCGATATTGGCCGCTAACACACCGGTAGTGTACAGCTGCGATATCCCCTGCGCTTTAGCATAATGGCCAATCTCTTCATGCATGGCCACCGCGCCGTCGCCCAGCTCACCCATGTCACCACAGATGAGAATGTTTTTTCTAAATTGTGCCAAGTAATCAATCGCCGCTCGCATGGAACCGGGGTTGGCGTTATAGGTATCGTCAACAACATTCACCCCGTTAATCCCCGTGCGACACTGCATGCGACCAGGGTCACCACCAAAAGCTTGTAAACCTATTTTAATAGGCTCGCTTTGTAAGCCCAGCGACATGGCGCAGGCGCCCGCGGCTAAGGCATTGGCCACATTGTGCTCACCTAACACGCTCAAATGTACTTGCGTTCGAGTCCCTTTAAGCGTGGTATCCCCATAACAAGCTAAGTCGAAACTAGCACTGGCTTGATCATTGATGACAATATTTTCAGCGCAAATAGCCGCACTAATCACCCCTTCGGAAATGGCTTTTTGGGCGGCGCTGGGTGAGCGACTAAAGCCTAAGACCTTACGCCCGGATAATTTTTCGATACAGTAAGGCGCAAAACCATCATCCAAGTTCACCACCGCTTCACTGTGATGGTTTTCCCCCCCATAGATTTCGAATTTTTCATCGGCAATGGCTTCTATCGACCCAAAGCCCTCTACATGGGCAGGCATAATGTTGCTGATTAAGGCCACATCCGGTGCGATCAGTCCGGTTAAATACCGAATTTCACCCAAACCACTTGCCCCCGCTTCAACCACGGCATAATTCACGGCATTATCCAAGCGCATTAACGTCAACGGCACACCAATATGGTTATTGAAGTTGCCTTGGGTAGCAATGCAACCACCTTGCGCCTTTAAAATACTTTGAAGCATGCCTTTAATAGTGGTTTTGCCACAACTGCCGGTAATCCCAACGACTTTCCCCTTAAATTGTTGACGTTGTCGGGCAGCGATATGGCCCAACGCCTGTACGCTATCTTCTACAATAAATTGCGAAATAGGCAGATCATGTGCTTTTTCCACCACTACCGCACAAGCCCCTTTTTCGATGGCGGTGTGAAGGTAATCGTGGCCGTCAAAGTGTTCACCACTTAAGGCCACAAATAACTGCCCTGGGTTTAGCGTTCGCGTGTCGGTGCATACCCCACTAAAGGTTTGATCGGCCCCTTGTAACACGCCGATGCCTGCCTCGCTCAATTGTGAAAGCGTTTGAATAAGCTTCGTCACGGTGTTGCTCCTGTCTTGTTCCATCGATCTTCCAAACTTGCATGAGCTTGCTTGTAATCACTAAAGGGGGTTTTGGTCTGTCCAATGATCTGATAATCTTCGTGGCCTTTGCCAGCGATGAGAACCACATCGTTCGGTGACGCGTTTCGTAAGGCAAAGTCTATCGCTTGAGCGCGATCCACGATCCCACGAACGCCAGCCTGCTTTTGAATGGGGGCTAGCGTTTCGGCCACGATGCTGTCTGGGTTTTCGGTTCGGGGGTTATCCGAAGTCACGATCACGTAGTCGCTATATTGCTGGGCAACATTGGCCATTAAAGGACGTTTGCCTTTATCACGGTCCCCACCACACCCAAACACGACCCAAAGTTTATGATGCGGTTGGTTTTTTAGCACGGCTAAAGCGCGCTCTAAAGCATCTGGCGTGTGGGCGTAATCGATATAGACTTGAATGGGGAGGTCTTTTTCACCTAAGCGCACCTGCTCCATTCGCCCCGCCACACCTAAAACGCTGGGGACTTGGGCGAGCACTTCGCTAAGTGTCTCGCCCAAACAAAGCGATGTAGTAATGGCCGCTAACAAGTTACTTAAGTTAAATTCGCCCACTAAAACGCTGTCAATCCGGCCTTCTCCCCAGGGGGTATGTAAGGTGGCTTGTATGCCTTCACGAGTGTATTCAATATCGCTGGCGTAAACATCGGCTTGGCTGTTGTTGACGCTGTAACGGTAGGATTTTTTCCCCTGATTGTTTAAATCTGACCAACATGATTGACACGAAGCATCGTCCCAATTGAGCACGGCTTGAGCCACATTTTCGCCTAAAATAAAGTCTTTTTTGACAGTGGCGTACTGGTCAAAGGTACGATGAAAATCCAAATGGTCGCGGGTAATATTGGTGAGAATCGCCACATTATAGTCCATGCCCTCTACCCGATGCAGGGCAATCCCATGAGAGGAGACCTCCATGGCCAACAGGGTCACGTCTTGGTTCACCAACGATCCTAGAATCTGCTGACATTGAATCGCGTCGGGGGTGGTCATACCCGTTTCGGTCAAGGTTTCCCCTACTACGCCATAACCAATCGTGCCCATGGTGGCGGACTTTTTCCCTAACAAGTGATGCATTTGCGCCAGTACTGACACAATCGTGCTTTTACCATTAGTGCCCGTCACACCTACGACTTGAGCCTGGCCAGAGGGGTGGTCATAAAGGCGAGCCGCAATGTGCCCCAACTGTGCTTGAAGCTCGGGCACCGCCACTATCGCTATGTTTTTCGTATATTCCGGGAGGAGATCTTCTCGGGTTTGGTCCACCAACACCAACACCGCACCCTGTTTAATCGCCTCTTTTATAAACGCCACGCCATCGGTTTTAATCCCTTTTAAAGCGACAAAAATAGAGCCTTTTTGCACTTTGCGACTGTCCAGTGTCATATGATTGACATAGAGCTGGGCCACACTTTCAGCCAGCGTTATTTCGGGTAATAATTCAGCCACGGTTTTAGGTTTTATCGCCATGAAAGTCATACGATTATCGCCCCGAAACCAAAGTGGGTTTTATAGTCGGGGGCACGCTCAACACTCGCAACGCTTTATCCACCACGGCACCAAATACCGGCGCTGCGGCTTGGCCGCCAAAATACTCACCGTCGGCTGGGGGCTCATTAACAATCACCGCAACCACAATTTCGGGGTCTACTGCCGGTGCAAAGCCGACAAACAAAGCCATGTATTTATCGTCGGCATACCCGCCCGCTTTGGCTTTATGGATAGTACCGGATTTACCCGCTACGGTATAAGCGTCGAGCCGGGCTCGTGTACCGGTCCCCCCGCGCTCCACCACTTTTTTTAACATGCTCGCCACTTGCCCCGCCACCTTAGGCGCGACCACTTGTTGCGAGGATTCTTGGGCAACATTCATCAACAACGTGGTCGGGGTAAATTTCCCCCCGGAAGCAATCACACCATAAGCTTGCGCTAACTGCACCGCATTCACACTTAAGCCATACCCATACGAGAACGTCGCCACCTCGGTGGGGTGCCACTTGGCATGGCTTGGTAAAAACCCACTGTTTTCACCAGGAAACCCGGTTCCGGTATTCTGTCCAAAACCGGCTCGAAAATACATATCCCGAATGTTATCTGGTTGTAATTCCAAGGCCAGCTTACTCATGCCCACTTGGCTGGATTTGGCAATAATTTGACTTAGATTAATCACACCATAATTCACCGGATCTAAAATCGTTTTCCCACGTACCCGAAAATGCCCAGGGCTGGTATTGATTTTGTAAGTGGGGGTATAGCGCCCCGTCTCCAATGCCGCCATCATCGCAAAAGGTTTCATGGTGGAGCCCGGCTCAAACACGTCCGTAAAGGCTCGATTGCGCAGCTGGTACGCTTTTACCTTAGAACGGTCGTTAGGGTTATAGGAGGGCTGGTTGACCATGGCTAAAACCTGACCGGTTTTCACATCCATCATGACCAGTGAACCCGACTTGGCTCTTTGTTTAGTAATGGACGATTTGAGCTCTTTATAAGCCAAGTACTGTAAACGCAAGTCGATGGTTAATTTTAAATCACTGCCGGACTTGGGCGATTTGAGTAAGCCAATTTCCTTGACCACATTGCCCTTTAAATCTTTAACGATACGTTTAGCGCCAGGGGCGCCAGCTAACCACTGATCGTAAGCCAACTCGATACCTTCTTGGCCTTTGTCATTCACGTCGGTAAAGCCAATGGCATGGGCGGTCACTTCGCCAGCGGGATAGTAACGGCGATAACCCTGCTCGGAAGACACTCCCGAAAAACGCTGATTTAATATACTATCGGCTTCATGGGGGGGTAATTGGCGCGACAAATAGACAAACTGCTTGTTTTGGTATTTTGTCAAACGGGCTCTTAGTTTAGCCTCTTTCATGTTAAGCGCTTTGGCTAACTCGGGTAGCTCTTGCGGATCGATGCGCTGAGGGTTGGCGTAGATAGTTTTCACCGGAGTACTAACCGCCAGTAATTCGCCGTTGCGATCGGTGATAACCCCCCGATAAGCATTAATCTTAGCATTACGTAAGGTGCGGGCCTCCCCCTCACTTTGTAAAAAGCGAAAGCCTTTCTCTGCACCGGGCACCACTTGCAAGTGCGCCAAATGCCAGGCGAGTGCCAACGGTAGTGCCAGTAAGGCGACCCCCGTTAAGGCAAATCTCCAATAAGACATAGGACGCGTTAAATTCACTGTTTTTAACCCAATTAACTCAATCTTTGTACACCAACCGCGTTTGAGCGGGCGTCGGTGTTAGCATGTTTAACTGTTTCACGGCAATCGCTTCCACTCGGGAATAGGCCGCCCACGAACTTTTCTCTAACAGAAACTGCCCCGATATCACGTTTAAACCGCTGGCCTCTTTACGCAAGGATTCTAGCGCCTGCGTGGCTTTACGCGATTCAAACGTCGACTGCACAATGGCCAGGGCAGTGCCTACACACGCTAACCACAGCGCGATAAATACCCCCCATAACCACCGCGAATCTTGGTGGGCTTGTGTGTTCTGTTCATCGGACATAAGCCAACCGTTCGGCAACACGCATCACGGCACTGCGCGAACGCACGTTCTGGTCGAGCTCTTGATCCCCGGCTTTCACCGCTTTACCAATCGTTTTTAATTCTTTCTCTAACATGTCTTCGGTCACAGGCACCCCAATGGGGAACTCTTTACCGCGTGACTTATCACGAAAAAAGCGCTTGACGATACGGTCTTCCAAGGAATGAAAACTAATCACCGTCAAACGCCCTTCTACTGCCAACACCCCAACCGCGCTTTCTAAGGTGTTTTTTAAATCATCCAGCTCGCGATTAATGTAGATACGCACCGCTTGAAACGCCCTTGTCGCTGGGTTTTTGCCTTTTTCCCACTTCGGGTTGGCCTCGGTAATAATCTTGGCAAACTGCAAGGTGGTCTCTATGGGGGCCACCTGGCGCTGCTCGACTACCGCCCGGGCCATACGTTTGGCAAAACGCTCTTCACCGTACTCTTTTAATACCACGGCAATGTCGGCCTCTTCGGCCACCGCCAACCACTCGGCAGCGGTTTGCCCCTGGGCGTTATTCATCCGCATATCCAGTGGGCCATCTTTTAAAAAGCTAAAGCCCCGCTCAGCATCGTCGAGCTGCGGCGATGACACGCCCAAATCCAGTAAGATCCCACTGGCTTTTTCATTATGCTCGGCCATCACCTCGGCCAGCGAGCTAAACGAGCCATGGCGTATAGTAAAGCGGCTGTCTTGTGCTTGCAGCTCGCGCCCTACGGCCACCGCTTGTGGGTCTTTATCAAAACCGATGAGACGCCCTTCGGGCGACAAACGGCGCAGGATCTCCCGACTATGACCACCACGGCCAAAGGTGCCATCGATGTAAAGCCCAGCCGGATTGAGCACTAATGCATCCACCGACTCTTGCAGAAGAACCGAATAGTGGTTTGAGGTTTCCATAAGCTCTCTTTTATAAGGACAAGTTCATCATTTCTTCGGGCATGCCTTCGTCTTCATCAAAGACCGCTACCGAAGACAACCAAGCGTCTTCGCTCCAAAGCTCAAATTTTTTACCCAAACCAACCAACATCAACTTTTTTTCTAACCCTGCATAATCTCTTAAGGTGGGCGGTACCAGCACACGCCCATTGGCATCTAACTCCAAGGCGCAGGCATAACCAATCAATAAGCGCTGTGCACGTAACGCCGCCCGGTTAAATGTGGGTAAAGCCTCGATCTTCGGCAAAATAGCTTGCCACTCGGTTTCGGGGTACACCAATACGCAGCGATCCTGGGTATGTGCCGTCATAATGATTCGCCCGCCACACGCAGACGAGAGGGTTTCCCGGTACTTTGCCGGTATCGCCATCCGCCCTTTGGCGTCTAAATTAATATTATGACTGCCTTGATACACCCTCTTTTACCACTCAATGGTTAAAATTATCCACCGCGAACCACTTTACTCCACTTTACTCCACTATTGCACACTATATTTCAGATAAAGGGAATGTCAAGAAAATTAGGGCCAATAGCTTTTGTAAGCCTTTGAATTTATGGGGTTTTTTGGATGATTAGAGAAACTAATGGAAGTTTTAGGAGGAAAAAGTCAAATAAAAACAAAAGCCTAGCGTAACAAGCTAGAAATCACTTTAACCGAAAGACCTTTTGGGCGCATAAAATACAAGGGAAGTACGACAATTGAGCATATAGGAGATGTTAGCCGCGAATGGCGACTAGGTATTATTGGGATGGATGTCATTGCTTATCTAAAAAAGGAGTTGGCCGATAAGCCGGGTTCTGTCGTGGGTAATCATTCATCTAGGGTCTGCGTCACCACTGACCTCAAGCGACCTACCCGAATCCAGTGCGGACCACACCAATGGATTCCTATTTGGTCTTGCTCCGAACGGGGTTTACCATCGCCACAAACTGTTACCAGTTGCGCGGTGCGCTCTTACCGCACCCTTTCACCCTTACCCCCATTACCTTGCGGTCATGGTGGCGGTCTACTCTCTGCTGCACTTTCCGTAGGCTTTCACCCCCCAGGCGTTACCTGGCGTTCTGCCCTATGGAGCCCGGACTTTCCTCGACAAAGCGATGGTTTAAAAAACCACTCTCTGGCGCGATTACCTGGCCAACTCCGGGGGCCACCTTAACAAATAGTCCTGCCATACGACAAGTGCATTGTTAAAAATACACGTATTTTTCTTTCTCCACCAGGCGCTCTATTTCGGCCGGGCCGTAGGGAACGGCTTTAACAAAGGGCACTAGGGAATCAATCCCGTTTCGGGTAGCTTTTAGGCGGGTTCTGCAGACTTTTACGTCGACCACATCGAATGCCGACAGTCTGGCCGCCAAATCGACAATATGTTGGTATTTTTGGTAGTTATCTTTCAAGAAAATAGCGACTTCTGGGCCATGCAGTACGAAAGCCAGGGGGTTTTCGCCCTTTTTTACCTTGCCCTCTTTATAGAGCATTTCAGCACGAAGTAAGGCTTTTTCGACGTCTTCTGGGGAGTCGAACTTGATACGCGCTAGATAACCGTTGGGTGTGACGGGCGACATTTGGTCATTACTGTGTAAAACATCGCTTTGAACATCGCGGTTGAGCACGTGTTTTCCGATGGGACTAAGCGACACATCTAAAGCGCCTTCGTCGAGCACTAGACGTGCTTTGGGTGGCATGGTTTGGGCAAAGGATAACACCGAAGCTAGTATTAGCCCCGTTATCACCATGCCCTTGACCACTGCCCGCTTCACATCCCCCGCCCTCTAGATAGAAAAAGACGAGCCACAACCACAGGTGGTAGCGGCGTTGGGGTTACTGACTTTGAAACGCGAGCCTTGCAGGCCTTCTTCGTAGTCAAGTTGTGCCCCGACCAGATAGGGGTAACTCATGGCATCCACCACCAGCACGACCCCCTCTTTTTCTATTTGCGCGTCATCTTCGGCGCTGGCCTCATCAAAAGCGAAGCCATATTGGAAGCCGGAACACCCGCCTCCGGTAACAAATACTCGAAACTTGAGTTCGGGGTTACCCTCTTCTTCGATCAAGTCTTTGACTTTTGTAAGCGCACTATCTGTGACCTGAATAGGTTCAGGAACAAATATCTGGGTAGCACTCATAATTAACCTCTGCCTTTAGCTTATCCTATGGGACTATGTAAGCGCCCCTGATAGAGGATTATCCAATTAACCAAGCAGAATAGTCAAGTATTGAACGCTTCTATTTTTGAGCGTCCGCTACTACAGGTTTACTGCTGACGCCCTCCACCTTATTTTTATCCCCATTGATCGCTTCGACGGTGGCTTTTTTTAAAGGAGCGGGCTCTTCGACCTCACAATGGTGCACTAGGCGACCATTGACTTCGGCGCCTTTGACCATTTCGATCACCTGGTAGTGCACATTACCATTCACTACGGCATTAGCCGCAAGCTCCAGATGCTTGGTGGAATAGATGTCCCCGGTGACCGTACCGTTGATGATCATTTTGGGCGCTCGGATCTCACCCTGCACCTGACCTCGGTCACGTACGCGAATTAAGGCATCGGCACCTTCTTCGGCCGCCACATCACCAATCACCGTACCTTCGACATCTAGCTCGCCCGCAAAGCGCACATTGCCATGGATCTCTAACGCGTGATCCAACAAGGTATGGCCGCCTTTGGAAAACTGGTTTGACTTTTCACTCTTATTCCGGTTTTTATTCTTAAACATCGCGACTCACGCCTCCTCTACAAACCAACCAAATTTTTTTTCAACCGTGACCGAGTTTTTACCTTTGGTCTTTGCCACCAGATCTATGCGCTCTGGTTCGAAGCCGTCGGGCAATTTCATAGCGCCCTCAATCATTTGAAAATACTTAAAGCGTAACTTTATTTCACTGGTGTCGACTTGATCGGATAGCTCGTCCAGTCGATAGGCCACGTCCAATCCATTACTCTTACCAGTTACAGTATATTGCAAACTGCCTTTTAGCAACTGATGATTTGTGGCTAATTGCTGCATAATGATTTTATAGCGGATGACGCGATCCGCTTCGGCATAAGTTAACTCGTGCGTCCCAAAGGTTAACCCGCGTTTATTTTTGGTTGGCGCCATTAACCCCCGGTAGAAGGTATTCTCTTCCTGGAGTTTGGCCAGGCTGCCTTTTAGGGTGAGCACTTGTTGGCGCACCTCTTCATTGGCTTGTTTATCGACTTCAGCGCCCATATCGATGTTCGCCAGACGCTGCTCCAGCTCGGCCACCTCGACTTCGCGTTGTTTTAACTGGTCGGTCAGCTCCACCACGTTGTTTAACGCGGTGACCTGCCCTTCCAAGCCGATTTTATGGCCAAGATAATAGCAGTAAGCCGAGGAGCCCACCGCTCCCAGTAACAAACCGGCCATCGCACACCATCGGCGAAAGGGGCGGTGCACCACCACCTTGACGGGATACTGTTTTGTGCCTTTAACAATAGTCATAATTAGGGTTCACTTACGCGTCAAAAAATCAAGGTAACAGGGCTGGGCTGCGCAGCCCTTCTCGCTCATCAAAACCGAACATGATATTCATGTTTTGAATCCCCTGGCCTGAGGCCCCCTTGGTAAGGTTGTCGATCACGGACATAACCACTACCGTGTCACGATCTTGTGGCTGTTGAATAGAAATTCGGCAAACATTGCTACCTCTGACGCTACGGGTTTGCGGGAATTGCCCAACCGGTAAGACATCGACAAAGGCTTCGTTCTCGTAACGGGCTTCGTAAATGGCTTGAAGATCCTCAACGGTGGTGGTTAATTGTGCATAAAGCGTGGAATGCATGCCACGGATAGCCGGTAACAAGTGAGGTACAAAAGTTAACCGGGCTTTGGCTTCGTCTTTACTTTGCATGCTATGCAAGCCTTGCTCAATTTCGGGTAAATGTCGATGACCCGAGACCGCATAAGCTTTGTAAGAGTCGCTCGCTTCGGCCAACAGGTTATCGATTTTAGCCTGTCGGCCCGCACCGCTAGAGCCCGAGGCACAGCTGGCGATCAATTGGCTCGGGTTAACCAGTTGGTTCTCCATCAAGGGGATTAAACCCAACAAAACAGACGTTGGGTAGCACCCTGGGCAAGCAATTAGCTGGGCCTGTTGGATTTTTTCTCGGTTTATCTCAGGCAGGCCATACACCGCTTGGGCCACCAGTTCGGGGCAGCCGTGCGCTTGGCCGTACCAGTGCTCCCAGGTGGCGATATCTTGAAGTCGAAAGTCCGCCGACAGGTCGATCACCCGAGCACCACCGCCGATTAATTCGGCCATCATGCCTTGTGCCACCCCGTGGGGCGTTGCAAAAAAGACCACATCACACTCTAATAAGCTTTGGGTATCGGGCTCGGAGAATGCGAGCGAATAATGACCACGTAAATTAGGGAACAATGCGTCAACCGGTTTACCTGCCTCCGCCCGCGAGGTGATCACTTTCACCTCCACGTTAGCATGCCCGGACAACAACCTTAATAGTTCAACGCCGGTATAACCGGTACCACCGACAATCCCTACTTGAATCACTTGGTTTACTTGAGTCACTTATAATCCCCTATCATCACTTACTACATTAACGCTGGGTATAATAAGGATGTTTGTTAAAAAAAAATACCGTGTCCACCCATTCTAGGCCCTTTTTTAGTGGAATCTGTGATTTGGGTAATACATCACAGAAGCATATGACAAAAATCGTAACAAGGCGTAAACTTGAACCGCTTTAAGCTCAGTCACGCCCCAAAATAGACGGTCATCATGGCAAAAGCCCCCTTTTCCGAGTACTTTGTACAAAGATTCAATCAGTTCCGGCGCTCGCTGGCCTACATTGATGCTTTGCCACAATTGACCCTGCTAGGGTTTATTGTGGGTGCACTGACCGGGATTCTCATTGTTATTTTCCGCTTTTTGATCGACATCCCCCTCACCTGGTTATTGCCCGATCACGTGGAGAATTTTGAGGCGCTTTCTGGCACCCTGCGCGTTCTCCTTGTTTTAGCCGGTGCTCTCGCCCTGGGGCTCTCACTGCATTTAATTAACAAAAAACATCGCGATATCGGCCTCAGCCATGTCCTTGACCGTATGCACAACCATCAAGGCCTGCTGCCATGGCCTAATTGGCTGGTGCAATTTTTTGGCGCCATTATCGCCATGATCAGTGGCCAATCGGCCGGACGAGAAGGCCCGGTGGTGCACATTGGCGCGGGCGCCGCCAGTTTAATGGGTCAAACACTCAAACTACCTAACAATAGTATTCATACCTTGGTCGGTTGCGGGGTGGCAGCGGCTATTTCCGCCTCGTTCGACACCCCCATGGCCGGGGTGATTTTTGCCATGGAAGTGATTCGCCTGCAGTACACCATTGTCGGCTTTGTCCCCGTAATTTTGGCCTCGGTGATCGGCACCATTATTAACCAAGCAGCACTTGGGCACAGCAGCTTTATTTCGATAGGGGAAACCACTATTGCCTCGCTGGCCGAGCTGCCCTTTATGGTGACCGTAGGCGTGGTCACTGCGCTGTGCGCTGGCGTCTACCTTAAATTGCATATTGCCGCGCTTAAATTAAGCCACTTACCCGTATTACTGCGCTTAAGTATCGCTGGTGGGATCACCGCCGTTGCCGCGTTTTTCGTGCCACAAATCATGGGATTAGGGTATGACACCGTTAACTTAGCCTTATCCGGCACCCTGCTAAGCACTCTGCTGATCATCGCAGTGGTAAAACTCTGTGTCACCCCGGTGGTGATAGGCTTAGGGATTCCTGGAGGTGTGATTGGTCCTTTACTGGTGATAGGCGCTTGTGTCGGTGGTGCGATAGGCGGAATTGCCAGTGCATTGTTCCCTAGTCTTGGCGCCCATGCTGGCTTTTATGTCATGATGGGCATGGCCGGTATGATGGCGGCGGTATTAAACGCGCCGCTCACTGCTTTGGTGACGGTACTGGAGCTGACCTACAACCCCAATATTATCTTCCCAGCCATGCTGGTGATAGTAGTCGCTTGTGTGGTGACCCGGCAGGTATTCAAACTTAAAGGCATTTTTGTGGAACAACTGATAGCCAAAGACCACAGTCTGGATTTTGGCCCCGCCAAACAATCTTTGCTACGCGCGGGTGTTAGTAGTGTGATGGACACGCGCTTTGTGATATTGCCCTGCGAGACAACGCCAGCAGATGCCAAAGCCAAACTGGCCCACCAACCGATATGGGTAATTCTATGTGATAACGGTACCCACTATCCCCACGCCATAAGAGCCGCCGACCTCGCCATTTATTTGGAAGAACATACCGACGCAGAACCTGCCCCCATTGACCTGTTGGAGATACCGGGTAAGCATTTTCGCCTTAGCCCCATTCACGAATCAGCCAGCTTGTTTGATGCCTGGCAAAGTTTTGAGACGCAAGAGACCGAAATGCTTTCCGTGTCTGGCTACGGGCATGCCCTGCAAGGTGGCGTGCAAGGTATATTAACGCTGGACAGTATTGAAAATTACTATAAACCATAGACCTTATAAACCATAGACACTAAAGGAACCCAACCTCATGTTCGAGCAAATCGCCTCCATTCCCCCTTATTTTTGGGCCAAGTCCCTTCATATCATTGCGGTGATCTGTTGGTTTGCCATGTTGTTTTATCTGCCACGCTTATTTGTTTATCACGCCATGGCCGAAGACGAGATCAGCAAAGAGCGCTTTAAAATCATGGAGCGCAAACTTTTACGCGGTATTGGCACGCCCGCTATGATCGTGACCTTATTCTCCGGTGGCTGGACGGCCTCCGCATTTTTTAGTGGCTCGCCCCCGCAAACCTGGTTCTGGATCAAACTCGCCTTGGTCGCCATATTAGTGGTTTACCACTTTCAATGCGCTAAATATATGAAGATGTTTCAACGCGACGAATCCCCGAAGAATCATGTTTTTTTCCGCTGGTTTAATGAATTCCCTGTCATCTTACTCATTGTCATCGTTTTACTGGTCGTGATAAAACTGCCTTCATAATAGGACTAGTTTTAGCAAGTGAGGCAGGTAAACAGCGTTAATTGTGTTAGACTCAAGCATAAGGAGCGTACCCGTTCCTATGCTTTTGTTTCTCTGGATTGTAAACCACTGACTAAACAACACTGACGAGAAAAAATAACGCCACTATGAATTCGTCTAGCGCTAATCCTCCTATTATTTTAAGTTTTTCCAGTCACGACCCCTCCGGTTGTGGCGGTATTCAAGCCGATATCGAGACTGCTGCCAGCCTCGGCTGCCATTGCACGGCCATTACCTCCGCCATGTGTGGCGGTGGCCCGCAACCCGGCTCAGACATCTATACCGTAGACTCAGTGATCTTAATCGAGCAAGCCCGCTCTATTTTGGACACGATGGATGTGAAAGCTGTGAAAATTGGCTTTCTGGGCTCAGCGGCCAATGCCGAAGCGGTGCATTCGATTTTGCAGGATTACAAACAACTGCCGGTCGTCTCCCACCCTACGATGTGTCTGTGGAACGAAGAGAACGAGGAACACTCCGATTTGATCGAAGCCTACTCGGCCTTGATTCTGCCTATGTCGACCGTGTCGATCTTCTCTTTGCACGAGGCGCGCCAAATCGCCCGCGAAACCGATACCGTCGATACCACCGCCAATGCCTTGGTCTCCAGTGGCTCCGAACATGTGCTCATCACCGGTACCGGCAAGCAAACCCAAGCCTTTCAAAACAGCTTTTACGGGGACAAGGGCTTGATTAAAAACTACCCCTGGGAGCAAGAGGCACCGGTCGACCACGGGTCTAACAGCACCCTCACTATGAGTACCGCCACGTATATGGCCCATGGCTTTGACAGCCAGCAAGCCGTGGAACAGGCACTCAATTTCACCTGGCAAACCATGCGAGCCTCTCGGGATCTTGGCTTTGACCAACGCACCCCCCACCGCTTTTTCTGGGCCGACAAGAACATCGACTCGCCCAACCAGTTGCCGGTGGAAAAAAGCTCGCATTAAGATCAACCTACTATTATTTGTATAGCAAAGAACAAGCTAGAGATACTCTATGTCTGATATTTTCGAAAAAGCACAAAAAGTGATTCCTGGAGGCGTTAACTCCCCTGTACGAGCCTTTAAAGCCGTCGGTGGTGAACCTATTTTTGTCGAACGCGCCAAAGGCGCCTACCTTTACGATACCACTGGCAAGCAATATATCGATTATGTGCTGTCCTGGGGGCCTATGATTCTGGGCCACGCCGATGACGACGTGCTCGAAGCGGTCAAAGCCAAAATCGATTTAGGCTTAAGCTTTGGCGCCCCCACCGAGATCGAAACGGAATTGGCTGAAACGTTATGCGGTATTATGCCCCATATGGATAAGGTGCGTTTTGTTAGCTCTGGTACCGAGGCCACCATGAGCGCCATTCGACTGGCACGTGGGTTTACTGGTCGCGATAAGATTATTAAATTTGAAGGTTGTTACCATGGCCATTCGGACTCCCTGCTAATTAAAGCGGGCAGCGGTGCTTTAACCCTAGGAGTCCCCAGTTCACCGGGTGTTCCCGATTGTCTGGCCGAACATACCGTCACCCTGACTTACAATGATATTGACCAAGTCAAAAAGGCTTTTAGTGACATTGGCGACCAAATCGCCTGCGTTATTGTCGAACCGGTGGCAGGGAATATGAACTGTATTCCCCCCGTACCTGGCTTTTTAGAGGCGCTGCGCAGTGCCTGTGATGAATACAGCAGCGTGCTGATTTTAGACGAAGTAATGACCGGCTTTCGCGTGTCCTTAACCGGGGCTCAAGGCCACTTTAATATTAAACCCGATATCACCACCTTAGGTAAAGTGATGGGCGGCGGCATGCCGGTGGGGACTTTTGGCGGGCGTCAGGACATTATGGACCACATTGCGCCAGTGGGGCCGGTATACCAAGCCGGTACGCTTTCGGGTAACCCGGTGGCCATGGCAGCGGGCCTTGCCACGTTACAAAAAGTCGCCAAAGACGGCTTTTATGAGCCACTTATGGCCAAAACTAAGGCGCTATGTGAAGGTTTGGAAGGTGTCGCTAAAGACGCAGGTATTCCTTTTACCACCAATTCGATTGGCACCATGTGGGGTGGATTTTTTACCGAAGAGACCCACATTACCAATTATCAACAAGTGATGAATTGCAATATCGAACGCTTTAATAAATTCTTCCATGGCATGCTCAACGCGGGGGTTTACTTGGCACCGGCGTCCTATGAAGCAAGCTTTATGTCCTCGGCTCACACCGATCAGGATATTGACGCCACTATCGAAGCGGCTAAAAAGGTATTTGCCACGCTGTAATCGCAAACGGTGTTGAGGTGATTCAAGCATTACAACTGCTGCATCACCTCCATTAGCACATGGCGATCACTGTCGGAAATATCAATGATATGAAACCCTGCCCAATATTGGTCACACCCGTCGGTTTCTTTTAACCAAAGGCATTCCGCTCCCACCGCAATATGGCTGGCATTGTCAACAGGCGTGGCAAAAAGAAACTCCAACTGATACAGGCACTCCTCGCGAATATCGCCTCCCCCAATCAGCATAAACCCATACTCATTGAGATTGACTATTTGTCCGACGGGTGAATCCAGTAAAGCATCTTTCACCGTAATCAACTGTTCCACTTTTAAACGTGTTTTACGCCGATTGTCGGTACTAGGAGGCAACATCTTCCACTCCCGACTTAGTCGCTTCGGCTTTTTCGTTCAGTTTGTGGAAAATATTCTCTAGTGCTCGCTCAAAGAAAGGTTTGGAACTCCCGGAAATAATTTTGGCATCTCCGGCCAGCATATGCCGAGCCATATCCAACCCCGACATCATATCCTCGCGTTTGCCCATCTGGTCGACCAACATATAATGGGAGGTTCTGGAATTATACCAGGCCACCTTCAAGCGCTTGCCTCCTTTAAATTCAAACCAAGTACCAAACTCGATCATTTTCAAGCTTTCCACCATATGCGCTTCTTCTGCGGTGGGCTCATCGTCGTGTGGCGTAGAAGTACCGGCTTTTTCGGCCGCAATCTTTTCCAGCTCATCTCGTATAGGCGGGGGAGCGGGCTCAGACTTTTCGCTTTGCATGGCACGGTCGATCAGCGACAACAGGGTCTCAATGAGAGTTCTCCCTTTGGACTGGTCAAAACCGATGGTTTCAAAGCCTCTTTCAATATCCCCGCCGATACTTTCGTACATGGCGGTTTGCCTATCTCGTTCGGACACTAGCTCTTTAAGCCCAATGCCCCAAAGTAAGTCATCAGCCAGTGTCAGCCCTTCTTTCCATTTATCGGAGTCCTCACCGTAACGCAAGAGTGCAAACGACAGATAGTCCGACCAGGGCTGCAATAAAAACAACAGCACCGCCGATGGCAGCTCTTTATCCTCGATACGGGCATGCACCTCCTCGTTCACCCGCATCTTGACTTCACGCAGCTTTTCTTCGCCTTCGGCTTTTTCGGTGGCCCGTTTTTCCATCAACTCCTGACGCCGAGTAATGTTTTTGGTGTAGGCCCTAAAATCCAGTAACAGCTGGGTAATGACTTTCACGTCACTGTCAAAGTCGTTTAACAGACGCTCAACGGTATCCTGGATTTGCTCATAAATACCGTATTGACTCGTGCCATCGTTGCCCACCCAACGTGCGCCCGCCTCAGCCAAAGTGTTCAGCAGCATACGGGCCGGGTGCTCGGTCTGCTCAAAGAAACCGGGGTCAATAAAGGCCACTTTCAAAAAGGGGGTGTGCAAGTAGCTCAAAAGGGTTTTAATCGTATCGGGGAGATTTTCATCGTTTAACATATACTCAAACAACATACCCACCAGAGTGATGGTTTGCATGTTGTCGGTGCCTACGGTAGCCCCTTCAGCTTTATCTTTAAGTTGCGCTTGTAATTGTGCTGCCACGTCGCAAAAATCCAACGGCGCGGTGGACGGCCTGGGTTCCCCAGGGGCAGCACTCACACCAAGCCCCGCATTCTGCTGTTGCAAAATTTGCAGCACTTGCACCAGATCGGTCTCACTGACAGGCACCACATTCGGCCCTGGCGTCGGTGGCGGCTCCGGGGCCGCCCCTGCGGGCATCGACATCAATTGGCTTTGCAGGCCTTTAATGGCATTCATTAAACTATGTTGGTATTGTTCGGGGGACAAGTTCGGGTCCGCCTGGGCAGCCCTCGACTCCGCAGGGGCCTCCTGGGACTCATTTTCGTCCGCCATGTAGGGCGCCGGCGCGCTGCCTGTGGGCTGAGAGTATTTCAAATGCGGCAGCACTCCATTGCCTTTCAAATAGCGGTTAACCTCTTCGACGATCGTACGTGTCAACTCCAGCAATTGTTGATCGTACACTTTATAAGCAAGCGTTTTCGTTTTACTGTCTAGGTTTAACAACTTGAGTGCTTTTCGCAAAGACTCACACAATTGCACAGGTGTCGCGGGGTTAGACGCCTCCGTCACCTGTTGCCCACCGTTTAGCACGGCAAAACGTTGATTAAGCGCATAAAGAGGTTCACCAAAATAGGACTCGGCCCGTTGAGTCAGGGAGGTAATGGCAATGGTCTCTTCCAAATCTTCATTATCGACCAAGGACAAGGCATCTTTTCCCTCTTCCTGCTCGTTGCCAATTTTGGTGTTGAGTTGTTTCTTTTTAAATTTAACAAAGCCTTCTGACATATACCCGCAGTAATAACGCTCCAGCTCCGCACGGTTGGCGCGGAACATGCGTTGTACTTCGGCCAGTTCTGCGGCTTCCTGATTGGATTTAGCGTCATCCATTTCCTTCGAAAACGCATCATCCAAAGCCGTCATGTAAGTCTTAAAAGCCGTACGAGCACTGTCTTCAGCCAAGCCCTGACAGGCTTTTAAATGCGACACCACCGCAGAGTTGGACAGTGGCGTGGGCGCCGCCGTCTCATCATTGGCGTGTTCGGTCGGTTCTGTCGGTTCATTGCGAATAAGCTTAGACATAATGCCTCATTTCGAGCTCCCAATAACTCATAAAAAACCTAGCCCTTTCTAAAACAAATATAGCTACCTATTGGCACTATTGACGACTAAAACACTCCTTTAATAAGATAAAAACTAAAGAAAGCCAAAATCTTGTCAAAAAGCACAGCTAAAGAACGTGTAGATTGATAGAATCGCGCTAAGCAAACTAAACCTTATAACTAACACCTTACTAACCACGCTCCGCCCATAAACTTTGAACAACTAATGACACGTACCCACTATGAGCCTATATGACATTTACGGTATCGGTGCTGCCCTTGTGGACACCGAAATAGAAGTAAGCGATTCCGACTTAAAAAGCTTTAACGTCGATAAAGGCGTAATGACGCTGGTAGACCAAGCCCGCCAAAATGAGTTGCTCGACCTACTCAGCGAGCACTTAACGGCTTCTAAGCGCGCCAGTGGAGGCTCTGCCGCCAACAGTATTATTGCCGCCAGTTATTTTGGCGCCAAAACCTTTTACAGCTGCCGCGTGGCCAATGACGATAACGGCGCCTTTTATTTGGCCGACCTGACCGAAGCCGGGGTGGAATATCACAATGACAACGGCTCAGCCACCGGGATCACAGGTAAATGCCTAGTGATGATCACCCCCGACGCCGAACGTACCATGAACACCTTCTTGGGCGTCAGTGAAACCTTGAGTGAAGACGAGATCGACCTCGAAGCCCTAAAAAGCTCTCGTTATGCTTACCTTGAAGGCTACCTGGTCACCTCTGCCACAGGTAAGCCTGCCGCCATGAAGCTGCACGATCTGGCTAAAGAGTATGGCGTCAAAACAGCCTTGAGCCTGTCCGATCCAGCCATTGTGGAGTATTTCCATGAGGGTTTAAGCGAGATGATCGGTGATGGGGTGGACATTTTGTTTTGTAACGAAGCCGAAGCCATGGCTTTTACCAAGACAAGCTCTTTAGAAGAGGCTTTTGAAGCCCTTAAAGCTCACGCCAAAAGCTTTGCGATTACACTCGGTGCCCAAGGCGCCCGGCTATTTGATGGCAAGCAATCTATTCAAATCGCCCCCCATCCGGTCAAAGCCGTCGATTCCAACGGCGCAGGCGATATGTTTGCCGGGGCTTTTTTGTATGCGCTTAGCCAAGGGCAAGATTACTTAGAAGCGGGCAATCTCGCCAGCAAAGCCGCCTCGGTGGTTGTGTCTCAGTTTGGGCCGCGCCTAAGACCAGAGCAACACGACGAGCTACTTGGTTAACCTACACGAGGGTTAATACCCCTCGTACTCTAACCTTGTTCTAACAGCTCACGCAGGTCGATCATAGCCGCGTTGGCCCGCGATATATAAGACGCCATCACTAGGGAGTGATTGCTCAAAAAACCAAAGCCACTGCCGTTTAGTATCACGGGGCTAGCCACACTTTGCTGAGTCATTTCCAGTTCACGCACAATCTGTTGCAGGCTCACACGGGCCTTTTTCTTCTCTAGCACATCCGCAAAATCCACTTCAATGGCCTTTAAAAAGTGAATCAATGCCCAAGCGCTGCCACGGGTTTCATAGAAAACGTCGTCGACCTCGTACCAAGGGGTTTTAAGGTCAAACTCGACGGGCGAACGGGTCGCCTGTTTAGCGTTTTCCTCCCCAGCCAGGTCGGTATTGAGCCGTCGCTGCCCAACACTGGTACTTAGGCGCTGCGACAAACTGCCCAGTCGGGTTTCAACATTGCCTAGCCAGTAACGCAAATTATCGGCACGGGCAAAAAACTGCACGTTCTGGTTGCTCGAATCGGTCAGTCTGCCCAAGTAGCGCTGTATGTAACGTATACCTTCGCGGTATTGTTTTTCGGTTTGCGGAAACAACCAATTATTGTTACCAAAATTGAAGTGAGCCTCCGCCTTGGTCAGGTCTTTATCTTCTACCGACTGGGATTGTGACCGGCTAAACTTTTCACGCATGGCTTTGGCCATATCCCTCATTTGAATCAGTACGCCGTATTCCCAGTGTGGAATATTGTCCATCCAGACCCCAGGAAAGGCGATATCGTTGGTAATATAACCACCAGGTTTACTCAGCAAGGTATCGCCCACATGAATAAGCGCGACAGTGGTATAGGCCCCCGTCACCACCCGACCAGCATCCCCCCCTAGTGCCTCAAGCACCTTAGGCTTTAGCTCACTGGTATCGGGCTTGGCGCTCCAGTATATGGCCAGAACAAAGCCCAGTACCACATACAATACCAGCACTAGCGCAGCCACTTTTACCCCAAAACCCGATGAGGCAAACCCCGCTTTTACTTCCAGCCAATGCCCTTGTATAAAGCGGTTCGACTCCCCCAGGATATTCCCTAGTTTCAGCATGTTACTCTCTCCGGCGTTAGCCCAAAGGGCGAACCGATACCGCTGTTTTGATCACGGTACCATCTTCAAATTCTAAGGTTAGCTCAAACGTATCATCGACCTTGAGTTCATCATAAACACCAAATAGCATCAAATGATAGCCACCCGGCTTAAAGTGTATTTTTTCTTTCGGCTTAATACGCAGGTGTTTCACCTGACGCATCTGGACTAAGCCATTGTCATACACGTTACGGTGCACCTCTATGTTCTCGGCTACCGGTGTGTGCACATAGTTTAAACGCTTTTCGACGTCGGTGGCATTGTCCAAGCTCAAGTATACCGCCGCCATGTGCTGCCCAGGCGGTATCGGCTTCATAAAGGCATTGTGCACCGAAAGCTCCTGCTTGTCTGTTTTCGAGCATCCCCACAAGCACATCAACAGGGCCGCCATACCATAAATGCACCCGTGGCTCGTTCTACTTTTATTTCTCACACTTAAACCTTAGCTTTATTGATGAAGTCAGAAAACTTACTAGCCATACCAACTAATAAGGCGGCAAGATCCGCACTTTAGGCTCCGCTGCCCGGCGAATGTCCCCTCGAATTCGATAGCCCGGCGTGGCTTGTTTCAGTTGCTTGTATATCCAGCGCCCTTCGGCATCGGTGCGAGCAAAAATCAAAATGCTTTCGTCTCGATCCTTTATGCGCAAAGCCAAATCGGCCAAGGTCGCGATAATTGATTCATCTTTGTCACTTAGGGCCTGGGGGGCCAGTTCAATGTCTTCGTAATCTAGTACCACCGGTGCCGGGGTGGGGGTCGCCGCGTGGGCCCCAAGCGCATTGGGATCGTCCGCAGGGTTTGCTGCGGCTAGGGCCGTCAAACGGGCAGCCTCAGCGGCTGCAGCCGCTTTTTGACGACGCTCGAACGCCGCTTGTTGAGCCTGCTGGATGTGGGCTTTCAAGTCCGACAGCAGAGCATTATCGGCGTAATACTCTTGTGCGACCGCCAGCCAATGACGGGCCTGAGGGTATTGCCCGACCTTAACATTGTCTCGGATAAGGCCCGCATAGTGAAGCAAGATGGCTTGCAGACCCGTTCTGGCTCGGGGGTTATCGGGGTCGACCAATAACACCGACTGATATTTATCATAAGCGTTATTGTGTGAAGGCGTGGTGAAACGAGCGTTGCGAAAATCGTCTTCGGCCATTTTCAACAGTTCTAGTTGAATCTTGCTCAGTGGGGCACTTTGCGTCGCCAGCTCGGGCTCAACCGGCGGGGCCTCCTCTTGCGCGCTAGGCTCGGGGGCCTCTTTAAACGTGGTGACCTTGCACCCGCCAAGTACGCTGGACAAAAATAAAACAACACTCAGCGTGATAAATTTACGTATTTCCACTACTATGGGTCTCTATTTACTGCTTCGAGTCAAACTATTACTAGATAACACAACGGCTAGACCACTAAACTAACCACCAATGCGTGCATAGTAACCTGAAACCCCGCGATCAAATAGCCCTAATTGCTGAATCGCCGACAACCGGTTAAACCTGCGCAATATGTGAACCGTGTTGGGAAAGAAACTTTCACGCCTGTTTTGTGTCAATGCTAGTACAACATTCATAATAAAATGCTACCTATGCTAAATTTTAAAACTCTCTTATTGTCCGTCTTTGTCAGCCTGATGTTGGCAAGTTTTCACACAAATGCGCAAGATATCTTGTCCTCTGGCAACGCCTCTAGCGTCAGTTCCAGCTCAAGCGACATTAACTTTGAAGCCGAAGAAGAGTTTTTACGGGTAGAAGAGGCCTATCAAGTGGCCCCCAAAGTCACCGCTGAAGGGGTTGAACTTCACTGGCAAGTGGCCCCGAAGTATTTCTTATACCAGCATATGTTCAAAGTGGAAGCCAAACAAGAGGGCCGCAGCGAAACGCTCCCTTTGACCTTTGCCCCCGGCAAAATGAAATACGACGATTATTTCGAGAAAGATTTAACCGTTTACTACCTGCAAACCGTGGTAAAAGCGCCACTACCGAGTTTTAAGGGGCCTTATGAGTTAAAAATCACCTCACAGGGCTGTGCCGATGCTGGGCTGTGTTATCCCCCTTACCGCCACTACTATAATGTGGACGCCGATGGCACCCTCATCGCTGCGGACAAATCGACGCCCTCACCTGCGGTTACGGTGGAGCCCCCCATCCCCAACGATACCGAGAGCCAGTCACTAATTTACTACCTGATAAGCGCCATCATTGGTGGGCTTATCCTTAACTTAATGCCTTGTGTCTTTCCCGTACTATCGCTTAAAGCCTTAAGCTTCACCTCCTCGCACTTCAACGCCCACAAGCAACACCTCCACGGTTGGGCCTATACGGCTGGCGTCGTGGGCTCATTTGTGCTCGCCGCCGTTGCCATCTTAATTGCCCGCCAAGCTGGCGAAGTGCTTGGCTGGGGCTTTCAGCTACAATCCCCCGGTTTTGTCGCGCTTATGGCTTACCTGTTTTTCATGATGGGTCTTAGTCTTTCGGGCGTATTTCATATTGGCGCAAACTGGATGGGTGCCGGCCAATCCCTTACCAGTGGCCAGGGCTTAGGCTCCTCTTTTTTCACCGGTGTACTGGCGGCCCTAGTGGCCAGCCCTTGCACCGCCCCATTAATGGCACCCGCCCTTGGCTTTGCCCTAACCCAGCCAATGTTGCCTGCATTGTCTATTTTTATCGCCCTAGGCTTTGGTATGGCCCTGCCGTTTTTGCTTCTCAGTTACGTTCCGGCTTTGGCCAAGTATCTCCCTAACCCCGGCCCCTGGATGGAGACCCTTAAGCAGTTTCTTGCCTTTCCACTGTACCTCGCGGCCCTATGGCTACTATGGGTATTATCCCACCAGGCCACTGGGGACGGTGCGATCAGTGTGATATTGGG
>JACLAC010020549.1_pt1 | contig 48130 bp, 48 predicted proteins | sample 8027881 | NCBI WGS metagenome assembly JACLAC01 (sample SAMN15725517, study PRJNA655200) | protist metagenome | isolation source: fluorescence activated cell sorting (FACS) single amplified genomes of... | place: Spain: Blaines Bay Microbial Observatory, Mediterranean Sea | collected 2016-01-19 | reverse complement strand
AACAGGCATGATAAAAATTGAGGTCGATGGCGAGTTAGTATTGGAAGGAACGAAGGTCTTTGGTCTTCCAGATAATGGGAAAAACAATCAAACTCACCCACTTGCTAACAATCAAAAAACTGTCGTCATTACCGACTCACGTTCAGGTAAAGAGGTCTCTATTCAAAGTGGAAAAATCGGTGGTTTGATGAATGTCCGGGATAACCAGATTCCACGTTTTATTGAACGGATCAATTCGTTTGCTACAACATTGATGGCTGAGGTTAACTCGGTCCATGTTAAAGGATATGGATTGGATAATACAACAGGAATCGAATTTTTTACCGGAGAGAGTATAAATGATATGGCTGTTAACTTGAGTTTGGTACAAAGCCCAGAGAAAATTGGGGTGTCGAGTCGGCCTGATGAGCCTGGTAATAATGAGATTGCTTTCAGTATTACTGCCAAGCGGAACGAATTTGTAATGTCTAATGGTACACAAACACTCGAAGAATATTATGCTAGTACTATGACCATAATTGGGATCCAATCCCAACAAGCACAGAGAAACGAAGAAAATAATGGGTTATTAACTTCCCAGCTAGAATCATTTCGCGAGAGTGTTTCCGGTGTATCTATGGACGAAGAAATGGTTAATTTGATTCAATTCCAGAGAGCTTACGAAGCTGCTGCTCGTTACATATCGACGGTCGATCAGGTAATGCAGACGTTGATTAATATGTAAGTGACGTAAGTATTAACAGATTTCGACTTAGGAGAATTAGATGAGAGTAACCCACAAAATGATCTCTACTCGAACAACGGGTGATTTACAGGAAGGCTTAGAAGGAATTCAAGATGCAATAGAAAAAGTATCCACGGGAAGAAAAATTCGTTCTTTGTCTGGTGAACCATCACAACTCCTATCGGTTATGAGCCTAAGGAAAGATTTTTCTATCAATGTCCAACACATATCTAATAATGACAAGGCGAGTTTTCGCCTTAACCAAATTGACAGTATAATCGGCCAAGTTAATGATACCATGTTTCTGTTAAAACAGTTTGCGACCGATATCTCATCCAAAATTGGTAATATCGAGGCTAGCGCAGAACTGAACAATATGCGATCACAATTTAAGCAAATCGCTAATACAAAGATACTCAATCAGTATATTTTTGCGGGTACAAAAACTAGTGCACCTGCTTTTGTAGAACAAAATGGTAAGATCTTATATCAAGGAAATACTGAAAAAATTGAACTAGAAATTGGCCCAGACGAGAAAATGCAGGTAAACATGATCGGCTCTGAGGTTTTCGGTAGTGACGATATAGGTCTTTTCAAGGTAATGGAAACCCTAGGCAATTTGGTGGATCAAAAAGATTTGGGTATCGTGGACGAAACGACAAAACATTCAATTTCCTCCGGTCAATTACTTACTGCTAATGGTGATTTGGCTGCTACCAGTACTAAGCTAACAGATTTAGCCGGTATTGATGTAACAGATACTATTCTACTTTCAGGCCAGTCGAGTTTACCAACTGGAGAAGGTACAGTAGTTAATCGAACTATTTCACTAACGGATGATCTTATCAATAACCCACTGTACGGAGATACTGTTGGTGGATTTTTGCAGCTTTTGGAGGATACCTACGGGGATGTCAAGGCCTACATCGGTTCAGCGGGAAAAATTGTAGTAGCTGACAATGCAACTGACGGTGAAAACAGTTCACTGCGAGCAGTAATAGAACCTCAGAATGAGAATGGGTTGCTAGATTTTGGTACGATGACACACATACGAAAAACAGTAAAAGTTCAGACCTCCGATGTAGAATTGAAGGCATATCAGTTTGATGCAGATGGAGTCTTAGCATCTACTACTGTTGCCGGAAGTGATAATACTTTAGCTGAGCTGGTTGCTGACCCTACACGACAACCAAGAGTAGGGGAAACTTTGACGATTAGTGGAACCGGTCCAACCGGAAACAACATTAGTAAAACCTTCGCTTTTACAGCTGCTCCCCAAACAGATGCTAATGGAGATCCAGTAGCAGATGCAAACGGAACTTATGGTATTTCGATTGGGGCTACAGTGGAAGATTTACTGAGTCATATTGAGTTTAGTTTTGGTGGATCAATCCAAGCAAAAATTGGCGTTGATGGCCAGCTAATGGTACAAGATACGGTCGCTGGTAGTAGCCAAACTAGTATTCAAGTTACTACTCATAACGAAGGTGGAGGTGAACTTTACTTAGGTAATTTCTCCGTTACAACCGAGGGAGATGATGCTCCTCAGGAGTTAGCAGAACGAGTAAAGACAGACACCAAAAATCTTTTGAACGACCTAATTAGCAAAGTAGATCTTATTGCTACTGAAAGTTCTTTGCGGATTCAGTCAGCGACCGAAAATGAAACCAGATTGACCACGATTCGCACTACAATTGAAGGGCAGATGAAAGAGGTTGAAGGGATTGATCAAGCTACAGCTTTAACGGAATTACGCGAATTAGAAAACGCTTATAGATCCTCGTTAACCGTAGCTGGTAAAGCCATGCAGCCGTCCCTGATCGATATTCTTGGTTAATTATAAAAAAACCCCACTGGCACCAAAAAATTGTTAGTAGCGGTGGAATTTTTTTCTTCGTTATCTATAAGATTCGGGAATTAATATCCCATTAGCATCACTTCTTTCCGAAATAATTAAAATTATCTTTAGATTATCAGTTTATTTTTTATCGACGTAGTGTGTTTGCTGTACCTAACATTTCGTCTGCGGTTTGAATCGATTTGGCATTAGCCTCGTAAGACCTCTGGGCAACTATCATTCCCACCATTTCATCCACGATTTTTACGTTTGACATCTCTAGCATTCCAGAGCGAACAATCCCAGCACCAAGTTGTCCTGGTACCCTGATCATTTCTTGTCCTGTAGCACTAGTTTGTTTATATAACCCTCGTCCTTCATGTTGTAAACCTCTCGGGTTAGGAAAAAGAGCTAGTTCAATATTACCGGCAATAGTAGGTTCAATATCCCCGGCAGCTCGAGTGGAAACAGTACCGTCTTCAGCAATCAAAACATCTTCTGCTTCGGGTGGAATTTGAATAGGTGGGTCAAGCGGCAATCCATTAGCGGTTACTAAAGTACCACTTTCATCGAGTGTAAATGCGCCAGCACGGGTGTAATAGGTTTGATTATCTTGCATCTTAACTCGAAAAAAACCGTCGCCTTGAATTGCCATGTCAAGCGTATCTTCAGTATCTTTTAAGTCGCCCTGTGCGAAACGAGTAGGTGTAGCAACCAATTGTGTGCCGTGTCCGATCTCTATACCTGTTGGGATTGTACGTTCTTGATTAAGCGTTCCAGCTGGCTGGATGACTTGGTAGATCATATCCTGAAAATCTGCTCGGCTACCTTTGAAGCCTACAGTATTGACGTTAGAAATATTGTTTGAAATTACATCGATATTCTTCTGTTGAGCGACCATCCCTGAGGCGGATGACCATAATGCTCTCATCATTTTGCTATTCCCCTTACTAGTTTAGTCTTAAGATCGAGCTGTTTCATTGATTTGCTGAACTGAGTCATTGAAGGCTTGGATAGTCTTTTGATAGCCTTGGAAATTTCTTAAAGTTTCAATCATCTGTACCATTTGGTGAACAGGATTCGCGTTAGAACCTTCCAAATAACCTTGTAGAATATTGAATTCACTGGTATTTCCTTCTGATGAATCAGTGGTTTGGTAAAGGCTATTACCCTTTTGTATCAAGCTATCAGAAGGAAAATCTCTTATCATTAACTGACTGACCATTTCTTCCCCGTCAAAAATTTCTCCTTTATTGGTAACCCGTAAATTTGAAATTTGATCGATTTGGATAGGCTGTTCATCAGGATCTAAAATCGGCAATCCATTTTGTGTAACAAGATTTCCTTGATCGTCAAGCGTAAAAGAGCCATTTCTCGTATAGGAAACTGTACCGTCATGATTTAAAACCCCAAAAAACCCCTTACCTTGGATAGCTAAATCTAGCGGTTGATTAGTTTCGCGGACAGGCCCATCCGCTAAATTGAGACGGTAGTTAGCAACGGTTGCCGTTGATAAATTTGGGTTTTTGCTATTTGGAGCTAAGCCAGTTTCTTTATCAGGAATAGATTGGTTAAGATAATCCTTGAAAGCGGTTAAATGTAGGTGACTCTTTTTAAAACCGGCCGAGTTTAAGTTAGCTAGATTATTGGCTATCATGTCCATTCGCATTGATTCATAAACCATGCCTTGTGTTGCTAAATATGTTCCTTTGTTCATATTGTCTAGTACCTCGCTTTGATGAATCTCTTGGTTTTACCTGATTAGGATCAGCTACTGTGTTCAAAATAGCAAGCCCTATGCCAATTATAAAAATGTCATTCTTTGCAAAAACAATTCTGATTTGATAAAATCGGGATCATGATAAAATCTGAGCGTAGTTATCTGCTATTAGTGATTTTATGCTCTTGTTTGGTTCTAGTGAATTGTTCTTGGTTGAATCGCTCTGAGTCAGTACCCTCTCCCCAACCTATCGATCCATTTGTTTCGCGATACCAAACATGGCAAAAACTTGTGGAACTTGGGAATCAAGCTTACCAAAACCAAGATTTAGTTTTAGCATTAGAGCAGTACCAACAAGCGGTTGAACTGAGACCGGATCAGTATCCGCCGCTGTTACGTATAGCCCAAATCTACTATCAGCTACAAGAATACGAAAAAGCAAAAACATTTTTTCACAAATACTTGGATTTAAACCCTAGAGACCGTAATGCCTGCAACTACTTAGGGTATGTCTATGAAGTATTGCAAGACTATGAATCGGCAGCTGAGCAATTTGAAGCTAGTCTCAGGCTTTATGATCAAGATCTGTATGCACTTAATCATCTTGGGCTAGCGTATAAACAATTGGGTCGATATAAGGAAGCGGAAGATGTACTAAGGCAGGCATTATTGGTTGATCCACACTGCCAGCAGAGTGATAATCGTAACCTACATAATTATTTAGCCTTAATCTACCAAGAAACGAAGCAGACAGGTTCTGCAATAGCTGAGTTAAGAGAATCGATTCGTCTTTTCCCGGATGATATATGGGCCAGAACACAGGTGGCGAATCTTTATGAAGCTGCTTATCGTATTTACGAAGCACAACTGCAATATACAGAAATTCTGAGAATTGAGCCTGATAACCTGTTGGCACAATCTCGCCTGCAAGCCTTGGGTCAAGCTACACCGAAAAAGCCTTTAGCGATTGTTTCACCAGTTGACCTGATCGAAATTGATACTCAGTCTATAATTGAAAATGCGCCTACAGCTGAAGATTATCCAAACGATGATGCAATTATTCTACTAAATCAGTTTTGTCATGAAATCACAGCAGAAGGAAAATCAAGATATACATCCCATAAAATTATCAAGATTTTCAATCAACGAGGCATCCAAAAACACGATGATCTGGCAATTCCTTATAATCCTAACTCACAGCATATTACAGTTAATTCTGCACGTACTATACTACCCAATGGCACAATAGTAGAACCTGCCGAAGATGCTTACAATGACGTGACTCCACCAGGGCAGCTAACCTTCAATCTCTACTCTGATGGACTGTGGAAGGTTATATCTATGCCTGCTTTAAAAGCTGGTGTTTGCATCGAGTATAAGGTTTCGTTGGAAGACATGGTACCCTCGGGAGCTGATCAGTGGTTTTGGGGTAGCTATACTTTCCAATCTACTGACCCAACTTTACAGACGAATTATGCACTTCGTCTGTATGGAGATAAACAGTTTCGTTGGAAGGCAGTTAATTGCGAACTAGACCCCGAAATTATGATTGAAGGTGAGACAAAAACCTACCTTTGGCATTACGGCGAGACACCCTCCATTCGTGAATCTATTGGTCAATCTAATACCTCTGAATTAGCTGCTCAGTTTCGTTTTTCATCGGTCAATTCTTGGGATGCTATCAGTGCTTGGTATGCTGACTTAGCCCGGGATCGTTACACCAGTAGTCAAGAAATTGATGAATTGGCTCGAGATTTAACCCAATCGGTAAATGCTTCAACAGAAAAAATTCATCAGTTATACAATTTTGTGGCAAGCCAAATTCGTTATGTTAGTATCCAACTAGGACAAGGAGCATACCAACCGACGGCTGCTGACCAAGTTCTAATAAAAAGGTATGGGGACTGTAAAGATAAAAGTACACTACTGATTTCGTTATTAGCGAGCATTGGTATTTCGGCCTTTCCTGCTCTGATGAGTCCATCTCCGTATGATCCCATTGACCTTGACCTTCCATCCGTTGGCCAGTTTAGCCATTTAATTGTTGCTATTCCCATTGCTGAAAATGGCTTGAACAAACGGCAAAATATGGACAGCGACTATTTGTGGTTGGATCCTACAGCAAGCAGTTGCCCGTTTGGAACCTTACCTACTAGTAACCAAGGCCGAACCGCGTTATTGGTTAAAAATAAAACCGCTAACTTTGTGAAAATTCCGAATTCTCTTCCGGAAAACAACAAGCTGAAAATTGAAACTGACCTCCTTGTTCAAACTGATGGATCATTCAATGGTAAAATGTCTATTCAGCCTATCGGACAATATGGCATAGACTATCGCCTTACATACCGTGACATTCAGGTTTCTTCAATGGATGAGGCTTTTAGTCGTGAACTAAGTCGAAGTTTTTCTGGCATTATGATAAAACAGCATCGAGTTTCTGACTTAAGAGATCTTGACCAATCAGTTAAAATTCACCTAGAGTTTCGGGCGGATTCAATGCTCCAGTCAATTGATAATCAACACCAGTTACTCTATTTTGACGGAGCAGATTTTGCCGACTATGCTGATATTTTTGCTAGTCCAGAACGAATCTATGCATTGGATCTTAGCCACCCGATTCTTGTCGAAAAAACTACTCGCATCCAACTACCAACAGGTTGGGTACCATTGAAATTACCAGATGGGAAAGACACACATTCAGATGTCTTTTCATCCGAACAATCTTTCGGCCAACTAAATGTGGAAGTTACTTACAATAAAACCGAAATTATCATCGATCTAACATTGGAAGTTGTTAATCCCATTATTGCTCCTGAGATCTACCCGGTGGCACGCACGTTTTTTCGTTCCCTTATTGCCAGAGACCAGTTAGTCACCACGCTGAAAAAAGCACCAGTTTCTTGAATAAGTGATTTGTAGTTGATTTCTTATTATTTGAAAATTACGAAATGACCCCTAAACAAAAATACCTTCTTGATCTTAACGGTTATCTGCATATTCCGGCTGTACTGACTAGCAATCAGCTAAAAACAGCTCAACTGGCCGTTGATCGATGTATTAACACCCCCGAGGATAAACTGACTACTGGTCGAAATTTTGCCTTTGATAAGTCTTTAGAAACTTTAGCCTTGCATCCGAAAACTTTCTCTATCATCAAGGCTTTGACTGATAATAAGCCTCGCCTGAACCGAGGAACTCTGACTATTAATACTCACGAGCAAAATAAGATTACTCCGCTTCACTGTGCCCGTGAAGATTGTGGTTGGCAAACACGCCGATATCTAGTTAAAAATGGGCAAATCTTTTGTAACGATATTGTAGTTTTCTTTTATTTTACCGATGTTCTCCCGGGAGATGGTGGGCTAGTTGTATTGCCAGGTTCACACAAATCAGAATTTGAACGTCCGCCAGATCTATTTTTCCCGGATCTTAACGATACCAAGCCACAATTACATACAGCTCTAAAAAATATCACACCCAAAGCGGGCGATGCTATTATTCTAACAGAACTAACAACTCATGGCGTCCTAGTATGGCTACCAAAAGATCGAGATCGTCGATTTCTGATCCTGAGGTACAAAACCCAATATTTTCAAGATGAGCGAGGACACAAACAACCGTTTTCGGACGAAATTATGGCCAAGTTGTCTGAGGAAACTAAAGAGTTGGTTGAATTTGCCGATTACGAACACACTAAAAAAATTGTTCAAAGAGAACAAATTACCTTTTCAAGTACGACTTGAAATTAGAATTTCACCTTTCGAGTAAGGAGTTTGTCATTGCCAATCAGAAATGCTATGCCGGATCTTAATCGGAAATTACAATTTTTTCCATCTCAGAATAAAACCCCCAAGAAATTGAGTGAAGAACAAGTTCAACAATACAATAGAGAGGGTTATATTTGTCCATTAGATGTTTTTTCTGCAGAAGAAATTAATCTACACCGAGCCTATTTCGATCAGTTGATCGACAAAGCTGTGAAAGCTGGATGGAATAGTTATTCAATCAATGGTTGGCAAGCTAAATGTGTAGGTATTTACGACTTGGTCAATGAGCCGCGGATTTTGGACTACGTTCAAGATCTAATAGGAGAGAATTTAATCTGTTGGGCAACCCATTATTTTTGCAAATTACCTGGGGACACCAAGAGAGTTAGCTGGCATCAAGACGCATCCTACTGGCCTTTGAGTCCTAGTAAAACTGTCACTGTTTGGCTAGCCATCGACGACGCAGACGTCGAGAATAGTGCTATGCAGATCATTCCACGATCGCACAAGCATGGCCAGATTGACTTTGAAGAAAGCAAAGCCGAAGAGCAGAATGTCCTTAATCAAACCGTTAAAGAGCCAACGAGTTATGGATTACCACCGGTTGCCTTAGAAATGAAAGCGGGGCAGATTTCTCTTCACTCTGATTTACTTTTACATGGATCGGAACCTAATACTTCTGACCGTCGGCGATGTGGATTAACCATGCGGTTTATTCCACCAGAAGTCCGCGCCTTAAATCGACGGAACCCAAACTCGATAATCGCACGTGGGATAGACCCGGACAATCACTGGTTTGCAGCTTCTCGGCCCGAATTTGATCAAATTCCAAGTAAAAATTAACTTAAATTAAAGTTCCGGAGGAATCCTAATGCCAAGAGAATTGATTGCTACTGGTCCAAGTCAAGCAGCTCTACAAATGTACAAGGAACAAGTCCTCGCTAACGATGAAATTCGGGTTCGTACACTATTTTCATCTCCTAAACACGGTTCCGGATTACGGTCATTCCGTGCCAATACTAAGGACTATACTTCTCCTTTCGATCGCAAGCGGGGAATTCATCACGGCCCCCCTATGCAACCGACATATCCGCAGCCACTAGGCAACATGGCTGTTGGAGAAGTGATTGAGGTCGGGGTTGAAGTTGATCAGTGGGGAATCGGTGATCATGTCTTTTCCCATTTGCCAATTCGAGACACGCACACACTAAAAGCGAATCGTGCTCAACCTGTCCCTTCTAACATGTCACCACAATCTATTGTTTATAACGATCCAGCCGGGGTAGCTCTTTGTGCTATTCAAGCTAGCGAAATTATGTTGGGTAGCACAGTGGCAGTTTTTGGTTTAGGTGCAATTGGTCAGATGGCTGCGCAGCAAGCTAAATTACAGGGAGCCAGACAAGTTTTTGTTTCCGACCCAATTCTCATACGGAGAGAATTAGCCATCAAACATGGGGCCGATATAGCCATTGATCCGATTTCCGACGATGCGGGAGAGTTGATTAGGGATCACACCAATAATGTAGGGGTTGATATCTCTATAGAAGCAAGTGCTAACTACGCTGGTATGAATGATGCTATTCGATCGACGGGGTATGCTGGTCGTATAGTATCTGCAGCCTACTATGTTGGGGATTCAAGTATTCTTAGTTTTGAAGGTGAGTGGCATCGGAATCAACTAACAATACTAACTACTCGTGATGTTAATCCAACTTTGAGAAATGCACCCCGTTGGGATACCAAGCGCCTACACAATGAAGCTTTTGAATTACTAAAAGAAGAACGTTTATCCGTCGATGGCCTAATACATCCAATTGTGTCCTTTGAAGATTGTGTCGAGGCCTATTTAGCCACAGATCAACGGCCTTCAGAAAGTATTAAGCTAGGTATACGACATACTTAAGATTGACTTCAAATCCTATTTAAAAATTAATGATCCATCATCCAGTACTACTCGGCGATCTTGATTTGACTCCAGAGAAGAGAGAGTTTGTTCAGAGGCTCGACCACCAAAGTGGATGCTGCTATTAACTCATCCCGACTGAGTGCACGATTCCAGAGTTTGACTTCATCGATAAGCCCATCAAAATACCGCTCATTATCCACCCACCCGATTTCTAACATTTGATCTACTGATCTGATTTTTCCTTTTTTCCCAACTCTTTTTTCAGGTTTCCCGTTGATATATAGGGTATGGTTTTTTCCGTCGTAAACTGTTGCTATATGAACCCAGTTGCCAATAAACTTCTCCATGTTCGTTTGTCCAACTAGCCACTCCTGCGGTTGAGCTCCATAGAGATAACTGGCCAAATTTCCTTTCTCATTGATATCAAGATAATAAGCCGTTGGCTTACCAAGTACACAGTTACGGTGTTTCCAATCGTTCCCGATGTAGACAGATTTTGGATTAATCCACGCTTCGATTGTAATTGAATTAATGATATCAAGAGACTTACTGTCCGCAACTTGCACATGAGTTTTCTTTTTTTTGTCAAATTCTAATGCCTGCCCTTTGACACCAGCAACACGCTTTGGTGAACCGATAACTTTGCCCACGTTCTCATTATTGCCATTGTCTTTGGCTTGATTTCCATTTTCTTCAAAAGACCAATGGGCGACTAGTCCTTCCTCTGCATTAACAATAGAATAACAAACAAAAAACAAGATCAGCACCGCGATGATATCAAGCTTTTCAAATTCTAGTTGATTCATATTGATCTCTAACAAAAATATTCTTACGAATCATTAATTTAAATTGACGACGTGTATTCTCTCAATTGTTGAAACTATTTGATATTTTATCTTACCACTGGTCGAGAGGATCTGATTCATTTTATCATCCTCAATATTTAATGTGAATAAAATGGGTCTTTATACTTACTAATCGGCTTGCCTGAAGTCCAAGTTACTTTTGCCTTTTCTGAATGTTAACAAAATCTGTTGCGACTTGACCGTCCATACAAGATTTGCTACAGTGTAGCCCAGAAAGTTAGTTTATATCTAGCGATAAAAGTTAAATATAGAATTTGCCATGTCAGAATCAATTAAAAATCAAAAAATAGCTAGCCAAGAACCGTTCATTTTCGATAATAACTGGGGTACTTGGGGTAGACTCCCCCAAGATGCCAACCAGCTTACGACTACTAATGCTGATGGTGAACCCGTTGTTCCACTAACAGAAGAACAGAAATTTATTTTTGATACTCAAGGGTGGTTAGTAATTCCTGGTTTATTGAATGAAATCGATCTGAAGGAGATGAAGGAATTTTGTTATCAATTGGTTAATGATCAAGATTCCTTGCCGGTACACCAACGCACGCCTATTGCTGGCCCACTCGAAAAACTGGTAGATCACCCAGTCGTAGTTGGGTTTTGTAACGAATTTTTAGCCTATCCTGCCTTGTCAAGCGAAGACTACTACGGCTTTCGTTTCGAAACTAGTTTTTTATTATATAGACAAAAAGGTATGGGGAACTTTGGACCACATAATGGAAATGGTATCTGGCGGTTGCCAGGTAATTCTCATATATACCGAAATATTCCAGGGAAAGGATATTCGGGGCTAACTCGTGTTGTTTGGGAACTCAATCCTGTTAACAAGTTTGAAGGTGGAACGCTCTTCGTTAATGGAAGCCACAAAGCTGCTTACAAATTACCTGAGTCTATCCGCCAAATGGATTCATCACTCTGGGATAGTTATGAATGTCCTGCTGGTTCGGTTGTCTTTTTTTCTGAGGCCACTACACACAGTGCACAACCGTGGCAGAATGAATCCATAGACCGAATTCCTATCTTCAACCAATATAACTCAATTGGTAGTCGTTTTCACTGGTGGGAGCCCCCCTCAGAACTGCTTGATCAAATGCCACCTAAGCGCCAGTCATTATTTCGACAAGCTTATTCAGAAGGTGCTAATACTGACCTTAGTACTCAAAATCTGTTTCGAAGGCCAATTGGCTAATGTTAGACGATAGGAAAATCTCAATTTGTAATCTTATCCAAGATGTGGATATTGAAATTAAGCGGTTGTTCCTCAGCACGTATGATTACCGAAGACGCCTAAAATGAAAATCTGGAAGAGTTTATCTCAGACAGAATTATACTTTTCATAGGAATTTTAAAAATGCCAAATATAAAGTACAGGGTGGGGTTCATTGGTTGCGGTCGAATTGCGGCTGCACATGCTCTAGGTTATCAGGGGGTTAGTCAGATAGAAATGGTAGCTATCGCTGATCCTGTTAGGAGTGTTTTAGATAGTTTTGGCGATCAGTTTGGAATTAGTAATCGCTATTTGGACGCTCGGCAAATGCTGGATAAGGAAGATCTAGATATCGTTAGTGTTGCGACTTGGCACAAATTGCATGCACCAATGACAATAGCTGCTTGTGCCAGTGGAATTAAGGCAGTACTATGTGAAAAACCTATGGCTACAACGTTGGGTGAGTGCCACGAAATGATCACAGTAGCAAAGCGAAATAATGTAAAACTTGCTATCGCTCACCAACGGCGCTTCTATTCAGCATGGACGGAAGCACGTCAATTAATTGCGGCAGGTGCGATTGGTCAACCTCGCCAGATCGTTTGCCGAGGCGGGCAAGGTTTGCTCAACGATTGTTCTCACCTATTTGATCTGATGCGTTACGTTTTAGGGGATCCACAAGCTGAATGGGTAATCGGTAACCTTGAGCGTAAAACTGACCGCTATGAAAGGGAAATTCCCATAGAAGATCGAAGTGCAGGCATTGTCGGTTTTGCTGGTGGTTGTATTGGCTTACTTCTTCAAGAAATTGCTGGACCTAACTATCAAGGTGGAGTCGTTTATGGCTCAGATGGGATAATTGACTTAAACGAACAAAGAGCTAGAATCCTTGACACTCAAAGTTCCAGTTGGACTGATTATCCTATGGACGGTACTAGCACACATGTGGCCCAAGCGCAGGAATTAATCGACTGGATCGAAGATAAAACAATTCATCGCGGTAACGCCCAAAATGGGTTAGCCGCGGTAGAAATAATTATGGCAATCTACGAATCAGCCCGAATGCACGAAGTAGTACAGCTACCCCTTAGCACGTATTGCTCACCACTGGAACTGATGATAGAAAGTGGGGACCTGCCTGTTGAAAGACCTGGTCGTTACGATATTCGTTCGTTCTTGCTCCACGGTGAGGAGTTATAACGGCTACCGCACGCAGAAGGATAAAAAATCTAGGCGCGGGTAGGTAGATTATTATTTTAGCGTCTTCGGTCAGTATTAGTAGATCCGCTTGCCAGAGCCAGAAAATCAGGATCGTCTATTTTCTAGCGATTTCGAACTTTGGTAGAATTCCAATAGTTTTTCAGCTTGATATATTGCTTGAGGTTTTCTTCACGTTTGGAAATCTCTAGTAATTGTTCTTTTTTCTGATTTTCTTTTAAACGTGGGTGATTTTTTATGATCACTCGCTCCTTTGCCATTTGAAGCTCTCGGATTGGAATCAGTTGATCGTTATTTGAATCCATAAACACTCCCCAACCACTGCCAACCTCACTTAGAATTTTTATTTCCTTGTCGGCTTCTGGTCCGTATCGACCAAAAGCTAAAAAAACAGCCTTGATTTTGGCTTTCCACTCCGGAGATAAGTCTTTATGCCAAACCATCGGGTCACTTGGAATGAGTGGACTAGTCCAAATAGTACGAATCGTATCAGTTTTGTCAGGATGATTCTTGTAGAATAGTCGCAACGATTCGTCGTTGTTAGTCGCAAAGTCAACCTGTTTAGTTGCAACCGAAATACAGTTCATCTCGTGACTAGCGTTCCGCATCCGTTTGAAGTATTTTTTGGGATTGATACCTTTTGGACCCCACAAATGGTAACTTGGCATGAGATAGCCAGATGTACTATTGGGGTCGCCGTTTCCGAAGATCAGATCTTTCCCATTCTGAATAATTTCATCGATAGTCTGATAAGGACTATCTTTAGGAACAATTATGACTGAATGGTAGCCGGAGGTTCCGTCATGATCAGTTACTTCAGCGAAGACTTCACCGTTTGCTCGATCAACTGCTTCCATTCCAGACTTATTACCGAACCAGGCGACATGTACTTTACCAAAACGTAAGGCTTCAATTACTCCAGCATAATCTGGTGAAAAGAACGACTTAATTGGTACACCCAAGTTTTTTTCTAACTGTTTCAATAATGGATCAAATCCTTTTTTTAAATTACTACGGGATTCTGTAGCGATAATGCCAAACCTTAGTTGATCGATATTTTCTATGGCTTCGCCCCAACTTGGCCAGCAACTGAGACACAATAAGAAAATGATTATATTTTTATATGAGTGGCGCATAGAAACCTTATTTCGTAATCTTTATATTTTGATTTGTTACCTGGAGGGTTCAGAAAACACGTTGGAAAACTATTATAACATAATCCCAAAAGTCTGATTCATTTGGCTTGAGGTTTTACCCAAGGTTTAATGTTATTCTTATTAGTTTACTCTCTAATAGTATTTTCATTAATTTAGTGTTACATTTGAGTCTACAAACCTAGGCAATCATCAACCATAGGAGTAATCAGGTGCCATATAAATTTGAGAAAGGCAAGATTTATCGAATGCCAACCCACTTTGGCCCGAGTCTTGGACCAAGGCAGGGGCCAGACGGTCGGACTTTTGAGTGCAAAGACAATCCTAAAACTACGTCGATCTCAGTTAGTTTTTTAACTGATTCCGACCAGATAAAAGCAATATTGCCAGAAAATTTTGTACTGCTAGGTGAGCCAGTCGTAACAGTTTCTGCAACCTACATGAAAGAGATTGAGTGGCTAGCTGGGCGTGGCTACAACACGCTAGGTGTCAGTTTCTCTGTCGCATTCAATGGCGAAAGGGATCAAGCCAAAGGAAACTTCTTATCAGTCTTATGGGAAAATTTAACTGATCCCATCCTGACAGGGCGAGAGGAAATTGGATTTTCAAAAATTTATTGTGAATTGCCTGAGCCTAGAGTTTTACAGGGCATAACAACTTGTCAAGCCAGTTGGATGGGCTTTAACTTCATGGATATGAGTGTTTTTAACTTGAACCAAGTGGAATTACAAACACCTGTCTCATCGACAACTAAAAACGAAGATTTAACTGGAACATTACATTATAAGTATATTCCCCATACTGGTGGGTTTCCTGATAGTTGGGGGAAGGCAGATACTGCTTATGTCGTATTGACTCCGGAAAAAACTCCGAATCGGATTATAACCGAGATGTGGCGAGGAGAAGGTGAGGTCCTATTCCATCACGCTCGGTGGGAGGACTTACCAACTCAGTATACCATAGTTAATATTTTGAACCAACTGGAAATAATAGAACCACGTGGTGCTAGTATCGTTAAGTCCATTGGTGGGAAAGATCTCAGCGATCAGCGAATTCTGAAATAGAGGAAAGTCGAATGTATAATCTCAGTGGAAAAGTAGCGTTAGTAACTGGGGCTGGTGGGCAACATGGTATAGGCCGAGCTATTGCCACCCGACTGGCTAAAGAAGGTGCAGATGTCGTGCTTAATGATGTTCAAAAAACTCCGTACCAAGATAATAACTGGAATGGGATAATATCCGTTGCGGAGGAAATTAGTAAGCTAGGGCGTAAAGTTCTACCCATTGTTTCGGATGTTAGTAAAGCTGACGAAGTGCAAAACATGGTTAATCAGGCGATAGAGACTTTTGGACGTCTGGATATTCTAATCAATAACGCTGGTGCTAAGGCTGGTAGCGATCGTGTACCTCTTATAGACCTAGAGGAAGACGATTGGGATCGAGTTCAGGAAGTCAATGTCAAAGGTGTATTCCTCTGTTGTAAGGTAGTTGCCAAGCACTTGATTACCCAAGGCCAAGGTGGAAAAATTATCAATATCTCGTCTATGGCCGGTACGAAGGGTATTGCTCGATATGCATCCTATTGTGCTTCTAAATTTGCTGTCATTGGTTTAACAGAATCGTTAGCATTGGAATTAGCCAGCCACAGAATCAATGTCAACGCAATATGCCCAGGATTAGTAGATACAGAAAGAGTAGGGCATATTGCTACAGCTACTATTACGGGTGAATTATCCGACCAAGAAAAGAGGACTTTACTTGTCGATAAAACTACAGCATCTGTACCGATGGGTCGTATTGCAAAAGTAGGTGATGTAGCCAAAACGGCTGCTTTTTTGGCATCATCAGAGGCTGATTATTTGACAGGTTTATCAGTCCGTGTTTCCGGTGGAGTTTAGAAAAAACTCCATCATTTCACCGAATCCCTTTTGACAAACCCTGCCATATTGGGGGTTGGATGTAAATTGTCAGTACTGTCACAGATGCAGTTATGTTTTAGACACTGCAAAGGACACTGTGGCATGAATCGTACTCATCTCGTCCACCGCAAAACTGGTACCAGTTATCTTTTCCGTTCTTACATTCCCGTCGACCTACAACCACAGTTTCAGAGAAAACAATTTCAGTTATCTTTGCGTTGTAGTATTCTGACTTTATCCAAATTTTTTGCTTCCAATCTCTATTTGGTGACTCAGTCTATTTATAGTTCCGTCCGAGAAAATGATGACATGAAGAAACTAACCACTGAAGATATTAAGCAAATCCTCAATCTTGAATTAGAAAAATCTAAACGACATACCGAACATTACTATTTTGGTACCAATCGATTTAGTAAGGTAGAAAAATTCAAGAGTCTTACCAAAAATGAGGAACAAGAAGAAAAGTTTCTACAAGATTTAAAAACTAATTATCAGCAGACACTGAAGCAGTTTAATCCTAAAGTAAGGGAAGTTCTAGAAGAACATGGTTTTCCGAATGTAGTAGTTGATTCTGTTGAGTTTAAACATTTAAGAGATGAATTAATTGAATTACGACTGACCCGACATGAAATGAAACGAGTTATGTTGGAGGAAAAACAAAGACAAGATTCAGGTTCTACTCTTCAACAACCTACCCAAACTGTAATAAATCAAGTTCCTATCCAAATAGAATCAACTACTAATTCTCTAACATTATCCGAATTATCTAAATTGTTCTTAGAAACTAGAGTCGGTGGAGAATATGCAGAAAAAACAATTCTAGATTATCAAGACACACATCGATTGCTACTTGAAGTTTTAGGAGATATTCCAGTTGAGTCCTTAACTCATGAACACGGTAGAACATTAGTTTGGGTACTTAGAAAACTACCCTCCAATAGAAACAAAAAATACCCCAATCACTCAACTGAAAAAATGATGAAACTGAAGAATGTATCTTTAATGAGTAATAGAACTATTATCAAACACAATGAAAAGGTATCTGCACTATTCAATTGGGCAATTAAGCAGGGGTATACGAAGGAAAACGTCTTTCGAGGTAAGATGACCCGACGAATCAAGCAAGAGTTTATTGAGAAGCACTTCACTCGAGATGAACTGAAACAAACACGGGGTAATAATTTGGAGCAGTAATCTTTTGACAAAAACAGACCCGATAGATTTTGGGTAACACAAATTGCCGCATATTCGGGTACTCGTCTGAATGAAATTTGCCAATTGAATATATCTGATATCAGGCAAGAAGATGAAATTTGGGTGATGAGTCTACTGAATGATGCCGAAGACAAAAATTTAAAGACTCAATCCAGTAATCGGATAGTACCACTGCATCCTCATTTGGTTGAAATTGGACTGATAGATTATGTGGAGGATGTCAAGAACTCAGGAGTAGTGAAACTATTTCCCAATTTAAAATCAGAAACAAGTACTGGATTCGGTTCTGCGGTGGGTCGTTGGTTTGCTAGGTATCTGAAGAATCTTGATATCAAGAAGAAAGGGAAGAATTTCCATAGTTTTCGACATATCATAGTTAATCATCTGACTTCCAAACAAATCTATCAACCCTTTATCAAAGAATTGGTAGGGCACTCACACGGAACTTTGACCATGAATATCTATGCTGGAAGAAAACCACTGGAAGTTCTACTCCATGAATGTGTGGTTAAAATAGACTATGAGATTGAACAGAAGAACTAGACCTAGAGACCAACTAACTTACTCTTACACACATAAAGTTTCATATTTTCTACAATCAACTATTTAGTTAGGTAAATAGGTCTATTTATGGATACAAAACACTTGGGTCTTATGCCTCCAATTTTACTGATTTTTGTCTTCCTATTTTCTTGTGGTGATTCAGTCGAAACAAAACTAATTGTTGAGTGGCAAGGAACGGATGGATCTATTATTCTCAATAAGGATAGTTCATGGGTATTTACCATAGGTGATTTTGTCCTACCTACACCGGAAGAAGGAATTATGGTTGAGAATATGATTTGGGCAGTTGATGATACTCAAGATTCAGTTCATCTTGATTGTATGGTGTATTTAAGACAAATAGGATCAGGGATGAAACGAAGATTAATTCTCCCTCTAATCCTTCGTTTTTTAGGTCAGAACAAAATACAAATTAGGACAATTTTTGAACCCTCTAATGACAGTACAACTACTCCCCCTACTTTGTATATGGGAAAAAGACCAACTGGTTTTGAAATAGAATCAGATGACCAAATGACACTCACTAGACAGCGACTTTTACATAAGAGGGAGAAAGACTGTAAAAAAGTGGAACCAGACAAACAATCAGTTACACCGACCCCAAGACTTGAAGAGAAGTTTTTAACCCAATATGCTAAAAACCCTTATCTTCAATGTGATAAAAGTATCAACACAATGGAGGAACTAGGACTAACCCACCTCAATGACGATGGCACGGAAAAATTCATGTCAGACAAAGTAATACTCCAACAACTAGAACCCTTCCTTCAAGACCAGTTATATAACGATTACCAGAGTTCAGTTAGGGGGTAAGGTCATTGCTTTAAACCAGGCATCAGTAATTTCATTACAGATTAGTATTCTTGTCTTTTGACTATCCTTGATTTATATTTTTGATAACCAATTGGTCCGAAATTGTACGTAACATATATTACAGATCACAGTAGGAGTTTTTAACTTCTAATATGATCTTGGTATTATTTTGGTAAAAAGAGTTAGATTTATGCAAGAAGACAAAAAACAAACCGACTATTATGATGGCAGTCCATGTGGTACAAACCAAGTCAATATGGAAGAAAATAAAAAACAGGTAAGATGGTATGACAGTAGATTAGTAGAAATCCTAACATTATTAGTGATTGTATTGGTCGGAATATATTTTTTCAAAAGAAAATAAAGTTAGTTTTCTATTCTAACTTCTTACTTGGTCAATAAAAATCAGTGATCTATATACTGGTTACTACTGTTGTCCTTTCTCGTATTTAAACATTTTTTATATCGTAGTCCGGGATTTAGTAATTAAGGGTTAAATAATGAAAGTTCTTAATATCACCTTTTTGGTTATTTTTATTGGTTTGGGGTATTTGTTATCTGGTTGTAGTTCAGAAGAATTAAATGGTGTTGGTGAAAATCGAAAAGGAATCCTCCTCGACCCATTGGATAATTCTTTTTCATTCGATACTCTTCAGAAAGTTATTGCAAACAAACAGAGGATTACTTCTAATCCTAACGATGTATGGGCATATTACAACTTGGGAAATCTTTATAAAGGTATCAATGCAGATGAAAAGGCAATTAATAAGTTACAAAAAGCAATTGAAATTCAACCTAATAACGCAGTGGCAAATTACATTCTTGTCCGTATCTATTCCATCCAAAATAACCCAGACCAAGCAATAAAATACTTACAGGAAGCAGTTAAATTAGATCAAGATTTAATTGAGTTTTCTAAAAGAGATAGTGAGTTAGATAACATTCGACAAACATTAGAATTCCAAAAGTTAATTAATTCTAAGTAAGCATAAAGGTTAAAAAGTGAAAATTCTTAACATCGTTTTTCTAGTTACCCTTATTGGTCTCGGTTATCTTCTATCTTCCTGCGACGCAGTAGATAGATACATGAGTCAGGGATATGAGTTTGTTATTCAGGGCAAATATGAAGATGCGATTACTAAATATCAACAAGCCCTTAAAGTTGAACCTAATCATGTGAGAGCAAATTATAATCTGGGATTGATTTATAGTATGCAAGGTAAATATGAAGATGCAATTGATACGTATCAAAAAGTCATTGATCTTTCCTCTGACGATGGGGCCGGAAATAATTGGACGGCATACAGTTATCTCAATCTGGGAGATATTTACAAAAAGCAAGGTAAACTAGATGATGCGATTGATAGATTCCAACAAGCAATTGCAGTTGCTCCCAATCAGGCATGGGTACACATAAGTCAAGCAATGATTCATCTCACGCAAAGTAAACCAGATGATGCAATTACCGAATACCAAAAAGCAATTAAGGGTCAACCAAACAATGCAGGGATATACTACGGTCTTACACGTGCTTATTCCCTTAAAAATGAAAAAGAAGTGTCAATACAATGGTTACAAAAAGCAGTTAAGTTAGATAAAAGTTTTATTGAATGGTCTAAGACAGACAGTGATTTGGATAATATCCGACAATTTTCATCATTCCAACAATTGATTAATTCTAAATAGATTATAGTTAGATAATGAAAGTCTTAAAAATAGTCGTGTTGATTATTTTTATTGGTCTGGGGTGTTTTTTGTTTGCCTTAAACAAAGAAGTACAAATTACGTATAATAATTTTCAACAGGATAAGTATGATGAGGTAGTTTCTGAATATAAAAAAATAGTTGAAACCAGTCCTAACATCGTGTACGGATACTCGGGTTTGGGAGAAGTTTATAAAGAACAAGGTAAACTAGATGATGCCCTTGCTGAATTCAAGAAAGTTATTGAAATCGAACCCAAGAATGAATGGGGATATTATAGTGTTTCTTGTGTATATTCCCTCAAAAAAGAAATGAAACAAGCAATTGAGTTCCTGCAGAAAACAATTGATCTGAATGAAAGTTTTATTGAGTATTCAAGAGGGGATCCTGATTTTGACAACATTCGGCACACACCGGCATTCCAACAACTAATCGATTCTTACTGACTGATCCAATTTCTTACCTCGTAGAAAAAGTCCTGTAATTTATTATTTCTATCCTCTCCTGTATTTAAGCATCTTCTATATCGTATTTCGAGATTTTAGTTCCGCAGTACCATATCCACCTTTAAATTGGTTGAAAAACATGATGAATAAATTATTAGAATTAGATACCAAGAAAATTAAGAAGATGATTTATGGTAAGTCAGCAGAGATTGCTAACAAGGTGGGCATGCGAAAAGGGTTACTATCCAAAAAGGTTAGTGGTCATACCATCATCACTTTGGAGAAGATTAACCGAATCGCAACTGCGTTAGAGGTGGATACTTTGGAGATTTTGAAGCAGACATATCCAGATTCAACTGACTAATACAGATAATTAATATGGATGATAATAAACAACAAGAACAATACAAACCAAATAAAGATAGAAGTTTTTGGTCTCCTACACTACTTGGAAAGAATAAAAGAGAAGATTTCTTCATAAGGTCTACAAAAATTTTGTTTTGGTTATTGGTATGGAATTTCTTTTTAATAAAGGGGAAAGAGTGGAGTTTTTTAAAAATTTCTTGGAGGATATCAATAGTTATTTGGATTATTTTTTATCTATCAAAACGAGCTGCCATATTAAACGAGTCAGAAGATAGAGGGTCGACTGACTAATGACATCTTCTACATTTGCCCGAAGGAAGGAAACGGATGAAGAAAACGATCCGGTCGCAAATAACGAGGAACAAATACAACAAACGACACAGGATGATACTGGTACTAATGTTGGTGGTGTTACTTATGTCGGTTCTATGGAATATTTTACTGGGTTGATAAGCAACAAAAAAGACAACCTGATTGATCAACTAACCCCAAAATTCCCAAAAGGGTTTGTTTTGGTTTTTGGTCTGAGAGAATTCGTCGAGTAACATCTGTTTCTCTTCTGTCATCTTCAGAATATCTGAATACAGATTCTGTCTGTGCCTGGTTGCAACAACTATTTCAAAACGGTGGTCACTAACAAAGGAATGATGTTGGAATTTTAGAAACCAAATTCTGGTTAAGGTCACATCAAATCAACACTCAACAGGATAACGTTTTTGCACCCAAAGATTTATACGAGGATTATGTTAATTACCTTAAGAAATCTACTAGCAGTGCCAGTTTTACCGGTGACGAAAGGAAGTTAAGTGAACGTTTAAAAGAACTGAACAAAATGGGGGAAATTGAGTTTTCTGCCCCACGTTTTGCCCGAAAAACATTCAAAAAGTTAACTGAAAAAGATGGAACAACAGATTGGAAATTCCCTGGTATCGACCGAATACGCAAGATCTGGGTGGATGAAATATGGGATGGTGACACAGAAGGTGCATAGGGCAGTGAATATCAACCCGAAGATAAAGTGGTACCTATCCGTTCCGTTGAATCAGAGGATTTTGTACAACCTCAATTCAGTAAAAAGGTGGAACCAGACAAACAATCAGTTACCCCGACCCTTCAGATCGACAATTCCTTTTTGCTGGTTTTGGGTTTTTCTCCGTAACTTGGATAACTGGTTCCTGAGTTTCTCGTACCCAACTACCACCTCAAACAACTGGTCGTCATCAGGTGTAGAGTGTTGGTAACTCAGACTATCAAAGGTTCCGGTAATCGAAACCAGTGGCATATTCAGTTTCTCCATCATTTGCATTATCAGTCTCTGCTCGAACCGACTGGTCTGACCGATACTGAAAAAGAAGTTGGGTTCGACAAGAATGCAGTTAACTTCCCGTTCGACACCTTTAGTGAATGCCAATCGGTCCTCATATCTGCGAAATGCCCAGTTCCCATCCCTCGGTCTCCAATCATAGAACCATTCACCCAGAACCTCGATTTGGTGCTGGTTAATGAAATGTTGGATAGGATCAGGGTTGTGATCATCAGGATTACCTCGAACCAATACTACTGCTTTTTTACCGACTATATCTTGGTTCATATTGTTTCCTTATATTGTGGTACTTTATCAGAAACAACATCGGCATTCACCTTCCTTGCCGTCAATGATTGAAACTCCATCACAATAAGTTTTTTCACCCAGCATAGAAGTCTTTATCCCTGTTTCATTATAAAAAGAGATTTTGCAACCTTTATTGTTATCAATATGTATTTCACCTCTCTTTTTTCCATTTTCATCTTCGATTATGATTTCTTGACAGGTTATCTTTCCAAACTTCGTATCTATTGACCCCTTATCTGCATTAGCATCAGTAACCAAAACCGAGTTCAATACCATTCCAAAAACAACCAATAACTAAAAAGAACAAATCCCTAATTTTCATTTCTAACTCCTTATTGTTTTTTTACTTGTCATATCTTATTTCCTATATCCGTGGTGGTCTCTCAAATCAACAAGACCATCACCTTTTTTATCAACTCCAATAGTTGCAACTCTCTCACCTAACTTGTTGATACTATCGAATCTTCCACCATCTGCACCTATCATTAGAGACACTTGTCTTACATCATTTTTTGAGTTGAGTTGAAACATTATTTCATTATCTCCTTCTGCATTCTCACCCAAGTATGCAACTGTGTTTTCTGTATTATCACCAAAGATTTGCAGTATTGCATCACCACCACTATTCAATCCAAATATCCCTCTGAATCTACCATTTTTATCTTGGATTGCGAGATTTTCACAAAATACATTTTTAAAATATGTATTAGTACCCCCATTTTCTTGTGCATCAGCATGAGAGACGAAAACTGAGTTCAACACCATTCCAGAAATAACCAGTAATCCACCGATAATCAGAAAAACTAAATCTCTAATTTTCATTTCTAGCACCTTACTCCTTTTTACCGACTATGTCTTTGTTCATATTATTTCCTACTTTCCACTTTTTTCGTCTTTTTATGAAAGTAACCGAAATAAATAACTCTATAGAAAACAGTTGCCCAACAGTGAAAATCATTCCAACTACAACTTCTGTCCCGTAATTAACAAAAAATTCCGACGTTACTATTTGACCAGATCCTTAGACGAACTGCCGTTTTTGTTTATTGAAACCTTAATTTTCTTTGATTAAATCCGTAGGAGGAATTTCTGGATTCGAAGTGTCTTCATTATTTGGGATTCTTTCTATTACACCACTACCGTCAAGACTCACCATTAGACTAATAGCATTTTCTCCTGTTTTGTTAATACAATCAATACTTCCACCATTTTCGTTTATATACATTCTTACTTTTCTTTTATCAGTTTTGGGTTTTGAGTCGAGAACAAGCAGCATTTCATTGTTTTCTCCCTGATTACTACCTAAATATACAACTTGTTGACTTAGGTCATCACCAAACATTGTCAGCATACTACTATTCCCACTTTCATCTAATCCAAAATATGCTTTTCTCTCATTTTCACCTTGAATTATAATTGCCTTACAAGTGATGACCCCGAAGTTCGCATCCTCTAAACCCACTTGTGCAATAGCAACTGCAACCAAAGAGTTTAAAACTATCCCTAGAACTACTAACGCAGCACCAAATGACATATATAAAATCTTGTCTCTAAGTTTCATTTCTAACTCCTTATTGTTTCACCATATCACTGATCGATTGTGCACTATATGGGTTACCACGTTCGTTGAGATAACCCAGTTCTGATAAATGTTTGGAGATCTGACGTAGACTCATCCGTCTTTTGGTTTTCCAGTTCTGTTTTCGTAACCTCTTGACCAACCTCACCAATTCCTTGTTGGATTTCCGACCTTCTCATTTCCCCTCACCTTTCAGGGTAACATAGTTGCGTTGTTGATTTTGTTTCTTCTTTGTCTCCCTACTGACCGACAAGTTAAAAACAATTTCTTGTTTCTGGTATTCGGAGATAGCAGAGAGGATTTGTCGGTTCCGTTTATATGTTTGGTTATCTCGAACCCTCCATCAGTTACTGAAATCAGGGTAATACCATCTTGTTTTAACCTTCGATATCCAAATTATTACTTAACCGAGAAATACTTTCAAAACGCAGTATAAGTCCAATATACAATTGAGTTATTACGTTGATTACGTAGTGTTTTGAAATTGCACATGTAGAAAATATGTAGAAAGTACAGAAAAAATGATTTTGAATGAAGTTTAAGACACTCTTGCAGACACGATAAGAATAAGTTAGTATTAGCATACCGATGTAAAAAACCAGACAGTTACTGGAAAAAATACATCAGAAAAGGATTCGGTGTAAAGAACATATTGTTTTAGAAAAAACTCTTGCTCAACTAACGAGACTTGGGTAGAATCTGATTCGGTTGAATGAGTTTAGAGTTACACTAATAATTAACTCGATATGAGGGTAGACGAATGGATCTAAGAATCGAATACTGTACAGCTTGAAATTATTTGCCACGTGCCGTCAGTTTGGCGGACAAATTACTCGGCCATTATAAAACACAAATAGCTTCTCTTACATTGGTTCCTGGGGGTGGTGGATGTTTTGAGGTTTCACGTGATGGTGAGCTTCTATACTCGAAACTTTCTACTAAGGAATTCCCCAGCCTAACTCAAATTACCGACGCTCTTGGTACTTCTTAGTTTGTCCTTTGGCAAGCCTCCTATTCGAATGCGGCAGGTTCAACTACCTGTCGCATATCCCAGATGAGGACCTGTCCATTGGTCGTTCCAGTCGCCACATAAAACAAATCATCTTGCTGGCTAAATCTGAGAGAGAATGAACAGTATAAGTCGGATAAGCCCAGTCTTCGTGTGGCTCCAAACCGTCGAAATATTTTTCCTTCCATCGACCAGACGTAAATCTTGTCTGAAGTCTGACACAAGAAAAAATCTTCGTTGGGGCCAAAAGACAGATTCCCACCTCGGCTAGAGAATTGGTTCTTAGTTGGTGATACTTTTGATAAATCCCAACTCGATATGGATTGTCCGACTCCAGAAGCGATTAGGAGGTTACCTGCTAATGATATTGAACCAATCTTCTCTTGGCTCGCCAATAACGTTTTCTCTAATTGTCCATTAGTTAAGTCCCAGAATCGGACGGTACCATCCCAAGAGCCAGATACCAACTGTTCTCCATTTTGAGAAAAATCTAGTGCAGTGACATTATCGGTATGCCCTCGTAAAGCATAAACCAATTTTCCCGTAATAATATTCCAAAGAAAGATATTTCCATTTAGGGTAGCAATAGCTAGTAAGATAGGTTGATCAGGACAGAAGGCGAGAGTAGTTACCCATTCTCCCCTAGGTGAAGTTGTAGAAAAATCATCTTCACCATCCTCAAAATCTGTTTCTTTTTCGTCCGTCGATGGCTCAAAAGCAACTAAAGTACGTTCTATAATCCCGCTCTGTGGGTCTAAAATTTGAACTTGGCCATTGTAAGTACCATAAGCTACAGCTGCAGAATCAGGGCTTGCTACGACGGCAGTTATTAAATCTTCATTATTATCTTGAGTTGACCAACTAATTGACCATTTCGAATTATTTATGGAGTCAGGTGGTAGAGGGTTATCTATATCATTTTGGCTAACATTGGCTTCTTCCCAAAGACTAATTTGGTATCCCGTTGCGATTAACAAATAAGCGCAGTCGTGTGAAAATGCTAAATCCGTTATTGGTGTACCGCTTGGCATATTCAAAATTTGTACGGGATCAGAGGGAAGTTGAGGGAAATTAGTTTCAGCAATTACTCTAGGGGGTAAAAAGCTGATAGCAAAATAAATCGTTGCATAATAGTACAAATTTAACAGCTGAAAATAGTTAGTTTTTACTGTCATTGACTTTTTTTGATGCCTGTTCGGCTACAATAATTTGGATACGATATTTGTCAGCTAATTCAACCAGTTCTGATGGTCGAATTAGTAAAACGCGTTTGGCTTCAATAGCCAAAATCTTTGCTCCTGATGTTTTCATGATTTCTAATGTTTGTCGTCCAACAGTTGGAGTATCTATCCGAAAATCGTGGTTTGTGGCCGCAGTTTTGATTACTGTGAATCCCTTACCTGCTAAATCACCAGCCCGACGAATAGCAGAGTCTGTTCCTTCGATTGCTTCAACGGCTAATACCATCCTATTTTTTACTACTACTGTTTGACCAATATCTAAATCAGCTACTGATCGAGCAAGACACAAACCATAGTTGATGTCTTGCCATTCTAATTGAGTAGGTTGTTTTTTTGTCAAAACACCAGCTGTTGGAAAGAAATCACCTAGATATTGTATTTGAGGTAATACTCGAATATCTTCTGCTTCAAAATGATTGAGAACACTAGCTAAAATTGATTGATCTCCACCGTGCCGGCTACGAGCAATAATTTTCAAAGCTGTCGTATCAAAGTGTAGTGGTTTCAATAACCTATTTTTTTCTACTTTCCCGATAATTGAAATTTCTTTTACATTTTGCTTTTGAAATGTTTTTGTGACTTTTTCGACCTGACCTATCCCAAGAGGAAAAATGGAGATTATTGTAGGCAACCTCTGTTGGGCTAATCGAGCTGAAGATTTAGTGATGGGGATGAACACGATGGGTCGTTTAGGAAAATGTTCGAGTATTGACTCAGCCAATAAAAAAGGGAGTTCACCATCCCCAGCAACAATACCGAAAGGACTATTCGTTGTTTGATGGCATTCAGTGTCCATGGCAGCTAACTGTCCAGAATCAACCCGATTTCGCACACAATTTTTTCACGGTTCTGACAAAATTAAAGCGCAATACCCCTATCAGATGACTGAAGGAAATTTAGCAGGTAGTTAACTTCATCATTGGGGGGACAGTCTTCTTTAACTTTGTCTATGGCCTGTGATAGCGAATTTTGAGATCGGAACAACAGAGGAAAAACTTTTTTCAGTAAGCTAATAGTGTCGGGAGATATTTCCGCCATCGGATGATTACTAGCTGTCTGACGGCCTATCAAATTCAATCCTCGTATACGAGCTGGATGTCCATCCGCGACAGTAAATGGAGGTATGTCTTTAACGAATTTGGAGCAAGCACCAGCCATAGCACATTTGCCAATTCGTACAAAAGGATGAATAGCCGCGTGTGCCCCCAACCGAACCTGATCCTCTACTACAACATGTCCTCCTAAAGTAGCAAAATTAGCCATAATAGTTCGATTCCCAACCGATGCATCATGAGCAATGTTGACCCAGTTCATCAACAAATTATCGTCCCCAATAACTGTAGCCGAATTTTCACTAGTAGCGCGTGAAACCGATACGTACTCACGCAGTGTATTACGATTACCGATCAAGGTATAACTACGCTCATTTTGAGATTTCAGGTCTTTAGAGAGATTACCCAGCGTACAACCAAAAAAAATCTGACACTCTTCACCAATATGGGTATATTGACAGACCTGAACGTGTGGTCCAATGATCGTCTGGCGACCAACTTGTACATTCGATTCTATAATAGAAAATGGTCCAACCTCAACACAACTATCGAGCTCAGCTTTTGGAGAAACAATGGCGGTCGGGTGAATTTTTGTCATTACCTACCCTTAGTCGTAAGTTAAGTCTTTTTTCTTCAGGTGATATTCACTTAATTTTTTATTCGGGTGGTGAGCCAATCATAATTGACAAGATACCTTCACTAGCGAGAGAGTCCCCTACGTAGGCTTTACCTGCGAGTTTCACAAAGTTCCGGCGTTTACGAACAACTTCTACTTCTAGTTTCAACTGATCACCAGGAAGAACCGGGCGGCGAAATTTTGCCTCGTCAATGGAGGCAAAAAAACCAATCTGGTTTTCGGTGCTTGTCTCTTGCAAGACTAGCCAAGCACCCAGTTGAGCTAAGGCCTCCATCTGTAGCACTCCAGGCATAACTGGTTCTTGTGGGAAATGTCCTTGAAAAAACTGTTCATTATAAGAGAGATTCTTAATACCAATAGCCGATTTACCTGTTTGGAAGCTTAGAACTCTATCTACCATACACATTGGGAATCGGTGTGGTAGTTGTTGATAAATCTCCTTCGCTTCCACAGGTTTCTCTTTATTAATCAAGCCTTGATCATCTAATAATTTGACCAATTCAGCATGTAACTGATGGCCTGATTTAACTGCGATAACATGAGCTTGTAATGGTTGGCCGATCACCGATAAATCGCCGATCAAATCCAAAATCTTATGCCGGACAAACTCATCAGAAAAACGTAACTCACACTTTGGCACACCATCTTCTTTTACTACAACTACATTACTCTCGTTTGCCCCTTGGCCAATACCCAACTGTAATAACGCCTCGATTTCGCTAGACAAGCAAAAACTTCTAGCTGGTGCAAGCTGTTCCAAATAAAGTTCTGGTGTGATATCAAATGTCGCAATTTGGGTCTGGATCTTTGGGTGATCGTAGACAAATGTGACACGGAAGTTATCAGCAGGTAGTAACATCAACTGCTTGTCCCCTTGGTCAATAGCAAGCGGAGAATTAATCGTAACAACCGATCGAGGTATATTTTGTTTCAGTACTCCGGCTTGGGCAATCTGAATCGCATACGCCGAAGCACTACCATCCAGTGCGGGGGGCTCTGGAGCATCAAGTTGCAATAGAGCATTATCAATATGCATACCGGCTAGAGCTGATAAGATATGCTCTACACTATTAATAGTAACGGATTCATCTCCAATACTCGTGCAACGTGGAAGGTCATCCACCGCGTTTTCAGCGCAAACGACAACCGACTGATTGTCTAAGTCGAGTCTTTGAAAGACTATTCCGTGGTTGACTGGTGCTGGACATATTTTGAGATTGACGGCCAAACCTCGCATGAGGCCGTTACCACTAATGGTTATTTCGTCTTTAATTGTCTGTTGCAAACTATGCTCCATTTTGATTGAGTTTGTCCAATCGTCGATTTTGCTGTGCCAAGGTGTTCTCACCAACGTTAGTTATCGGATCATTCTTCGGTAGCGACGTACCATTCGTTGGTGTTGAGCTAAAGTCTGAGAAAAATTATGGCTACCATCACCTGCTGCGACAAAATAAAAAAAGTCCGTCTGTGCTGGCTGTAGTGCAGCCATGATCGATGCGTGGCCTGGATTACAGATCGGTCCCAAAGGCAAGCCTCTTCTAAGATAGGTATTGTATGGAGTGTCAGTACTAAGATCCAACCGAGTTAGTGAGCGAGATGGGTTGCCCAAACCGTATAGGACGGTCGGGTCAGCGTCTAATTTCCAACCCTTCCTTAATCGGTTATGATAAACACTGGAAATAATCTCCCGCTCGTTATCAACCTGAGCTTCTTTTTCGATAATTGAGGCCAATGTTATGATTTCTACTAGGGACATTCCCAATCTTTCTGCCTTTTTTGTCATTTCTGGAGACCATCGTTCAAGAAAAAATTCTAGCATGGTTTCAATTATCGTGGCTGCTGAACTTCCATCGGCTAGCCAATAGGTTTCGGGAAACAGATAACCTTCTAATGAGTCTCCGGATAAGTCGTAGGTTTGTCGCGAGTGAATACGGTTGGCTTCTTGCAAAAAATCAGCAGCAGAACCAAACTCTGACCTTTCCCATAACTGAGCAATCTGCTTAACTGTCAAGCCTTCTGGTATTACTAACTGGCGCAATACTACCTGCCCTTTTTCCAGCTGATCGATAATCTCTCCTAATGTCATCGATCGATCGAATTTGTATTGACCAGCTTTTAGTTGAGTGCCAGTACTTCGCCAATGAACATAGAATTTGAACAGGATTGAACTACGAATGACACCCGAATCTAACAGTTTTTGGCAAATGATTCGAGATGTAGAACCTTTTGGTATCTCGACAAGTACAGGTTGATATTCTTTCTGAACGGGAAGAATATTGTAAAGATAAAAAGCAGTAATGCCCAGCATCATCAGACAAAATAGTGTGCCTGCAACCTTCCAATTGTGGCTCACAATTCTGCGCCAATTCAATTGGTCAGAGCCAAACCAATCTTTAATCAACTGGTTAAACTTAGTTGGCTCCATTCATTTGTAAGTGTTGTAGGTAGTCTTCCAAAATTAGTGAGGCGGCTATTTGATCGATTTTCTGCTTCTTTCTTTTACGCCTGGTTTTATTAGTTATCATTATTCCTTGAGCTTGAATTGTTGTACGACGCTCGTCCCAAAACACGATTTCGGCCTGTGCTTCCGTGGCCAGTAGACTTGAAAAATCCTTGATTTTTTGGGCTTGAATGCTTATTTGATCATCCCATGTTAAAGGTAAACCCACCACAATTTGGATTGGCTCATATTCGTCGATTAGTTCCACAATAGCTGATATATCAGCTGGAGTTGTTCGACGTTGGATGGTGCATAATGGGGTTGCTATAATCTGATTTTGGCTGATTGCGGTGCCTATACGGACGTCTCCAATATCTAGTGCAAGCAACGATCGCTTCTTCTCTGATGGCTTGCTAATATTTTGATTTTCCATATCCGTTAGCCCCCTTCCACCGGCATCATAACACTGGCAGCCAGTGGTGTCAAGTTCCCAGGACTAACCAATGAATCACAAAAGCCGTTTGCCAATATTACTGACTGTGATATAATGAAGAAACTAATAGTATAGGTGGAAATTGATCCAGATGTATCTGGTTGAGTAGAGGGTAGTCATGAAAGGTGTCGATGTTGTTGCGCATATTCTCAAGGAGGAAAAAGTAGATTATCTTTTTTGTTTCCCAGCTAATAAACTCATAGACTCGGCGGCCAAAGTCGGTATTCGACCAATTATGACGCGTACTGAACGAACATTAGTCAACATGGCTGATGGATTTAGCCGTATTTCTAATGGAAATCAGATTGGTGTAGCTGTTGTTCAGTCTGGTCCTGGAAGCGAAAATGCTTTTGCAGGTGTAGCACAAGCATTCGCTGACTCAATTCCGATTCTGATGTTGCCAGGTGGCGTAAGCCGAAGGTCAGGTGACATTCCCACTCATTTTTCATCAGTCAAAAACTATGCTCATGTCACTAAGTGGGTAGCTCAAGCTAACTTCGCTGATCGCTTACCTAACATGCTAAGAAGAGCGTATAGCTTGTTACGATCGGGCCACCCAGCTCCGGTTATGATCGAAATACCAACCGATGTTGGCGAAGAGGAAGTTTCTGATTATGTCTATACTCCACCAAAACCGATTAAATCTATAGCTGATCCTGTTAATGTCAGGGATGCCGTAGATTCGCTACTAATGGCAAAAAAACCGATACTATTTATCGGTCAAGGTTCTTTATTCGCTGAGGCTTCGCCTAGTTTAATCAGATTAGCTGAAATACTTCAAATTCCGGTGATGACTACCATGGGTGGGAAGGGTGCGTTCCCTGAAAACCATCCGCTATCGGTTGGTGCTAGCGGTCTGACCGGTTCTGGAGTGGTCAAACACTTTTTATCGAAAGCTGACTTGATATTAGGTATTGGGTCTAGTATGTCCAAGAATACCTTTGCTCCACAAGTACCATCCAGTGTACCAATTATTCACAATACAGCTTCCGAAACTGATATTAATAAAGATTGTGTGGCGACAGTTGCTTTACTCGGTGATGCCCGATTGGTGACCGATCAACTGATTGATGAGATTGCGTCTAGAATCGGTGTAAATGGTCGAACTGAAAATGCTAACCTACTAAAAGAGATCGCCGAAGTCAAAGCTGATTGGCTCTCGGAATGGATGCCTAGATTAACTTCAAATGAAATTCCGATCAACCCATATCGCGTTGTCTGGGATTTACAGAAGGCAATTGATCGAACCAATGCGATTGTGACACATGATTCTGGCAATCCACGAGACCAAATGGTTCCCTTTTACGAGACATTGATTCCTAATGGTTATATTGGTTGGGGAAAATCTACACAGTTAGGTTATTCCCTCGGTCTGATGATGGGAGCCAAACTAGCAGCACCTGATCGTCTAGCAATTAATGTAATGGGTGATGCAGCTTTCGGTATGTCAGGCCTAGATCTGGAAACTGCGGTTCGCGAAAAAATACCAATTTTAACCATTGTTCTCAATAATTCAGCACTTGGCGGATACGAAAAGCATATGCCAGTTGCAACTGAGCATTATGGGACTAAATTTTTAACCGGAGATTACACTAAAATAGCTGAAGGTTTAGGTGTTTACAGTCAAAGAATAGAGAAACCGGAGAGTATCATTCCCTCGATTCAGCAAGCATGTGAAATCATGGAACAAGAGCAGAGACCGGCTTTGATAGAATTCATTACTTGTGAGGATGCCATTTTTTCCTACGGTCATTAGATCAAAAATGAGCCTGAAAAAATCAATATCGTCTGCCAAGTTAAAAGTTTTGATAACGGGTGCCGCTGGTAGGATTGGTTCTACTCTCCGCTCAGCCTGGGCAAGTAAAGATCGGTACGACATAACCTTGTTAGATTTGAATAAAATCGATTCGGAAATTATACAAGCGGATATTCGGCAGGCTGACCAGATGAAGATGGTTTGTCAGAACCAAGATGTTTTGATTCACTTAGCTAATATTCGTTATCAAGATATTCTAGAAGATCCAACTCAAATGACAGATATTACTGCTTCTATGCTATTGTTTGAGATAGCTCGACAAGCAGGAATAAGTAAGATAATTTATGCAAGTACCAATCACGTTACTGGTTGGAACGAAAAATTGGCACAGTCAGCAGATGGCAGTTGGACTGGAGTTCCACCTGTGTTTTCTACTACTGATCAATTTCGACCTGACGGCTGGTATGGTGCAATGAAGGGTATGGCGGAGTTAGCTGGCCGCTATCTAGTTGATGCGTACCAAATACAGTTTACGAGCCTTCGAATCGGTAGTTTTAATGGCACTAGTCAGCCAAAGAACATCCGGCATTGCTCAACTCTATTGACGCCCCGTGATTGTGTCCAGTTGTTTACTCTAGCTGTTGATTACGACGGACCTGTAAAATACCTGGTTACCTATGGAACCTCGGGTAATACGGATGGTTATCAAGTCGGTTTTATGGACATTAGGCCAGCTGTGGAAATTCTTGGTTATCGTCCTCAAGACAACCTGATTAAAACCCATCGTCATTTGTTTAATTAATTCGATTTCCTAAAAGTGTAGTAGGCGTATCTCCCTATCCATAGGTTTAGATTAAGTATAGTTTCTTGGGATTACTAAGTTCGGAGATGGAGTTTTTCCCACTTCACTGCCTGACGTGTTAAAAAATGGTTCGAATGGTATGAAATAATGCTACTTCAAGTAATCTGACAGGCCAAACCAAAGAGACGATCCGCACCTTGAATTAGGTCGAGATACTATTCAAAATGAGACAAAACGCTAATGGTATATTAAAACCATTGGCGTTTTGTCTCATTATCAAAGCGAATTATCTAATTTTTGAGCAACCGTCTCCATGTAAAATATGATGACATGTATAACTTAATCTTGTTCTCCTCCTTAAAGTAACAAAAAATTTCAGGGTAGCACTTTATAGGCCTAATTATTGGCTAGATTAATTGATCATGGTATGATGGGCCCCTGATCCTTTAGAACCTTTTCTCTAGAGAAAAAGGACTCTGGTGTAGTGCCAAAAGAAATTTCTCCACAAATTAACAATCGTCCCGAGGTAACAGCTAGCTATACTCTACCTACAATAGACTTAGCTGGCCAGATTCATCGACAAACTATTGTGGACCGCGAGAACGGTCAATATTTAGGCCATGTGTCTACCATTTTACTAGCGGACCGGCAAACTATCATTGGAGTTTACCCCAAAGGCCATGGAGGAGGGGCTATCGTGATGAAAAAAAGCTTTGATGGCGGAATAACATGGACAGATAGGCTGAAAGTACCAGAAAATTGGAAAACCTCTAAGGAGGTTCCGACCTTGCATCGTGTAACGGATAATCGGGGCGTTGAGAGAATCATTATGTTTTCTGGTCTCTATCCGATTCGAATGGCAACATCCGAAGATGACGGTTTAAGTTGGAGTCAACTAGAACCGATTGGCAAATACGGTGGTATTGTGGCAATGAGTGATGTCATCCGCCTTAAAAACGGAAATTACATGGCTTTTTTTCATGACGATGGACGGTTCCTCAATCCGACAAACAAAAAGTCCTATCCTTATTTCGAAGTTTTTCAAACGATTTCAGTCGACGGTGCTTTGACTTGGTCACAACCAACAGTAGTTACACACCATTCATCTGCACACCTCTGCGAACCAGGGGTAGTTCGATCCCCAAACGACAATCAGCTAGCAATGCTATTAAGAGAAAATAGCCGTCAATTTAATTCGTTTGTTACATTTTCTGATGACGAAGGTCAAAATTGGTCTACACCAGTTGAACTTCCTGCTTCTTTAACTGGCGATCGGCATACTTGTCGTTACACGTCAGATGGGCGTTTAGTGGTGGTGTTTCGCGATACGACTCGTCAAAGCCCAACTAGAGGGGACTGGGTAGCTTGGATCGGTCATTATCAAAATATTGTTGATGGTAGTGAAGGACAGTATCGAGTACGGTTGATGAAAAATAATAAAGGGGACGACTGCTGTTACCCTGGAGTGGTAGTTCTGCCAGATGACACAGTAGTTTCTACGACGTACGGGCATTGGATAGCAGATGAATCACCTTTCATCGTCAGTGTTCAGTTCAAATTATCCGAAATTGACCAATTAGCCAGTCGTAACTAAGCAGACTTTCAAAAAATGAGCAGTCTCCCAGAGCTAAGTCCATTTTTAGAGCGTGTTGGCTTAAAACGTTCAGACGTCTTTTTTAAGAGCGAAGATGGTAATTTCACTTGTTGGGTTGAACATGTTGATGGCCTAATTTTCAGACATTGTTTCGAAGGTACTCATTATATTGATAGTGTCCATCCTCACTTTCTGATTATTGAAAAATTACTATCGATACTTGAACAGAAATACCCAAAGAAAAAGTGTCACTTCGTCTTGGATCTAACCAATTGGAACGGAGCTTTTACCACCCCGTATAAATTCGATCTCAGAAGACACCGCCAGTGGCTAAATCGCAACTACGGTTCTGTAGCGATTATCAATGCTCCACTATTGACAAGATTGAGCACTCAACTTCTAACAATAGCTTGTCCTGGCTTAAAGTTTAGCTTTCACAACAGTGAGCAAGAAGCTCTTTGCTACTTTAAAAACACTACATTGCAATTTGAATTCGATTGCTCACCAGACAGAAGTGCTACTGATCGAACAAAACTTACCCATGAATCATCTCAGAAACAACAGCTTGACGGAGATTCATTTCTGGCTAGTATTGGTATAAGAAACGGTGAATTACACTTTGAAATGCCTGATGGAAACCATTGTTTTGGTATAGAACACATTGAAGGTTTTATTTTTCGCCACTATTCTTCAGGGGCTGCACACAATCAGGACGCTGATACCCCCTATTTAGAACAGTTTGAACGATTATTAGGTCAAATGAATTTATACTATCCAGATCAAGATTGCCATTTTATCTATGACATGACAGGTTGGAAAGGGGTTAGCTCAAAATCCCGAAAGGTTGGAATGAAGAAACACGGCGAGTGGCTTGATCAAAATTATGGAGCAGTAGCATTGGTCAATGCTCCATTTATGGCGCGTGTTTTTGCTAGATTAGCGGCCTCTTTTCAACCGAATTTACAGGTTAGTTTTCATACATCTCAAGCATCTGCCCTCTCTCACTTGCGGAAGTATTCTAAACAAATACCAAATGTAGCCTCCTCTTTAGAGTTGGATGGCGCTTACCAACCAAACTGGCAACAAGAGTTAGGGGTAGAACGAGCTAACCAGATAACTTCATCCGCCAAGTTATTTGATCAAAAGTCCTCGGACCAAATAAGGCTAAATTTTCATTCAGCCACAAAACAGACTCTCGTTTATCAAGTACAAGACTTAACACGCCAACTCGAACTTAATCGGCACCATTTAGCACATCTCTTTTTTGCTATGGGTCAAATTTCGTGGGATGAAGACCATATCTTTGAGCAACCTGATCTACCAAATAATAGTCCGTTCAAAGATCTCTTCAATGCATTACAGCTTATGCATCATGATATTCGATCCTTGTTAGCGGATCGAGATCAACAAAATGACACCTTATTAGCTTACCGCGACCAGTTGGAAGAGCGTGTTCAGAAAAGAACCAAAGAACTGTTCCAAGCTAAAGAATCAGCAGAAGTAGCAACCCAAGCAAAAAGTCAGTTTTTAGCTAATATGAGTCACGAAATTCGAACACCAATAAATACAATTACTGGTATGACCCGTTTATTAAGACGAATGGACTTATCGTCTCGCCAAAGAGATTATGCTGATACGATACAAGGAGCTGCTAATGGTTTACTCACCATTATTGATGATATTCTGGATTTTTCGAAAGTTGAAGCTGGGAAATTGAACTTAGAGGTAGTCAACTTCGATCTATATCGACTAACTGAAGAAATTATTCGATTGCTTCAACCACAAGCAGAAGAGAAGTTGATTCAATTGACCATTGACATAAGTCAGAATGTACCGCGTTACTTAAAAGGAGACCCGATGCGTATTCGACAAATTTTATTAAATTTAGTCGGTAATGCAGTTAAGTTCACTTGGAAAGGAAGTGTAAGATTACTGATTCGGCAGAGCTCACTAAGTACAAACGCCAATGACGTAAGGATGATTAGGTTTGAAGTACACGATACGGGTATTGGTATTTCCGAAAACAATCAGAATCAATTGTTTGATAGCTTTTTTCAAGTCGATACCGGACTGACACGCCAGAATAGTGGCACAGGTTTGGGGTTGACAATTTGCAAGCAATTGGTTGATATGATGAATGGTGAAATCGGATTGGAGAGTATACAAAAAGAGGGATCAATTTTTTGGTTTACAATTCCTTTTATCATAGGCGAATGTAGCCAAATTAATGAGATCCACCAGAGTCAATTAGCTAAACTTCCAAAATTTGAGGGGAAAAGTATACTTTTAGTCGAAGATAATTTTACCAATCAGAAAGTTGCTCTAGAGTATTTATCATTGATGCAGATTACAGTTGATACGGCTTCAAACGGAGAAGTAGCAGTTGAAATGGTAAAGCAATGCGATTATGATTTAATCTTAATGGATTGTCGTATGCCGGTTATGAACGGTCTAGAAGCTACCCAGAAAATCCGGGAACTAGATAAAAAAAATAGGGTGCCAATTATTGCTATGACAGCTAGTATTTTGGATGATGCTCGTCAGGAATGCTTAGCTGCTGGTATGGACGATTATTTGCCTAAGCCATTTCATGAGGAAGAACTGATTTTAACTCTCAACCGATGGCTGTACGATAAGGATAAACAATTAGTAACCTCAAGAGAAAATGAGAATTTATCAGTCAGACCATTAGTTACCAAATCTAATTTAATTGACCTTAGCTTGATCAAGGGATATTGTGTTGGGAATCCAACGTTCATAGTCGATATGTTGGAAACCTATGTCAGTCATATTCCTCAGGAGATCCAGAAGCTACAAATAGCGTGGTTCAAAAAGGACGACGAATTAGCTGGAATTCATGCTCACTCTATAGGTGGCTCCTCCACAATGTTAGGGGCAAGTATTTTATCCGGTCTTGCCTATCAAATTGAACAAGACATCAAAGAAAAGAAATGGGCTTTGGTAAAGCCTAAACTGGAAGAGTTAAAGTCAGCATGGTCCGACTTGGCAGCAGAAATAGAGGATCTACTAAAATCCTCAGATTTTTGACCTGAATGGGCTGTATCTAGGCTATCACTTTACGTGTTGCTTTTTGAACCTTCATTCTTTTCTTGAGTGTTGCATAAGAATACCTGTTTCTGATCAATCAAGTGTTCTAATTATTATAAACCTAATCATAATCTTTCTTTGGTCATCTTTTGAAGACATATTCTTATTTTGGGATAATGGCGAAATCAATAGTGTCGCCACTTTTGGTCGTGATAATAGTACTGTAAAATTGGTCGAGTCAGGGTGTTGGGTTTTGTGTTAACTGGACTGATATCCTTGCCGAATTGGAACATAGATACTGTAATAGTAGGAGTTAAAAATTCGGTTGGTACGGTTAAAGAAATGTCTCCGATGACTAGCGGGTATTTTGCGGACAAGTTAAATCCCCAGTCTCCCATCGATGGAACATCTACATGGTAAGCATAGGTATGCAGATTTGCTTTCTGCATTGTGTTGTTAATACACCAAAAAGCATACCGAGAGAAAAAGGGCGAAGTGCTTTGGCTGACCAGAATCCCACCGTCAGTCAATTTTTTCTCTAACAAAACATAAAAGGTCATGCTGTATAATTTTGACAAAGAAGCATAGTTTGGATCAGGTAAATCAATAATTGCTACATCATAGGATCGATCGAATGCCAACTGCTCAACATATTGATAAGCATCTTGATTCAATATATTCACTCTTTTATCGGACAAAGAACCTTGGTTAAGACTAACGATTTCTGGGTGTGTAGCACATAATTCGGTGATTTCGGGATCAATATCGATTAATGTCACGTGCTCAACTGATTGATACTTCAATACTTCTCGCAAAGCTAATCCATCTCCACCACCTAAAATTAAAATCCGTTTTTGGTTTCTAGCTAAACTCATAGCAGGATGGACTAATGCCTCGTGGTATCGATACTCGTCGACCGAGCTAAATTGAAGGTTCCCATCAATAAATAACCTTACGTCATTTCGTCGTTTTTTCACAGAGATTTTTGGTGGCTTTGGCTCAAGGTATCGAGGCTCTCCTATTTTGGCTTTCTGGTGTTCCGATGAGTTAGTGGCTGGTTTCGTTAAAACGATTTTTTGGTAAGGGCTTTGTTTAGATAGAATGATAGTATCTCGGTACAACTGATCTTCTAACCACATTTCAATTTGAGGCGATAGGTAAGCAGCTACGAATAAACCAATACCAATTAAGGCTAACATTGATCCCCATAATAATAATCTCTCAACCTCTGACCGATAGCTTATCAGCGTCACCATTGCAACTAAGATATTCAGTAACGCTACAATGAAGTTAGTTTGAATAATCCCTGTATATTTTAAGAGAATAAGGGGAAAAGCAATTGAGCCGATTAGAGATCCCCCATAGTCAAAAGCTAGTACATTAGCTACGGTTACTCTTAAGTTGTCTTTTTGTTCAATAATTCGCATTAGAATAGGAATTTCTAACCCTACCATTCCGCCAATCGTAATGCTACTTATGACCATTACTATCAAATAGGCTTCTACTGACTCGAATGCGAGATAAGCCATAAACAAAGATATAGTCGAGATTCCACCTATTAAACCTATCAAGATTTCAATTTGAATAAACCGTGTAATTAACGAACGGTTAAAGTACTTAGATAGGAAAGACCCAAAGCCCATGGAACTCATGAAAAGACCGACTGTAATCGAGAACTGGTGAATACTATTGCCGAGTAAATAGGATGATAGAGTTGCGATGACCAGTTCATAAACGATTGCACAAATAGCAATCATGCAAACTGACATCAATAATAAGGAGTCTGAAGGTTGTTTAAGTTTCGATGAATTCTCTGGCATTGGTCGGAGTCAGAATCTTACATTGGTTTTACCAAAACTCAGATTGGAAAGCAAAAAACACGAATTCAGCTGGTTTTGTGACTGAGATCACCCGCCCACAATTTCTGCATCTCAGAACTAGATTGCAATAAATCTTCTAAAGTACCTATTGCTTCGGCTTTTCCATCTTTCAGCACAAGAATTTGGTCAGCCCGCCGCAAGGCTGGTCGTCTGTGAGAAACAACCAAACAAGTAGCCGGTCGCTGATTTTTGTTTTTGGTATTAGCAAAGAGTCGATCCCAAAGTTTTTGCTCTGTTTCGACATCTAAAGCCGAGGATAAGTCATCAAATATATAAAGCTCCGTTTGACGAATGAACATACGAGCAGCTGCACTACGTTGCATTTGCCCACCAGACAGGATTACACCTCTAGGACCAACGATTGTATCCAGTCCATTATGTAGGGTAGGCAAGTCTTCTTCCATAACACCTAATTCGATCGCTCTTTCTATGTCTGGAAGAGAATCGGGCATTCCCATCAATATGTTATCTTTTAAAGATTCACTAAATAGGCGTGGACTCTGAGGAGTATAGGCACATCGTGGTGGTATGAAAAAATCTTTGGGTTGAGTTATTACTTTTTGGTTCCAACTAATTTGGCCAGCCTGAGTCGGTAGCATTCCTAACAATGTTTTGATTAGTGTACTTTTGCCTGAACCAATTTGTCCTGTAATTACGGTAAAGGATCCGGCGGTTAGCTCTAAGTCTACATCTCTAATCCCATTAGATGTGTTTGGGTATTGATAAGTTAAACCTTGAATATTCAGCAATTCTAGTCGATCTGAAGGCTTCAGTTTAGAAACAGAAATTACTGGTAAGTCTCCTGTGAGATAAATTGGTCCGTGCTCCACTAATTTGCTTGGAGTTAATTCGTCAGTGGTATTGATCATTCGCTCGAAGGACACCTCAGCTCGTTTATGTTGGGCTATCAATGAGCCAATCAAAGAACCACTTCGTGCGACAGAACCAACATAGGATATGAAGAGGTAAAAATCACCTACTGAGAAGGATGATGAACGCATCTTTTCTACTACCAAGACCAGAATCACCCCAGTAAAGACTTGGCCGATATTGATATTGATAGACCTTAGTAAGGTATCAAACATATTGTCGATAATAGTCGATTTTCGTCGTGCCTCGTTCAATTCAGCATACGCATCGATCACATCTTGCTCAGCATTGTTAACTTTAACCGCCAAGATAGATTGAAAAACCTCATTGATAAAATTGGTTGACCGTTCTGTTGCTTCTCTTTGTCTTCGACGATACTTTCCAATAAAACGCCGCGTTACGTTGACAATTGTCACGATCATAATACCCGGCAGTACCGTAGCTAACATAATTTTCAGGTCAATCTTTGCCATCCAGTAGATAGCTAGGCCAACAAAAATCATGTTTCCCCACAAATGGATGTATTGCTCAAGGTAAAAAACAATCGTACGAGCATCATCTCGAATACGATTTGTTACTTCCCCCGAAGAACTAGCTACCTGTTGTGGGTTGGGTATATCCAAAACGGCCTGTATCAAATTCTTACGTAATAAGGTGAAAATCGAAAATGCCCAACGAGTCCAAGGTAACATAGAAGAGATTAAAATGCCTTGGTTACCTAATTGGACAGCACAATAGAAGACAACGACAGTCCAAGCATTCAAACCTGTTCCACTGCTTTCTGATAACGCATCGAAAAATTGCTTCATCAATAAACCAGTAACAAAAGGAACCAAGTCATCAATACCTCGAAGCAAAACGGTCAGTAAAAATAACCCCGGTCGATACAAGAATAGTTGCCAAGAAAGTTGTCTCGTGGTCATGCCAAGACTTCTCCTTGAGTTTCATTTATCGAAGGTAAAAGGCTATTTTCAGTTTCTAATCCTGTTGCTAGGAGTTGCGAAAAACGAGAGTTTGGATCATTAGCTAATATTTGTCTTTGTCCATGTTCTTGAATACGGCCATCTTCTAAGATCATAATATCATCAACTCTCTGGAGTGTACCCAATCGATGGGCTATTATAATACCTGTTCGATTAGCCAGCAGGCGTTGAACTGCAAAATCGACTCTTGCTTCTGTAGCTGGATCAAGCCGAGAAGACGGCTCGTCTAAAACGACAATCGCTGGGTCTTTTAAGAAGATCCGGGTGAAAGCCAACAATTGGGCTTCACCTGCTGACAGACCTCCACCACCAGCAGCCAAGACTGAATCAAGTCCGTTAGGTAATGATTTATACCACTCGGTTAGACCAAGTTCTTCTATCACTGCTATTAATTTATGGTCTTCAATTTGGTCATTGAATAGAGTCAAGTTTTGACGAACTGTAGCATTAAATAACTGCACGTTTTGGGTCACTAGACCGATATGTCGACGCAGATCAGAAAGTTCTAATTGTTGAATAGGTTTACCCGAGAGCCGAATTTGCCCCGAGTTAATATCATACAGACGAAATAAGAGCCTGCTAATAGTCGTTTTCCCACTACCAGTTCGACCCAGCAAACCTAATACTTTTCCTTTTTCTAACTCAAATGAAATATTATCCAAAATAATTTCGTCAGGTACGTAGCGGAAAGTAACTTGTTCAAAAGAAATTGCTGGTCTTGTATTGTTAGCAACATTACGAGACAGAGATTGAGAACCGCTGATTAGACTAGGTTTGATTTGGAATAGCTCTTCGATTCGCTTCATACCTGCAGTAGCTCTTTGGAGTTCGTTAATTTGCTGACTAATCATATAAAGTGGAAACTCAAGCTGTCGCATATAATCGAGAATTAGTACAACTGCCCCCAAAGTAAAAGTTCCCCTTATAAAAAGCCAAATGCAAACAGCCATTGCTAGGGTTTGTCCCAAGGCGAAGAGCCCTCGAGTTAGAGAGCGAAGGCATTCGCCAATTACATCAGAACGAACATTTAGCTGAAAAATCTCTTGCACCACTTGAAAAAATCGATTCATGGTGTAGGATACACCACCGTTGGTGCGGATATCTTCAATTCCGCTGAGCCTCTCCTCGATAAATCCAAACATCTTTGCATACCCTTCTCGTTCTGCTGCATAGATTGGTACAGCGACCGAACGAGTCAAATGAAAAACGAACATCGCCACAACGGTAAAAGTAATCATCGCAACACCGATTCTCCAGTCTTCTCTTAAAACGATCAACAAGATAAGTGTTAGCCGGAGGAGTCCACCTGCTACTTGTAGTATAAGAGCAGAGAAAAAACTGGCTAGAGTACTAGTATCTCCATCCACACGTTCGACCATCTCACCGGGCGTTTTTTGATTGTGAAAACTCATATCCAGCGAGAGACAATGTTGGGCTAAATCACCTCGCATTTGGTTGGTAGTTTTCCAGGCTACGTCCTGGGCTAAGTAATTGTGGACTAGTCGAACCAGTTGTCCCAAAATGCTAACAGCAATAAACAAAGAAGCTGCTATTATCAGTGGATCTTGCCCTAACATCTTTGAAAATGGAATTAAAATTGGGCCTAAGACATCTTTACTTTGCTCTAGGTTGTTAGTAGCTGAATCTATGAAAAATCGAATAATTTGGGGTGAGAGTAAGGGTAGAACATTGCTTAGCCCCATAAAGAGGGCCAAACCAACTAGGTGCCATTTAAGTGGCCGGAGATACTGCTTCAGTAAAGATGCGTATTCGCTGAAGGAAACACGCGCAATTTTTTGATCAGGACGGTCCAAAATTTTAGTATAAAGTTATAAAATCTTTTAGCGGGCTGGTAGAGTCTAAGAGTTGTTTTTTTTCGTATTCGGGGCTGATCCATCTAGCACCAGATGGTTTACCTGGATTCCGGTAAGCATAAACCACAGTCCAACGAGTGCCACTTGATTCTCGTCTAGGTGTTACGGCATGTGCGGCATGTGTCCAAACTAGGATCACAGTACCTGGCAATACCGATAGCTGATCAATAGATAAAGGCTGACCAGTTATTGGGTGATGTTTATTTACCATCCAGCCAGTTTTGAGATCTGCATCAGACCGGGCTTGAATTCGCGCATCACGAAAAAGGTGACTACCAGGCACAACTTTCAGTCCACCATCATCCATCTTAAACCCATTAACGTAAAAAAAAATGCGAACAAACCCCAAATTGGGATTATCTTCGGCGTAGCCGTGACTATGCCAACCGATGCCACTATTTCCACCAGGTCGGTTGAGGCTAACACAGTGGTCATAACGAATTTCTTTACCTAAGACTTTCACTACTAAATCAAGCATTTGAGGGTGCGTTATAATTTCTTCCAGATAGGAATCATATTCAGCTGAAAAACGATTAGGCTCATGTCCCTCTATAACATCTAAAGAGTGAATATGTTCTAGAGATTGGGTTAATTTATCCTGTGCTGAACTGGTCAATAAGCCTGGATAAACTAAGTGTCCATCGTTATCCATTTGCTCGCGCTCAGCTTCAGTAAATTGATAGGTACGAAATAACTGGTGAGTCAAAAATCTGCGCTGCCGAATACCCTTACTATCATAACACGCTATCTGATTGTGTCAAGTCAAAACCTATGGTTCGCTTTCACCTTTTGCATTTATTGTTCTTTTTCATCCTTGTGATAGCGTTCATCTTGAGCTTTAAGTCTTCGCTTGAAGGCTGTCATGTTCGTTCCTCGCTCTCCAGACCAACCATCAGATATAGACCAAACCCAAATCAAAACTACCTGCAAAAAACCTGTAAGCTTAATTATCCAATTAGGTTTATACATTAGTTTCTGCTCTTCGTGTTCAAATAGTTCTTGGTGTGGTTTCTGCTCAATTTTTTCGGCCGTCTGCTTCAATTTATCTAGATCAATGTTGAAACCTTCTTCGTTTTTTTGTGATTCTATTATCGTGTGAGCTTCGTCAAATCTTATTAAATCTCGCCAACTGGTCAGTGGTAAGGAATTCAGATAAACTAATAGAGCCCCCAAACTCACACCCAAAAAATATAGAAACCCTTTGGCTGGTGTTCTAAGATAGACTTGGCCTAATCCAGGCAACAAAAGAGACAGAAAAGCTGCTAAAAAAGAATTTATTGGTTGATTTTTTTTATGTAAGGCCATATTTCAATTAATCTCCAAACTCTCCCCTCGAAACGAGGTATACACCGATACAGATTACAAAGCCACCCAAGACACGAATTTTGGGTACATTTTCTTTGAAAATCAGCCAAGAAAACAATATTGTAAAAATGTAGCCCAAACTTATCATTGGATAAGCTACACTCAACTTAACACGAGATAGAATGACTAGCCAAATCAGTGTTGTTGAGCCATAAACACTGATACCACCAATAACGAATGGATTACTCAAGGCGTGCAATACCCTGGTAACGATTTCTGATAAGTGTCCTTCGATTTTTCCGACCTGATTCATTCCTTGTTTTAGTAGTAGTTGGCCAATTACAGAAAGGATAACATTACAAAATATGAGAAAGAAATTCTTCATTTTCATCTAATCCTGACGTTTGATAATTTCTTTAATGACATAGATTGGTTTGTTTTGCGATTCATAGTACGTTCGAACAAGTAATTCGCCAATCAGACCAACAGATATAAGTTGGACACCCGTCAGTAGTAACAATACACCTAATACCAACATCGGCATCCGTTCGACCAAACTTGTTTCAGAAAATAAGAATGATAGCCATCCATGACTAACTCCAGATGGAAATAGCAGTTTACCAATTGATAGATATCCGCATACGAAGAAGCCTATCAAAAAAGAAAGCAAGCCTATCAAACCAAAACTTTGTATTGGTCGAGTAGAGTAGTTCATCAAAAACTTAATCATAATTAGGTCTAGGAGCACACGTATTGTACGAGAAATACCGTATTTTGATTGACCTTTGGTACGTGGGTGGTGTTCTACTTGTATTTCAGTAATTTTAGCTCCAATCTGATGACCTAAAATCGGAATAAATCGATGCAGTTCACCATATAGATTGATATTTTCAATTACTTCGCGGCGATAGGCTTTAAGGGTACAGCCTAAATCGTGTAATTTGACACCTGTCATTTTAGCAATCAACCAATTAGCTAAAATAGAAGGGAATCTTCGTAAAATGAAACCGTCTCTTCGTTTAGATCGCCAACCACTGACGATATCATATCCTTCATCTAGTTTGTTTAGTAAACGACCAATGTCATTTGGGTCATTTTGTAAATCAGCGTCCAATGGAATAATCACCTCTCCTTCAGCCAAGTCGAAGCCAGCACTCATAGCTGCTGTTTGACCGAAATTCCGACGAAAACGTATTACCTGAACTTTACGGTCATTTAATGATATCTGCTTCAGAATCTCCAAGCTTTGATCAGTGCTACCGTCGTCGACGAAAATGATCTGATAGTTTTTTTTCAATCTTTCTAAAGATTGGTTAAGCTTTTGGTAAAGTTCAGGTAGGTTCTCAGCTTCGTTTAGCAGGGGAACAACAATTGAAATTTCTAGATTGGATGTTGGTAAGATCTCAGTTGACATTAGTGTTTTAGATATTATAGAATAAAAAAGAAATTTTTAGCGGAGCATAAAATATGGTTGTGGTCACAGAATCAGCAGCTAAGAAAGCATCAGTTTTAATAAAAAATGAACACCCCGAATCGGATAAAGAATTTGGGTTGCGTATGAAAGTAGTAGGCGGTGGTTGTTCCGGTTTTCAATACGAACTCGGTTTTGATGAACAACGTAACGGTGACCGTATAATCGATAAAGACGGATTAAAAGTATTTGTCGATCCACGGAGCATTCTATACTTGGCCGGATCGATATTAGACTACAAAGACGGTTTGATGGAATCTGGATTCAAAATTGAAAATCCTAATGCCAACTCAACCTGCGGCTGTGGCGAATCTTTTAGCGTTTAACCTACATTCTTTATAACCCAGTTTAGGTAATCCACATTTCCACTTATTATCGGTAGTACCGTTACCTCGCAAACATCGTAGCTGTGTAACCCGCTAATTGTTTCTATCAAGGACTCAACCATTGGCCGGGTGGTTTTTATGATAAGCTTGGACTCAGTTGCTGACTCCACAGCTCCTTGCCATCGATAAACCGATTGTACCGTTGGTATAATGTTGACGCAGGCGGCCAACTTCTCTTCTACGACTTTTTCGGCGATTTTTTTTGCCTCTGCCAGATTACTAGTGGTCACGAAGGCGACCACGAAGTCTGATGCCATCCTCTTTTTCCCTTCTACTGTTCTCAAATAGTTAGTCGAATATAAAACTTATTTTGCCCATAGCACAAATCAACTCGGACCAATAGTAATTGTCGATCAATCCATGTCACCGATAAAGCATCTGTTTCCATTAGTTTCAAACCAATATGATCTCCCCAAATTGCAAAACCGAATGGCATATTTTTGGCTGACTCAATTTCAATACTCATCCTTAATTCCAACCGGCTACGCGAAGATTTGAAATCAATAATTGGGGGAATTTCGGTTTCTTTCCCATCAAGTGAGCCAATTGGTGGTGAGATATAGTTATAGATTTCAACCGGTTCAGTTTGGCTAGAATCAAAGATTAAGTGACAATTATCATCGTAGTAAAATAATCTAGATTGGTCTAAAAAGCAAGTCGGTGGAGTAATCGT